>ERZ1090865.204-NODE-204-length-37921-cov-324.247029_pt1 | contig 37921 bp, 58 predicted proteins | sample MGYA00478478_ERZ1090865 | MGnify/ENA primary metagenome ERZ1090865 (study PRJEB33644, sample SAMEA5815715) | chicken gut metagenome | biome: Chicken; feature: Gastrointestinal Tract; material: Caecum | place: Ireland | collected 2019-01-01 | study: A study of... | reverse complement strand
TACACCAATTATAGTTACTAATAAACACATAAAACAAAGGAGATAAGAAAAATGATGAAGAACATGGACGTAATTGCAAATTATATGGATGATGAAATTAGAGAACAGGTACATGGAGAAATTGCGCCTTGCACTGACGAAGAATTTTTGAAACGATATGTAGAGCTTGATCCTGCTTTCAATACTTTGTTAAAAAGTGAATTTGGCATTGACGCAATGGAATTATAAAAATAAAAAAGCACCCGCAAGGGTGCTTTTTTACATCCAATTCATATGGGTTTGTGTTGTATGCTTCAAGAGCTTTTGCGGCCTCACGCTTGGTTGCGTAATATCCAATGTATTTTATGATCTGTTTACCTTCTAACGTCCAGCCTTGTGTCACTCTGGCAGCATAGGGGCGACGTCTTTTACCTCCAAGTTTTATAACGCTGCCGAATCCATTTCCTCTTTTCATTTCATGATGTACTTCCTTTCATGGTGTTGTAAAAAGTCAAGATACCTAATTCAAGATAAATTATTATTTATATATTATTTTAAAATCATTGTAAATTTACGTTGTTTTTAGAATGATATTCTAATAAGTTGAGCGGATCTACTCCATCTTGACTTTTTGACTGAAAAACGTGTCAACCGCAATACTTCGGACCAATTCAAGATAAGGTAATTCATCTTGACTTTATCTTGAATTTATCTTGACTTTTTTGACTGATATTCCTCAATTTTAAGCAGATTATTAATGTAATCTTTTAGGCGCTGTCTGCCTCGCTCATTTAAGTTGATTATCCTATCTTGTTGATAAGAATTCAGATCTGAGAAAAAACCCATTGCGTTTTCTGGATCATTCATCCTGGCTGGATGGGTGAATACGACAGGTGGAACATTAAAATATTCACACAGCTGCTTTAGTGTTTCCATTTTGAGATTTTGAACTGCGCCGCTTTCATATTTTTGGATGGCAGATTTTTTGACTCCTAATATTACGCCAAGGTCATCTTGTGTAAGTTTCTTTTTAGTACGCAAAAATTTTATCATTTCGCCTGTTTCCAACATAAATCACTCCTAGTTTGTTTGGATAAGTCTATATTAGTGTGTGTAAGATACAAAGTACAGTGGAAAGTCTTGTATCTTAAAAAGATATATTTTTCGGTTGATTTTTGACTTTGACATTCTTATAATGTGTCTTGTGAGTAAGAAAAATACGCTCTTTCGTAAAGAAAATTAATATTTCCATAATCCTTTTATGAATTTTTATAAGAAACTACTAAATTTTCATATGAAATTTTAGTTATTATGCTAATATACAGGTTTTTCCTATTTTGATATAATTTAACTATCGATTGAAACAAACCAATTGATAAGAAAAAATATGCGCTTACTGCAAAGTGTAAGAGAAAGAGGTTAAAAATGAATATTATCAACATGTTAAAGAAACAGAATGAAGCAGGAAAAAATATCGTTACGCCTGACGGCAATGTGATCTCAGAAGACGGCATTAAAAGAGCAGCCATGAAAGATTATTTGGCAGGCTTAAAAGCTGGAGAAATTACATCTGATATATCATTAGATGATTACATGAAAATCAATACCGAGGATTATGTATCTGTACAGGAAATCATTGATTTCATCGAAGGCAACGAATAAAATGATCTCCCGTGATTTTATCGCGGGACAGTAATGCAGGCAGCACTAAAAATATGTACATGAGTGCTAGGCTGTCGCAACCCCGCAAAAATGCAGAGCGGATCACGCTTAGAAAGGAGGTAATAGAGATTAATGCGGAAGGAATTAAAGTATTAAAAAAGAAAATGATTGATTTTGGAAGAGATGATTTCACGAATTATTTAGCGGAACTTCTCTATATAACTCCTGCTGCAGCAAGTAATAAGCTGAATGGGAAATCCAAATTCAATCAAGAGGAAATTACAATTTTAACGATGCGCTTAGGTTTGAGCGCGGAAGAAATAAAACAAATTTTCATACTGAGGAGTGATTAACATGCCGTTGACTGTGAGAGAAGCAGCCGAACGGCTAAATAAAAGCCAATAATTCGTTCGTATTGGGCTACAGCAAAAAGTTCTTCCATTTGGTTATGCTGTGAAAATGTCATCTAAATGGACATATCATATCAGCCGTAAACAATTTGAAGAATACGTTGGCGAGCTTGCAAAGTAGAAAGGAAAGAAAATGAAAAAGAAATTTGAAATTGGAGATACCATAAAGAGAGAATCTACGGTAGGAACTATAATCGATATTGTTGACAACGGAGAGTTTTATGTACTTGAACTTATTGATGCAACATTCGGGCATAACATGGGTAAGAAATATAAAAATAAAAATCGCTGGTTAATAAATGCTCGCGATAAAGGTATTAAGAAAATCGGTTGCGAAGAAATAAGGATCAGAGAAGTTGACGGTAAGTTCGGTGCTCAGCTCATTGAAGATGGAGAAATCGTAGATGAGATTTGGAGAGACGCAAATGAGGCGGACGACGTTAACGAATTTATCCGTGAGCATCTTCCAAGGCTCGATAAAGTAAAAGAAGAATTTGTACCGCATCTTGAATTGTGGGAAAAAAATGTGGGCGAGATCGGAAAATCTACTGAAATGAAGGACGTGCGCGGTGAGCAGTTATTCACGGGCGATGTTGTAGCTGTGGTTGACGATCGCGGTCAAAATTATGGGTTAACATTCGTCTGCGAAGACGAGGATGGTCAGTACGTAATGGGGCTGAAAGGTGCGTGCTCATGTGGAAGATTTAAGAAATATTTTACTATAATTAAAGAAAAATCTTGGAGAGACTTAAGTAATGGCGAAGAGTACCATAATACCGCGGCGGTGTTAGAGGATGATTAGCCTTTATCCGCATCAGCAGAGAGAACTCGCTGAAACTGAGGGCATGACGCACGTCGCATATTACCACGATATGGGCCTTGGTAAAACATACACAGGTGCAGAAAAAATGATGAGGCTGGGAGCTAACATAAATCTGGTAGTCTGTCAGAAATCCAAAGTGGACGATTGGATTAAGCATTTCACCGATAATTATAATGATTTCCCATATGTCTCTGACATATTTGATCTGACAAAGAAAAAGCAGTTTGATGAATTTATCCGATGTAATAAGCAGGATTTTTCCGACGGACTAGATCCTTGTTATTATATCGGCGTGATAAATTATGAGCTGGCTTTTCGCCGTCCACAGCTTAAAATGCTTGAAGATTTCACTCTTATGCTTGATGAATCTTCTATGATTCAAAACGAAACAGCAAAGAGATCAAAGTTCATTTTGAGTTTAAAACCAAAAAATGTGATTCTTCTTTCGGGTACTCCAACCGGTGGCAAATACGAAAAGCTGTGGTCGCAGCTTAAATTGCTAGGTTGGAAAATATCTAAAAGTTTGTTTTGGAAGCAGTATGTAGATGTTGAGATTATGGATAATCAAGGATTTCCAATCAAGATTGTTAAAGGTTACAAAAATGTTGATAGATTAAAATCTAAAATGCGTCAATATGGCTGTAGGTTTTTGAAAACTGAAGAGGTATTCGATTTACCTCAACAAAATTTTATCAGTATGAGTATACCATCAACTAAAGAATATCGCAAGTTTAAAAGATCAAGTCTCATTGAGATTGATGGAACTGAACTTGTGGGAGATACCACGCTGAAAAAGATGTTATATGAAAGACAACTGTGTGGCCAATATAATAAAGCCAAGCTTGATGCATTCAGAGATATTGTAGAAAGTACAGATGATCGTCTCATTGTATTTTACAACTTTAATGAAGAGCTTGAAAAATTATGTAAGATCGCATGGGATTATAACAGGCCTGTCTCAGTGGTGAATGGGCAGCAAAAAGATTTGCTTCCTTATGAGAATGTGAGCGAATCTATCACATTTATCCAGTATCAAGCTGGAGCTATGGGTTTGAACCTGCAGAAAGCCAATAAGATTGTGTATTTTACACCACCCCTTTCAAGCGAGCTTTTTGAGCAATCTAAAAAGAGAATACACAGAATTGGACAGCAGCAACCTTGTTTTTATTATGAGTTAATTTGTAAAAACTCAGTGGAGGAAAAAATCTATGAAACACTTAAAATGCGAAAAGACTACACGGAAGCGCTTTTCGAAATGGAAAGATAGAATACTGATCGCAGTTACATCTGTCGCATTTATGGCACTTATCATATCGATATCATCTTTGAGGTTTGATGATCCTATAATCCCGGCCATTGTAATGCTCGTATCTATTTTGTGGCTTGCGTTGTTTATGCTTGCAAATGGAGGTAATCATCGTGGCAGCTGAAAAAACATTTGAGAATAAAGTTAAAAAATTTCTTAGTGATCAAGGCGTATGGCACGTAAAATATTTTGCAAATCGTATGACTAAAAGCGGTGTGCCTGACATTTTGGCTTGCGTTAACGGTTATTTTGTAGCCATTGAGGTAAAAGCGCCAAAAGGTAAGCCGTCTGATATACAGAAATGGAATATCGAAAAAATTAGAGACGCAGAAGGGATCGCGATCGTTCTTTATCCTGATCAATTTGATGAATTTAAAAAAATGATTGTTACATTAAATAAGAATGTAACATGCAATAATTGGTTCGAACAATTTTATTTTGACAGATAGGAGGTTGAAATGAAACATACACAGGAAGGAGTAAGCATATGACAAAAGAAGAAATTGAGAAATTCAATGCTATCCCTTGCGCCGCATGTAATTGGGATGATTGCTTACTTAGTTGCGACGCATTTAGTGGTTATGTCCGTGGGCATAGAAAGAAATGCCTCGTGCAGGTTTGGGACAAGGAGACGCACAGCATTAAGCTGGGACGACTTGAGGGCAATTTAGAGCTTATAGAGCATAAGCAAATCAAACAGATGTGCGGAGATTGGAGTGCCCCGGAAAAATATTATACCGCGTATGATATGGAGCCGGAAGATTTAAGAGTTGTTATGAGTAATGATACTTTACATCTAATCAAAAGAAGCAATGCCTCAGAGCTATTATGCCAAAATCATTGCGGTGATTATTCAATTTTTGGCGTCGAAATTATGATTTACGACGAGGTAAGAGCGGGTTTTTGTTATGTTTGCGAGCGTTTAGATTGGAAAGAATGAATGGAAATTTTAGAGGAAGTGAAAAGCTATAAAGTTAACTTAGAAACAGGTATTGCGCAGCTATGGAGGTATGAAGGATGAGTGATAAAAATATTAATTTTTTAAGAGATTCGTTATTAAAGACAAATCGTGAGGGTATGCCTGATCTGCTCGCCCACATGCAGGACATAGGGTTTTTGACTGCACCTTGTTCTGGCGGGTATCACCTCGCAAAAGAAGGCGGTTTATTAGAGCATACGGTGAATGTTATGAAGTGCGCTGAGAAATTAGGAGTTGCGTGGTTAGGCGGGGCTGAATATAACAAAATTCATGATTCAGTCATGATCGCTGCTGCCTTACATGATCTTGGAAAATGTGGTCAGTTCGGTAAAGCTGAATACGTTCCAAATATCCTTAAAAGCGGTAAGCCTTCAGACAGTAAGCCATTCAAGAGAAATCCAGAGTTGTTGAATGTACCTCATGAAGTGAGATCTGTAGCGATAGCTACAATGTTCGTTGATCTTACTGAAGAAGAGCAGCATGCAATTTTATATCACAATGGTCTGTATGGTCCGTTTAGATATGAGGTGCAAGGTAGCGAAACACCACTCTATATGCTTATCCACTTCGCTGATATGTGGGCAAGCAGAGTTGTTGAAAAGGAGGAATAAATGAAAACGCTAACTGGATATTGCATCAGATATGGGCCATTTTGGACCGCTTGGATTTTAAGAAGGCATGTAGAGGAGCCTCGGCTTTATTATGACAATGATAAGACGATGACCATATATAGTGAAATAGATATTGCTTATATGACCATCGGGTTGACAAAGCGAGGGACAATGAGGCGATTAAAGAATTTTGTTGAAAGGAGACTTTAATGAAGAAAATAACAATTATCAAAAAAGATTTTGATGATGCTGTCATAAAGACAATGCGCGACGTAGAAAATGAGATGGATGATGATATGGCTAAAGTATTAATCCCTTTAATTGGTGTAGCATTCAGCAGTATCTTAAGAAAGCATCTTTTCGGAAAGGAGAATGAAAATGGCAACAGCGATGAAACACAAACAGAGGAGTAAACGCAGTCATCACAACAAACAAGCATTAAAAGATCATGCGTTTGCATCTTTCGCGAGATTTAACTTCGATAGATCATTCATGAAAAAACAGCAGTCAATTGGACAGAGTTTTTTCAATATGTTTAAACATAAGAAAGGCCAAGGTGAAAAAGAATAATTATGGGTTATTCATTCGAACCGGGCCGTATGGTCTATGTTGTTTCACCATGGCGAGTTCATAGTCCTGGAGAAATGGATGGTGGAAAATTATATTGGAAAATATCTCACCTGCCATTTTCAACCGAGTTGGCCAATGATGCTTCAGCGGTAATATTTGAAAATATATATGATGCTGAAGAATATTGCAGAGAACTCAATGCGATGGGCAAATTACTCGGAACATTGTATTGAAAGCGAGGTGCACATGGCAAAGCATAAAACTAGCAACAGGTCCGTCTTAATGTATACAAAAGAGGGAGATTTGGTTGGGAAATTCGGTAGTATCCGTTCCGCAGCAAACCATATCGGAGTTGGTGAGCGAAGAGTGTGGAATGTATGCAATGGAGTGAGAAAACACGTTCATGGATATGTATTTAAGTATGCAGATGAAGATTAGGAGGTAATAGATATGGGAGTACCCGTGTTAATTTTAGGAGAATCAGGAACAGGAAAATCAGCATCATTGAGAAATTTTCCTGCGGAAAATGTAGCAGTTATTAATGTAGCAAATAAACCGCTTCCATTCAAAAATAAGCTTGAAAGTACATCTACGGATGATTATACGAAGGTTGACATTTGCTTGACAGAGTATGCCAAAAAGTACAAATCAATTGTTGTTGATGATGCTCAGTATTTGATGGCCAATGAGTTTATGCGTCGATCAACCGAGCGAGGATATGACAAATTTACTGACATCGCAAAAAATTTCTGGTCATTAATTAATGCAGTAAAAGAGCTGCCGGATGATGTAATTGTTTATTTTATGTCTCATATTGATCGTGATACCGAGGGACATGAAAAGATCAAAACAATTGGAAAGCTGCTCGATGAAAAAATCACAGTGGAAGGCATGTTCACAATCGTTTTAAAAACCAATGTTACTGATGGTCAGTATTCATTCCTGACTCAGAATAATGGCCATGATACCGCAAAGAGCCCGATCGGAATGTTCCCAACGTACGCAATCGACAATGATTTGTATTACGTAGATAAAAAAATTCGCAATTACTATGAAATGGGAGAATTTCTCACAGATGAAGAAATGGCCGAGCTTGATGAGGTTAACGCAAATGCCAATGTAACAAAAGAAAGTACATCTGGTAAGAAAACACGCCGCAGCAGAAGCAAGAAGAAGTCTGAAGAAGATAACGCTGCTTCACCGGCTAAGACAGAAAGTGAAACAAAAGAAAAACCAAAAACACGCACAAGAAAAAAGCGTGAAGAACCAGAAGAAGTTCCATTCGAAGGAGGACCGGGAGTTGAAGCTGCCGAAGACAACAGCGAATCCGCCAATGCCGAAAGTGAAACGGCCGAAGAACCAAAGGAAACAACAGGCAGACATCGTCGCAGAAGGAGAGCATAATATGACAAAAGATGAAGTTAAAAATTTTATATGCAACTCATTTGATGAGATAGAGCGAGATATTACGAATTCAGCAGAACCAGATGATTTGTTAGGTACTGCCGTCGTAATAATCGTGGTTAAAAAAGTTCAAGAAGAATTACTCAAAAAATTAGAAGAAAGGTAAGATAAAAATGGCAATTGATTTTTCAAAATTTGATCAGCAGGTTGATACTAACGCATTAAAGGCAGATATTAAAGAGGCAGAGAAAAACGGCGGTGGAGCTTACAAGGAAGTACCGGCTGGATCATACACTGGAAAGTTCGATAAATTGGAAATTGGAGCAACAAAAGACGGACGCCCAATGCTAAAAGCTCAGTTCAGAATTATGGAAGGAGAATATAAAAATTCTTGTGTATTCATGAACCGTGTTTTATTTGGTACTACCAACGATGCAAATATGATTGCGTCAGCAGTCGGATTCTTAAATACATTGGAAGCATGCGATGAGAATGGTGAACTTATTACTGTCGAATTTAACTCTTATTCTCAGTTCAACGATCTCGTTATGGACATTATGGAAAATATCGACGCTGATCAGTTAGGATATGAAATTGAATATGATCCTGATGCATTCAACAACATCAGCATTGAGGATGTACTTGAATTTTAATTATTAACAGGATGGCGCTTTCTGCGCCGTCCGCCTATTTTTATGAGGTAAAGCGATGAGAAAAACACAAATTATTAAATGGCTGGAAAAATTAAAGGCTGAAAAAAAGCAGGCTTGTGTGGAAGCGTACTATGCGAAACAAAAGGAAATAGAGACTAAAATTTATAAAGAAAATGGGACGGAGGACATCGCTCGGATTATTCATGAGCACATTGTTGAGATTGGAAAGCAGATTGACAATTGGAAAAAAAGGCTTGACGAAAGAGTTACCGTAACAGGTTATTGCAGTTCAATAGGATACTTTGTTGCCCAGTTGTCCACATATGACGATGTATATAAAAGACTCACGTCTACGGACACATATATTTCTCTTACTGGAGAGCTGGGAGATGCGCAACGCAAAAAGGACAAAATGGTGGAAGAAATTCGACAAGCATATGATTCTGTGATTGCGAATGTGAGAGCTCTTCCAACTGCCAAAAAAGGAATTGAATATCTGAAAGAATTGGGATTTGATGTATCTGAGCTGGAAAAGATGGACGATCAGAAAACCGCCGTCTCTACAGCTCTTGCGACCCCCATAGATACGCGCTATCTGTTTTTAGGAGATGAGAGCGATTCTTAATTTTTACGACTTTGAGGTCTTTAAACATGATTGGTTAGTAGTCATTATTAACCCAATCGAGAGAAATGTAACTGTTATAGTTAACGATAAAGCTAAATTGGAACAATATTATGCGGCGCATAAAGAAGAAATATGGATCGGGTATAACAGCAGAAGATATGACCAATTTATATTAAAGGCTATTTTATGCGGGTTTAATCCAAAAGAAGTCAATGACTGGATCATCGTAGAAAATAAGCCCGGGTGGAGATTTAGCAATTTGTTTAGGAAATTTCCATTGATAAACTTTGATGTAATGCTCAAAAATGATGGAGGTTTAAAAACTCTTGAGGCATTTATGGGAAATGACATCGAAGAAACATCTGTTCCATTCGATATTGATAGGAAATTGACGAGAAGAGAAATCAAAGAGACGATCAAATATTGTACTCATGACGTAGAGCAAACAGTTGAAGTATTCCTAAATAGGAAAGAAGAATTCGACGCTATGATGGGTCTAATAAAAATCTTCAAGCGTCCACTTGGTGATATATCAAAAACGAAGGCACAATTGGTAGCTGCAATTTGTGGAGGTATGTATAAAGACTTCAACGATGAATTTGATTTTGAGATTACAAAAGTATTGAAGTTATCTAAGTATAAACGCATTGCTGATTGGTACAGAAACCCAGTTAATTATGACTATAAAAAAAGTCAGATTGAAATGATTGCAGGCATTCCACACACATTCGCTTGGGGCGGTATTCATGGAGCAACTGGAGAGATCACAACCAATAAAAAAGGTAAACGAATTATTAAATCAAAGCCATTTTACGGAGAGGGAATTTTTATTCTTGCTGACGTAGGAGCTTATTATCCGTCTATGCAACTGCGTTTTAAGTGGGGGTATAGAAATATGGGAACGCCTGAGAATTTTGAGCACATTCACGGTGAAAATTTAAGGCTTAAGAAAATTGATAAGAAAGCAAGGCTGCCTTATAAGATTGCCGATAACTCAATATCAGGTCAGCTCAAAGATAAGCATTCTGCAATCCGTGATCCTAGAGACAATAATGCAATCTGCATCAACGGTCAATTATTGCTGCTTGATTTGATTGAAAAATTAGAGCCACATATCATTAGGTTGGTGCAATCCAATACTGACGGTATTTTATTTCAAATTGAAGATACAGATGAGGCTTTTGAAAAGGTAGACGACATTGTTTACGAATGGGAACAGCGAACAGGTATGCGAATGGATTTTGATGTTTTCACTAAAGTCTTTCAAAAAGACGTCAACAACTACGTGGTTGTTCGTGAAGATGGTTCTTGTAAATCCAAAGGTGCCTACGTAAAACAGCTTTCGCCGTTGGATTTTGATTTGCCTATCGTTAATAAAGCTATGATGGATTATATGACAAAAGGTATTCCAGTTGAGCAGACTATAAATGAATGTGATGATCTTATCATGTTCCAAAAAGTTGTGAAACTGACACGTAAATACAATCATGTTTCGCACAATGGGCATAAGCATATAAATAAATGCTATCGTGTTTTTTCATCAAATAGAAAATCAGATGGAATTATATATAAATGCAAAATAGGAAAAAACCCAGAAAAATTTGCGAATACACCAGAAAAATGCTTTATCAATAACGGATGCATTAAGGATGTAAAGATACCTAATTATCTAGATAAAGAGTGGTATATCGAATTAGCAACAAAGAGATTGAGACAGTTTGGGGTGAATTAGATGAAAGTGCCATGTAAAAATTGTGAAGATCGTGAACTTGGCTGCCATAGTGAATGTGAAAAATATTTAGAATTTCAAGAACAAAGAAGATCAGTCAATAAAAAAAGGCAGCATGATGCTGTAATGCACGATGTAAAATTTAACGCTGTGTGTAGAATGAGACGCTTACGTCCGTCGAATGGCATGTACACAAATGTAAAACGGTGAGATATATGCAGGAATTATTTAAAGGCTACGTTGAAACAAGAAATAAAAAGTGCATAGAGAAATTTAAAAATCGTACAAATTTTAAAAATTATTTGCAAGTAGAGAGATTGCCAGAATTCGCTGGAATTTTGGCTGATAAAACAGTGCTGATTGACGTTGATGATTATGAGCAATCTGAAAAGCTTATGGATATGGTTGAGGACTTACAGCTTAGATGCAGGGTATATGCTACAACTAGAGGAAAACATTTTTTATTCATAAATGGTGGAGTAAAAACGTGTAAGACAAAAACCAAATTGGCCTGCGGGTTAACTGCTGATATTAAATTAGGAAGCAGGAATAGTTATAGCATCTTAAAGTATGACAATAAAGAACGTGAGATTATATACGACATCTTCGACGATGAAGAATACGAAGAACTTCCAAAATGGCTGCTGCCCGTTAAAACCAATATGGATTTTTTGGAGATGAGCGCAGGAGATGGGAGAAATCAAGCATTATTCAATTATATTCTCACATTACAAAGTAATGATTTTTCAGTGGATGAGGCAAGAGAAACAATCAGGCTAATTAACCAATATATTCTTCAAGATCCTCTTTCAGAATCTGAAATTGAGACTATATTGAGGGATGATGCATTTTCCAAGCCAGTATTTTTTAGAGATAAAACCTTCTTGTTCGATAAGTTTGCTACATATTTAAAAAGTAACTATCATATTATAAAAATAAATGATCAGTTGCATATGTATCGTGATGGTATATACGTAGATGGATATGCCGAAATTGAAGCGGAAATGATTAGGCATATTCCTAATTTGAACAGGCAAAAGCGATCAGAAGTTTTGGCTTATTTAGATCTGCTTGTAAGAAAAAATACACAGGTTTCTCCAGCGAATTATATTGCTTTTCGCAACGGAATATATGACATCAGTACAGATGAATTTATTGATTTTTCGCCTGACTTGATTATTACCAACAAAATCGATTATGACTACAACCCTAGTGCAAAATCTGAATTGGTCGATGATTCGCTTGATAAATTATCATGTAACGATCATGAAGTAAGAGCGCTGCTTGAAGAAGTAGTTGGATATTGCTTTTATAGACGAAATGAGTTGAGGAAATCTTTCATTCTGATAGGTGATAAATCCAATGGTAAATCTACGTACCTTGACATGATTAAAACCTTGTTAGGAGATGAGAATACTAGCGCATTGGATCTGAAGGAATTGGGAGACCGCTTCAAGACGGCAGAAATGTTCGGGAAGTTAGCCAACATTGGTGATGATATTGGCGATGATTTTATTCCAAATCCGGCAGTGTTCAAAAAATTGGTATCAGGTGATCGCGTAAACGTTGAGCGTAAGGGACAAAACCCTTTTGACTTCAACAACTACGGGAAACTACTATTTTCAGCCAACAATATTCCGAGGATCAAAGATAAATCTGGGGCTGTAATATCAAGATTGGTCATCATACCATTTGACGCAAGATTTTCAGCTGATGATCCAGATTATAACCCTTACATTAAATATGAATTAAGGCAATCAGAAAACATGGAGTACTTGATCCAGCTTGGTATTAAGGGATTGAAGCGCGTATTAAAAAATCGGAAGTTTACAGAGTCAGACAGAGTACAAAAAGAGTTAAAAGAGTATGAGGAAAACAACAACCCTATTCTTTTATTCTTCAATGATCATACAGAAGACTCAATCATAAACAATCCAACAAGAGATATCTATAAGCAGTACACAGAGTTTTGTATTGCAAATAGTTTTCAACCTATGTCAAATATTGAGTTCTCTAAGCAGGTCAAAAAACATTATGACTTAGAAATCAAAGATAAAACGATCAAAGGTAAGAAGTACAGGATATTTGTTAGAAAGGAGTAGAAGTTGAAACGGGGTGAAATTTATTGGGCAAATCTAGATCCAATTATTGGGTCAGAGCAAGGTGGGATTCGCCCAGTTCTTATTGTTCAAAACCGTAAAGGCAATCATTATGCCCCAACGGTGACTGTGTGCACGATCACACATAGCTTGAAAAAAAGAAACCTACCAACGCACGTATGTATATATGAGCCATTGAATGTAGAAAGTGCCGTGCAGTGTGAGCAATTGAGGACAGTTGATAAAAGCAGGATACTGAGAAAGATAGGAAAATTAAAACCGTATCAAATGAAGAAAGTTAATAAAGCATTAAAAACCCAGCTGGAGTTACATTGAAAGGAGGTAATAGAGATGATTACAAAAACGCTCGACGGTAAAACATATCAAATTCCGGAAGAGCCCGTATGTCGGAAAAGAACAATCAAAGAATTTTCAAAGAATAAGATCGTATTTTCTGATGGCGCCGTGATCACTTCAGATACTGGAGAATTTGATCAGGCTGTGATTGAAGCAATATTAAAAGCAGGAGATTAGGAAAGGAGAAGTAATATGCGAATCGTGATCGAAGGATGCGACGGAACAGGAAAAACATCAGTGGCAAAAATATTAGCTGATCATTATGGTTGCGACGTAGTCCATATGACAGGAGATGACCCAAAAGACTTTGATTTTTATTGGCAGTCTTTGAGAAAAAACAACGTGGTCTATGATAGAAACGTACTTGGCGAACTCGTATATCCGTATGTTTTTGACAGGAAAAAACATCTAAAAGACGAACAATCTGACGGCATTATAAGTTTTTACAAACATAAAGGAGTTCATTTCTTTGTACTTACAGCCAACGAAGGAATATGCAAGGCGCGTTTAATGATGAGAGGAAATGAAGATCAAAGAATATTAAGTAACATTCCTTATATTCTCGCAAAGTTTAAAGCTCTGGCGTTTGAATATAACATTCCAGAAATCGATACTTCACAGCGATCGGCTGATAGAGTAGCAAAAGAGATCATTAAAGTCATTGAAGAAAAGGAGAATAAAAAATGACAACAAAATACAATAAAACACAGCTTACACCTCAGCATGAATTTGAAAGACACATTTACCACAGAGATCAGTTCGCCCATTATCTGCGTTGGACACACGTGCTGAAAAATGCAAAGGTTGGTCAGACAATATTGGATTTCGGCTGTGGAACAGGAGAGATGTTGGAGTTGTTTTACCGCAATAAATATCGTCCTGCTCGCTATTTAGGATTGGACATTAGAAAACAGACGATTGACCAAAACAATGAGAAATTTAAGAAACTAGATTTTGCTGAATTTAGGCAGGCAGATTTATGCGCTGAGCTTGATTTAGGAGAAACATTCGATATTATTACATGCTTTGAAGTATTAGAGCATATTGGCCATGAGAATGCAGATCCGTTTTTAGACAACATTGCTTACCACTGCAACGATGATACTATCGTATATCTGTCTACCCCAAACTATGATCCAAACGTTGGGGCTGCGAAGAATCATATCATTGATGGTGAAATTGGAGAATGGGATCATGCCGAACTAGAAGCTAAATTAAGCGAATATTTCGTCATTGAGAAGAAATATGGAACATTTGCCAGCATCAAAGATTATAAGCCTTTGCTAAACGATTGGCAGAAAAAGATGTTTGAAGAATTAAGAGAGTATTATGATACAAACATGCTGTCAGTCATTATGGCACCATTCTTCCCTGATGTGGCTCGTAACACTCTTTGGGTATTAAGAGCAAAACCATTCGATGAAGCGGAGGAATAAGATGAAAATTATTGCTTTGTGCGGAAGTACAAAATTTAAAAAAGAATTTGAGCAGATTAACAGAGAGCTCACACTGGCAGGACATATAGTCCTGTCGGTAGGAGTGTTCTGTCATAGCGGTGATACGGTCACAGATGCTCAAAAAGTGTTGTTGGACATTATCCATAAGAAAAAGATAGATTTAGCTGATGAAATCTTTGTTATTAATAAAAACGGATATATTGGGCAGTCAACAAGATCAGAGATCAATTATGCAATTGCTGCCGGTAAGAAAGTTAGATACTTGGAGGAATTAGCATGAATATAAATGAGATATATAAAGATCTATGCGGTAAATTACAGCGGTTTAGTGAAAAAGTAGGAAATACTCATGAAGTGCGAAATGTGTCATTTACCTTCGATGTAAATGAAGGCAACATTGTTTCATGCAGAGATATTTCACTGCCTTATCTGTTTGGTGAAATGACATGGTATCTTGCAGGAAGTCAGTCTATGCAGTTTATTTCGAAGTTCGGTTCATTATGGTCTCGTATCAGTGATGATGGTGAGACAAGCAATTCTGCTTATGGAGCTATTATGTTCATGAGACATGACTTCGACCAAGTAAACAGGATTATTGAATTACTGAAGAAAGACAAAAACAGCCGTAGGGCAGTAATCAATTTCAATGTTCCTAATCCAAGAGTTATTGAGACAAAAGATGAACCTTGCACAATCTGCTTGCAGTTTTTAATAAGAAATGGAAAGCTAGATTGCACAGGTGTTATGAGGAGCAATGATATTTGGTTTGGTCTTCCCTATGATATTGTGTTTTTCACTGAGGTGCAGAAATATATTGCAGCGCAGGTTGGTGCTGGCGTAGGAACGTATACGCATTTTGCAACTAGCTTGCACGTCTATGAGAAAGATCTTGACAAGCTAAGTAAAGTAATCAATAAGGACGAGTATGACACCATTGAGGTAAATTTCAGTCCTTTATGGCAGTTAGCTCATAAAGTATATGCTGCAGTAAATGAATCGGACAACCCCAGAGAAGAAGTGATGAAACAATTTGAGAAATATGGAATGTATAAAGGAGAGTAGCATGATATGGTTTTCATACGCTGCTGCGCGGGTTAGTACAACGGCGGCAACAATAGCAGGATTATTAAGAGGTAAGAAATATGAAGATTAAAATGATTGATTTTGGATACGAAAATGCACCTTTAAGAGCACACGACAACGACGCAGGGGCAGATGTTTATTCGACAAAGAGCTATAAACTATACCCTGCCTCAACGGCAAAAATACCTCTCGGCTTTGGTTTGGAATTACCGGACGGGTATGCAGCTTTCGTATTTCCTAGAAGTGGGCTGAGCAGCAAGGGGTTAGTGTGTGAGCTTCCTCCTATCGATTCAGGCTATCGTGGAGAAATTCATGCGATCATTACTAATAACAGCGACGAAGTTCAGTTCATTAATGCAGGAGATCGCATTGGACAGTTGGTAGTTTTACCCTGCGTAATATGTGATTTTGTAACAGAAAGAGGCATAGAACGTGGCTCTGGGGCATTCGGAAGTACTGGAAAGTAAGAATTCATCTTGACTTTTGTCTTTGAGGGAAAGACAGTTTACTGCGTGCTAGTTGAAAACTGTCTTTCGGTGCGTGGACAATTCAAGTCAAGATCAAGTCAAGATGGAGCATAAAAAGTCAAGATGAATGAGCAAAAAATCATGCGCAGCTTAAAATCTTTAAGTAGTTGTTGTGAAAAAATTATAAAAAATTGAATTCATCTTGACTTATCTTGACTTTTTAGTCAGGTACTCGAAAGCATGACGGTTGACACGTTTCTGATGAATTGTATTGAATTATCTGAAATTCAAGATCAATTTATCTTGACTTTTTACTCAAAGTGCTTATGAGATATGACGGTTGACACATTCGAATTGTCTATACAATTTAAAAAGTCAAGATGGAGTAGTTAATTTTAACTCTTTAGATATGTTTCAAAAAACAACAAAAATTTGCGTTGTTTTTAAATAATATATAAATATATAGTTTTATCTTTACTTCTTGACTTTTTAACGATTTAACCTGTTAAACTGTTAAACTGTGCGAGGTTATAAATCATGAATGACGAAATTATGAATATGATTAAAGAAGCAGCTAAAGAAACAGCCGGCGAAATGGTCTTAAAGTTGAAAAAGGCCGGTTTGCTGAAAGACGATGAAAAATCAGCATTTAAGAAAACAGAAGAGTTACTGAAAACCTACAGCGATTTAAAAGTAATAAATCCAGAACCGGAATCGGCTACTGACACAATGTTGAAAAAAGTAGATGAAGCATTGCAAGCATTAGAAGGCGATGAATATTGCGGATTAATACAGATGATATACGTTGAGGGAATGACTCGTGAAGAATGCGCTGAATTTTACGGAGTAGAACCTATTACGATCACAAGGAATAAGAAAAGGTTAGTAGAGAAAATGAAGAATATCTTATTTGCTGACGATGTCATCAAAGAATTGTTTTTATAAAGGAAAAGAGAAAGCACCCATCGATTGGGTGCTTTTTTATTATACGAACTCATAGAACGCGCTCTAAGAGGTTTTTTGCATTAAATGATGATTTACATGTATTAATGTAGAAAATTGATTCTAGGCATGCTCTATGAGTTTCTAGACATGTTTCTAGTACATATTACGTGCGCGTACGTAAGCAAATGTTACTTTTATGTTCCTTTTAGTGTTATTTGCGTGATATGTAATATTGACGGCGACGGATTTATAATATAACCAACGAGAAACAAAGGAGGTTATGCGATGGAAATTTTGCAGGATTATATTGTGCCGTTAACTATGGCAATCTGTTTATGCATTGGATACATCATTAAAAAATGGGTGAAAGACGTATCTAATAAATGGATTCCTACGATTTGTGCAATTTTGGGCGTCATCATTAATGTTTGGGTCGCTGGAGAATTTACGCCAGTTGTCTTACTTGGCGGTTTAGCGAGCGGTTTAGCTGCTACAGGATTAGATCAGCTGATCAGAACGAAAGAATATAATAATTAGGTTGTGAGTTTATGGAATACTACACAATTGCGGGAATGGTATTAATTGTTATTATTGCGCTGTTTGGCTTATATGGCAGCATTAAAAAAAGTGTAAAAGATGAATTAGGACCCGTTGATGAATTGAATATTAACGTAGTAAAACTTAATTCAAACTTTGAACACATGCTTGAACGAGACGGCGTTAGAGATAAGCGATTAGAAAAACACGGTCAAGAAATGGACGAGCTGAAAGAGAATATGCAGACGGTGGACAAAACATTAATCCATCATGAGCATCGAATTTCTCAGCTTGAGAAAACAATCGGAAAGGAGTAGAGATATGGCTAAAATTTGTTTAGACGCAGGGCACGGCGGAAAAGACCCTGGAGCTACTGGGTATGGAAGAAAAGAAAAAGACGATGTTCTGAAATTAACGAAAAAAGTCGGTGCGATTCTTACAAACCGTGGTCACAGTATTGTATATACAAGAACGACTGACATCTATGAAAGCCCAAGTGCGAAAGCCAAAGAAGGTAACGCAAGCGGAGCTGCATTTTTTGCAAGTTTTCACCGAAATTCAGCGAAACCAGAAGCTGCAGGGCATGAAACACTGGTATATGCAAACACTGGAAAAGCTAAATTATGTGCAGATGCGGCAAATAAGAATATGGCGAGCATTGGCTTCAAAAATCGCGGTACAAAAATTAGAACGAAACTTGCCGTGCTCAGAGGCACGACCATGCCGGCAGCACTGTTTGAAACTGGATTCATCACCAACAAGAGTGACAACTGGCTGTTTGATTCTAGATTTAACGCTATCGCTCAGGGATACGCTGACGCCATCGAGGCGGCAGTTGGTAAGGGATCAGGAAGCGGCGGAAGTTCTTCAAGCAATACGAGCACAAGCGGGTCATTTACCATCAAAGTCAGTGGAGTTGCGAAAGGTGACGTTCTGAATATTAGATCAGGCGCTGGAGCAAATTACAAAAAGACCGGAGAATTAAAATATAACGATCCAAATAAGTATACTATCGTTAAGACAAAGAAAAACGGATCTGACACGTGGGGTAAATTAAAAAGCGGAATCGGATGGATTAATTTAAAATATACGAAACGGGCGTGATGCCTTTATGGGAAAGAAAAGAGGCAGAAAAAACGTATATGATGAAAAAATTAAAGCCAGATTCGACGACATTGCCAGATGGGCCAGAAATGGTGCAACCGAGAGATCTATTGCAAAGAACCTAGGTATAGCTTATTCAACATTTAATAAATATAAGGCTGAAAAAGAAGAATTAACGGAACTCTTGAAAAAAAATAGATTTATAGCAGTAGACGATATTGAAAATGCAATGTATGACGCTGCTATTGGAGGAACTCAGACCATTAAAAAGTATACAAAATGTAAGCGAGTAGAATACGAAAATGGAAAACGAGTCCTTGAAGAAGAAGTCATGGTTCCGTATCAGGAAGAAGTTTATCTTCCACCGAATACGACAGCAGGAATTTACCTGTTGAAGCATTGGGGTAAAGATAGAGGATACACAAATGATCCTTTAAGTTTGGACCTTAAAAAAGAAGAATTAAAGTTGAAAAAAGAAGTTGCTGAGACAAATAATTGGTAGAAATGAGGTGGAAGCATGAGAAATATATGTACGGTTAATTGCAGGACAGGTTCTCGCAGCGTATTAAATTCAGGAGCTTCCGCTGAAGAAATTATAATGGAGTTGATTCCATCTAACACACAAAAAACCAATTTTCGTGTTGAAGTTACAAAGTCAGGTGGCGGAGTTATAACGAGTAGCACGATGCTATTGACCGCCGCCGGAACAATTCATTATTCGATTCCTGCAGATTCGTGGCGAGCAATCGGCACAATGAAAGTGCGGTTATTAAGCAATGAAGGTAACTCTGGTTATATCAGCTTTAATGTCCAAACGGCAATTAATGAAGGTGACAATATTCAAGTAACTGGAGGAGTTAGCAATACACCGTTTAATATAAAAATTCTCAGTTCGACAAAATATCAAATGAAGTACATTGATACCGGATGGATAGAAGCAACGGTTTTCAACGACCAGTTTGAGCATTACAGCAGTCGCCAAAAAATATGCTTCCGGCAGATTGGACCAGCCGTATACGTTACTGGTGCGGCAAAGCCTACGGTTGATATAAGCGCGGCAGGACAGCCGCAAGCAATCCCGATATGTCAGATTCCAAACGGAATTGACGTCCCATATCTAGAAGGACAATCATTTATCCAGAACGGTAGCATGTATTATAAACACGTAATCCGTGTTGATTTTGACCGAGGCGGAGAGTTTGACAGGTGGATATCTGTTGAGCGATACGGCGCAAATAGCTACGTTACAATGAGAAAGGGACAATGGATAGTTTGCAGTCTAACTTATGCGATTGCAGGAGATGGTTTAGCTTAAAGGAGGTTTTAACATGCCTTATGTAATCAAGGACAATAAATGTTTGCAGGAACTACAAGATGCAGTTCCTGAGATCACAAGCGGCGTAATGCTGCCAGCTGACACAGAAGGTAAGGAAGGCGACGTATTTATTTTGTTAGAGGATGGTGATTAAAATTGGCAGCACCATCAGGAACAAAATGGGGTTCGATCGTTGGAGGATATGGGCGTATAGGCTTATATGTCACAGTTTCCTCAAGTTCAACAAGTAGTACAGCGACAATTCAAGTATGGTTTTGGTCTAAATACAGCGTTTCGGACCGCAGTAATACGCTGTATTATTCAAATGCTTCAAGCGCGTCAACGGCTCATGGATCAGTTAATATACGTACTACGGTCGATAGTGGTAGCGGATGGAGTAAGAGCAATCAGGTAAGACTTGCAACATGGACAAGTACGATTTCTCGTGGCACGTCTGCACAAACAAGATATGCGTCTGCAAGATTGGTCAATGTCGATCGCGTGGGCGGAACGATGAGCGTAAGTACATCATGGACTATTCCAGCGTTAAATAGATACACAGTATCTTATAATGCAAATGGAGGTTCTGGTGCACCTGGTTCTCAGACAAAATATTACGGCGCAACGCTTAAGCTGTCAAGCACAAAGCCGACAAGAACAGGTTACACGTTTGAAGGTTGGGGCACAAGTGCTAACGATACAAGTGTTAATTACGCACCTGGCGCAAATTATACCAAAAATGCAAGTGCTACACTCTATGCCGTATGGACTCGTAATGTGTATCAGGTCACATTTAACGCAAACGGCGGAACGATCAATGGTGCTGAGTCCGTAGCAAAAAGTGTAGCATATAACGATTCCATCGGCACATTGCCAACAGCGATAAAGCAATATGCGACTTTTGTAGAGTGGAATACGTCTGCAGCAGGAACAGGTACAAAAGCAACTGAGGGCACAAAGATCACAAAAGCCTTGACTGTGTATGCAATATGGAAAACAGGATCTGTTATATATGTCAAAACATCTGCAGGTTGGAAACATGGAGTTATTTATGTAAAAAAAGACGGAGCTTGGAAGCGAGGTACTGCATATACAAAGAATAATGGCACGTGGAAGCGAGGTGTGAACTGATGTTTACATTAAGCAGCTTTTATAAATCTGATGAATGGTATGATCTCGTTACTCAGCTAAAGTTAGAGCGAGTGAATGAAGATGGAGATGTTATATGTGAACATTGTGGTAAACCTATCATTAAGGCTTACGACTGCATAGGACATCATAAGGTAGAGCTTACTGAGCAGAATGTAAATGACTTCAGTATATCGCTGAATCCTGACAATATCATGTTGGTACATCATAAATGTCATAACCAGATACACGAGAGATTTGGCTATGAGAAGCCTAAAGAAGTATGGATAGTCTATGGTCCTCCTTGTGCAGGTAAGTCTACATGGGTTAGAGATACTGCAGGGCCTGAAGATATAGTGTTAGATATAGATAGTATATGGCAGATGATCACTATTAATGACAGGTATGTGAAGCCTAACAGACTGAAGACAAATGTGTTTGGTGTGCGTGATTGCATATTGGATATGATCAGGACAAGGACAGGCAAATGGCGCAGAGCATATGTCATTGGTGGTTATCCATTGAGTATGGACAGAACGCGTCTAGAGCAATCGTTAGGAGCAAGATGTATTTTTATATATGAAGACAAAGAAACATGTTTAGAACGCGCTAGAGTGAGCGATAGGCATGATTGGGAGAAGCATATTGAATCTTGGTTCGACGATTATTGCGAGTAGGGCCCCCGGTACTCAGTCTATTTTCGCTCTATTGGGGAGTGTGGGGGGCGGGCACTTTTCACACGAGGCAAAAAATTGAAATTTTTTGAATTTAAATTTGGGAACTTTGAAAAACTTTTTTACAGGTGGTGATTTTTGATGGAAAGAAAAAAAGAATTAATGGATTTATTTAAAGATGTGGATGAAAACCAAAGAAAATTAGTCGATCGATTGATTGATGAGGTGGTTTATATTGAGGATCAACTTGATGAGCTGAAAAAATTACCACCTATTCGCGTTCATCCAAAAGATAAATCCAAGCAACAGATCACTCCTGCAGGAAAGTTATATAAAGATATGACTGCCCAATATATGAATGCAATTCGGATACTTTGCTCACTGTTAAATAAAGCAAATGGAGATAACTATGATCCAGTTGCTGAATTTATAGAGAAAATGAAGGCAAAAGATCCTGTAATGGATGATATAAAATCCGGAAGAGGTTTAAAACCGCTATGAGTTCATTAGAACCACGCAACGTCTACCCCAACTACTTGGTGGAATATCGTGAGCGTATCCGAAATGGCGAAATAATTGCTGGCAGAGAATTAATCACTGAGCTTGATAAGCTGATTGATGAATTGGATGATCCTCGATACAAATATGATACGACAGAAGCATATATTCGTATCGAATTCATGGAAAATCTTTGCCTGCAAAGTAAAAAGCCATATTATATGAAACCTATGAAACTTCTGCTGTGGCAGAAAGCGTTTATAGAAGTCATATACTCATATAAAAAGTATTCCGATGAGCTTGGTCGTTATATTAAGCGCTTTCAGGACATCATGTTGCTGATCGCGCGTAAAAACGGCAAAACAACACTCATGGCTGCGGACGCCCACACCGATCTGAGAATTGGTGACGGTGGTCAGGATATAGTTTGCACATCCAACGACGATAAACAGGCCTCATTGCTGTGGAATGAAGTAGATGGAATGAGAAAACGTATCGATCCTAAAGGAATATGGACTCACAAAAACATGAGTCAGATTGAAAACACGCTGAACGATACAAAAATCTTTAAAATGTCATCAAAGACGCAAAATAAGGATGGCCGAAATATCGACAAAGCCTATTTTGATGAGAGTCATGACGCAGAAGATGATGAAATTGCAGCAGCTTGTCAAAAATCCATGTCCGTAAAGGAAGAACCCATGTTCATTAACCTCACAACTGAGGGATTTGTAAATGACGGCTACTTGGATAACAAGTTGATTTATGCGAGAAAAGTTCTGAATGATGAAATCGACGATGACGCATTTCTTCCATGGCTTTACACTCAGGATTCTGAGAATGAGGTCTGGCAAGATGAAAATAGTTGGTATAAATCTAATCCTAGCTTAGGAGTCATCAAAAAGTGGTCATATTTGCGAGGCGAAATTGCAAAATCAAAGGTTGATAAGTCTACGCGAATGCATACCATGTGCAAAGACTTCAACATGAAGCAAAATAACGCTCAGGCGTGGTTGATGCATGAAGATTATGATTATCCAACTCCAATATTTGATTTAGAGGAGTTCAGAGGCGCAATCTGTTTAGGTGGAGTCGATCTTGCTGCAACTACTGACTTGGCGAATGCAAAAATATTAATGATGAAGCCAGGAGATAAAACCAAGTATGTCTATAGCCATTATTGGATACCTGAAAGTAAGCTAGAAAACTCAGACGATAAAGAAGCGGGAGCAAATTATATCGCTTGGGCAAAACAAGGCATATTAACAATCCATGAGGGCAATGAAATAGATATATCTGCAATAGCAGATTGGTTCTATAAGTTATATGAGGAATATGGCATTCGCCTTTACATGTGCGGATATGACCAAAGATACGCAAAAACATTCCTTGATCGTATGGACGAATATGGCTTTGATTGTGAAATGATCTATCAGAACCGCTTCGTCATGTCGAGTCCAATGAAATTGGTTGAAGCAGACCTAAAATCGCGCCTGATAAACTATCAGCAAAATGCGATGGACAAATGGTGTTTAGGGAATGCAGCTATGGAGATGGACAACTTAGGAAATGTCATGTGCGTGAAGGTCAACAACCAAAAAGCAAAGCGAATTGATGGAGCAGTAACATTGATTATTTTATATGAAACATTTAGACGATGCAGAAGTGAATTCATGCAGGCCGTGAAGTAGGAGGTGAATCATGGGATTATTTGATTTTATCAATAAATACAAACAACAGAAATTGCATAAAAAATTCGCGTCAATGTTGAATGGATATACCCCTATCTTCTCACAGTTTGGTCAAGACATCTATGCGAGCGACGTAGTGCAGCAAGCGATCTCCTGCATTATCTTTGAGATGAAAAAACTAAATCCTACTCATGTGAGGATGAACAATGGAGACCCAATGCCGATGGATGGAGACATTCAGAGATTATTAGAATATCCGAATCCTCGCATGACTCAATCGGATTTTATTGAAAAGGTATTTTGGCAATTATTCCTCAACTACAATTCGTTTATTATTCCAACATACGACGTTACCACTGATGCTAAAGGAAATAAAGTCAAAAAATACACAGGACTGTGGCCTATTCAGCCAACTCAAGTTGATTTCTTGCAAGATGCGACAGGAAATTTATTTGTGACTTTTAAGTTTGCAAATAACTATGAGACAACATTGCGATATGACGATGTTATTCATATCCGTTATAGATATTCAGTAAACGAATTCCTTGGAGGAAATAAATCTGGCCAACCAGACAATGATGCTCTTTTAAAAACCCTTGAAATTAACGACACATTGTTGCAGGGAGTCAGTAAAGCACTGAAAGCATCATTTGCGGTCAACGCAGTAGTGAAGTATAAGACCATGATCGACGATGGATTTATGGATGCGAATATCAAAGAAATGGAAAAAAAGCTAAGAAACAATGAAAGCGGATTTCTTCCTATGGACATCAAAGGAGAATTTATTCCTTTAAGCCGTGATATTCAAATGGTTGACGCAGATACATTGAAATTCGTGGATGAAAAAATTCTTCGACAATTTGGAGTGCCATTGCCGATTTTGACAGGTGATTACACCAAAGCACAATACGAGGCATTTTATCAAAAAACGCTCGAACCACTCGTTATTTCAATTTCTCAGGCATTTACGAAAACTTTGTTCACTGATCGAGAGAAATCTTTCGGCAATAGAATTAAATTCTACCCGCACGAATTGATTTTCATGAGCACGGATCAGAAGTTGTCATTGTTTGAAACATTGGTTGATACCGCATCTTGCTTCAAAAACGAGCTGAGAACAGCATTTGGAATGATGCCGCTCAAAGAATTGGTTGGCCAGTTAGCAATGTCAAGTAATAAGACAAATGCGGAGAACAATAAAAACGAGCCCGTAGCAGGCGAAGGTAATGGCAATCCTGGCGGCAGTGGAGGTGTAAATGATGAGTAAAGAGCTACTCAGAAGAAATTATAACTTTGAAATCAGAGCTGAACATGATGATGAAAAAGGAAATATTATTCTTGGTCAGCCAATTGTTTATGAGAGTGAAACAGACATTGGAGGAATGTTTAAAGAGATCATTCACCGTGGATCACTTGATAAAACAGATCTTACAGATGTTCGATTTTTGGTTAACCACGACACATCAAAAATTCCTTTGGCAAGAAGCAGAAAGAATACAAAGAATTCTACCATGCAATTATCTCCCGATGATTCCGGTTTAGGAATTCGCGTCACACTTGACACAGAAAATAATAGCGAAGCACGGGCATTATATAGTGCTGTGCAGCGTGGAGATATTACAGGCATGTCGTTCATGTTTGGAATAGATGACGAAGAATGGGAAAATCTCGATAGTGATTATCCTACTCGCCATATTAGATCAATTTCAACAGTGATTGAGGTTAGCGCTGTAACTTTCCCAGCCTATGAAAGTACCTCAATTTCTGCTAGAGATAAGAGTGCGTTGGACAATGCACGACAGGCGGTGGACACTGCCAGAAGTAAATCGGTGGAGACTGATTTGGAACTCGCAAAACTGAAAGCAAAATATTTGTATCAACTCTAATTTAGGAGGATTTAAACGATGGAAAAATTTTTACGAGATTTAATCGCACGTAAAACAGAAGAAGTAAAAGAACTGCGTGCCAAAATTAAAAAGGCAGAATCAGCAGATGAAGTTCGTTCATTAGGTGAGACGCTGGATAAAGTTCTTGAAGAGCTTCAGGCAGCAAAAGACCAGCTTGATGAACTTGATGACGATGGAAATGGAGAAGGCGGAGACGGAAACAGTCAGCCGGCTGCAGGAAATGGAGAAGGACGTTCTGCATTTAATCCGACAGCAGCATCCGGTCTCACAACTGTTGGCAGCGTTCAGATGAATCAGCGCACAAATGAAAATAAGGACCCATATGCGACGATGGAATATCGTACTGCATTCAAGGCCTATGTTCAGAAAGGTACTCCAATTCCTGCTGAACTCCGCGCGGGCGGAGATAACGGAACAACTGCAACAGCTGATATCGGCATGATCATTCCAACTACGATCATGAATGAGTTCATCAAAGAAGTATCCAAGGTATATGGTCAGGTATATGCAAAGGTACGTAAGCTAAATGTGCGAGGCGGCGTTGAATTTCCAATCTCTAAACTGAAAGCCAATTTTAAGTGGATCACAGAAACAACAGTATCTCAGAAACAGAAAGCCGGCGACATCAAGGACAAGGTGTCCTTCTCTTATCACATTGGTGAAATTCGTGTTGCTGAAACTCTGTTGGCTCAGATTGTTTCTCTTGATCTGTTCGAATCTGAAATTACTCGCATCATGGTTGAAGCATATGTGCAGCAGATGGATTATGTTATTATTTCTGGAACAGGTTCAGGTCAACCGCTTGGTATCACAAAAGACCCTCGTGTAACTGGAAATACAGGCAACATCATTGAATTTACTGCAGATCAGATTGGCGATTGGACATCTTGGAGAAAGAACTTATTCGCCAAAGTTCCACTCTCTAAACGTGGTCAGGGCGAATTCTTATTCCCAGCATCTACCGTCGAATCTAATCTGTTAACAATGAAAGACGCCAATGACCGTCCATTGTTCCGTGAAGCAACAGAAGGCACTATCGGAAATACTGCCGGAACTTTCTTCGGCCGTGAGGTAACATTAGTAGAACCTGACATCATTAAAGACTTCGATACCGCAGTCAATGGAGACATTATTGGCGTATTCTGGGTACCAAATGATTATGCAATCAATACTCAGCTGCAGTTTGGGATGAAACGTTACTTTGATGAAGATGCAAATGAATGGATTAACAAGGGTCTGACTATCGTTGATGGTAAAATCCTTGATGTATCCGGCTGTTATCTTCTTAAAAAAAAAGTGACAGGGTAATAACTCCGACAATTTCACCAACTGAAGCTTCTCAGGATTTAACAACTGGAATCAGCGTGACTCTGAGCTGCGGTACAGATGGAGCAGAAATCTATTACACGACTGACGGCTCAGAGCCAACTACTAGTGATACGAAATATTCCAATGTGATCAGCATTTCAGGCAAAGGCGACGGTGAAAGTGTAACAGTTAAAGCGGTTGCTGTAAAAACCGGCATGGACGACAGTGAGGTTGCAACGATTACCTACACAAACAGCCACGTTACGGCATAGGAGGTAGATTATGAAATATAAATTGAGGGCAAAGGTTTCCTTCGTCGATAAGTATAACACCGATAAGGTATATGCCATCGACGAAGAAATCGAATGCGACGAAAAACGTGGGGAAGAACTTCTGAGTAACAAAGAAGATCTGGTTGAGTTGATCGAGAAGATTGAGGATGAAAAACCAGAAGAAGAAACCCCAAAAAAGACAACACGCAGAAAGACCACGAAGAAGACCGGAACGGCAGAATAGGAGGTGCGGGCGATGGCAGAGGCTACGGTGTTAGACACTGTTAAAACTATGCTCGGTGTTACTGGTAATTATCAGGATGGCACAATGCAAGCCTATATTGACGAGGTAAAACAGTATATGTTATCTGGCGGTGTAAGCGAGGAGACCGTTGAGGCGTCCACCTCTGCCGGAGTCATTGCCCGTGGCGTGGCAGACTTGTGGAACTATGGCGCAGGAGCTGGTGAGTTATCCCCGTACTTTAAAGAGCGGGTTATACAACTTGCTTTACGTAGTAAATCAATCGGCGGAGGAACTGACGCGCCAGCGACAGAAAGTGGAGAACTGAAACTACTTTCCGCGTATGAGCATACAGGGAAAGCAGAAACGATTGTTTTCGAAAACTTTGGAGAAATGCGGGAAATTCAATTAATTCCAGAAGTTTTTGACGTTTCGGTTGAAGATTCTTACGGTGGATTCTTCTCATTCAGGTTCAACGATTATGATGATTTTCTTAGTGTATATCCACAAGATGAACATTCCAAAACCGTTCGTGGTTATAATTTGACAGTTGTTACCACCGGAATTTCTATCAATGTTATTAACGTCTTTCCTGTTAGTACCTATACTGTGACAGGCGGCGGAAGTATGAGTGCTATTCTCTCGGTTCCGGATAAGTCGATTACAAAAATCACACTGGTTCCGAATAATTTAAATGACGATACGACCGTTAGATTTAAGCTGTACGGGAGGGTGTAAATATGGCATATAGACCACAAACGCCGTTTAACGTGGCGATGAAGATTTTAAGTCCAACTTGGAAATCGGTCAATGGCGTGAAAAAGAAAATATACCCTTCTCCAGATGATGTGGCAAATGATCTAATATTTTTCGGATCATTTCGTACTTTTGGCGGAACCGAAACTGAAAGTAATGGCGTGTACAGCATTGTAAATACTGCAACCGTCGAAACTTGGTATAGACCAGAAATCACAGCTGACTGCCAAATTGTCGTGCTGCAAACAGGACAGATTTATGATGTGCTCGGCGATCCTGAAAATATTGAGATGAGAAATCAATTCCTCAAATTTAAAGTGAGGGCAATTGGAGGTAAAGCATAATGCCGAAAAATAAATTGACTATAGATTTTAAGGGCTTCGAAGAGATGTACGCAAAATTAGATCGTTTAGATTCTAATGTAAATAAAGCTACCGAAGAAGCATTACAAAAATCAAAACGGCTCGTGCATACCCAGCTTGGACAGGCGATGTCTCCGCACAATAATACGTATAAAACCGTAAAATCGTTAACAAAAGATAATACGGTTGAATTCAGCGGAACCAAAGCGTCCATCAATGTCGGTTTTGATATTGCAAACGGAGGATTGGCGTCTATTTTTCTGATGTATGGAACTCCGCGCCACATGGGATCAAACCAATATGGCAAGCATGGTAAATCGGTTGGAGCGACAGGTCAAGACATGAATCTTTACAACGCTATTTACAGCGCGTCAACTAAGAGAAAAGTACGAAAATTGCAAAAAGAAATTTTTGATAAAGCGTTGGAGGAGGCGATGAAATGAAAAACAAATTGATTACGTTATTGGAAACATTCAAATTTCCTGTATTTTTGCAAGGCAGCTTGAATGACGATGACGAATATCCGCCATCCTTCTTTACATTCTGGAATTTTGAAACTCCAGAGGATAGCCACTACGACAATGAATCTGCCAGAGCTGTTTGGGGATTTTGGGTTTATTTGTACTCAGACGACCCAGAGGTCGTGGACGATAAATTGATCGAAGCGGCGAAATTATTAAAGCAAAATGGTTGGGTTGTTGAGGGCAAAGGAGAAGACGTTGCCAGTGATGAACCAACTCATACAGGCAGAATGATAACTTGTAGATTTATTGAAAACTATTAGGAGGTAAAAACATGAAAGTTGTTGAATTCAGAGGTGTCGACAATCTTGTTGCGGCTGAGGTTACAGCCGATGATAATGAAACAGGTGGATCTGGCAGCCATGGTTATGTAACAAGAGATGTATTTACAATCGCTGGTGTAGCTGAGATTTCCAAATCGACTGAAACATCCAGCGAATCCAAATACTATGATAATGTTGCTGCGATCGTCATCAATTCTGAGGGAGCAGATGAAATCACAGTGACATGTTCAATTCCTGATTTAGCTACGTATGCAAATTTGGTTGGAAAAACAATCGATGTTACAACGGGAGCAATGATCGATGGTGAACGTGAGCCAAAATATTTTGCGTTAGGATACCGCTTCAAAAAGACAGATGGAACTTATCGCTATGTATGGAGATTGAAAGGCCAGTTTGCAATTCCAGATGAAACATCTACAACAGAAGATGATTCTACGGACACAAACAACATGGAATTGACGTATACAGGCATTTCTACAACCCATAAATTCACCAAGGGTGGTGGAAAACCAGCGAAAGCGGTTGTTGTGGACGATACAGCGAATTCCAAGTGTGACGTAAGTGAGTTCTTCACTCGGGTAACTGATCCGGACAAATTACAGGCTAAATCAGTGGGATAAGGAGAATATGAACTATGGAAATTAAATTACCAATCTATAATAAAAAAGAAGTTGTAAAAACTTATACTGCAGAAACTTACGACATTATGTTTGGAACAGTAGAAGATCTGATCGGCGTATTAGATTTAGATAAATTCACAAGCGGAGATGATAAAGACTTTTTGAAGGGAATTGCCTTAGCAGTACCTGGAGCGTTTGGTCTTATTAAACCGCTCTTGAAAGATATTTTTGACGGTCTAACTGATGAAGAAATCAAGCATTGCAAATTAGCTGATGTTATCAAAGTAATTGTCAGCATTATTAGATTCTCTATCGCGCAGATCACTGCAGATGCAACTGCAAAAAACTAGATGAGGGAGATGAAAAACTCTCCCTCTATCAAACGTTTTTTGAATTGCAGTTAGTGCTGTGTGAAAGATTTCCTGCGCTCACACCGTTTGATATACGCGAACAGAGCGTTTATGAAGTATTTTTACTTGTTAGACGTCTGAACTCTCATCCTAAAAATGAGAAAGGCAGCACTCAGTCTGGCACTAGCAACAACGGAAAAGTTATCAGGCGTCCAGCCAAAGACGATAGTTGGTTTTAAAGGTGGGTGAGAAACATGGCAACTAGGGGCGACGATATTACAACTAAATTTTCGGTTGATATTTCTGAACTCAAAGCCGGTATTCAAGAGGCAAATCGTACAATTCGACTTGCTAACTCGGAATTTAAGGCGGCTGCGTCAGGGATGGACGACTGGGGGAATTCGGCAGACGGATTATCCGCAAAAATTAAACAGTTAACTACAGTTCATGATGCTGAAAATAAAAAACTTGAAATCTTAAAATTACAATACGCCGCAGTGGCTGAAGAACAGGGAGAAAATTCGGCCGCGGCGCAAAATTTACAAATCAAGATCAACAACCAGCAAGCAACTGTAAACAAAGCCGCTTCAAATCTTTCAAAGTATGAACAGCAATTGGCCGAAGTAAAAACGGCGAGCAATGAGACTGCCGACGCTACAGAAGACCAGAGAAGCGCATATGAAAAACTACAAGATACGATCAGTTCACAAGAGTCTGAGCTCGCGTCTTTAAAAATTCAATATCAAAATGTGGCATTAGAACAAGGTGAAAATTCTGATGCTGCTAGAGAACTCGCAGGACAGATTGCAAACTTATCTGGTGATTTACAAGACAATAAATCAAAGTTAGAGGGCGTTAGGGCATCTGCAAATTCATTTGATGCTGCCATGAATGGTATGACAAATTCAACTGATGATGTAGGAAATTCTTTAGATCAGTTAAAGAGTAAAATAGATTCGCAAGAAAGTGAATTATCATCTTTAAAATCCGCTTATGCCAACGTCGTTATGGAGCAAGGTAAAAACTCAAGTTCGGCGAAACAATTGGCGGGCCAGATCGACAGCTTATCTACCGAGCTTCAGCAGGATAAAAGCAAGATGAAAGAAGTAGAATCTGCCGCAGACTCCCTCGACAACTCCTTAGATGACACTGGAGGCGGCTTTACAATCCTAAAAGGTGCAGTTGCAGAGTTTGCAGGTAATGTTTTAACATCAGCGGCCGGAGCAGTAAAAGATTTTATCGGCTCTTTATTTGAGCTGTCTGATGCTACAGAAGAATATCGATCCATGCTTGCCAAAATCTCCGGTTCAGCCGAATCATTTGGATATTCAGTAGAATTCGCCGAAGGCAAGTATGAGCAGTTTTACGGTTATCTGGGTGATGATCAGATGGCCACTAATGCTATCACTAACCTGATGGGTATGAAAACATCCACGGATACCGTGTCGGCTGCTGCTGATGCTGCTATCGCAGTGTGGTCAGCCTATGGAGACTCTATTCCCATCGAAAGCTTGACGGAGTCCATTAACGAATCCGCTCAGGTTGCACAGGTCACTGGTTCCCTTGCCGACGCTATTAACTGGGCGTCACGATCTAATCAAGACTGGACGACGGCAATGAGCGGTCACAGTGCAGCACAGAAAGCATTTAATCGGGCGATCGCAGAAGGCGAGAGTCAGGAAGATGCGTATAGCGCAGCACTTGCGGCATGTTCAGATACTCAGGAACGTGCGGATCTTATCGCGCAAACACTCAACCAGACGTTTGGACAATCCAAAGCAACGTACGATGAAATGCAACAAAGCACGATCGAGGCGAATCATGCGCAGTTAGCATTAAAAGATACGCAAGCTCGATTAGGTCAGACAATTGAACCTGTTAACACTGCAATTACAAATTTAAAAACTCAGGCATTAGATGCGATTTCGCCAGCGATTGAAACTGTTGCAGGCAAATTCGGGGATTTCCTCAATAAGCTGAGCGAATCACCCGGGGCCACGAGCGCCGTTGTATCCGTTGTTGCTGGTCTTGCAACCGCTTTCACAGTGTTGGCTGGCGCAATGTCGATCCAAGCAATTATCAACGGCGTAACCAAAGCGATGGCGGCCCTGAATGTGACGATAGCAATGAATCCAATTATGTTGATCGTTACTGCGATAGCTGCTTTGGTAGCGGCGCTTATAACTGCGTACACCACGTCGGAGACATTTAGGAATGCAATTAATACAGCATTTACGATGATAAAAAATGTCGTAACTACTGTTGTTACTGCGATCGTAAATTTCTTTACGGTTACGATACCTGGTGCAATTAATACGGTAATTTCGTTCTTTGCGAATTTACCAACCAATATCGCAAACTTTTTAACGTCCGCATTAACATTCGTTGCAGCGTGGGTTCCACAGATGGCCGGCAAGGCTTTAGAGATGGGATCAAAGTTTATTTCAAATGTTGTAACATTTTTCACACAGCTGCCTGAAAAAATCGGATATTTTATCGGATTTGCATTAGGCAAGATTGTAACTTGGGTTCCACAAATGGTGTCCAAAGCGCTGGAAATGGGTTCCAAATTTATCAGCAATGTTGTTAAATTTTTCACGCAATTGCCAAGCAAAATTGCCACATTTATAACCAATGCACTCAACAAGGTAAAAACTTGGGTACCTCAGATGGCGAGCAAAGCACTGGAAGCCGGAAGTAAATTTTTAACCAACGTCGTAAACGGTATAAAAAGTTTACCATCACGCGTGTGGAGCTTTTTGAGCAATGTTATCTCACGGGCCGGCTCATTTGTTTCATCATTTGGACGTAAGGCGGTAAAGGCAGCGAAGAATTTTGCAACGAGCTTGATAAACGGTATAAAAAGTTTACCATCTAAAGTTGCGAGCATAGGAAAAGACATTGTTCGCGGAATTTGGAATGGTATCACCGGAATGGGTGGATGGATCAAAGACAAAATCGGCGGATTTGCTGGCGGCCTTGTGCAAGGATTTAAAGACGCCGTTGGAATTAATTCACCATCAAAAGTGTTCGCGGCCTTATCAAAATGGATTCCTGCCGGAATTGGCGTAGGAATTGAAGATAACGCAAAAGCGGCTCTTAATCCAGTGAAGAAATTAAGTAAGAAGATGACGGAGCAGGCGAAAGCGCTGAAAGATGCAATCGTGCCTGAGGATGTGAAAGCATCATTGCAAGCTAGCGTAAATGGTCTAAAATCCAAAGTTACAGGAGCTGCTCGTGCTGTGGCTGGAACCGTACAGCAAGTAAAAGATATTACGTTTAATCAGTATAATAATTCACCAAAGGCATTAAGCAGGCTTGATCTGTATAGACAGACAAAAAGCCAATTATTTAGCGCGAAGAGGAGGTTAGCGAATGTTTGATTTAGTTTTGGAAAATGAAAAAGGTCAGCAGATCAAACTGACAAACAATAATGATTATGCCATTACTGACATGGATGGACTAAATCCACCAAGTGCGAGCATTGTAACCTCCGAAACGTCACTTTTTGACGGCGCAAAATTTGTATCATCAAAGACAGAAACAAGGCAATTAGATATTGCAATTGCGATACAGCGTAATGCGGAAGAAAACCGCATTGCGTTGTATAACGTCGTGAGGACAAAACAATATATCAAAGTTTCATATAAAAACGGGCGGCGTGATGTATTTATTGAGGGCTATGTGTCAGATTTTAATATTGATTATTTTGCTCAAATGCAAGAAGCTACAATATCAATCTTATGTCCTGAACCTTATTTCAAGGATGCAGAAGAGATTATTGCCGGAGTAAATTTGATCATCGCAAAATTCACTTTTCCTTTTGCAATTGAGGCAACCAAAAAAGTGACACTCGGAGAATATGAGGAAGTACTGGAAGCGAATGTCGTAAATGACGGAGACGTTGAAAGCGGAATGGTCATTGAAATCCATGCAAATGGAGAAGTTAAAAATCCAGTAATTTACAATCGCGAAACCACAGAATTTTTTGGATTAGATATTGAACTGGAGCAAGGCGACAGCGTATATATTAACACAACAGTAGGACAAAAGAGCGTACAGCTATTTAGAGATGCGGAATATATAAATATATTCAATTACATTAAGCAGTACAGCACATGGTTGCAGCTGGCACAGGGTGATAATATTTTCACATATGAAGCCGATGAAGATACAACAAGTAATATGGACGTAACATTCACCTATCGTCATTTATATCAAGGAGTATAAGCATGATGGAACCTATCATTTTAAACAAAAATTTTGAAAGAATAGGGTTGGTTGACAATTATTCGTCATTTATTTGGACAACGAGATTTTATAAATGCGGAGATTTCGAGCTTGTTGTTCCAGCTGATTTACAGCATATACAACTACTACAAATTGGATTTTACATTGCTCGTGAAGATGATGAAAACGTTGGAATTATAGAGGATATTTCATTGTCAATTGAGGAAGATCAATCTGATCAAATGATAGTCACAGGGCGTTTTCTTTCTTGTATTTTAGGGCGGCGCATTATTGCTACACAAACACAGCTATATGGCACAGTGTCTGATGGAGTAACAGCTCTAATCAATGATGCGATCATATATCCTGTAATAGCAGCTAGAAAAATTGATAACTTTGTAGTCGTTCCAACTGCTTTTACCGCAAGATTGGAAGCTCAATACACTGGCAAAAATTTGTTAGAGACAGTCGAAGCAATATGCGAAGAAAAACATCTAGGCTTCAAGACCACGTTTGAAAATGGCAATTTTGTGTTCACGCTTTATGACGGCACAAATAGATCATACGCCCAAAGCGAAAATCCGCAGGTTGTTTTCTCAGACGAATACGATAATTTGCTTACAAGCGAATATGCTGAGCAATCTAGTGAGTTAGTCACAGACGTATTGGTAGCTGGAGAAGGTGAAGGATTGGAACGCAAAACCATATGGGCATCCAACGATAATTTAACTGGACTTGATAGATACGAGATTTATCATGATCAGCGGAATATGTCCACAAATGAAGGTGAAGTTACAGACGACGAATATTACGCTCAAATGCTGCAAGAAGGTTTAGAGCAGATAACAACCATCACAAAGGCGTTTGAGGGCACTGTATATTTTGACAACGTCGAATATAAAAAGGACGTATTTATGGGAGATATTGTAACAATCGAAAATAAAAAATGGGGAATATCCATCAACTCTAGGTTGATTGAAATTATAGAAAGTGTAGATGAGGCTGGAACCTATGAAATAGTGCCGACCTTTGGTGTATAGGAGGTAGAAACATGGCGATTAATTATTATTTTTTTGATTCGAAGTTAACAAGTGGCAAACAAGACCGCACCTATTCGGCTGAGGATTTTACGAGATATTTGGAAGGCATTGTTGCCAGCGGAGTTTTTCCAATTCCTTCTGATTGCTTACAGGTATATGCCGGAACAGGCATGCAAGTAATCGTAAAGCCGGGCAAAGGCTGGATCAATGGACATAAGATTGAAAATGATGCAGATTATCCGTTGGCGATTTCGGCTGCAGATGTTACTCTAAACCGCATCGACCGTGTAGTGTTTAGATTAGATGTTACTAACAGGCTGATGGACATTGTAGTTAAAAAAGGAACACCCGCCTCAAGCCCAAGTGCGCCAGAATTAGTGCGTACGAGTACGATGATTGAGTATTGCTTGGCTGAAGTAACAGTAAACAGAAATGTAACTGCCATCACCGAATCCATGATACGCGATACCAGACTAGATAGTTCAGTATGCGGTATGGTACAGGGATTGATTCAGCAAGTAAGCACGGAAACATTGTGGAAACAGTGGAATGAAGCATATGATAATCAATACGAAGATTACATGAATGCATTCAATGAGTGGTTTACTGGCATTAAAGAGACAGTTGCATCTGCCACACTGGTCCGCAGATATACGTCAGCATATACAACTACTCAGGACGCAATGACACAAATTCCAATCAACATTGAGAATTTTACAAATGGACTCGATGTATTGAATGTATATATCAATGGTTTCAAATTAGTAGAAAATTATGATTATACACTTTCAAGCGATGGAAATTCTGTTGTATTGGAAAATGCTGTAGATGCTGAAACCAAAATTGACTTTGAAATTTTGAAGAGCGTAGATGGATCAGGGGCTGAAACGGTAGTTGGACAGGTAGAACAGCTACAAACAGCTGTGAGTGGCCACACGGCTGAAATCGAAGCGAATTCTGAAGCATTGGCGCAGGTAAGAAACAATCTCAGGCAACCTACCGAATTATATTCAGGAACTCATACGCCTGAAACATCTGGAGCTATAAAATATCTGAGTATCTCTAATTTAACAGATTATGATATTGTAATCGTTAGGGCTACGATCGGCACGATTGGCGAGCAAATGTTATATTTTTATAAGGGTACTGCAAGCAGCGGAAAGATCAATCAGAGCTTTTCAGTATATCTCAATGCGAATACGTGGGGAACAGCTACTGTTCAATATGACAGTACGGCCAATCGTATCGGATTACGCTCAGAAGGTGTTTCAACATGGACTACTTCGCAGATCACAATTAAAAAAGTATGGGGAATAAAATTGTAAAATAAAAGCCACTCTTTTGAGTGGCTTTTTTCTTATTGCTCTTTTTCTAATGCATCCCAATCAATCTCAGAAGCTGGCGTAAAATCATTTTCTTTTATGATTTCTTCAAGCTCAGCCGCTTCCTTTGGAGTTAGTCTTGTATAGTCAGGATCGAACTCATGTACTTTTTCAAGTACAAAGTCCGCAACCTGTTTTTGCATGTCAATCGGTAAAAATTGAATGTAGTCTACTAATTTTTCATAATCCATTATAAATGTCTCCGCTCGAACCAATCTTCGATATGTGAATTATATCACCATTTGCCGAATAAATCACCCTGTAATCGTGTATTTTCATTCGGTAATATGTCTTAGAACCGCGCACTTTCTCAGTGTCGCCTTCAGGCAGTTTATTAATTGCTGCTTGAAGTTGTTCTCGCTTTGGACGATGTAATTTCGCCAAATATTTTGAGGCTTGCTTGGAATATGTTATTTCCACTCCCTCACCTCCTAAATCTATTATATAACGATAGTTGTAGTATGTACAATAATAGTTGTATAACACTCACAAAAATTTACCTTCAATTTTGTGCAATTTGCCTATGTACAAAGTACAACTAA
>ERZ1090865.199-NODE-199-length-38393-cov-9.747587_pt1 | contig 38393 bp, 28 predicted proteins | sample MGYA00478478_ERZ1090865 | MGnify/ENA primary metagenome ERZ1090865 (study PRJEB33644, sample SAMEA5815715) | chicken gut metagenome | biome: Chicken; feature: Gastrointestinal Tract; material: Caecum | place: Ireland | collected 2019-01-01 | study: A study of the... | reverse complement strand
AAAGATGCCGTGGGTTTTTTTATCAAAAATTCAGATTTTTGTTTGAAAAGAGGGCTTCAGAGCACAGTTTTAAATTGTCTGCGATAGGATTCGGGCGGTTCGATGTTGCTGATAAAATAATCGATATCCTCCGCCTTTGCGATCAAATAGGGGAAAGAGCGGTTGAACTTTGTATGGTCGCACAGGTAAATCTTTTTTTCCGCATGCTGCAGCATCAGTTTGTTCATAGAGGCGCTCTCTTCCATTTTATCGCAGATGATGCCGTTTTCCATGATCCCGGAAGAAGAGAAAAAGCATTTATCGGCATAAATGGATGCAATGAGCGGTTCGGCGTACTTCCCCGAAAAAGAGAAGGTGTCCGATTGGATGAGACCTCCCGTACAATATGTCCTGATGCGCTTTTCTGCGAGGATGTTTGCAGTGATGAGACTGGTTGTAAATACGGTCAGGTCCATAGACGGATCGAGCAGGTTTGCGATCAGACTGGTCGTCGAAGATTCGTCCAGAATAAGCGTTTCTCCCGTTTTAACCAGTCCGACTGCCTTTTGTGCGATGATATTTTTTTCCTTTCTGTTGTCCTGCATGCGCAGAAAAAAGGGCAAAGTATTGTTCTGATATTTCAGCAGAACGGCAAATCCGTAGCTTCTCCTTACGATATGCTGCATTTCGAGATAAGAAAGATCGCGTCTGACCGTCGTTTCACTCATGTGTATATCTTTTGAAATCTGTTTCACGGTCGCAGCTTGGTGCTTTTCAAGGTATTCCTGCAAAATGCTTACTCTTTCAATTTGCAACATATCGTTTTACCCGTATTGGTTTTTTCTTCATTATATCACGGTAAGAAATCACTGTCAAGTCCGATTTCCTTTCAAATTTGTTCGATTTTATATTGTTTTTGTATCATTTTTGTATTTTTTACCATTTTTTGTGGCGGTATTGAAAAAGATTGATTTATTTAGTATAATGATTGCAGGAAGAGCGCACCGCATGTTTTGCGGAAAAAGGACCGGAAAAGGAGAGGACAATGGCGATCGGACAAATTTTGTTTCACAAGAGCGACAGAGACATTATCATTGCGGGACATCGCGGAATCTGCGCGAAATATCCCGAAAATACGATGCTTTCCTATCGCAAAGCAATCGAGTCGGGCGTCGATCAACTGGAAATCGACGTGAATATGACTGCAGACAAAAAACTGGTGCTGATCCATGATCCGAGGGTGGACCGCGTGACGGAAAAGTCCGGTAAAGTGCGTTCGTATACCCTCGAACAGATCAAGATGATGGATGCGGGTTCACACAAAAGTTATGAATTTCGCGGAGAGCGCATTCCCGAGTTCAAAGAACTTCTCGAACTGGTGCAGGGCACCGAGATTTCATTGAACGTAGAGATCAAAGACCGCACATTTGAAGTGGTGGACGCCACCGTGCGCACCCTGTTCGATTACGGTATGCGGGATCGCTTTGTGATCGCCTGTTTTGATGCGAATATCATACAGTACGCGCATCAGAAATACGGAGTCATGACGCAGGGGTTCCCGGACGATATGCACGACAATTTTTCAAATGAAACGCGTGCGCATATGTACGCAGTCGGCATTCCTATGTGGCAGATTACGGAAAAACTTGTGAAGGAATATCTTGCCTGCGGCATTCAGCCTTGGGCTTGGTGTCCGGATACGGAGGAAGATGTGCGAAAAGCCGTCTCCTGCGGCGCACGCCTTTTGACCTGTAACGATCCCGGCCCTGCAATGCGTGTGATCGGAGAGATGGGACGGAGAAGAGTATAAAGCGATCCAAAGACAGATCTTATAAATTTTTAAAGGAGCAGAATTTAAAATGAAAAACAAAATTTTGTGCGTCTTGCTGAGTCTGGTTCTGTGTACGGCTTTTGTCGGCTGTGTACAGCCGACACCTTCCCAGGATCCTACTCTGAACGAACAGGTAGACACATCGCGCACGCAGTTATATGTGTTCAACTATGGCGGCGGTTACGGAAGCGAATGGCTGAGGGCGGTCAAAACGCGTTATGAGGCGCTGCATGCCGAAGATGTCTATGAACCTGGCAAAAAGGGCGTACAGATCATCATCGAGCATAAGAAACAGTCGCTCAACGGCACGGAGATCAAGGTTTCGCAAAACGACGTGTTTTTCACGGAGGGCGTAAACTATTATTCGCTGTATAACGACGGAGCCTTGCTCGACCTTACGGATGCGCTTGAAAAGCCGCTGTCCGATCTGGATGCCGATGACAATGAGAGCGTGCTGGATAAATTTTTCCCCGAACAGGCAGATTATTTCGGTATAGAGGAAGAGGGCGAGACCAGGTATTATGCCGTACCGCATTATGCGAGCTATTATGGAGTGATCTACAACGTCGACCTTTTTGATTCGGAAGGTTACTATTTTGCCGACAATCAGGACAATTACCTCGAGAGCGGCGATCTGGAAGATAAATTCATCACCAGGATGAACAGCAAGAAGGCGGCGGGCCCGGACGGAGAATACGGCACGAGCGACGATGGGCTGCCGGTGACGTACGAGCAGTTTTTTGAACTTTGCCGCTATATCGTCAAAACGGGCGGGCTTCCGCTCAACTGGACGGGTTCCAATTACCGAGATTATCTTAATTCCCTGATGTTCTCGTTTGTCGTCGATTACGAGGGCAAGGAAAGCATGATGAAAAATTACACCTTTACGGGTACCGCCGACAATCTCGGACGTGTCGATGCACAGGGACAGTTTATATACGATTCGACGCCGACGCAGATCAGCGCGGAAAACGGAAACGAGCTGTACCGTTCCGATTCCCGCTATTACGCCCTGGAATTTTTGCAGCAACTGTGTATGGACGACGCCGAACACAACGCTTATCACAATAATTTTACTTTTAACGGAAACTACTCGCACATGGACGCTCAGACCGATTTCCTGTATGCCGGTATCGACGGTGAAACGCCCAAGACGGCTATGCTGATAGACGGTGTGTGGTGGCAGATGGAAGCGGTTTCTACGTTTACCGACATGATCGCTTTTTACGGCGACGAATATTCCCAGAGCAATCGCCGTTTTGCATTTATGCCGCTGCCTAAGGCCAATGAAACCAAAGCGGCAGAAGCGGCCGCTTCGGATGTGAAAAATACGCTGTACGACGCGCAATATTCGGCAGCATTCATTCGTTCGACGATCGAAGATTATAAAAAAGATCTGGCCCTCGATTTTCTGCGGTTCGCCAATACCCAGGAATCTTTGGTCGAATTCACGCAGATCACAAGCACGACCAAAGCGCTTGATTATGAGCTGACGGATGAGGAAAAGATGCAGTTAACCTATTTCGGCCGCAGCCTCATCGAATTGCAGGAAAAGTCCGAGATCGTATACCCGTACGCTAAAAATTCTTTGTATCTGAATAACGCTTCTTCGTTCAGACAGTCGCAGATGTTTTACAGCTACGTGGGCAACAAAGAATATCAGTGGGCGGCCGAAGCCTTCCGCGACGACGATGTGACCGCTGCAGAGTATTTTTCCGGGATGGAAACCTATTACGACGCCAAGTGGACGACGCTTCAACGGTGAAAGACATGAAAGAAACCGATATCAATGCATCCGGCCTGAAAACTGCGGACAGCAATGCGCCTGAAAGGAAAATTTCCGAGCATAAACAAAAAAAATATTTCAGCGATAAAAATGTGTTTTACTATACCATGCTCGCCTGGCCGATTCTGCAGTTTGTTGTTTTTTATATTCTGACGCGGATAAACGCCATCATGTATTCCTTTCAGCAGTACGATCTGCTGGATAACAGAGTCATCTGGTCATTTGAGCCGATCAAACAGGCATTCACTCAGCTGACGAGTTCTCCCGCCATGCTGTCTGTTATGAAAACGACGCTGCTTTCCTTTGTTGTCTGTACGGGTATAGGCACACCGCTCGGGCTGATGTTCGCGTATTACATCAGCAAAAAGCTTGCGGGAGCCGGTCTGTTCCGTATTCTGCTGTTTTTGCCGTCGGTGATCTCGGCGATCGTTATGGTCACCATCTATCGTTTTTTTGTGGAACGTGCGGTGCCGGAGATCGTATCCATGCTGTTCGGCATGCGCATCAAAGGGCTTATGGAAAATCCGGATACGAGATTTGCCACCATCATGTTCTATAACATATGGGTGAGCTTCGGCGTCAATGTGCTCATGTATTCCAATGCAATGAGCGGCATTGCGCCCGAAACCGTCGAGGCGGCGCAGATAGACGGCGCCACCAAGCTGCGCGAATTTGTCAGCATATCGCTGCCGGGCATCTTTCCCACCCTGACCACCTTTCTCATTACGGGCGTGGCGGTTATATTTACAAATCAGTACAATATGTACTCGTTCTACGGAGAATATGCGCCGTCGGGACTGGCCAATTTCGGTTACTATTTCTATAATACGACGCAGAGTGCCGCCTCGCGGGCGGAATACTCGGTCATTTCCGCCATTGGTCTGCTGCTGACCTGCATCGCGCTGCCGCTGACACTGCTCGTCAAGTGGGCGCTGGAAAAATTCGGGCCGTCGGAAGAATAGAGGAGGTATGGTTTGAAAAAGATTCGGCTTTTCCGTATCGGTTTTTCGCCGTTTGCACTGATTCTGGGTATCTTTCTCACGTTGTATGCCGTCTCCCTGATCATTCCGTTACTGTGGGGATTGATGACATCGTTCAAATTGCAGTCCGATTTCCGCCTGAACGTGCTCGGGCTTCCCGATCCGCTCGCCTGGAACTACTCGTTTGTACTGAGTCAGTTCAAAGTGCCTGTAACGACAGAGACAGGCGTATCTGAAATCGGGATGGGGCGTATGTATGTGTACACCTTAGCGTATTCGCTCGGCTGCGCGTTTTTCAATACGTCGGTGCCGTGCATTACCGCATACTGCTGTGCGCGGTTCCGTAAAAAGCTTTCCAAGATACTTTATACGGTCAACATCGTCACCATGATCCTGCCCATCGTCGGAAGCCTTCCCGCAGAGCTGCAAATGGCAAGGACATTGGGACTGTACGATCAAATCTGGGGACTGTGGATCATGAAAGCGAATTTTTTGGGTACATATTTTCTCGTGTTCCACGCAGGATTCCGTTCGCTGTCGCTGACCTATACCGAGGCGGCGGAAATTGACGGTGCGGGCAGCTTTCATATTTTTTTCCGCATCATTCTGCCCCTGGTGAAGAACATTTACTTCACGGTCCTGCTCGTCAACTTCATCGCTTTTTGGAACGATTATCAGGTACCTCTCCTGTATATGCCGCGGTATCCGACGCTTGCCAACGGCGTCTATATGCTGGCCACTACCACCGAAAATAACCTTGCTACCGTCCCCATGCGCATGACAGGCGCCATGCTGTTGTTCCTGCCGATCTTCTGCCTGTTCATCGTTTTTCAGAAACGTCTTTTGGGCAGCCTCACCATGGGAGGTATCAAAGGGTGAAAATCCACAGTAAAAGGAGTGTGTTATGAAACCAGTTGCACATAGAATAAAACCGCGGCTGTCTGCCGTATGGATCGGATTTTTCCTTGCGTTGGTGTGTTTGGCGCTTGTCATCGGCACCGTCTACGCATCGTCGCAGACGGAACAGTCCTCGTCCGAGATCAGCAATTATTATACCGTGGGAGATACATTTACCGTGCCCGAACGTACCGTATCGGTGGGCGGGCAGACGGTGACTGCGGACGGCACCCTGGTTTATCCTGACGGAACCGTCACCAAAAACACGCAGGTGACATTGACGCAGGCGGGCCTGTACACGGTCAGATATGCGGCTGCCTCCTACGCCGATCAGGTGACGTTCCGTGTCAGGGACAAGGCGTTCGGCGTAACGAGCGGCAATTCCGTCGTAAGCTACGAAACGGTCGACCGTGTGTTTCCCACCAACCCCAGGTATCCCGATTCCCAGTTTCATAAAACGGGCGTCATGGTGCGCTTGGAACAGGGCGACACGCTGACATTGGCGCAGGTCATCGACGTGGGCGAACTGACCAAGGATGACGTTCTGATCGGGTTGGCCGCCATTCCGGATGAGATCGGAAAATGCGATTTCGAACGGTTTGAACTGGTGTTGACTGACGTGCTCGATCCTTCGGTCAGCTTGCGCATCAGCGCAAACGGCTATCCAGATGAAGGGCTGACATATCCGTTTACATACATACGCGCCGGCGGACAGAATCAGCCGCGCAAAGGATATGAGGCGGGGAAACAGCTCATTCATGTCGAAAATAATTGGGGCGGTTCTGTAGTACACAGTTTTTACGGGGTTTATGACACCACGGATGCCGGTTTTGATGTTTCCTACAACAATCCGGAACTCCATCAGATTATAAAGCTTCGCTACGACGCCGAGGAAGTCGCTCTGTACGGCACATCGCAGGGTTTTATCATGGATTTTGACGATCCGACGTATTTCGACGATCTGTGGCACGGATTTCCGTCCGGCAAGGCACGTCTGACCATCAGTGCTTCCAACTATTCGGCGGTCACAGCAAACTTTCTCATTACAGAGGTGTACGGTATCGAGCTGTCGGATTTGACCTTCTACGATGAGGAAAAACCTGTCATCGAGGTAGAGGGCGACGAGACATTGCCTGTGGCGGCAGTCGGATTGCAGTATCCCGTCCCGTCCGCGGAGGCGTACGATCCCTACGGCTGCCACGGCGTGCAGACGTCCGTCTTTTACAACTATAACACGCCGAATCCGATCAGCGTCGACTATGCCGACGGCGTATTCACGCCCGATCGGGCAGGGTGGTATACGATCCTGTATTCGGTGACAGATTATTTCGGCAACGAGCAGAGCGTCCTGCGGTGGGTGCGTGCGCAAGCGCCATCCGCTCCGCAGGTGATCGTGGAGCAAACAGAGCTGCGCGGTGAGCTGGGTACGCTGATAGATCTGCCTTCTTATACAGTGCAAGGGGGCAGCGGACAGTCAAAAGTGACCGTTACGGCAAGTGACGGCTCACAGACCGTCGACTGTACGGCGCTGCAGTTCCGTCCCGATTCGGCAGGGCCGTGGACGATCACGTACACCGCCCGCGATTATGTGGGACAGATTGGCACGGCGACCGTCACGCTGGAAACCTATGCGGGTGAAAAGCCTCTCTTTAACGATGTCCCCGTTTTGCCGCAGGCATTCATTTCGGGCGGAAGTTACATTTTGCCGGATCTGTATGCGGACGACTATACGAGCGGCACGCACGAGCGGCGGCTGGCAGATGTAACCGTGTATGACGACGAAACACCGAACGGCCGTACAGTGAAAAGCGGGCAGGCATTTACGCCGACGGTGACGGCCAGCGGAAATTTTGTTACTGTAAAGTACACGGTGGATGATGCTGCTGCAACATGGAGGATCCCCGCGATCCTGTCGTACGAAAACGGCAAACTCAGCATCGCAAATTATTTTGTCGGCGCCGATATAGCAGTCACGGCGGAGGAGACGTACACCGCGGTACGCGCGACGGGGGATGCGGCGCAGTTTGTCTTTGCCAACGCGATCCTGGCGCAGAATTCGGCCATTTCGCTGACGACTCCGTCTGGGCTTTCCGATTACGCCGGCCTTCGGATCACGCTGACCGATGCCGATGCGCCCGATGTGTCCGTGGTTGCCGAGATCCGGAAGAACGGCTTCGGTTCACTGTTTGTGGTGGGCGGCAGTTCTGTGGCCATGACTAAGGGCTTTGCGGCGACAGAGGCAAACAATACTTTTACCTTCGGTTACCGTGACGGTATGTTCTATATGGATTCTGCCTCACTGGCGATAACGGAAAGGGAGGACGGCAAGCCGTTTACTGGATTTGTGCAGGACAAAGTATGGCTGATTGTAGAGTTCCTGCAGCCGGGTGAAAACGCGGAACTCCGCATAAGCGACATCAACGGCCAGCCGATCATCAGGACGAATGCCGACCGCATCGCGCCGTCCATGCAGATCTACGGCTCTTACGGCGGCGCATATGACTGCGGTTCGGTGGCCACTCTGCCGCTCGTCCGCGCCGCAGACGTGCTCGACCCGAACATAACGTTCACTCTGACCGTGACATCCCCGTCCGGAAAGGCGGTGACGGCTTCCGACGGCACCCTGCTCGACGGGGCCGATCCCACCCGTTCTTACGAAATCATGCTGAGCGAACTCGGCAACTATCGCGTATCTTACGAGATGTCCGATACCTTTGAAGGCCGCGAAAGCATTTTTGTGTACCAGCTGTCGGCAATGGACAGCAAGGCGCCCGTTCTATCTTATGAAGGCGAGTGGGCAACGACGGCCAAGGCGGGCGAATTGTATGTTCTGCCGACCGTGACGGCGACGGACGACTATGACGGGGTTACGGTACTGATCACGGTGACCATGCCAAACGGCCGCAGCGTGCAGCTGGAATCGGATACCAACGCGCTGTATTTTACGGCAGAGGGACGGTATAAACTGCACATTATGGCAATCGATGCAAGCGGAAACACCGCCAGCGATGTGTTTTTCGTAACAGTGGCTGCTTAAAGGGAGAATGGATATGAGGAAACGGACAAAATTAGTCAGTCTGATTTTGGCGGGGATCACGATGCTGTCCTTTGCCGCCTGTACAAAGACGGAAACGCCTCCGCCGCAGTATAATGCGGAAACCATCGAATCGACGGAACATCTGGCGACGGGTACGTTGCACGATGTAAAAGTCACGCCTTCCGACCGCCCGTTTATCGTAAACGGCAAGTCCGAATATTCGATTGTCGTCATCGAGGAGGTCCGTGCGCAGCGGGCGGCAGAGTTTATCCGCAATCAGCTGTATCAGGCAACGGGTGTGTCGCTGCCGGTCGTGTCGGCGGCCGACGTCAAGTATTCGGCGGACGCCAAGTACATTGTTATCGGCGACGAAGACAAGTTTGAACAGGCAGGTCTGACTATGCCTTCCCAGGAGCTGGGTCAGACAGGTTACTATATTAAATCGGCAGGGGACAGCGTTTTCCTCGCCGTGCATGGAACGCTGGGGTATCAGCAGGCTGCGATCGCGTTTTTGCGTCAGGTAGTGGGGTATGAATGTTTTGCCGCCGATACCATTGTCTACGGCAAGGACGGGACCACGCTTCCCGATATGACGATCGTTGAGTGCCCCGACTTTGAATTTCACCGTCCCGGAAACGTTATGAACGATGCCACCCGTTACGCCATGGGCTTTCAGGTCAACTCGGAGATCTATATCGACGTGGGCACAACGTGGCACAATACCATGTACTATCTACCTCGGGAACAATATGAGGCTGAGCATCCGGGATGGTACTCCAACCGCCCCAACAGCAATCCGGAACAGATGCAGATCTGCGCCACCGCGCGAGGGGATGAGGAAGAACTGAAGATCATGACGGAGACGGTAGCCGATATCGTGTATGAAAAGCTTGAGCAGTATCCGGACCGCAACACCATTACCTTCACCATCATGGACAACGTGTACGGCTGCACATGTGAGGCATGCACCGCGGAAAAGCAAAAATACGGCACGGATGCGGCGGCTTACATCAAGCTGGTGAACAACGTCTCGCAGATCGTGGACAAAAAATACTCTGATGCAGGACGTGAAAGGGAATACACGCTCATGATCTTTGCCTACAACCTGACGGAGATCCCGCCTGTGAAAAAAGTTGACGGAAAATGGGTTCCTGTAGCAGAGGAAATGATGCTGGCGGACAATGTCGGCGTGTATATTGCGCCCACGTCGCCCGATTATTCGTACTCGTTCTATGATGAGATCAATGCGTCTGCCGTCGATATCATCGAGGGTTGGAGTGTACTGACGGACAACATCTATATGTGGCTGTACCAGACCAACTTTGCCTGGTACATGATGCCGCACAACACGTTTGAGGCGACGATCGAGACGTACCGTTACTGCCAGAGCATCAATACAGTCCAGCTCAACAATCTCGGACAGTATTACGGCGTGGATAATCCCACGGGATTTACGCGATTCAAGGACTATATAGATTCTCAGGCGCAATTCAATGTCAATGTCAGTTATAACGATCTGGCAGACAAGTGGTTTGCCAACTATTTCGGTGACGCGGCGGAGCCCATGCGCAAATATTTCGATGAGCTTGTGGCCTATATGTATATGCTCGCGGACGAGTATCCGGAGGATGTCACAGGAAAAATGTCCTCCAACGTGCATCAGGCGCAGTTTTGGCCCAAGCGCCTTCTGAACAGCTGGCTTTCGCTGATCGACGAGGCGTATGCGGCCATCGAAAAGTATGCCGCGCTCGACCCGGAGGAGTACGAACTGCTCAAAAAACATATAGATGCGGAAAGTTTGTTCCCGCGGTATGCGCTGCTTATGTTCCATTCCGGTTCGTTCGGCGTCAATGAACTGCGGCAATACCGCATCGCTTTCCGCGACGATATCCGCAACCTCAACAACTTGCTCGTGTATGAGTGGAACGGATTCAACGGGAACAAAAATTATCCCTTCGAGACACTGTTCCAGACATGGGGCGTGGCATAAAAAATCAGAATAAGGAGAGGAAAGATGAGAAAGAGAAAAGTAAGTTTTTTGTTTGCTTTTCTGGCGATGCTGTGCCTGTCGGCGGCAGTTTTCGCTGCCTGCGACGATAAAACGTCGCAAGAGCCGGACACTCCGCCGGAGACGCAGAGTTCTGCGGCGATCGCCGAAAGCGAGATCCGTCTCGAACTGTACGAAACATACCGGCTGGACGCAACGATATCGGGCGGCACCGCCGTATGGACAACGTCCGATCCTGCCGTTGCGACAGTGACAGACGGGCTCGTTTCCGGGCTGTCCGTCGGTACGGTCACAGTGACCTTGACGGTGGGGGAAGCGTCGGACAGTTGCAAGGTTACTGTGTACGATGCAGGCGTTGTGCCTACGCTGTCCCTGAATACAAATTCTGTGGAACTTGAAACAGGGAACACCTTTACGCTGACCGTAACTGCTTTATGGAAAGAGGATCCAGTGGCAGAAGCGGTTACATACGTGTGGACGGAAAAGAGCGGCGCGGGTGTGACGAGCATAACCGATCTCGGCGACGGCAAGTTCACCGTCACCGCACTTACGGCGGGCGAAGCCGTGTGGACGGTTTCGGCCGAAGTGCGCGGCACAACCGTCTCCGAAAATGTGACCGTGAATGTCGTAAGCCCTGCGCCTACGCTCATACTGGGGGATAAATATGTCCCGACGGCCGGAGGATACACAACGGAACTGCAGCTTTCGCTTACGGATACCGCTACAACGCAGCCCATCGATGCCGAGATTTATAAGGGTGCCAGTCAGGTAACCGACGCACAGCTCGTCTGGCAGACGCAGGACAGCTCCGTTGCCGACGTTTCGGACGGGAATATCGTGGCAAAAGGTTCGGGCAGCACCACGCTGACCGCAACTTACGAAGATGTCGTCTTTACCATTACGGTAACTGTTATCCGCCAGACGCTCAACATGGATGAGTCGTTTACGCTCGAACGTCTGGACGGCACGTCTGCACGGGAAGTCACGCTGAAAGAGGCTCCTGCCGGAACGCCCGAAAAGGCGTATTTTGCAAACGGAGAGAATATCCTGCAATCGGCGGATGGCAGCACGCTCACGCTCGACGCCGCCGGCATACCCAAGACGGCCGATCAGATGGGAGAGGATGTTGCGTTTACGATAGAGACAGAACGTGCGATCTATCAGTATAAAGTCGATCTGTTCACGCAGATCATCGACAGTGCGAACGAATTGAAAAACTTCCATACGATCGGCAGATCCGTGTACCCGGATGAAGAACTGGTGGCGGGCGGCTATTTCGTATTGGGAGAGGATATCGATTTCGGCGGCGAATCTTTTGGCCTGGGCAGCGAATCGGCGGGGTTCAGAGGGGTATTCGACGGACGCGGATATATTATCAAAGATATTACGATGTCTTATACAGGTCTGTTCGGAACTGTGTATGACGGTTCGGCCATCAGAAACCTGACGATGATCGGTGTCACAAATAGCCAGGATTGGGTATCGGCAGTGCTGGTGAGGGATGTCTCTCCGAAGACGGCCGCCGTCACCATTGAAAATATCTATATCCGTTTTACCCTCTTGAACGGCTGTTACAGGGAGGGTGCGTTCAACGGCATTCTTTACGGCAGCGCCACATGGTCGGCGGATGCATCGAAAATAACTTTCCGCAATGTCATGATAGCCGTCGATTTGCTCGAACGGAAGGAGTCGCCTGTTTATGTGGCAGGAAAGGTATCTCAGAATGCCGGTCTCATTCAGAACGTATATGTGTACGGCGTCAAAACAGGCTCCAAAAAAGGCGTGAGGATCAATTATTCCGATAAAAACAGTATTGTGCGCAACGATGCCGACGTATTCGGTGCATATGAGACGCGTGAAGAAATGATCGCGGCAGGCAACGATTACACAGCGTTTACCTCGTCGGATTTCTGGCGTCTGGATGATGAAGGTCTGCCGTATCCCGTAAGGCTGCCCGATGCGTATACCGTGCGCTTTGTAGCTGACGATGCGACGGTCAGCGAGACATCGGTGCTGTCAGGAGATACTCTCGCGTTGCCTGCCGATCCCACCAAAGACGGGTACGCATTCGACGGCTGGGCGCTCGGTGATCAGACGACTGCATATGACTTTGACGCGGAAAATGCCATGGTCGTTACGGCCGATATGACGTTTACCGCACTGTGGGCGCCGAGTATCGAAAGCGGCATCGTCAGCGAGGCAGAGGTGTTGGCAAGCTACACAGGTACCACTTATGAAACGGTAGGGAACGTTACCACCGCGTCGTCGTTCGTCATCGATATCAGCGACGTGATGAGCGAGATCGACGGTACGCTTTTGTCGGTACGGGTGGACGGACAGACGTATGAGGAAGTCAGCTACGAGGATGGCATGATCACCGTGACGGCCGATCTTCCCATTTCCCTCTTCGGTCAGAAGTCCTATGTCGCACAGTTTGAAGAGAACGACGGAAGACTGTATATAAGCGGCGAAATCCTCTTTGTCACCATGAAGATCGGAAGTGTGGCGGATCTGTCCGTCTGGCAGAGCATCGGACATTTGGCATCCGGATGCAGCAATCACGTGAATATGCAATGCGTCGTTGACGGCTACTTCGTTATGGAGAGCAACATTGTATGCACGGGCAGAGTCTATACGGATACGATAGTGGTAAACGGCGCCTCTTGTGCCACCGTGTTCAACGGTGTGTTTGACGGCCGCGGTTACAATATCGACGGATACGCAGGAGGAGAATGGCATTCGTTCCTCTATCGTTTGGGAACAAACGGTGTGGTGCGCAATCTCTCTTTCACCAATATCGATCGTACCCAGATGATTGCACCGCTGCTGGTACAGGATAACTGGGGTGACAGCAACGGACTCATCGAAAATCTCTACGTGCATTACAGCAACTTTGTCGCCAATAAGTACAGTTTGCTCGTGGGCGGAACTGCAAGAAATAACATTGCGTTCAGAAATATTCTGGTACGGGCAGATCAGACATCGGGTGATTTGGCAGGATCGGTCATCAATACCAGCTCGGTCAACGAGGGCCTTGTAAAGAACGTATATGCGATAGGGCTGGGTTCCCTGCTCGTCATCAATGCATCCGATTCCTCGGCAGAGCGTAACGACGTCGACGTGTTTGCGGCGTATGCGGATGATGCGGCAATGATCGCAGCCGGCAACGACTACACTGCGTTTACCGACAGCGGGTACTGGAGACTGGACGAAAACGGTCTGCCCTTCCCTAAATATCAGTTCAATGTCAGTTTTGTGGCGGACGGGACGACGGTCAGCAAGGAAATGATCCGTGAAGGAGGAACTCTGTCGGTTCCCGAAGATCCGAGCAAATCCGGATATGCTTTTGCAGGCTGGGGGTTCGGTGATCAGGGTACGGCGTACGATTTCACGGCGCCCGGCGCCGCGGTTGTATCTGCTGATATGACGTTTACGGCGCTGTGGGTACAGAGTATCGAAAGCGGCGTCGTCAGTGAGGCGGAAGTGGTGACAAGCTACACGGGTACCGACTTGCAGAATGACGGCAGCATGACCACCGCAACGTCGTTTACCATCGACGTCAGCGATGTGCAGGAGCAAATCAGCGGCACGCTTTTATCGGTACGGGTGGACGGACAGACCTATGAAACGGTCAGCTACGACAGCGGCATCATTACCGTGACGGCAGATTTGGCCGCTACCATGTTCGGGCAGAAACCTTACGTCGCTCTGTTTGAGGACGGCGGGCAAATGATGTATGTAAGCGGCGAAATCCTCTTTATCACCATGAAGATCGGCAGCGAGGAAGACCTGAGGGCGTTTTACAGAATAGGTCTTGCCGCTTATCCCGACGACGCAAAACGCACGGGCGGTTACTTTGTATTGGACGACAATATTCAGTGGACGATCGATACTGCCTATTCGGTCAGCTCCGACTGGATCTTCCAGGGAACGTTCGACGGCCGCGGCTACACGATCGACGGCGCTTCCTTCGGGGCGACGGGGTTGTTCAATCAGGTGGCGGACGGCACCGTTATCAAAAATTTTGCTCTCACCAACGTGGCGTCGCACTCCTCGCAATGGGTTGCCGCTGTGATCGCAAAAGACCGCGTCAATGCAACCGATTCCATTGTCTTTGAAAATATTTACATTCATCTGAAGACGCTCAGCAACTGCGTCAGGACGGATGCCAATTCCTTTAACGGGATCATTTTCTGCTCGGCTTCCTGGAGCGGTGCGGCCACAGGCACGGTATACCGCAATATCTTCATTGAGGCCGATACCGTGGCGAGCGGAAATTATCCTACCTATGTTCTCGGTAAGAACGGCGTCAATGCCGGTCAGATCCAGAATGTTTACGTGTGCTGCTCGGGTGGCTCGGTGGCGATCAATGTCGGCGATACCGAGACCGTTCGCGGCGACGGAGAAGGCGACAAAGATCGTTTCGGCCTGTATGAGTCCAGGGAAGATATGCTGGCCGCAGGGAATGACTACTCGTCTTTCACCGAAACGGAGTATTGGACATACAACGATACGGACGGTCTGCAATTCGTTTCGAAGAACTGATAAAGATTTTTGTCCGGAAGATCGCACAAAAAATGCGGCACGGCGTTTGAAAACCGCGCCGCATCATGAGGCGATGACAGGCGGACTATGCGGCTTGTAAAACAGCAACAGCCGAGTTCTGTAAAGAGCCCGGCTGTTGTCTTAATCCCGAGGGAGGTTTTTGCTCTGCGCAAGGCTAAAACCGTGGAACAACGTCTTTGCGTTGTACTGCACAATGCGGCGCAAAATCCGTCTCAGGCGGAGAAATCGTGCGCCTCGTTCCCGGCCGGAAAATATCGGGAGGCGGAATTTGTTTTCCGCTCAGAATCGAAAGGGGAATTTTCGAAAAATGGTTGACAATATAATTTCCGACAAACTTGATAAGATCGGGATCCGTCTGGAATATAAGAGCAGCGGTGGGTTTCCTGCATTTTGCTCGCGTTGGCAGGGGAAAAGGATCCTTGCCGTCTGCGATCGGAATACACGGCCATTTGCCGAGAGCGCCGAGATCCCGAACAAAAAACTCTGCTTTATCGATGAAGAAGAACCTGTTCCCGATGAAAAAGTCTGCGGCTATGTGATGGACTGCGCGAAAGATGCGGACTATATCTTGGCAGTCGGCAGCGGTACTTTAAACGATACGGCAAAGTTTGTCGCGTACCATACGGGCAAACAGAGCGGCGTGCTTGCTACGGCGCCCAGCATGGACGGGTACGCTTCGCCCGTTGCGCCCATCATGCGGGCGGGGTTTAAGGCATCCGAAATCGCGCACGCCCCTTCGGACATCCTGATCGATACCGATATCCTTTCTGCCGCGCCTTCCGTAATGATCGCCGCCGGTGTGGGGGATATTATGGGCAAATATACCTGTCTGACCGATTGGCGTCTTGCGCAGAGTCATTTGGGCGAAGAGGTTCACGAAGAGGCGTTTTCCAATACGGTCGATGCGGTCGACAAATGTTTTGGGAGTATCGACGATATTTATAATCGCGGTGCGGCGGGGATCGGACGGCTGACCGATGCGCTCATCGTTTCCGGGCTGGCCATTGCGGAAACGGGCAATTCGCGCCCTGCGTCCGGGGCAGAGCATCACATTTCGCATTATCTTGAAATGTGGTTTGTCGCTCAAAAAAAGCACGTTCCGCTACACGGAATAAAGGTGGGGCTGGGAACTCTCGTTTCCGCCTATCTGTATCGTGCGCTGGAGCGGGACGGCGTGGAGTTCAAGGGGGCGGAGGCTACGTATCGTGCGGCGCGGTATATTCCTTCGGACGAGGTGCTGGAAGAGATGCTCTGCAGGCTGGGCGCACCCACCCGCTTTTCCGAACTTCCGATCAGCCGCGAACTGTTTCGGGAGACAATGCTGAAAGCTTATACCGTGCGGCCGCGCTATACTATTCTGACTCTTTTGCATGAACTGGGGCTCATGGAACATTATGTGCCGCAGTTGGAAGAAAATTTTTACTGATCGCACATGACGGCGGCAGGGGAAAACGCAGTCGGACTAGATTGACGCGCACGGAAGTTCAGGGATTTTTAAGCGATGCGGGCGTTTCGCCTTTTCGGCGAAGTCCGCATTATCTTTCTTCCTCGGAATGGAGAAACAATGAAAAACAATTATGATGTTGCCGTCGTTGGCGGCGGGGTAATCGGCGCTCTTACGGCGCGGGAACTGAAAAAATACAACTTGTCCGTGGTCGTTCTGGAGGCTTCGGACGACGTTGCGGCAGGGGCGTCGAAGGCGAACAGCGGAATCGTACATGCCGGGTTTGATGCACTTCCGGGTACGCTGAAAGCGAAATACAACGTATTGGGAAATTCCATGATGGAGAGCGTCTGCCGCGAGCTCGGCGTTGCTTTCAGGCGAAACGGTTCTTTGGTGATTGCGCAAGGGGCGGAAGAAGAGTTGCGGTTGGAAGAGCTTCTTTCGCGCGGATTGTCAAATGGGGTCGACGGATTAAAGATCCTTTCCCGCAAGATCGTATCGGAGAAAGAGCCACGCCTTACAGGCGGAGTGACGGCGGCGCTGTACGCCCCGACGGGAGGTATTGTCTGCCCGTACGGACTGACCATTGCGGCAATGGGCAATGCAATGGATAACGGAACGGCGCTTTATTGCGGGTTTAAGGCGTCGTATGCGGCCAAAACTTCGGAGGGCTGGCAAATTGCTGCTGCGGACGGGCGTGAAGTTGCGGCGCGCGCCGCCGTCAACTGCGCGGGGGCAGGCGCCGAAAGCGTTGCCCGTATCTTCGGGGACGGGTTTTTTCATATCGGACTGCGGCGCGGGGAATATATGCTTTTGGATAAGGAGGCAGGGAAAATTGTTTCTCATACCGTTTTCACCGTGCCGACGAAAGCCGGTAAGGGCGTGCTCGTCGCGCCGACGGCAGACGGAAACCTGCTTGTCGGGCCCACGTCTGTGGAGGACGATCTGTATTCCACCGCCATCCGTCGCTCCGCCTTCGGTGAGATACGGGAGAAAGCGCTTTCAATGGTTTCGGAGATCCCGTTCGGTCAGACTATCACTTCGTTTGCAGGGGAACGGGCGTACTGCGACCGTAATGATTTTATTTTGGAATGGGGCACGGAAGGGGTGTTTCATGCGGCAGGCATCGAATCGCCCGGCCTTTCTGCCTCTCCCGCCATCGCGCGGGATGTCGCGGCGAAAGTCGCCTATGCGCTCGGCGCAAAAAAGAACAGCTGTTTCAATCCGTATAGACGCAGTATGCATTGGTTTAAAAATCTTCCGGAGACGGAAAAAAACAAGGTCATCGCAAAAGATCCTTCTTTCGGCAGGATCGTGTGTCGCTGCGAGGAGGTGACTCTGGGGGAAATTCTCTGTGCAATGCGGCAGAATCCGCCTGCGAGGACATTGGACGGAATCAAACTTCGTACCCGTGCAGGCATGGGCAGATGTCAAAGCGGGTTCTGTCAGCCGAGCGTGTTTAACGAACTCATGCGCGAGTTCGGCTATTCCGCGGAGGAAGTTACAAAAAGCGGCGGAAAATCGTACATCATCGCGGGAGGCGAACTTTGATGAAAAAACAGCTCGTCATCATCGGGGGCGGCCCCGCAGGCCTTGCAGCCGCCATTGCCGCATACGATGCGGGAGTCAGAGATCTGACAATCATCGAACGCGAGAACAGAGCGGGCGGAATTTTAAAACAGTGTATCCATAACGGATTCGGACTGACACGTTTTCGGGAGAGCATGACAGGCCCTGAATATGCCCAACGCTTTCTGGATGAGGTCAATGCGCGCGGAATAAAGATCTTGACCAATACTACTGTCACGAAACTTACGAAAGAGAAACGTGTCACCTGTATAAACGAAAATGGGGTGTTTACGTTCGAGGCGGAAGCTGTTATACTTGCCATGGGCTGCCGCGAACGGAGCAAGGGTGCGCTGAACATTGCAGGCACCCGTCCTTCCGGATTGTTTTCGGCGGGGACGGCACAGAAATACGTCAACATTTTCGGACATCTGCCCGGCAAGCGTGTGGTCATTCTCGGTTCCGGAGATATCGGCCTCATTATGGCACGCCGCATGACGCTGGAAGGCGCAAAAGTCGAATGCGTCTGCGAAATTATGGAACATTCCAGCGGACTCAGGCGCAATATCGCGCAGTGTCTCGATGACTTTGGTATCCCGTTGTATCTTGAACACACCATTGCAGAGATCAGGGGGAAAGAGCGAGTGGAGGGGGTTATTATTGTAAAAGTTGACGGGGCAAAAAATCCCATCCCCGGGACGGAGCGCGAGATTTCCTGCGATACCGTATTGTTTTCCGTGGGGCTGATTCCCGAAAATGAACTGGCAAAAGGCGCGGGGCTTGCGCTTGATCCGTGCACCAAAGGATGCTTTGTGGACGGAAATCGGGAAACGGAAATTCCAGGGATTTTCGCTTGCGGAAATGTTCTGCACGTTCACGATCTGGTCGATTTCGTTTCGGAAGAAGCTGAAATCGCCGGAAAGGCAGCCGCGGCGTTTATTTTTCAGGGCAGACAGGAGAAGACTCTCATACCCGTAAAAGCAGGGGAAAATGTTTCCTACGTCCTTCCGCAGAGGGTGCAGACAGGGAAGGACGTCAAACTCTGTTTCCGCGTAAAGCAGGCTCTGCGTGGTGCTCTTATCCGTGTGGAGGCGGGCGGCAGTATAAAGACGTACAGGCGCATTGCGGTTGCTCCCGGCGAAATGGAGAGTGTCACCGTCAAGGCAGATGAATTGTCAGGCGCTCAAAACGTAATGATCAGCATGGTGCGGGAGGAATAACATGGGCAGGAAATTTGTGTGCATTGAGTGCCCGCGCGGGTGCGAGCTGGTGGCGGAAGTGACCGAAAAAGGCGTATGCGTATCAGGAAATTTTTGTCCGCGCGGGAAAAAATACGCCGAAGAAGAAATTTGCTGTCCGAGGCGTGTCGTGACGAGTACTGTGCGGGCGGAATACGGGATGATTCCCGTCAAGACAAGAGGGGAAGTGCATAAAGAAAAGATCTTTGAAGTGATGAAAGCGATCCGTAAGTTGCGGATTGACCGTGATGTAAAACAGGGAGAAGTACTTTCTGCGGACATTGACGGAGAAGGGACGCCGTTGATAGCCACAGCGGCATATCGCGCGGCGGGGAACGGCGCCGATTAAAAGGCAAGGGGCGGGAGATGAAAGCATCTCCCGCCCCTGTATTTTTCAGAAAGCGCTTTGCGCACCCGACCGCGGTCGGGTGCGGTTTTTATTCTCCCGCCTTGAAGTTGTAAACGGGGCGGATGATCTTCTGTACGGCTGCCGTGGGTTCGAGGTTGGCGAGGATCTCGTCCATGTCCTTGTACGCCATCGGGCATTCGTCCAGCGTGTCCGCGGAGACGGAAGTCGTGTAAATTCCCTGCATTTCGCGCGCGTAGTCCTCCACGGAAAACAGTTCGCGCGCCTTCATGCGCGAATAGCGGCGCCCCGCGCCGTGCGGTGCAGAACAGTTCCAGTCCTCGTTTCCCTTGCCCGTGCAGAGCAGGCTCCCGTCGCGCATATTGATGGGAATCAGCAGGGTTTCTCCCTTCTTTGCGGAAACGGCGCCCTTGCGGATGATGCCTGAATCGTGGTCGATGTAGTTATGCACCGTTTCAAACGTTTCAAACTGCGTTGCGTCGGTGCCCAGCCAATGCCTGAGCAGAATTTCGGCGATGAGCTCGCGGTTGCGGCGCGCAAACTGCTGGCAGATGCGCATATCGTCCAGATATTCGTCGCGCCAGCGCCCCGTCAGGTGGCACAACGCGGGCGGGAAATCGGGGGTACGTGCCGCAAAATCCGCTTCCAGAGCCGCAAGCGCTGCCTGGATTTGAGTGCGGCGTCCCTCTTCCTTATAGCGGGCGATGAGTTCGCGGCGGGCTTCAAACAGATCTCCCTTGCCGCTGCACAGGTCTATCGCAAGCTTCTGGTGCAGTTCTGCCACCTGCTTGCCGAGGTTGCGGCTGCCCGTATGGATGACGAGGTAAAAGTTTCCATCGTCGTCCTTGTCCGCTTCGATGAAGTGGTTGCCGCCGCCCAGCGTGCCGAGGCTGCGTTCGAGCCGCCCGCTGTTCTTTAAATCGCGGTAGCAGTGCAGCTGCTGCAGGGCAGGGAATCGCTCAATGCGCCCTTCATGCACGTCCATGCCCGCGGGAATATAGCGGCGGACGGCCTCGTCCAGCTTTTCAAAGTCGAACGTTCCCTTGCCCAGAAGGACGGTGCGCATTCCGCAGCCGATGTCCACGCCCACGATGTTGGGAATGACGGAGTCGCGTATGTCGGCGGTAAAGCCGATGACGCAGCCCGCCCCCGCGTGTACGTCGGGCATCACGCGGACGCGTGCGCCCGCCGCAAAGGGCAGGTCGCACAGCGCGCGGATCTGGTCGAGGGCAGCGCCCTCGACGGTATCCGAAAATATTTTTGCGGAGGTGTACCGTCCGCGTATTTCGATCATGTCTTGCCTCCTTTGCGCAGGTGCAGAACGTCTTTCAGCTGTTCGACGAAGTCGCCGCCCGAAAGGGAGATGTTGCCCACGCGCTCGCAGATTTTTTCGATGTATTCAAGCTCTTTGAGCTTGTAAAGGGTAGGGTTCTCTTCCATCAGTCGCGCCGTGTTGAGCAGGGAACGCGTGGAAGCAACTTCCTCGCGGCGCGTCACCACGTTTGCCTGCGCGCGCTTTTCGGCAACGAGAACGGTGTTCATGATGTCGCGGATCTCTCCCGGCAGGATGATGTCCTTCACGCCCGCTTCACAGATCTCGGCAAACAGATCCTTGGCGGCGCGTTCCAGTTTTTCCTGTACGTATGTACAAAGTTCGTCCTTTTTTTCCAGAAGTTCGTCCAGCGAATAGGTTCCCGCCGCGCCGCGCAGGGCAAGCTGCGCCGTCGTGTACAGCAGGGAACGGATGTCGGAAGCGTCCTGCGCACGCTCGGCGTCCGTCAGACGGTAGCAGAACGTAAAGTTGATGCGCACTCCCACTTTGTCGCGCGTCAGGATCTCCTGTCCGCCCACGTCCACAAGCTGCGGACGCATACAGTAGGTCTTGACGGAGATCTGCGTGCCGTTTGCCCAGAAAAGGTATTTGCCGGGTTCCAGCATACGCACAAACTTGTTGTCGAAATAGAGCTTGCCCATCTCGCCGTCCTTCACTTCCGTGCGCACGAGCAGGAAAGGCGCCCACTTTTCCACGAAGGCAAGGGGAACGTCCGCCGTGATTTCCGCAGAGGTAGTGTCAAAGCGGAGGAAGGAGCCGCCCTCTTTCCAGAAGAGGTGCTCGCCCGCGGAGACGACGCAGTCGAAAGCTCCGTCCTGCAGGCGGATGACCGCTTCAAACGGGGACACGGTGACGCGCTCCGTCTGTTCGTAAAGGACGGGGTCGGAGAGCAGGGTATCCGTGTTTGCGTGCGCGGAGAGGAGCTCGCCCGCGGCGCGCACAACTTCTATTTCTCCGCGGCGGGGAACGCGGTACGTTCCCGCGCCGAGGCACTTGACAAATTTGCCCTTGACAAAGAGCAGGCCGCGTTCGTTTTCATGGATGATCATTTTCATATTTTTTCACCTCTTACAATGTATTTTTCGGTTAAAACGGATCGCGCGGACGGCGCGGCGGAACCGTTGAGCAGCGCCTTGCGGCGGCGGGGGCCAGATGGCCGCGGCGCACCGTTCGTAACTGCGGTATCCCGATCCCGGCAGGGCGTTCGCCCCCGTTGCGTTTGTCCGCCTGTTCCGCCGAAGCGGAAGGAGCGGATAACGCGTGACCCGTTTTGGCAGGTTAACTCCTACAAGGAATTTGCGGCAAGCCGCATTTTTATGCTGTGCGCATATCATTCAGATCTCTTAACAGGAGATTCGCCAAACCATGGCAAAGCAAAGGAGTTGAACCTTTGTTACGGAAAGCCGCGCATTTGCGCTTTCCCGGCAACGTTCCCGGCATACGCTTCGGCATTGCCCCGCGCACCGCGGCGCCGCATCAGGCGCCCGCGCTGGTCACGTTACATTGACATTATATGGCAAAAAAATGCAAAAATCACGGAAAAAAAGTTGCGAGATCATCTGATCCCGCAACTTTTCTGCCTGTTCAGGCGTTCTTTTAACTGATTCAGAAATTTTTCGGGCGCCAGCACGCGGATCATCGGCCCGAAGGAAAGGACGCGGATGAGCACTTCCGTTTCGTCCTCCTCGTCGTAGTACAGCCGAACGGAATATTCCCCGTCGCCCGTGCGTTCCACTTCCTTTTCAAAGTGCGCAAAATGCGTCAGAGCGCGTTCGAGGGCGTTTCTCCGGTCGGTCAGCGAAAAAACAAGCTGTTCGCGCGCGGGCTGTTCCCGCGGGGGCGCCGCTTCCCGTTCCGTCACGGTCACTTTGCGCATCCGCGCAAGGTTGAGATAGCGGATCTTGCGGATCCCCGAAACGCAGGCGCGGAATTTGTCGTCCTTTTCCGAGTATTCCAGCGCGTACGGACTGCACCGCAGCCAATGATAACTTCCGTCCCGCATACGGTACTCGATGAACGTCTGCTTTTTCTCCCCGATGGCGCGCAGCAGGGCGCGGAAATTGTTTATGTACTGTTCGTCCCCGTAATTGTCCCCGTCCGCGTATTTGTCAAAGGCAAAATAATCTTCTTCCGTCCACAGGGGCGGGAGAGAGGGATCCTCGGCAAGGGGCGGCGCGTCGCAGAAAAGGCGGAACCTTTTGTCTGCGCAGATGGCTTTCAGCCAGCACAGCTGCAATCTGGTCGGCGGCAGGACGGGCGGATGGTGCAAGAGGGGAACGCCGTCCTTTATCAGCTGCCATTCTCCCGTTTCCAGGGCGGGGAGAATGGTGAGAAAGCTTTCCGCAAACGCCTCTTTGTCGCAGATCTCTTTCATGCGCGCGCGGGTGAGCGGCGCGCGCAGCGACTCTTCCAATATGCGCGCCACGGCGGTGTAATAGGCGCCGTACACTTCGTCAAACAGTTGCATCATTCCTCCAATCCGTACAGGCGGTACATCGCCCGCATATCCTCTTTGAATTTGTTTTCCACCGTCCTGTCGGAAAAGTCGAGGGAAAGGATGCGCCCCGTAAAGGTGCGGATCCAGCCCAGCGTTTCCTCGCTGTCGAATACCTCCGCGCGGAAGGTCCATTCGTTTTCGCCCGTCTGTTCCACGCTCCCGCCGCGCCGTTCGCGCAGGAGCCTGCGCAGAATGTATTCTTCTCCCTTTTCGATCTTCAGGGTGAATTGTACAAGCTCCTTTTTGCTGCTTCCGCCCAGCGAAGCGCCCCAGATATACGGTCGGATATGGTTGAACTTTTCCCGCAGTTTGTCAAAATTTTCGCATACGTCCAGCGCTTTTACGCGCAAAATAAAGTCCAGGCGGAAAGAACGGAAGCTTTTGTGAGCAGGCTCCCAGGCGAAAAGGTACCGCCTGCCGCTCTGCACGCCCGCGCCGACGCACAGGGGGACGACGGTGCATTCGTTTTCCTTTTTGCGGCTGGTCTTGTGCAGAAGGACGCGCTTTTTATCGCGCATCGCCTCAAAGAGGGAAAGCAGGATCTCGTCGTCGGGGGTGCCCGTCACATAGTGGTGTTTGAAGCGGAAAGGGGAGGGGCGGCTTGGCAGTTTGTCCAAAAGGAAAGCGCCGGGTTCTCCCAAAGGGGCGGTTTCCGAAAAAAATTCCAGAGCCGTGCGAAGGGGTGCAAGATCGGGCGAGGGCGGCAGGGAATAGAGGACGCGCCTGCCCTCCGTGCGCTTGCGAAGGAGCCCCTTGTCCGCGTATTCGCCCAGCTTTTTGCGCAGGGTGGATTCGTCAAAGGGGAGGGGTTCGTCAAAGGCGTTCAGCCGCGAGGAGATCTCCTCCGTCAGCTGTGCCTGCGTGCGCTCGCCGTCGAGGAGAATGTCGAACAGCAAAAAGTGCAGGGTGATGTCCGCGTCGGTAAAACTCTTGGCGGCAAAGGCGCGGAAAAAGGGGTTTTCCGCCGCCCTGCGGCTGTCCAGAGAGAGGAAAACCGTCTTTCCCTCCCTGTCCCTGCGCGCGCCCATGTATTCGCGCAGCCAGCTTTCGATGCGCCGCTTTTCGTTGTCGTAGGTGCGTGCGCTCTTCTTTGCCGCCTCTTCGCGGCCCTTGCAGCCGTAAACGTAAAATTCGCGTATGTACGCGCGCACGCGCTCAAAATTTTTGATAAGTTCGCTGTATCCCGCCATTTTCCTGACCTCGCTGCCTTCATTATACAGCATACGTCTGCATAATTCAATATTTTATGCGTTTTTTAAGGGGAAAATCTGCAATAAACTTGAAAGAAATGTATTTTTATGCTATACTGAAAAAAAGCGCAATGCGCAAATCCACCAACGGAGTAATGCTATGATCCTGCAACTCAATGCGGCGCAGTTCGACAGAAATGCGCCCGTCCTGTACGTCATCGTCGGCATCATCCTCGCCGTCGTCGTCGCGCAGGCCGTGTTCTTCCTCGTGCGGGCCTACCGCCGCGGCGTAAAGATCGGAATGTCCAGACAGGTGCTCAACAAGACGATGGTCCGTGCGGGCGTGTTTACCGTCGCTCCCGCCGTCGCCATTCTCGTCGGCATCGTCGCGCTCTCGCAAAAACTCGGCATTCCCTTGCCCTGGCTGCGCCTGTCCGTCATCGGCAGTTTCAGTTACGAAACCATCGCCGCCAACGTCTTCCAGGGCAACGTGACAGACGCCACGGCTTACGTCACCGTCGCGCTCGTGATGACCTGCGGTATGCTCGTCTCCATGTTTCTGCCCCTCATCACGGGCAAAAAGATCCAGCGCGGACTGATGAAAATGCGCTCAAAGGACAAAAAATGGGGCGAGATCTTTATGACGGCGCTCTTCCTCGGCATGATCTCCGCTTTCCTCGGCTACGTGTTCGGCGGCGTGGGGGAGGGTGGTTCGGGCTGGATCCCCGTGCTGGTGTTCTTTGTGTCCGCCATCGTCATGGCGCTGTGCGGACTTCTCTTAAAGGTCACAAAATGGCGCTGGATCAACGACTACGCGCTCCCGTTCTGCATCATCGTGGGCATGGTCTCCGCCGTCCCCATCACCATGCTCTTGGGTTAAAGGAGGAAAGACAATGAAGCAGCTTCGTTCTTTTGACGACAATACGCACCTTTACGGCAGGATCTGGGGCCTCATCGCCGCCCTGCTCATTCTCTCCTATCCCTTCGTGTGCCTGGTCATTTTCGGCGCGTCCATCGATTGGGGCCTGTTCGCTTCGGGCGCTTCCATCATCATCCTGTACTGCGTCGTGGGCGCCGTGGAGACCTTTACCTACACGCCCATGCTGGGTTCGGGCGGAACCTACCTCGGCTTTGTGACGGGGAATCTTTCCAACCTCAAAGTTCCCTGCGCGCTCAACTGCATGGAACAGGCGGGCGTGGAAAAGGGGACGGAGGAAGCGGAGATCGTCTCCACCATTTCTATCGCCGTCTCTTCCATCGTCACCATGCTCATCCTCGTGCTCGGCGTGGTGCTCATCTCCTTTCTGACTCCCGTCTTTGAAAACGAGACGCTCGCCCCCGCGTTCGATAACGTTCTGCCTGCCCTGTTCGGCGGCATGGCGGTCGTGTATATCTCCAAAAACTGGAAAATTTCCGTCATTCCCTGCGTGCTCATGCTGCTCGTATTCATCATTTCCTCTTACGCCACGGGCAGCGGCGATCTTGCGGGAACGCTCATCGGCGTGATGGTCCCCGTCGGCGTCATCGTCACGCTCGTTTCCTCCCGCATCATGTATAAAAAGGGCTGGCTGGGCGAGATCGGCACGGCGCAGGAACAGCCGCAGGAAAACGGCAGCGGGGAGGAAACGAAATGACCTGGCTGTACGTTGTCATTGCGGTTGTGGCGGTGCTCGTCCTCATCGGCATTCCCGTCGTCCGCGCCCTGCGCTTTCGTCCCAAAAAAGAAAAGACGTATCCCGATTTTCCCGTACAGTGCGACGAACAGAAGGCGATTTCCGACCTCGCGGAGATGATCCGCTGCAAGACGGTTTCGGACACGGACGAGAGCAAAGAGGACGACGCGGAGTTTGAAAAGTTTGAACAGCTTCTGCCCCGCCTTTTCCCCAACGTGCATCGCGTGTGCGAATTTACGAAGCTTGGGAAGCGCTCCCTGCTCTTTCGCTGGAAGGGGAAAGACTCTTCCGTCTGCCGCGTTCTGATGGCGCATTACGACGTGGTCTCCGTAGAGCAGTCTCTCTGGCAAAAGCCCGCCTTTGCGGGACTCGTGGAGGACGGCGTCCTCTGGGGCAGGGGAACGCTGGATACCAAAGGCACGCTCAACGGCGTGATGCAGGCGGCGGAAACGCTGATCGGGCAGGGCTTTGTCCCGCAGAACGACATTTACCTCGCCTTTTCGGGCAACGAGGAAACAAACGGCACGGGCGCGCCCACCATTGTAAAATATTTTCAGGAAAAGGGCATCCGCCCCGCACTGGTGTGCGACGAGGGCGGCGCCGTGGTGGATAAAGTGTTCCCCGGCGTTACCGCGCCCTGCGCGCTCATCGGCATTGCCGAAAAGGGGCTGTGCAACGTCCGCTTTTCGGTGGAGGGCAAGGGCGGCCATGCCAGCGCGCCGCCGCCGCATACGGCGGTGGGCAAGCTCAGCAAGGCGTGTTCCGCCGTGGAAGATCATCCCTTCCCCGCCCGCCTTTCCAAACCCGCCAAAGAACTTTTCGATACGCTGGGCAGGCACTCTTCCTTCGTGTATCGGCTGATCTTTGCAAACCTGGGGCTTTTCCGCGGCGCGCTCGACGGGCTCTGCAAAAAGAGCGGCGGCGAGCTGAACGCCCTCATGCGCACGACGGTCGCCTTCACGCAGATGAGCGGCAGCAAGGGCATGAACGTCCTCCCGCCCTATGCGGAAATGGTGGCAAACCTGCGCATCATGTGCGGCGAAAGCGTGCAAAGCTGCGTCGATTATCTGAAAAAGAGGGTCGGCGACGGCATCAAAGTGGAAGTGGTGTACGGCATGGACCCTTCCAACGTTTCCGAAACGCAGGGCGAGGCGTGGGAGATGATGAAAAAAGCCGTTTCCCAGACGTGGAAAGAGGCGATCGTGGCGCCCTATCTGATGCTGGCGTGCAGCGATTCCCGCCATTACGGAGAGATCTCCGACCACGTGTACCGCTTTTCGGCGATGGCGCTCTCCAAAGAGGAGCGCGCAAGCATCCACGGCAACGACGAAAAGATCCCCCTGGAAAAGATCGTCAGGACGGTGCATTTTTATCTGCGCCTGATCTCACAGTTTTAAAAGAAGCGGCTCCCTGTCAGGGGGGCCGCTTTTGCGCGGAAGGCGGGGTCGGCAAAGGGTGGAATAAAAACAAAAATTTGCCTCATACTTTTTTTGACGCGCAACAAGCGCACATTTGGAGGAAAGTATGAAAGCTACGGGTATTGTAAGGCGAATCGACGAACTGGGGCGCGTGGTCATCCCCAAGGAGATCCGCCGCACGCTTCGCATCAAGGACGGCGATCCGCTGGAAATTTTTACCGACCGCGACGAACTGATGCTGAAAAAATATTCTCCCATCGCCACGCTGGAAAAATTTTCGGAAGGGACCACGCGTTCGCTGAGCGATCTGAGCGGCTGCCTCGCCGTCATCTGCGATACGGATGAAATTCTGTACGCTTCGGGGGAGGGGAGAAAGGAGCTTGCGAGAAAACAGATCTCTTCCCGCCTCGAACAGGTGATGAAGGAGCGCCGCAGTTACATCGCCAACCTTGCGGAAGGGGGCGACATCGTGCCTCTCGCCGAGGGTGCGGACATGAACATCACGGCGCAGATCATCGTTCCCATCGTGGCGGGCGGCGATTGCCTGGGCGCCGTTTCCCTGCTGTCCGCGGAAGAGGGCGCACATATGGAAGCGAGCGCCGTAAAACTTTGCAGGCTGACGGCGGACATTCTCGCCAACCAGTTCCTGTGAGAAGGGGGAAACCCCTTCTACATATGAAACAGAATTTCTTGAAGGGCGCGATCATCATTTCCGTCGGCGGGATCGCGGCAAAAATACTGGGCGCGTTTTACAGGATCCCGCTCACAAATATTCTCGGCGGCGAGGGAATGGGGGTATACCAGATGGTGTACCCTCTCTATTGTCTTTTGCTCACCGTATCCGCAACGGGCATCCCTTCGGGGCTGGCGCGCATCGTCTCCTCCGCGGAGAGTAGGGGAGATCATGCCAAGAGCCGCGCGGTGCTCTTCAAATCCCTGCTCCTGTTTTCGGGGGTGGGGCTGTGCGGCAGCGCGCTGATGTTCCTGCTTGCGCCCGCCATGAGCGCGGCACAGGGGGAGATCGGCGCCGTCGCCGCCTACCGCGCCCTGGCGCCGGGGGTGTTTTTCGTGTCCGTGCTCTCCTGCCTGCGCGGCTGGTTCCAGGGCAAGAGCAACTTCTTCCCCACCGCCTTTTCGGAGATCTGCGAACAGGCGGTCAAGGTGGCGCTCGGCCTGTTCTTTGCCCGCGCTTTCCGCGGCGAACCGTTCAAAGCGGTCGCCTGGACGCTGGCGTCCGTCACGTTCAGCGAGTTTGCCGCTTGCCTTCTTTTGGCTTTTCTGGCGTGGGGAGGGCGCACCAAACGTCCGCTTTTTCGCGAACGTGTGCAGGATCTGCGTGCAAAACAGCTGCTCAGGGTGACGATCCCCGTCACCGTTGCGGCGGGACTTCTGCCCCTTTCCAACCTTCTGGACAGCATTCTCATCGTGCGGCTGGTCGGAAGATACGCCTCCAACGCCACCGCTCTGTACGGGCTGTACGCGGGGGCGGCGGCAACGCTGGTCAATCTGCCCGTTTCCGTGTGCTACGGCATCGCCGCGGCCATCATTCCCGCCGTGTCCGCCTGCCAATCCAAGGGGCTTTTGCGGGAAGCGGAGGAGCGCACGCTCTTTGCCCTCAAATGCACCCTCTTTCTCTCCCTGCCCGCGGCGGCGTTTTTGCTGGCCTTCCCGTCGGGCGTCACTTCCTTTTTGTTTTCGTCCGTGACGGGCGCGGAAGGGGAAACGCTCGCCTCTCTCGTTCGCGCCCTGGCGCTCACCGCCGTCTTTCTCTCCTGCGTGCAGACGCTCGCCGCCTGCCTGACGGGCAGGGGAAAACCCAAGATCGCCGCCTTTGCCATGACGGCGGCGGTCGCTTTCAAACTCGTTGCGGAGTTTGTGCTCCTGCAATTTCCGCAAATTTCCGTTCTCGGCGCGGCTTATGCCGCAATCGGGTGTTATTTTGTTGCACTCGCCGCCGATTTGTTATATAGTATAAGGGAAAGAAAAAACAGGATCGCAGTCCTTGCGTACTTTTTCAAGTTTTCCGCAATGTCCGCCGCCGCCGTGTTCTGCGCCGCGGCGGCGGCAAGGGTACACGTTCTGCTCGCACTGTGCGCGGCGGCGCTCATCTATCTCGCCCTCGCCGTGCTGCTGCGTGCGTTTTCCGCGCAGGAACTGCAATTCACACGGAGGAACCATCATGCTCACCATCGTCGGGCTGGGATGCAGTCCTGAGGACTTGTCCCGCGGAGCTTACAATGCCGTCACAAGCGGTGCAAAAGTCATCCTGCGCACGGGCGAAACGCCCGCCGCGCAGGCGATCCTCTCGTCGGGCGCGCCCTGCGCCACGCTCGACTACATATACGAGAGCTGCCGCAACTTCGATACCCTCAACAAAAAGCTCGCCGCCGCCGTGGCGGAAGAGGCGGAAAAGGGGGACGTCGTGTACTGTGTGGACGGCAGCGTCGCCGAGGACGTTTCCGCGCAGATCCTTCTCAGAAAGAAAAAGGACGCGCGGGTGTTTTGCGGTGTTTCCAAGGCGGACGCGGCGTTTGCGGCCGCAAAGATTTCCGCCTGCGACCGCACGGCGGTCTCCGCGTACAGCGGGGGCGGGGCGCGCCTGCGCCTGCCGCTTGCCGTGTACGACGTCGACTGCGACCTCGTGGCGGGCGACGTGAAACTGCGCCTGTGCGACCTGTTCGGCGACGAGGCGGACGCCTTTTTCGTGCGCGGCGGCAAGGCGAAAAAAATCAAGCTTTACGAGCTCGACCGCCAGAAAGCATACGACAGTTCCTGCGTGCTCGTGCTGGACAAGATCCCGCTCCTGAAAAAGACGCGTTTCGATTTTGACGACCTCGTGGAGATCCTGCGCCTTTTGCGCGCGCCGAACGGCTGCCCGTGGGACCGCGCCCAGACGCACGAGAGCATCCGCAAAAACATGATCGAAGAGGCGTACGAGCTGGTGGACGCCATCGACAGCAAGGACGATAACAAGATCGTGGAAGAAACGGGCGACGTGCTCATGCAGGGCGTGTTCCATTCCGTTTTGGGGGAGGAACGCGGCGCGTTTACCGTGGACGACGTTCTCTCCGCCGTGTGCGAAAAGCTCATCTTTCGCCACTCCCACATTTTCGGAAAGGACAAAGCGACGGATGAGGCGAGCGCCCTCTCCGTGTGGGATAAAAACAAACTCAAAGAAAAGGGACAGACGACGGGTTCTCAGTCCGTGTGCGACGTTCCCAAAAACCTGCCCGCGGCCATGCGTGCGCAGAAAGTGGCAAAGCGAGCCGCCAAGTTCGGGTACGATTTCAAGGACGTCTCCCAGGCGGCGGAAAAAGTGACGGAGGAGCTGGGCGAGCTCCTCGCCGCCCTGCGCGAGAAAAACGAGGCGCACATTGCGGAAGAGACGGGCGATCTGCTCTTTTCCGCCGTCAATGTGGGCAGGCTTGCGGGCGCCGACTGCGAGGAAGCGCTTTCCGAAAGCACCAAAAAGTTTATCCGCCGCTTCTGCCGCACGGAGGAGCTCATCCTCGCGGACGGAAAGAAAATGCAGGACATGAGCGCGGACGAACTTTGGGCCTATTACGAAAGGGCAAAGCGCAATGGCTGAACTCGGACAAAAACTTGTTTTCGGCGGCGTGAGCGCGCGCAACAATCTGTTTCTGGCGCCGCTGGCGGGGTACACGGATTTCGCTTTCCGCAAGCTGTGCTATTTTTTCGGCGCGGGGCTCTGTTTTACGGAAATGGTCAGTGCCAAGGGGCTTTTGTACAACAGCGAGGCGACGAGGCTGTTGCTGCACACCTTCGACGGGGAAGAGAATACCCCCGTGCAGCTGTTCGGTTCGGATCCCGAAATCCTGCGCGCCGCCTGCGAAAGCGAGGATCTTGCGCCCTTTGCCGCGGTCGATCTCAACATGGGCTGTCCCGTTCCCAAAGTTTTTAAAAACGGGGAAGGGAGCGCCCTCCTTGCAAACTTTCCCCTGGCGGAGCGCATCATTTCCGCCTGTAAAAAGAGCGGGAAGACGGTCAGCGTCAAGTTTCGCATCGGGCTGGAACGGGGCAAGACCTTTGCCGCGGAGTTTGCAAAGCTGTGCGAAGGCGCGGGGGCAGACCTCATCACCGTGCACGGCAGAACGCGGGATATGTACTATGCGGGCGAACCCGACTTTGCGCAGATCGCGGCGGCAAAAAATGCGGTGCGCATACCCGTCGTGGCAAACGGCGGCATCTTTACGCGCGGGGACGCGCTGTCCATGCTGGAAAAGACGGGCGCGGACGGCGTGATGGTGGCGCGGGCGGCGATGTACGATCCGCACGTTTTTACGGAACTTCTCGGCGGGGAAAAACAGTGGGACAAGGCCGCCGCCATCCGCGGGCAGATCGCGGAGATGCTCCCCGTGTACGGGGAGAGGTTCACGCTTGTGCAGATGCGCAAACTCACCGCCTTTTATCTGCGCGGCACGCGCGGCAGCGCGCAGTACAAAACCAGGCTGTTTGCCTGCCCTTCCCTTGCCGAACTGGAAACTCTTCTGTGTGAAATTTTTGAAAAATGAAGGCAACGCAGGGGCTTTTCCCGTGCAAATTCCGCCGTTTGATTGACAGGCGGCGCGTTTGATGATAAACTGAAAAAAGACGATGCGTTATTTTTCCAATGCAAAACATCCGGGCAGCGCCGGATACAAACAGACGGTGGCGGCTTATTGCGGCAGGGAAAAGTACCGCTTTTGGGAACTGGACTTCGTGCGTGGACTGTGCGTTCTGCTGATGGTGTTCGACCATTGTATGTACTGTTTCTGGGACGTTTTGCCCTCCGCCAATCAGATGTTCGGCACAAGCTTCCTTTCCGAACTTGCGCCCGTCGCAATAAAGTACTGGAACAGCGCTTTCCGCAACAACATCCGACTGGTCGTCATCTCCGCGTTTTTCATCATCTGCGGGATCAGCTGTACGCTCACGCGTGGCAATTTCCGTCGCTTTATTCCGCTGGCGATCGTCGCGGGCGGCATTTCCGCCGTCACCACCGTGCTCGATCAGCTGGTTTTGCCCGGCGCGCAGGTGCGCTTCGGCGTCATCCATATGCTCGCCGCGGGCGTGCTTCTGTACGCCGTTCTCGACGAGGCGGCGGTCAGCGTGGGCTCTGTTTTGGGCAAGGGCAAAAAGGCAAACTTTACAAGGGAGGCGCTCCGCTATCTTCCGGGGCTTGTGGGGCTCATCCTCCTTTGTTGGCTGTTTTTCGGCGGATTTGCCCGCTTTTCCCATGAGAGCGGCTATTGGGAAGTGGTGGGGAATTTCTCTCCCCAAAATGCAACCAACGCAGAAAAGGACATCTATTCCGTCTTTCTGTACGTCAAAAACTACTATTTCCGTTCGGGCGATTATTTCCCCATTCTGCCCTGGTCGGCGCTCGTCCTTGCGGGCGGGATCCTCGGCAGACTCATCTACCATACCTCCGCAAAGTACGCGTTCCGTCCTCTGGACGGGGCATGGAATCGGGGAATGTGCATCATCGGCAGGCACGCGGCAGTCATTTACGTCGCGCACATGATCGTCATTCCGCTGTACTTCGCCCTGGGCGCTTATCTGTTCTCTTTGTTATAAAAATAAGGGGACGTATCTCACTTTTTCGGACAAGAACCAAAAGGAAACAACATGAAACAGTTAGCAGAAAACGCATCTATGTACGGTGCCGTATTGGAAAATATTTCCGAAAGCACCGTCCGCACCGCCATTTCCTATTACGGGAAAAAGTATTCCTTTGAAAAGGTGCTGTTTTGGATCGACAGGCTTGCGGACAACCTCGCGGCGGAATATTCCATCGGCAAGGGGAAGTGCGTCACCCTCTGTATGCCCAATTCCCCCGCGGCGCTCCTTTTCTATTACGCCGCAAACAAGCTGGGCGCGATCGTCAATCTCGTGCATCCCTTTCTCCCGCCCGAAAAATTAAAAGAGAGCGTCCGCCGCACGGACAGCTGCCTCTTGCTCGTGTACGATCTGTACAAGTGCGGCTCCTACGATTTCGGCGTTCCCACGATGGTCAGCGACAGCTCCTATTTCATGGGCGCCGTCGCAAAGGCGTATTATAAATGCACCAACAAGCGCACGGCGTTCGGGTACATTCCCTTCGAGCAATATCTCAAAAACCGCAGACATCCCCGCGTTCCCGCCGCAGAATGGGGCGTGGACGAGCCCGCCGTCTATCTTGCCAGCGGCGGCACCACGGGCGAGCCGAAGATCATCGTTCACAACAACCTCGTGTTCAACAAACTGTGCGCCAAGGCGGAGGAATTCCTCAGCGAGCCTTTGCAGAATTACTCGGCGCTCTACAACGTTCTGCCGATCTTTCACGGGTTCGGGCTGTGCATCAATATGCACATGTGTATGCTGATGCGCCGCACCAACATCATGTGCATCAAATTCAACGCAAAGATGAGCGCAAAGCAGATCATCCGCGGCAAGGCCAACATTCTGACGGGCGTTCCCACCATGTTCGTCAAACTGCTGGGCGAAAAGACCTTTACGCAGGGCGATCTCTCCCATATCAAGGACGTGTACGTCGGCGGGGACAGCGTTCCGCAGCCGCTCATCGATTCCTTCAACGCCGCTCTCGAAAAGGGCGGCAGTCATGCCAGAATGTACGTGGGCTACGGCCTGACGGAAACGGTGACCGTCTGCCTCGTCAACACCCTCGCCCATCACAGGGAAAATTCCATCGGATACCCGCTTTCGGGGACAAAGGTGCGCATCGAAAAAGAGGGCGCGGAGGCCCCCGTCGGAGAGGTGGGGGAAATTCTTCTGCAGTCCGATCAGTTCATGCTGGGTTACCTGCACGAACAGAGCGCTCCCTTCGTCACCATCGACGGGGAAAAGTGGCTGAAAACGGGCGACTACGGCTATGTGGATGCGGACGGTTTTTTGTATTTCAAACAGCGCATCAAAAATATGATCAAGGTGAGCGGCGTTCCCGTGTACCCTTCGGAGATCGAGGAAGTGGCGGGCAGCGTTGCGGGCGTCGCCAAGGTGTGCGCCGTGGGCATTCCCGACCAAGTGAAGGGGCAGGTGGTACGGCTGTTTGTCGAGTGCAGGCAGGGCGCCGACCGCGCCTCCGCAGAACGGGAGATCCTGGAAGCGTGCCGCCGCAGGCTGATCGCCTATGCCGTTCCCAAGGAGATCGTGTTCGAGGACAGGCTTCCCGTCAGCCTGATCGGAAAAATAGACAGAAAAGTGCTGGAAGCCAGAAAATAACATACAGAGAGAGCCGCGGAGTGTTCCGCGGCTCTCTCTGTATAAAAGGGTTTGTAAAGGAGAGTGAGCAAATTATATCGCCACGCAGAGCAGACTGATTACAAGTCCTCCCGCAAAGGAGCCGCCCAGCGAGATCAGATCGCTCTTTTTCAGGCGGAAAGAGCGCCTGTACACGAAAAAGAGGATGAGTCCCGCAATCAGAACCATGGCAAAGCTTACGAGGGGCATTCCGAAACTGCCGTAGCGGACATCCATCTGCGCCGTGATGAGGGCGACGCAATAGGGGACGAGCACCTTATAGCCGAACGCCGAAGAGGAAAGCTGTTCCGCGTTTTCCGCTTTATGACGTTTTGCCGTGAAAAACAGCCCGAAATAGGCGGCCGCACCCGCAGCGGCTCCCAGTCCGAAAATGAACCAGGCATAGGGAACGGTGTTCTGTGTCCCGCGGATGATCGTATCGAAATAAGAAAACAGCCAGCCGAGAGGGGAAAGCGAGGAGCAAAGGATAGGGCTTTCTATCAGGCTGCCTTGCGGCAAAAAGGGAAAGTTTTTCGACAAAAAGAAGAGAAAGGGGAGGCAGGGAACGATGATCCATGCCAGCATAAATACGATCCCGTCGCCCACCGTATTGGCGCGCGTGTACAGAAAAGAATTGACGCCGTACAGCAGGATCCCTATGCCGATAGAGGCAAAAAACAGGGGTACGTAGGCAGAAAGTCGGAACAGATTCTCCGATAAAGCGATGGCGGTAAATCCCAGCCAGTAAGAGACGGTATAAGGGAGAAGCACCAGCGCCAGCCCGCCCAGCGTGCGCAAAAGCATAAGCTTTGTCCGCGTAAGGGGCAGGGCGTACCACAGGTCTGCCGAACGCTTTTTCATGCGGTAGGAATATTGCAGGACGGGTACGATAAAGCACAATATTGCAAGGAAGCTCGCCGGGATATAGGTGATGGGGTTGCCGGGAACGCTGTACTCAACGGGATTGTTGTAATCATTTCCGGGGAAATCGTACCTGACGGAAATAAAATCCGAGTTGAGCGCGGTAAGCACATACAATACGCTTGCGATCACGGTAAAGACGATCAGCGGCAGAAGGATGCGCTTTGCTTCAAAAAGAAGTTGTTTTTTCATTTTCTTTCCCTCCCTTTGTCCGCTTCGATGAGGAAGTATTCTTCAAAGTCCACAGGGATCTCCTCTACGAACAGGGGAGAAAGCGCTTCCAGCTTCTGTACGATCTCCTCCCGATTGCCCCGCACGATGATCTGCGCCACCCTGCCGCTGCACTCGCATTTGAGGCAGGGGAAGGGGAACAGGGCGGGCGAGGCTTCCTCGGAAAGCCCGATCTGGAACTTGTAAACGGCGCCGAGTTTTTCCTGTAAATCTCCCGAATCCGCCACACGTCCCCCCGAAATGAGCGCAAAATGCGTGCAGATGTCCGTCAGCTCGCGCAGGGAATGGGAGGCGATGACGGTGGTGCAGTTCTGCTCCTCGGTCAGCGAAATGAGCGCCCGCTTGAATTCCAGGCGGGACTGCGGGTCCAGTCCGTCAAACGCCTCGTCCAAAAGCAGAAAGCGCGGCCGCGAAGCAAGCGCCAGGGAAAGAAACATCTGCCGCCTCATGCCCTTGGAAAAATTGCGCAGGGGCGCCTTTTTGTCCAGGCGGAACAGCTCGCAGCGGCTGGAAAAAATGTTTTCGTCAAAGCGGTAAAAGGCGGAATACAGCCGCGCCAGCTCCTGCCCCGTCGTTCCCGTGGAATAATAGGGGTCGTCTGGCAGGAAAAAGATGTCTTTCTTGACCTGTTCGTTTTCAAAGACGTCCTGCCCTTCGTAACACACGCCGCCTTTGTCCGCCTTCAATACGCCCGCCATCAGCCTCAGCAGGGTGGATTTTCCCGCGCCGTTTATGCCCACCATGCCGAACACGCTCCCTTGCGGGATGTTCAGGTTCACGTCCTGCAAAACGGGCGTTTTTCCGTACGATTTGCAAAGAGATCTGATCTCTATCATTTTTTCTCCTCCCCGAAAACTTGCTTTGCCATGGAAATCACTTCTTCCAGCGTCAGCCCCGCCCGCTTCATGGCGGCAAGGTGCGTTTCCGCCTCTTTGCGCGCTAACAGGTCGGGCTGCAGATGCTCGCACACAAACGCCCCCTTTTTGGGAAGGGTGTAGATGAGCCCGCGCTCTTCCAAAAGGGTAAAGGCGCGCTCCACCGTGTTGGGATTGATGCCCAGCTGTCCCGCCAATGCGCGGCAGGAGGGCAGCTTTTCGTCCGGTCGCAGTGCGCCCAGGCGGATATACTTTTCGTATTCGTCCGCAATTTCGTCGCAGATGTTTTTCTGCCCGCGCAGCCGTATTTCCATGGCCTCCTCCTTTTTGCAAATTTTTGTACTAACTGTACTATCTGTATTAACTGTATTATAGCAAGCAAGGCACGGTTTGTCAAGGGACAAAAGAAACTTTTTTCAAAAAAATTGTACGGGAAACCTGTCGGAGCAGGAAAAAGGGGAATTTCTGAGAAGGAGGACAAAAAATGTGAAACAGAAGCAGGGGAAATTCTGTGCGGAGCAGGGGAAAACCGACCGAATAGGGCGGATAAACGCGCAGAAAAGGGAGTAAAAAGAACGCGCAGGGGCAAGGGGTAAAAAGGTTGTCTTTTCGGCAGGTTGTAAGGTTGTTTTCCTTACAGAGAAAACCGCCGTCCGAAACAGGGCGGCGGACGGGGAAGTTAGCAACAAATTCTTGAAAAGACGTGGAAAAACAAACGGGAAGCGGCAAAACCTGCCGCTTCCCGTCGGTGGAAAAAGGGGAAGGGCCCGCAAGCACTTTGCGGGCCCTTCCCATGATTTATGCCTTTTCTTCTTCGGGAAACAGCTTTTTGATCAGCTGATTGACGTACTGGACGGGGACAAGCTGAATTTTGTCCTCAAACTTTTTTACGCTCTTAAAGTTTTTTGCGGGGAAAAGTACGCGCTTGAACCCCATCTTTACGCATTCGTTTACCCGCTTTTCCGCAAAGGAAACGCCGCGCACTTCGCCCGTCAGTCCCACTTCGCCGAACACGGCGGTGTATTTGTCGATGGGCTGGTTGCGGTAGCCGCTCGCCAGGGCGGCGCATATGGCAAGATCTACGGCGGGTTCGCTGAGGCGGATGCCGCCCATCGCGTTGAGGTACACGTCCTGGTTGAAGAAGGGGAGCCCGCACCGCTTTTCCAACACGGCGATGAGCAGGACAAGTTTGTTGTAGTCGATGCCCAGCGGCATTCTGCGCGGAAGTCCGTACGCCGTCTTTGCCATCAGCGTCTGAATTTCCACCATCATGCAGCGGTTGCCCGTCTCGGAAGGGGTGACGCAGCTGCCCGCCGC
>ERZ1090865.190-NODE-190-length-39052-cov-11.781342_pt1 | contig 39052 bp, 29 predicted proteins | sample MGYA00478478_ERZ1090865 | MGnify/ENA primary metagenome ERZ1090865 (study PRJEB33644, sample SAMEA5815715) | chicken gut metagenome | biome: Chicken; feature: Gastrointestinal Tract; material: Caecum | place: Ireland | collected 2019-01-01 | study: A study of the... | reverse complement strand
AAACCATGTCTCTTTTTATCTACTTTTCAATTTGCGAAACTTATTCTACCTTATCTTATATTTTCCCGGATGCCACAGTTCTCCGACCCGAAAGGCCGCAGGTTCGAATCCAGTCGGGCGCACCAAGTAAGGCCCCGCAGCGTTTGCTGCGGGGCCTTACTCTTGCTTGTTAACCTAATCGTTCAAAGATATTGGTGTTGTGGAATTCAATGAACTGCCGGGCCGGCAAGAATTTTTCCGGTAATTCAATTTTTTTTACCGTCATACTTCCCGAATAATTCTTGAACGACCTCCATATTGTAAAAGTCTTTGATTTGCTTTGAAACGATAACTCTATAATCTGTTGTGACTGTTATCAATCCCCTATCAAACGCTCGATCATGCAATGCATTTAAGCACAATCCATTTCGAGGATTTGTCCGCTCTGTTCGGGGGTCACTATCCTTCCAGGGTTTGATGTGACTTGCCGTCAGCAAGGATGGCATGGCTAGCCCCGTTATACAACAAGCCCCAGCATAATTTGACAACACCGTTTGCCGAAAGAAGCTTTGGTTTATCCGAGCGTTAGCCTCAACCCTTGTCGTTTCACCCACCGGCAAGTCGGGATCCTGTTCGTTTGCCTCTTCAGAAACGCGTAATCTCAGAAGCACCTGTTTACTCTTTTCTTCAAGAAATTCCATATTCTTGCTAAAATCGTTCCACACCTCTTCATCGAGATGGCTTCCATTGCTTAAGCCTACAACGCCCCTGGCGTGTAGTTGCTCATCAAACCGTGCAAAATTACACATTTTCATTGATACAGAACCAGGCGTTCTTCCTAGAACATCTGCCAACCGAACGATTTCGTCATTCCGGGAATGTATCTTTCCAAACGGCGTTTTGCAATATAGAGCAAACGCCAAAATCTCTTCGTCCCTAGTCCATGTGCGTGCCATAGCAATGCTTCCTCCGCGGATAAACTGCCTGCCAATTTTTATGAGTGCAAGTATTCTTTTCGCAATCTGTCTAATATCGTCTCATCCGCCGGGCAAAAATCATACTGGTCGATCTCACCCACCGTGATCCATCGAATGTCGTTATGCTCCAGCTTTTGGGGCACGCCCTCCCGGATGGTAGCATGAAAGAGGGTCAGATGCACCGTCAGGTCGGAGTATTCGTGGGTCACATCCATAAACACAACGCCTACGTCTACCGTGACGGCTAGTTCCTCCTGGCACTCCCGGACAAGGGCCTGCTGCTTGGTCTCGCCCGTCTCCACCTTGCCGCCCACAAACTCCCACAGCAACCCCCTGGCCTTGTGGGCAGGACGCTGGCAGATCATAAACTTGTCTTTATCCCAAATCAAGGCTGCTACTACTTCAGCCATCCGCGCCATCTCCCCTCTTGTTCACTTCCATTGTAGGGAAGCAAATTACTTTGGGCAAGACACAGTTGATTTTCTTCTCATATCTCCGCCACAACGCCATCTCCTCTCTCAGCCCCTATTCCTTCACATGGAACTGTTGGTGTTGTGGGCACTGTTCTATACAGTTTATATCGCATGACATGGCCGGTCGCAAACTAGAAGAGATTCCCACGTCCATGTACTCACCGCCATGTACTACCACATCTAACCTCACTTCCATATCCACTCAAAAAAGCCGAGCAGTGGCAAAACACCATTGTCTCGGCAATCGGTTGCACCATAATTTCGATATTGATGCTAACAGAAATAGTAGTAATAGCACTTGCTTATCGATTGACATTATTTATGTGACGTATGTGATATGATTGTGGCTCAACCATCCACTCAGAAGATTCCATTATAACTTCCGCAGGATTGTTAATGATTGTTGGCATATACCCATTTTTTCCTATTACCCTAATGTCAACCAAGTACAAATAGTATGAATCCCCTTTTAATTTTGCAATTTCATATTCGTTGCGAGACCAAAAAAATCCATGTCATGCGATACTGCTTTCACTTCAATAAACCGATCATGCTCGTAAGAAGCAGTTGATTCATAAGAGACAATGTCATATCCTGCTGTAACATCTATGTCAGAGATAATTTTAATGTTTTCTGATAACGGAGCCCCAATACGTTCCTTTTCAAAGACTAATACAAACTTCTCTGCTTTTTCTCCAATTTCCGCATCACTTTCTAGCTTCTTCTTCAATTGTTCTAAAGTAATTTTTCTTTTTTCTTGCTTGCAAACTTTTGACAGTGCCTTTTCAAAGGCTTCTGCCACCAAAAAGGTCGTTCCCTGTATCGAGCGAGTAACATCAAAGAAGCCCATATCTATTAATGTATTGCGTATAGCCGAGTAATGCAGAGGAAACAGCTCATTATGGAATACAATCCTACGAGAAATTGTATCAAACGAAAACATTCTAGGATGAAAACAGCCTAATTCAAATAATACTTTAAGCGTACTCTGAACAAGCTGTCCATTCAATTCATTGTTGTCCCCGTTCAAATTGATTACGTCAGAATCAACGCTAATCACATTATTTTCCGTGTGTATCCATCCAAAAGCAGAGCAATACTGAATCATCTCCGGCAACAAAATGTGGCATTTACCTGGCGCGTGTGCGCATAATATTTTTACATCTTCATAAGGTAGTATTTTATCCGCGATGACATTCTCGAAAAGAAACAAAAAGCCCTCTTTGTTGCCTGGTGTTCTAAGGTTTTTTAGTCCGTCTAACATAAGCACTAATCAACGCCTTTACATCTTCATCGCCTAAATCATCACTGACGTTATCGAAAAGCGGAATGGGCATGCTTTCCATAATCTCAATCATTCTGCGTTCCTTTTCGGACAAACGCAAATCAATTGTTTCGTCAATAGAGTCTTTGGACAAGACAAAATAATAATTTGTTTCTGTTCCTTCTTTCAGACCATAACGATGAATGCGATCTTTAGACTGCACAAAATGAGCTGCATTAAAGGATCGTTCCATATAAATAGCATTATGACAGGCTTTGTGCAGAGAAATTGATTCAGCAACCGCAAAAGGATTAGCAATGATTACTTTATATGGACAAGCGGGTGATTGGAATTCTTGGACGATACGCTCTCTCGTAATTGCCTCATCTTCTTGTGTCGATATTTCTGCATCTTTCTCCACTGGAATTGCGCCATACAATTCTTGGCAAGCAATCCCGCAACTCAGAAGATAGTCCTTCAGACCCAAGACCGTATGAATAAAAGTTGCCCAGACAACAACTTTTCCTCCTACTGAAACAATCTTTTCTATAAGCTCTTTCACAGCAACATATTTGGACGGTGTCTCTATCTGTTCGTAATCCGTGATAGCCCTTAAAACCTCAGAATCATCTATTGCTTGATCCGCTTCAATTGGAGTTTCATCATCTTGTACGACCATCTTGAGCGGAGTTTTCAGCATCGCTGGATCCGTTGCCGCTTGCATAAGGCGTATCATTCTTGCTTGAGTTAATGCAGCCTTAAACTTCGAGGTCAAATCAATAGGCCCATCCTCTATAATTGCCTGGACATACTTTTTTTCAATGAAATCATAAATACGCTGCTGATACTTACCCATAGGAACTATGATGGGCGGATTAACCGTCGCCGGAGGGATATTCAGGTCACTCTTACGGATTCTAATGAAATATGGAGAAATGTTATTGATTAACCGTTCCGTGCGGGACTCATCATGACGAGCAGAAATGTCGCGCAACTGGTTAACCTCAAATCCAATTACATTTTTGCTTGGCCATATGAATTTGAACATATTGTAAAGGTCTTCATAGCCATTGGGTGCTGGGGTACCTGTCAAAACCACACGCCCACTCGCATACTGGGCAAGTTTTAGTACCGCTTGCGCAGTAACACCGCCCGAGGAATTTTTAATCTTGTGCGCTTCGTCTAAGACCATCATCACTTTATTATATCGAAGAAAATATCCTAAATCGTCTTTCAATGAAACAACAGACGCATAAGAAATAAGTGTAAGTTCAGCAGGCGTTTTTGAGTATAAATAATCCCGCTTATCCTCTTTACTTAATCCGCTAATCAAACGTTTGGCACAAACAGATCTGCCAAAACATTCTTTATATTCAAGTTCCCACGGGCCGAAAGAACTTAAGGGGCCTACAATCAATAGGCAGTCAACATGTTTAGGATTTTCTTTCGGGAGTGCATGTAAATATGCATATGCGCCATAGACAATGCTAGTTTTTCCCGCACCAGGTACTGAAAAGTTGCATGCATTTTGCGAAAAAGCCAGATGATAAGCAGAAAGCAACTGCAATGGATAAAGTGAACGTGCTGGCAAATTTGATGAAACCGAATCGACAAATTCTTGGAAATCAGAAACATCACATTCATTATTTCGTATATGGCGCGCCTTTTCAGAGAAAGCAGAGAATTTCCTCTCTTCCTCAAAAAAGTCGTACAAAACTCTCTCTGACGAATCACTTCGAGCTTCTTCAAAGCCATATTTAACCAGCATTTCATGAATTTTGCTCAGCACAGATACAGTATCATCTTCACCGACTTTAACAACAAGGCGATTACCATCCAGTGTTGGGTGGAGATAATCTCTCGCATATCTCCAAGCAAAGCGGTGACGCTGCAAAGCTTTGATATCGCCGCTCAAATAAATTTCATTTTTCGAAGAGTCAATATCGATTGTAACGGTAGCCACAACATCATCTCCGCTCAAATCTCTTCTTCATCTCATAAGAAATCTTGTTAATCTCTCTTACCATTTCCTCAATGTGTGGATCATTCAGGAAAGAATCTTGCTCTTGATCAACAGCTTGAAGTTTATTCAACGCCTGCTCTATTAGATACCCGGGACGATTCGATTCTCGTTTATCATCAAGTCTTTGCGAATATCTTCTAAGATTTCCTGTGAGTGGCCCCTTCGCTCTCGCCATCCACTCATTATCACGACTTCTGAGGAGCATGCTTAAATCTTCCCTGGGATGACTTTCGCGCCATTCTTGAACTGACTCTTCATCTACAGGTATTTTTTCTTGGTGATTAGCAAAAAACTCATCCCACAGATCTTTAAAGAAGAAAATGCTTCCATCTTTTCCTGTTTTTGCAATATCGCGGAATTCCTTTCCTTCATGTCGTGCACGTATGTAATCAAAACATACAAGTTTCAAATCCGAGATATCTGAATCCTGATAATCCCAATCCACATTACTAACATTTGCTCCTCGCTTTTCATAGGAATCGAGATAGCCAGCCAGGTCCACAAAAGGGCCTTCCGTTTTTTCTAGACGAGTATAAATACCGTCATAATCATATTGCTGCAAGAATTCTTCCATTAATTTGAGAATCCGAAGCCATTCTCTGACTTTACTAGGTTTCTCACTCATGAAGCCAGCAATGTCTTCTTCAGAGAATCCCAGCCGTTTTAGCTCCTTGCACTTTAAGTATTTTTCAATGGGATTATAGTCAAGTTTGTCATCTTCGCCCATCTGGTAGATGGTTTCCAGTTGTTGCATGTCCTTTTCTTGTGCATCATCAGGAAGAATGATGGCCAAGAAATACTTGCATTTTTCTACTTGTTGATAAGAATATCCCAGTTCATCACGCTTATGGAAAAGGCGATTCAATAACATAGCTCGGCGGTTTCCATCAATAATCTTCCCATCGGAGCTAACAATACCATACCTCTGCTGTCCGTTTTCGAGAAGACTTTTCATAGTAGTCTGATTGCGGTCTTCTTTTGACTCATACAAAAATTTCTCGATTAATTCTCTGTCTTCTGGCTTTTCAGCATCCAAATCACCATTTTGCTTCTCGTAAGATAACACTTCCGAGCCAATGCGGCCATTGTATTTATTATAGATTAAAAAATCCAACGGAATGCGATAGACCTTTTCTGTGCGGGTTTCCCCCTTATAACGCAAAGGTATTCCCGTCATGGCAACATTGTTTTCATCATTCCGCAATTCAATCAATTTTTGCTTCCGAGTCGCTGCATCCATTTCACAGGTCCTCCATTCTATGTATGATATGCCGCAAAACATAGTACCCAATTAAAATTGCCTGTGGAAGCTTATACGGGGATTCGCTAATTTGCACTTGCACATTTTTCTCATAATCGTCCATATGTGCATCGATGAACTCTCTAACGCGTTTCAACATTTCATATGGTCCAAGCACATTGTTCTCTCGCCTATCGGACATCGTCATACAAAAAGCTCTTTGAAACTCATTAAATGTAACAACCGGTTGTTGCGCCAAAAATTCGTTTATAGCTGCACGATATCGCTCGTCGATGATTTGCCTTGTTACTTCCGGGGTGAAAACACAGGCTTTTTTCTTTCCTTGACTATAATGAATTTCCACTGTCCAGTGAAACAGCTTTTTTTCAAAATCGGAGTGGTAATTCGTAAGTTCTACGCGATACGAGTTAATGATTAAATATGGAATATGATATTTGAATTTAGCAGTTTCTCGCCGCGGACGCTCTCTATTCATCGTGCACTCTATTCCATTCAAATTAAAAAATGGAATATTCGCATCATGATGGATTGGTAAATAGTGGTCAGGAACTGAAACATTTTCCGCTCGTGCCATAGCTTTCGCAATGGCGTATGACATTTTGGGTGGAACCGCATTTCCAACCAACGTATGTTTGATTCCGCGGGATGACCCATAAAAACGATAATCGATTGGGAAACTCATCATAGACGCCGCTTCGCGCACTGTAGGCAAACGATACCTTCCCGGACCGTATTCCAAAATCATCGCCTCGCGGGAACTCGCTGACATTGTAGCCATTACTGTTCTAGCAGGACGATCAAGATTTTCGGGAAACGCCATTTTTCCCATATAACCTTTATCCTGCTTTAGCCGCTTTGCAGTCCCCCATTCAAACGGTGCCAATTCATGCACATACTGATGATCTGATAACTGGTTTCTTGGAAGTGCAAAATCAGGATAATTAACGTCAATGACTACTGCCGGTTCTTGCCCCAAAGGATCACCTAATGATTCCAACAGCTGTCTCATTGTAATGACCGTTTCATCAGTTTTTATTTCTAGCGGTTTCGGAAACTCTCCGCACAAATAGCGTTTTCGATTTGTGGGTGCGCCAAAATATTTTGCATTATAAATGCCAGATGCTCCACCATGAGGTCGAAGTATAAAGTCGCCAGTCAGCCCAAGATCCGCCGCAGTATATTCTTCTTTAATATACTCTCTTACACCGGGCACGTTCTCCAAAACCCAATATTTTAAGACTGATTCTTCTTTATACTTTTTTCGCGCAATGATACGCAAATACGCATTAATCAGTTCAATGCCCAAAGTCTTATCCGCATTTCCAGATTTATTCGAGTGTGAGAATGCCTGACATGGCGGGGAACCAATGATAACTTCTGAATCCGGAACAATTCTCTCAAATTCCTCATCAGGTAATTGGGAAATATGTATGACATCTTCCTGGATTACATTAACGCCAGGCTTGTTACCTTTATATGTTGTTACTGCCGGAAGCCATTTATCAACTGCAAAAACGATTTCAAAACCTGCTTGGCGAAATCCTTCGGAAAATCCGCCTCCACCGCAGAAAAAATCCGCCACTCTCATGTTGAGTTTCCTTTCACAAACATTTAGAAATACGGGAAGAGTATCAAAGAAGCGTCATCCTAATGAATTTCTAAATCTTATTATAAGCGAATAAATTATACCATGTTTTTGCGTGAGCAGCAATTAAAAGCCATGTCACTTAAATAATTCTGATTCTACCACGTTCCAAACCCGCAGGCCCTGCTTTTGCGCGTAGCGCAGAGTGTAGGCGGTGCCACCGGTGGCGCGGGTACACCAAGCGATGCAGCAGGAGGAACCGTCCACTAGGTGTCTATCCCTGGCCAGAAAGGCATCACGGCTGGGCGTTTGGCAGCAGACGACCACCTTGTCGACCCGCGTCTCCACTGCGGCTGCACGGGCCTGCTGGGCGGGCGTCCAGCGGCTCTGGTAGCCCGGGAAAGGCTGCACCAGGATAATGCGTATCTGGGGTTGGCTCTCCCGCAGCACCAGCAGCTTTTCCGCCACCAGCGTATCAAAGCCCAGTGCGCCTCCCACGCCGAAGTAGCGCACGCCCTCCTCCAGCAGCGGATTCAAGCAGGCATACACCCGTTTCCATATTTCCTCTTCTTGCCCAATCGGCAGATTGCGGTGCCCTGTGAAACAGCAGGTAAAAGGTCGCTTGTCCATTGCCTCGTCCTCCTCACGATACATTATGTATTACATATTTGTAATATATAAATCATACACCATTGTGCACCATAATAACTACAAGAAAATACTGGCGGAGGTGCAACATGGCGCAGGAGGACAGGTTTATCGTTCCGCATCGCAAACCAGCTGTGGGTAAATCCACGGTAGTTTCAGTGCGTTTGCCGGACACAATGCTCGCCAAACTGGAGGACGTGGCCGCCCAAACGGGCCGCACCCGCAATGAACTGGTGCAGATGTGCATCGACTACGCCCTGGCCCGGCTGGAGATTCCCGAAGAATGACAAAAGCAGCCTCCCGGCAAAGGCGGCTGCTTTCTGTTCGTATTAGAACATTTCCAAACACTTTATCGTGAGTAAATCCCGCTTCTGAACAGCGCAGTTGAGCTCACAACCCCATCGCCTCGCTGAGTTTCTGCCCGGCGAGGCGTTTGTTTTTGTCGAAGGCGTGGCTATAGATATCCAGGGTGGTGCTGGGCTGCGCGTGGCCCAGCAGGCCGGCCACTGTGCGCACGTCCACCCCCTGAGCAATGAGCATACTGGCATTTGTATGCCGCAGACTGTGCACATTCAAATCGTCCGGCAGGCCGTTCTCCCGCAAGATCATCTTGAATCGATAGGTGAAGGTACAGGGCACCATGGGATCGCCATTGGGCTGTTGGAACAGGTAGTCGTCCTGCTTCAGTTCATCATCGCCCCGCTGCTCTTTTTCCCATTGACATTCCTTTTCCCAGGCGCGCAGCAGCTTGCACATATCTTTTGAAAGATACACCACCCGCACACCTGCTCTGGTCTTGGGCTCTTTGACCATGATGGGCTGCCGGCTCAGCTTGACCACGTTTCTGCGGATATGCAGCGCCCGCTGCCGCCAGTCAATGTCCGACCAGCGCAGGCCGCAGGCTTCGCCCCGACGCATCCCGGTGGCGAGGATAAGTTTGTAATACACTTCGTACTTCAAGCTCTGGGTCTCCAGCGCCGCGATAAGTCGCTGCACCGTTTCTTCGTCTGCCACCGGCCGCTCCTTGGAGATTCCCTTCTTCTTATAGGCCCGCCAGGCGGGGTTGTGGGTGATGTATCCCGCTTCCACCGCGTCGGACAAAACACCACACAGACAGGAGTGGATCCCTTCCACCGTCCCCTCAGCCAAGAGATTGCCGGTGTTTTCATTGCTCTCCCGGCGCATGGCATCATAGAAGTCCCGGAGGATTTCCTTGTTGAGTTCCGTCAGCTTGTAGTGCCCCAGGGCAGGCAAGATGCGGCGAATGTCCTGCCTGTCGCGGGACAGTGTGCTGGCTGCTAGCTTTTTGGGTGCCACCTGTTCCAGCCAGACCTCGATATATTTGGCCAATGTGATGCTGCGGTCCACCGGCTGAGCAGGGGTATGTTTTACTTCCTGCTCGTAAAGTACCGCCTGCTCGTTCAGCCACTTCTGCGTCTGTTTCGCCGTCAGGCCCAAGGGCGGGTGAACGGTCTTTTGCGCCGGCTTCAACCGATTCCCCTGATAATCGTACCCGCGGGACACCACCAGCAGATAGCTGTTCTCACCGCGTTTTCGGATGCTTGCCATGTTGACCACTCCTTCTTTGTTTGGTACCACAAAGCATACCGACAACTGCGACAGATAGCTATCACCAAACCCAACAAGAAATGGGCTCTGTATTTTACGCATCCCACCAGCAGCAACAGGGGCGACGGTTTATCCGTCGCCCCTGTTGTTCAGTTTGCCGCGCTCACCCGCTGCACTTCACGCTGTTCCTTCTCCCATGCCTCTTGCTCCGCCGGTTCCAGCATACTCTCCAGAATGGATGCCGCCTGCTGCTTGCTCTCCAGCTGGGGATGGCAGTAGGTACGTTCCAGGAAGCTGGTATCCGCATGGCCCAGCAGATCCGCCGCCACCTGTTTGCTGGTATTGTTCTGCAGCAGGTAGGTGGCGAAGAAATGCCGCAGAGTGTGCAGATGATACTCATGCGGAAAACCGTTTTTCTCGTAGAGCCTGCGAAGCCGCCGGGTAAAGGAGTCGGGGTGAGCTGGCCCCTCGGCGGTGGAGAAGATGTAGTCATCTGGGCGGATGATTCTCCCCTCCCTTGCCTGCTCCAGAAACAGCTCGCCCATGTAGTCGTGCACCAACTCCGGAATCACCACGATGCGAGTGCGGTGGTTTTTGGTGCTGCTCTCCACAATGCCCTGTCCCAACACTGAGCTGCGAGAGCGCTGCACCGTCACGGCCCCGCCACCGTGCAGGTCGTTCCAACGCAGGGCGCACAGTTCGCCCCGGCGCATCCCCGTGGCAATGGCGGTCAGATAAAACACCCGATAGAGTAGCGGCTCCTGCAAAATGCATTGCAGCAGTTTACGCATCTCGAACTCGCTGGGGATGGGTTGCACCTTCTTTTCCACTCGGATGCCCCGCACCCGATGGGCAGGGTTGTAGAGCAAAATGTCATTCCGCTTTGCGTCCTCCAGCACCGCCGAGACCGTCTGGAGATACTTGCGCACCGTGACTTCACACACCGGTTCGCCGTTGCGTTTTTTCCGTTTGCGCAGCTCCGCACACATTTCTTCCAGGATCAGCGGCCGGAGCTTGTTCAACGCAATGCCGCCGATGTAGGGATAGACGATCTTCAGCTCCCGCTGATAGCCGGCCAGCGTGCTGGGCTTGTAATGGGTCTGCCGCGTCAGCCAGCTTTCGGCGTACTGTTCAAAGGTGGTGCGGTCGTCCTCATCCATCCCACAGCGGAACCGCTTTTCCAACCGCTGCGCTTCGGCGTGGACGTATTGCAGTATGCTGCGTTTTGGCACCTCCCTGGGCACATCGATGGTTCGGCTCTGCATCCGCTTTTGACCTCCGGGGCGGTACCCGTTGCAGACGGTGATCTTGAATTTCCGATCGCCCCTCTGCTGAATTGACGCCATTCGCATCCTCCTCTCAAATTGCTTGCCGGCAGTTGGTGCTGACAACGGAGCTTTGAAAACTTTTCTTATGTAAACAGGGCCAAAAGGATTTTTGCAAAAAGCCCGTTGCCACCGTTGCCAATCACCGAAAAGTCGCTTATTTCCGCCATTTCCGCCGGCAACAGACAGATGGCAACGAAAGGCGATTTTCTCTCCGTAAACCATTTCTTTAAGAGATATCGACTCTTTGTTGCCGCGTTTTGTCCGGCTCTGTTGCCGGGCTACGCCCGTTCCCAGCCTTTTTGACGTCCGTAGGGGCTGGGGAAATGACGAGGGTTGGAAAAGGCTTTCCAGCCGGTGATGGTGTTGTTCATGATGTCGTTAATCTCGCGGATGTCCCGCTGTTTCGGTTCCTCGGTCCCGCGCCCCAGCGCCTCCCTGAATAGCTGACGGGAGCAGACGATACGCCCTCCACACCGGTCCAGGTAGTCGGCGATGAGCCCGGCCTTGGTGTCCTCGGGCATGAAGTCCCGCTGATGCTGGCGCAGGTAGTCCTCCATCTCCCGGCTGAAGCAGAGCCGGAAGTCACCGGAGCGGTAAATCTCCATGGCCTGCGCCCACACCTGAGCGAGATAGGCTCGAGAAGCCGTCTCGTCTTCCAGGACGTGAATTTTCGCTCGTTCGGGATGAACCAGCACCGGCACGAACCGGCGGTTTCCTGTGCGGTCCAGCGGCAAAAAGTCCATCGTGTTGGATGAGCCGCAGAACACACACTGGCGCAGCCGGTCGGCGGGATGGGTCTCGTACGGGACCTTGTAGGTCTCCTTCTGCCGGCTGAGGAAGGCTTTAATCTCCTCGATGCTTTTCGCATTGGCCGTGGCAATCATCTCGGACATTTCGATAATCCAGTGCCCCTGCATTTTGCGGTACACGTTCTCATCGTCCAGGCGCTTTAAGTCGTCGGAAAACCAGTCGTCCCGGCCCGCCAGCAGGCGGAAGAAGGAGGACTTGCCCGACCCCTGGCCGCCCACCAGACAGAGCATGAGCTCGAACTTGCAGCCCGGCTCAAACACCCGGCTGATGGCGCCCAGCAAAAACAGCCGCAGCGCGGCTTCAGTGTAGTCATCCTCGTCCGCACCCAAAAAGCGGTGCAGGCAGTGCCGAATGCGGTCTTCACCGTCCCACACAAGGGAGTTGAGGAAATCCCGGACGGGATGGTAGCGGTTCTCATTGGCCACCACTATGACCGCATCTTGCAGCTTCTTTTCCACCATCAGGCCATAGGTCTCCTCGAAGTACATCAGCAGGTACTTGATGTCCACGTCGCTCAAGGTGACGCTCTCCCGGTACCAGCCCAGGGGCTTGACCACGTCTACCTGCCCGGTAAGCAGGTTTTTGCAGATGGCCCCTTTCAGCCGCGGATCGCTTTGCAGCACTCGCTTGTAGTTCGCCATGGTGTTGGCTACCTTTCCGTTTTCCGTCCGTTCCAGGCTGAGTTCCACCGCCTCGGCGGGGGGCAGTTCCCGTGGTTCCTTTCGCATCTCATCCGCCAGTATTCATCACCTCCCGTAGCCGCGCTTTTTCTGTTTCTGTTCCTTTTCTCGTTCCACATACCTCCTTGACTGTGACCCTTATGAGGGTCGTCTTTATATCGCGCACGTTGTGGAGTCGATACGCCTAGTTGACTTGCAGCGTGCTTGCTCCAAAACGGACACTTCAAAAAATACGTTTGCTGCGCCGTGGCATGCCATTGGTGTTCCGCCTTTGCAGCAGTTCGGGAAAAACGGCAGCAGGGGTTTGGGTGCTCCCAAGGCAAAATGCGTTTGGATATCCAAACGCTATGCTTGCAAAACTTACTGGGCTGGAAAAGAAGTTTTTTGCCGTTTTTACTCGCGCAGTGCCCGCCCATAAGCCAGTTGGATTCCAATAGGAATCCTAGCGGGAAATCAAATGGCCAGAGTGGATTCCTATAGGAATCCCTGCTGGGGCAAGTGGTATCATACGGGTGATACCTCCCGTTGAGTTCGTCCAGATTCAAATTCAGATGATAATGTGCCTTTGCCGCCCCCTCCTTTACGCGCTTATTATGCAGACTTGACTTCATGTTCGGAATTTCGTATACTAATTATGCGGATATTCCGCACCTTCTTGTTCTTCATTTTATGCGCTATATCTGCGTGTGTCAATGCCGTTCACAAAATATTAAGCAATACTTTCGCATATTCAAGGAGACGATCCATGACATTCGGTGAAAAACTTCGCCGCGCCCGCAAAGAAAAAGGTCTGACGCAAGCCGAACTTGCTCTTCAGACCGGGTTGGGGCTGCGGACGATCATCGCTTATGAAAAGGGCGAGACCTACCCGCAAAAGCGTTCTACCTATCAGACATTGGCGAACATTTTGGGCGTACAGGCGGACGACCTGCACAATGAGGAAACGGCAAACTCTGCCGCCCCCCTTTCCCGCGCACAGTGGGAGAACGCCAAACAGCAGTATGAAAAGCTGCTGCCGGACGGCCCCACCTGGCCAGGCGACCCCACCTATGAAGCTTACTGCGAAAAAATGGCGCAATCAGCCGGAGTGGACCCCGCAAGCAATTATTGCGAATCGACCGGATCAGAGTTACCGCAAATCACGATCCGTCCTGCCCTGGCGAAAGACTTTCCGACTCTATTGCAAATCTGCAAGGACCGCTACCAGTTCGACGCCACACGAGCAGGTGTTGACAAAAACTGGCTTCCTACTTTTGAATCACAGCTCGAAGCCCTGACCAAATCCCTTGTCGGTTGGATCAGTGCCGGACAATGCTTCCTGATGGAATCCAACGGCCGCCCCGGCGCCTGGTTCGTCTTGCAGTTGCCTGCGCCGGACGCCTACCCCGCCGCAACCAAACGAAAAGGCAGCGCAAAGGCAACGGCCACCACGCCGCTGCCCCGCGCCACCATGCTGGGTCCTTATACAGATCCTCATTTTGCAGGTGCTTCCAACCACATGCTGGCCTTCTGCAAAGCCTGCTGCCCGCGGCTAGCCATCGAGGTCCCGCTGGATGACCCACTCAGCAAGCACCGCCTGGCCTACTGGCTTGACCAGGGCTTTGTGCCGACCTCGTTGACGCAGTCAGGCAAGTCGATTTGCCTGGATTCCCCAACGTAAGATACAGCCTTCGCCGGTCGGCCACCATTCCGCCCACGTGGTCTGGTTGAAGGCAGCGTTGAGCTGCTTGACTGTGGCAGTGTCACAACCCTGCCTGTCTGTTTGCGCAGTTTCCGGTGGCATCTTGGTTCACCCGCCCCTGCACGGCTGTATGCAGGGACACCCTCTTGGTCATGCCGCCGTAATCAGCCGTGGCTTTCGCCAGCATTTTGCCAACAGCCCAGCTCTGGCCGAGCTGCTCTTGATATGTCGGGTCTGGTTTCTTATGTCAATTCCGCACTGTTTGCCGCCACCTATTTGACCACAAAACAAGGCGCGTTGCAGATGTCTATCCTGTAACACGCCTTTATATAGTTTTGGGGTTGCGATCCGTTTTTTACAGTCTTCTATCTTTTACCGGGTTTTGCCTTGCGGGCCTGTTTCCTGGCCGCCTTTTTAGCCCGGCGCTCCAACACTTTGCTGTTCAGTTCATCAAAATCTTTGCCGGTGCGGGCACAGTATTCCATCAACTCCCGGAAACAGGCTTTCTCCGCCTTGCGGCACAGTTTTTCCTGTTCACGGCGTTCCCGCTCGTAGAAGGAAATGTACTCGATTTGTCATGACTCAGCGCCTGTCGCTCCACTTTGTGACAATGTACGCTACGATATTGGCCATGACAGATAGAAAAAACGATAAGAAGTCCCGCACCCTCTTTCTGCGCCGCTTTACTTTACTGGCAATGGGCGCAGGGACTACCTTATCAGTTTTTGTTGTGAAGTTTGCGTCTGCAATAAGGCATCGAGAGGCTGTTTCTCTGTCTTACCCTCGCTCCCTCGGTTATTCCGGCCACTACAAGTCGATCATCATCCCATACCCGCCAAAAATCCGCACATGTTTGACTGCCGAACGTTACTCAGACGACGATGCGGAAGGCGGTATGGCGGTCGGCCAGGTAGAATTCATCCCCGCTGCGCAGGGCCACGGGAGAGCCCTGACGCAGCCGCACACCGGCGCCAGTGTAGGTGCCATAGTGGGAGCCGAGATCGTGCAGCACGACGGTCCGGGTCTGGGGGTTATACTGCACCTTGCAGTGGGTACGGCTGACACCCCGGTAGTTGTCCGGAAAAACCACATCACAAGTGGTCTGATCGCGGCCGATCAGCAGTCCCTGCTCCGTGACAGGGTACGACCGCCCCGCAAACAGTCCCGACACCCCCACCAGTTGGGCGCTGACGGTGGTATTCGTGTAATTGGCAGGCCGGGGTTGTGTGCAGCCGGCCTCGCGTGCAGCCACAAAGGTGTGGGCCCATTTGTCGTGCCAGGTTCGTCCTTGCGGGTCCCCAAAGGCCACAAAGTAGCCGATACACAGCGCCAGGCCGGACACATACCGGAACAGTGCGCGGCGAAAAGATTGTGCGCAGGTAATCGGCACACCGTCCTCATCCACCACGATCAGGCCCAGGATATACTTCCCCAGCGTGGCGTGCATCCCACTGCCTTCCAAAATGCCAAAATACAACAGCATGGAAACGCTTGTAAGCACCACATAGATGTTCCATCCCAGAAGAAAAAGGGCGAGGCTCAGAATGATGTTTATAAACACACCGTCCAGCAGCAGGGCCGCCACGCGTTTTCCCATGGCAGCTTTTTGATGATAGGTGGCTTCCATAGGTCGTTCCTCCTCAAACTGTTCAAAAAACAAATCGGAACAGTACATTGCCAATGGAGATTTCATCCCCGCTGCGCAGTCGGTTGGGGGCATACAGCCGCATTCCGCCCAGTGCCGTACCGGCAGGTGAGCCGAGATCCTCGATGTACAGGTACCCCTGCGAGAAGAAAATCCGGCTATTGTGCGCCGCCACCTCTTCATCAGTGAACACCAGGTCACAGTCGTCCGCGCTGCCGATGAGGATGTAATCCTTGAGATAGAAATCGCGGGCCGAGGACAAGGCGTTTCCAGCCAACACTTCCAGATGCATAGGGATCGCGCCGGTCTGGTTTTTACTGGCCGGAAGGTGGGGGACCGGGGACGCATCGCCTGGCTGAACCGTGGCGGCGGCCGGGGGCGATGCAGATTTAGGTCTGCGCAGCACCAGCACCAGAATCAGCGCAATGACCGCTACACCCAGCATGCCTATGATGCCCGCCGCCCACAGCGGCAGTCCGTTCGACGTTCCGGGACTTGCCTGTGCCGTCTCGGCCGTGGCAGGCGAAGTGCCGGCGGGGGTCGGCTGCGTTTGTTCGAGGGCACCGGACTCGGTGGCTTTGGGGATCGCACCGGGCAGAGGGTCCGTCGCAGCATCCGGCGGGCCTTCATCCGGCTTCTCGCCCGGCTCCTTGTCCGTGCTTTCATCCGGCGCAGCGGTGGCCCGCTCGTCGGGCAGTTCCTGGGCCAGCGGATTCTCACCTTCCGTGACAGGAGGCAGATAAGCGCCGCCATCCGCCGTATAAATATCAGCGAGATTCAGGATATCCGGGCGGCCGTCTTCGGCCCAGAACAGCGTAAAGGGCTCCTCCTCGCCGTCCTCCAGCGGGAAAGCACAGGCCGTAAGGGAGGCTGCCTGTTGGGCAATCGCGACCCCGGCGCGTGCGCCGTCTCCATCACCGGCATAGTGGCCATTGCTGCACAGTTCCTGCAAAGCGCTGAGTTCTTGCGATGAACCGCCGCCCCCCAGGATGCAGGCGCTGAACAGAAACGGGGGCAGATCACTCAGCTCCGGCAATGCGCTCTCATCTCCGCTGGACCAGCCGTCCGTCAGCAGCACCAGGCTGTACAGTTCGCCGGGAGCCCACTGGCTCTCGGTCAGCTTCTGCACCGCCTGGGCCGCACCGTAGCCGATGTCGGTCTGGCCGCGGAAGTCAAGCTGCCGCAGTGCAGTTTTGATAGCCTCGGCATCGTATTCAGATGTATCTGCGGAAAAATTGTCGCTGAAGCTGTACAGTCGAAAGGCACAGCCAGGCATGTTCTGCGCCAGTGCGTCAATCAGGTCGTCGATGGTTCCGAGGTAATTGCCGGTGGAGTGCGAGCGGTCCACCACCAGCACATAGGTCACGCTTTGTCCGTTCTCGGCCAGCGGAATCGTGCTGTCCGCCTCCCGATCGTTGAGCTGGGGCGCACCGTCACCCAGGCCGCGAAAAAAGATATACATCGCCTGCCCTTGGATATAGGCGGCCTGCGGCAGCGGCGCCGCAGCGGCGGCGGGCAGCGCCAGCGCGGCAGCCAGCGCCAAGATCATCACGGCGGTCAGCAGACGGCCGGTGCGTTTGCTCTTTGGCTGCATTTTATTCCCCCTTTTTCAGGTACATAGCCCCGCCATCAGGGTCAGATTGTCGGTGTCCGGGGTGAGTCGATCCATCACACGGCGCAGCATCCAGCTCCCCCATTCGGCTGCGGTGTCGGATTTCAGGCAGTCGGCCAGAATCTCCTCCGGCTGCATATATTCCCAAAAACCGTCCGAGCACAACAGCAAACCGTCTCCGGGTGCAAGGTGCACGGGCAGGGTCCGGGCCTCGGGTTGACATCTGTCGGCATCGCCAACCGCACGCAGCAGGCCGGAGCGATCCTCGTCCCGATTGATCTGGCGGAAGCCAATCTGCCCCGCCAGATACTTTTTATAGGTGACCGAATGGTCCTGCGTGAGCTGGCGGATGCTGCCGGCCTGTATCAGATACAGGCGCGAATCGCCGCAGTGCACGCAAGCCAACGTGTCAGGCCCCGGCGCCACCGCCACGATGGTGGTTCGCGTGGTGCGGTGCAGCTTTTGCTGTGCTTCAATCAATTTTTCGTTGGCTGCCACGACTTCCTCCGCCAGCGCGGCGGCAGCGTTCGCCGGATCAGGCGCACGCGTTTTCCAGAACCGGTGCAGCGCCTGCACGATAAACTCGGCCGCCTGATCTCCGTGACCATGGCCGCCCAGCCCGTCCGCCAGCAAAAGCAGCGGCAGACCTTGCGGGGCCGGACCTTGGACCGCGGCGCAGCGATCCTCGTTATAAGGGCGGCCGCCGGGGTGGGTGAACGAATAAAGATCCAGCGTCATTCCATCACCCCAATTCGGTGCGCAGCACATTGGCCCTGTCACCGACATAGAAGCTGTCGCCTGCACGCAGATGGCAGGGGGTATTGGGGGTCAGCCGCTGACCGCTCATCAAGTAGGTACCATAGCTGGAGTTGAGATCGGTTACGATAAAGTCCCCGCTGGCAGCGTCAAACGCAACCATGCAGTGTCGGCCACTAACACCGGGCGTCCCCTGTTGGTAGACCAGTTGGCAGACTCCCGGGTCACGCCCGACCAGGATGCCCTGGGCGGTAACCGTCATACGCAGGCCGTTGTGCTGCATGTTCAGTGAACGCAGCGCCGGGCTGCCCGCCGGGCCCGATTCGGGCGACGGGCCGGGTGTGGGCTGCGGTTCGGTGCCGGCGGCCGCTTTCTTCTTTCTGCGACTGCCGGCGGCCACAGCCACACAGATAATGACCACCACAAACACGCCTGCAGCAATGACCAGCGGCATGACGGGCAGCGAAAAACTGCTTGCCATATCGTACGTCACATTGTTCTGATCCAGCAAAGGCAGAATCTCATCGGTACTGACCGCATAGCCAAAGCCCGCCACCTTGGCACCGTCGGCCTCAACGATCGAGGCGGTGGTCACACCGATGACCGCACCGTTTTCATCGGTCAGCGGCCCGCCGGAACTGCCGCCGCTGAACTCGGTATCGGTCTGGATAAAGCGGCAGCCTGTCCCCTGCTCGCTGAGCAGACGGCTGATGTTGCCGGTGGTAACCGTGGCGTCCTCAACGTTATAAGAGGACAGGGTCTCGATGGCAGCGTCAGCCACGCCGGGATAGCCCACGGCATAGGCCGTCTGGCCGATAAGATCGTCAGTCGGTTCACGCAGGGTGACCGGTACGCGCTTGTTTGTCGGCTCGTTCAATCGCAGAATGGCGATATCCTTGCTCTCGTCGTGATCCACGATGTACAGTTCCTCGTACTCGTTGGAATCGTAGAATGCATACAGGAACATATTGGGGTAGGCATCTTTGGTGCCGCCTCCCAGCGTGACATAGTTTTCGATAACATGGTAGTTGGTGACGATGTACTGGGGGTTCTCGCCCTCGCTGCCGACAAAGAACCCTGTTCCCTGGTTGGAGACATAGCCGGTGTCGTCCTCGGCGTAAAACAGGATCATCACCACGCTGTTGCGCACGTTCGCAGCCGCAGAACCGTCTGCGGCTGCCGGGAGCGCCAGGCAGCAGGCAGCGAACAGCGCCGCAGCCAACAGGCTGAGCAATCTTTTGCAGGTCTTCATAAGTTGAGCCTCCTCTTTTTCCGGGCAGGTCAGTAGCCGCAGCGGATGACCAGCGCCGTATAGTTGTCCTGCGCGGGCAGGGCCCGGGCACGGATGCGTGCGTCCATCTGCGCGCAGACTTGCATGGGATCTGGCACGGCAAGGCAGGTGTCGAGTTCTTCCGCAGGCAGCACATCTCCCACCCCATCAGAACACAGAATCAACGCATCGCCCTCCTGCAGAGCCAGTGGGCGGCGGGTAGCATCCATCTCACCAATGTTGCCGCTGCCCATAAACTCACTCAGGCGGGCAGCGTCTTCCATCCCGTTGGCAGCGGCAGGGTACAGCTCTCCGCGGGCGATAGCCTCGGCATAGCGCAGGTGCTGCTGGTCCTGTTCGGCATTGAGCCGGACGAGTGCGCCTTCCCGCGACAGATATAAAAAGCTGTCGCCCACACAGGCGAACCAGAGCTTTTCTCTGAAAAACAGGCAGGCCACCAGCGTAGTACCTCCGCGGCCCATGAACCGGGCAAACAGCCGTTCATCGGTACGGCGTACCGCCTGCATCAGCTGTGCGCCCAGGTCGCCGGAACGGTCCATGGCAGCAAACTCCTCCCGCATACACTGCAGCGCAGCCTCGCTTACCGCCTTGCCGTCCTCCATACCGCCCATGCCGTCCGCCAGCAAAGCCAGCAAACCGTTTTGCCGGATCTCGGTCACATCGGTGGCGTTGATGAAGCAGAATGAATCTTCCTGGTATTCGCGCTCGCCCTGCTGCTGCATATTGCCAACCCAGTAGCTCAGCAGCCGCCGGGGCCGCGGTGCCGGGGTGATGCTGTTCACCGGGCCGCACCGCCTTTCAAACCGTTAAGCCAGTCGAAGCGGTCGCCGCACAGCGGCACAAACAGCAGCACTGTCTCGCTGTTCCCGATCTCGATCACATCGAAAGGCGCCAATGGGCTTCGGCTGCCAGCCACCGCCCCGTTCAGGTAAAGGATGGAGCTTTCCCCGCAGATAAATACGAACGAGTTGCGTCTGGCATCGTAACCGATGCTGGCCACCGTGGTATCGCGGGAGATATTCATATCCTTGTCCAGTGAGATGTCAAACTTGTGTCCGGATCCGGCGCGCCCTATGGTGTTTCCTTTGGCCTTGAGCGGGTAGGTTCTGCCCTTGTCGGGTCCGCCGATGCACACAAGCCACCCCACGTCGGGATCCTGTACATCCTTGTGAATAATGGGCATCGTCTTGCCTTCGTCGGCGCGTTTGGGCGCTTTCCAGTCGGAAGGCGGCCGTGTTTTGCCGCCGTAGCCGTCGGCGCCGCCGGCCTGGTTCGTACCCCAGCCCGAAGGCGGCTGCGTTTTGCCGCCATAACCGCCCGTGCCTCCCTGGGGCTGTCCCCAACCGTCGGGGGCCTGGGTCGCACCGCCGTCCGGGCGGGGCCAGCCCCGGGGGCCCTGTGTCTGCGCCCCGTTGCTGCCTCCGCTGCCCCAGCCCGACGGGGCCTGGGTCGCGCCGCCGAAATTGATGATGGGCTGCTCTTTGCCGCAGTACGGGCAGGCAGCGTTCATCTCATCGTCATAAAAGTGTCCATTCGGGCATTGTTTCATGGCCATGTCCATTCCTCCTCGTATCGTGTGTATACTTTTTGGATCCTGGCAGCGTCACGCCGCCGCAGTCACCTCCCCGGTGGCCGGATCCAGTTCACAGATTGTCCAGCTCTGTTCGTTATTTCCCCGGTACAGGAACACCAGCAGTGGCTTGCCGTCGCGCACGGTCAGATTCAGCCCGCCGATGCTCCCGCCCGGGTCCGGGGCCGTGAACAGCGTGTCTACCCCGTCCAGCGCAAGGCCCGCGGAGCAGATTTCCCAATCGCTCAGGCCGCCGCTTTCGGCGTAACGGGCACGAGCATAGTACAGCGTATCCCGCCAGGCGTTGAGGGAGAGCACCGCCATTTGGCCCCCGGCATCACACAGAAACCGGGGCTCCGCATCGCTTCCGTCCAGTGCGCGGTAATAAACGGCCGATTCCTGCCCCTGACCGGATCCGATGTAATACAGCATGCCTTCATGCGCAATGCAGCGCGCCGCGCCCAGCCCGGCACAGATGATCCGAGCCGAGTCATCCTCGATATCGTAGCGGAAAAAGTCTCCGGCCGGATCGGTATAATAAATACCGCCGTCCGCGACAAAGACCGATTGCTGCCAGAATATCCGGCTTACTTCCCGCGCCGTTCCCAGAGAGAGGCCATCCTCCTGCCAGGGAGCCCGCCACAGCGTCAGTGTACCGTCATCGCCCTGCCTCGCATAGACAAGTCCGTCCCGGCAGACAATGAGCAGCGCGAGGTCCGGCATCGACTCGGTCAGGGCGGTTTTTTCGCCGTTCCGTTCGCGGTAAACGACGCCGTCGCCGCCATCGGCATAGTACAGATCGCCCCGGTAGGTATTTTTCCACATTTTCAGCGGATCGGTGTCATAAGGGCCTTCGGCCAGGCAAAGGCCGGCATTGGCCAGGTTGCCGCACAGATTGCCCACCTCGTAGGCCCCGCCGCGGCGCAGCAGCTCATAGACGGGCGGCGCCTCGCCGGATGGTTCGGCTGCGGGCAGCGCCTTGGGGGCGGACAGCGTTTCTCCCAGGACTCTGAGCGCAGCCGCTGCGACCAGCAGCGTACACAGCGCCATGACCATGACGGCCATTATCAGAATGCGTTTGCGCATGGCCCCCTCCCATTTTACAAAGTGATGGACACATAAAAGGAATCCCCGGTCAGGTCTTCACCCTCGGCATTGGAGTAGTTTTCCTCGTAAGTCAGGAGAAACAATTCTGCGTCGGCCGGTACTTCGTACAGCAGGATGCCGCGGCGCATATCGCCGGCGGTCAGGTCATACTGGGCGGGCAGTACGCCCTCGACCTCCACATCGTTGTTGGTCACCGGATACCCGTTGGCCTGTTCCTCGCCCACCACCCAGTACAGCGGAAAATCGCTGTCATACATGGGGATCTCATCAGTGCGGAAGGTGGAGATGGCCAGCGTTACCGCCAGCAGCTTGTTGCCGTCCGCAGGCGTGTAGCCGTTGTAGCTGTCCAGAATTTCGGCCTCGTTGATGCAGAAGTCGAAAAAGCGGGTGCGCATGACCGTGTTCAGCCCGGCATCGGCCGAACCCTCGCTGGCGGTGAGCGGTGCGTGCAGCAGCGAACTTTCACTGCCGTCCACCTCAACGGTCTCCCGGCTTCGCGGGTCCAGGGTATAGTAAACATTATCTTCGGCCACCGTGTCCCATGTACGGAAGTGCAGCAGCGGCGCACCATCGTTATCGATCACACACAGGCGTTCGACGCGCTGCCAGCTGTCATCCTGACCAAGGGGCGGCGTGTACAGTGCGTTGACATCACCGGTATCCAGGTCATAAGAATAAATCTCAAAATCGGCAGCATTTCCGTTTTCATCCAAAGCCTGGGAGATAAAATACAATTGATTGCCGTAAGCATTCATACTCCGAAACTGGACATTGTTTCGTGCGTACAACCGAGACTGATTTTCGCCGGTGGCCAGATCATAGGTGTAGATGGTGTTGTACTCAGTCTCGCCGTCTGCGATATAGTAGAGCACACCATTGTGCAGCAGCACCACGCGGGTATCGAATTCCTCCAGCAGCGTCGTCTCGGTCTTGGCGTTCAGGTCGTAGGCGCGCAGCGTCTGTTCGATGCTTTCATAGTAGACGACGCCGTCTTGGATGGCGATGCCGAATTTGTGCGCGGCGGTCAGGATGCGCGTGTCAGGTTCGAAGGTCTCCCCGTCAATCTGCCAGGGGGCGTAATACAGCCCAAAGTTCCCATCCTCGTTTTTCAAGGCGATAAACAGGCCGTATTCATTGACCTGCATATAGTTGACTTCGTCCAACTCGTAGAGAATGGTACGCTCGGAACTGCCGTCCGCCTGCTGGCAGACGACCTTATCGTCATAGTCGAAGTAGTAGAGCTTTTCTTTATAGTGGTTGATAAACCAGTGGCGGAACCCTTCGTTGATACCGGCGCCGTCGGCGGCAATGGTGCCCTGATTCGTCAGGTTGCCGTTGCTGTTGCCGGCCTGAGCCTCCCGCTCGGCGGGCTGGGCGTCATCGTCGTCGCGCTCCAGCAGGTCGCCAGGGGAAAGGTTTCCGCCCGTGCTCCCGTCGCTGTCTCCGTCTGCTGTGCCGCCTCCGCCGGAGGACGCGTGGGAGTCGGCCGCCTGGTCCCGGGAATTCTGCACGATGGCATAGCCCACCAGCGCCGTGCAGCCCACACCGATGAGCACCAAAACAGTCAGCACGCCGTAGCGCAGCCATGGCGGCACCCAGGCCAGTAAGCCGCGCCTGGGCTGCGGCGTCGGGTCAGGATTCGGCACGGGGCCAGGATTCGGTGTCGGACCGGGGTCCGGCGTGGGACCGGGGTCCGGATCGGGCTCCGGGGTCGGGATTTCTCCCCGCAGTGCGGCGCGGAACTCTCCCACGCTTTGCCAGCGATCTTCGGCTCTGCAGGCCAATCCCTTGAGCAAGGCATCCTCAAAATCGGGCGTGATGCCTCCGACCAGGGCGGTGGGCGGTATCAGCTCGTCGTTTTCCATCCGGCTGGGGGCGTCAGGCGGCAGGATGCCGGTGATGCATCGGTAGAGCGTGGCCGCGGCGGCATAGATATCGGTCCAGGGGCCGACCTTGCCGCGGCGCAGGTACTGTTCGATAGGGGCGTAGCCCTGTTTGAGGATGACACTCATACTGCGGCTGCGCTCGCCCATAACGCCGCGGGCAGCGCCGAAATCGATCAGCTTGACCGTGCCGTCGCTGCACAGGTAGATGTTGTCAGGTGAAACATCCCGGTGGACGATGTTGACCTTGTGTACCGCTTCCAGCGCACGGAGGATCGGTTCCATAATGTGCATCGCCTGCTCGCAATCGATGCGGCCGCCCTTTTGCTGCAAATAGTCCTTCAGGCTGCCTCCGTCCAGGTATTCCATAGCAAAGTAGGCAGTTCCGTTCTCCTCAAAGTAGCTCTTGACCGCCACGATGTGGGGATCCGTTTGGAAAGCGGCCAGGGTGCGCGCCTCCTCCAGAAATTTGGTCATGCCATACCGGTAGCTCTCATCCTGCTGGTGGGAGAGCGCCGTAACCCGGGTCACGCCGGGGGCGCGCAGGGCGATGCCTTCCGGCATATATTCCTTGATGGCCACACGCTCGTCAGCCACCAGGTCCTTGGCCGCATAGGTGATGCCGAAGCCGCCCTGGCCCAGCACACGTCCCACCAGGTATCGCCCGGCCAGAATGCTGCCCATGGGCAGCGCCAGGGGATATTTTTCCTGCCAGGCGGCAGGGTCGAATCCGCAGTGCGGGCAGGGCCCCGGTTCCGTCGGCCGCCCCTGAAAACACTGGTAACAAAGGCTCGGGTCGTAGGTCATCTTGCTCCTCCTTTTCCTTCTGCGCCGGCCCTGGCAGGGCCGGCGTCAGAGCATCTCGTCAAGGCGGTACGCCTTGCCCTGCGCGTCGATCAGCAGATTCTCACGGCCCGCAGCGGAGTCTTGTCCCAGGCACACAATCGGTTGCCCGTTCAGCAGCATGACCTGCGGGAAGTAGAGCTGCGCCCCCTGCGGGGCCGAGTAAAGCACGGTCGGTTCGTAGCCTTCGGCATCGGTGCGCAGCAGGTAGCTGCCGTCGCTTTTCTGCAGCACCAGGTAAAGCTGCCCGTCCGCACCGTTGATGGCTTGGAATTCCCCTTCATCGACCGTTAGCAGATCGGTTCGTCCCTGCCCGTTTACGCGCATACGCCACAGCGTCTCGCCTTCCCGCTCGCCGTCCAGGTAAGGCTCGCAGCCATACAGCCAACCATCCATCGCCAGCTCAAGATTGGTGCGCTCTTCCGACAGCACCTGCTGCTCGCCTGTTGCCAGGTCATAGCGCAGGGGGCGGCCATCGCTGCCGGTGCAGTAAAGGCTGCCTTCCTCGTACAGCAAGGGGGATATCTCCTCCACCGTCAGCAATTCCTGCTCCGCGCCTATGGTACCGTCATCATTCAGGGAACGCAGGCAGATCGTATGCTCCGGCTGGCCGATGACGCCCCGCTTGTATAAAAGGCCGTAGGGGGTGGCGCACATATCCTGCCAGTTCTGTGGTTCGCTTTCCAAAAGCAAGGCGCTGCGTTCGCCGTCGGTGCGGTACAAATCCTCGGAATACAGGATGTAGTACAGAGCCCCGTCAAAATCGTTCATGTAGCTGCAGGCACCCATTCCCGCAACACCGGTCAACGTGACGCTGCCGTTGTTTTGCAGGTTTCCGCTGGCGTTGCCCTCGGCGTTGTATCCATCCTGCACGGCGTCGATGGACGCCTGCCGCCCAAGCAGCACCGGGCCTTCCTCTTCCCAGGTCAGCACGCGGGCGGGGAACAGCCTGTCCTGGTCGTCCTGCCACATCAGCACGCCTGCATAGGCCAGCACACCGACCACCAACACCCCCAGTGTGCCCGCCGCCAGGCCAATGCTACGGCGGATCCTTTTCTGTCTTTGCAGTTCCGCCTGCATCTGCTGTTCTCGCCGGCGGTTTTCCTTCTCCTTTTTGCGGGCTTCCTCTTCGGCCCGGCGCCGGTCCCGGGCTTCCCGTTCGGCCCGTGCAAGCGGGCTTTCGATCTCTCCCAGCAGCGCTCGCTTGAACTCTCCTGCGCTCTGCCAGCGGTCGGCAGGGTCCACCTCCAGTCCGATAAGCAGCGCCTGTTCGCCTTCAGGCGGGAGCCGACACAGGCTGGACGGTGCGATCAGACCGTCCGCCGGGCGGCGTTCGATGGATTCAGGCGGCATGCGGCCTGTCACGGTGCGGTAAAGCGTGGCCGCCAGCGCATAGACATCGGTCCACGGGCCCTGGCGCCCACGGCGGGAATACTGCTCCACCGGGGCGTAGCCATGTTTAAGGATCACACTCAGGCTCTGGCTTTTTTCGCCGAATACATATCGCGCCGCGCCGAAATCCAGCAGCTTGACGCTGCCCTCCCGGCAAATAAAGATATTATCCGGAGAGATATCCCGGTGGATAATGCCGGCCGCATGAACGGTGTCCAGCGCATCAAACACCGGCAGCAGCAAGTCACACGCCGCCTCCCACGGCAGACGGCCGCCCGCATCCCTCAGATATTGCAGCAGGCTGACGCCGTCCAGGCGTTCCATAGCGAAATAGCCCGTGCCGTTTTCCTCAAAATAGCTGCGTACGCTCACGATACCCAGGTGCTCGTTGAACCGGGCGAGGGTACGCGCTTCCTCCAAAAACTTGCCCTTCCCGTAGGCAAAGCTTTCCTCCTGCTGGGGACCGCCGGAGAGCACCCGGGTAGTTCCGGCGGTACGCACCGCCAAACCTTCCGGAAAATATTCCTTTATGGCTACGCTGGTCTGCGCCTTCAGATCACGGGCCGCGTATGTAATGCCAAAGCCGCCCTGGCCCAGCGCACGCCCCACCAGATACTGCCCGGCCAGAATGCTGCCGCAGGGCAGCGCCAGCGGATAGTGGCGGGCCGCGGCAGGGTCAAAGCCACAGTGCGGGCAGGCCCCTGACTCTGCAGGTCGATTTTGGAAGCAGTTGTAGCAAAGGATTTGGTCGGTCATGGCAGGCGTCCCCCCTGGCGGCTGGCGGCATAAGTTCGGCGGTCGCTGCTGGGCATCCGGCCGGGAAGCCGAACAGGCACGCTCCGACCGCCCATCCGCGGCCAGAACGTGCCTGTTTTTCAGCTGTATCCCGACAGACTCCGATGGTCCGGAACCGTCCGGACTTGCAGAGATATTGTCTGTCCAAATTGTGCGCAGTGGGTCATATTCCGTCAATCCTCTCGCACAAATTTCATTATAATGCATAAATTATACCACCACTTGCACAAAAAATCAACACTTTTTCGTGTTTATTTTATGTGATATACCTTTCATATACAAAATCCCGCTCCGTCGCTGTGGCCGTGGGCACGAATAAGGGCCGGCTGTACCGGATGAAGGGGACACCGTTTCTGCCGCACGATTTACGCAGGCGGCGGCCGCTTCCCGGCATGGCTTGCAGGCGTGGAAAATTAACCCCTTTTGCAGCGGCAGATAAAATGGTATAATAAGTATAGAACTCTCTGCGGCAGCAGTCCGCGATTTTTTTTCAGGAGGTGGCGCAGCGTGCGCAACAAATGGGTCTTACGCATCTGGATGGCGCGACTGCTGCGCTACCTGGCAATCCCTGTGGCATTTTGCGTGATCTTGCTGCCGCTGTACAACCTGTTTCGTCAGCAGACCCAGAAGACCCAGCTGGCCGACACGGCCGAAAACCTGACCGCTGCCGTCAACACCTTTGAAGCCAACATGTAGAGCCTGCGAACCACCACCTATCGCCTGTTCAATGACGATTCCTTCCTGCGCCTGGCATCTGCTTCAAGCAGCAAGACACCCGGGTACGAGTCGAACATCTCGTATGCGGCGACCGCGCTGGACAACGCCATTTATAATACCCCCTGCGCCGCCTATGGCTTTGCCGCCTTTGTCAACAACGATTCCATTGTCGCGCCGCAGCGCTTCTTTGCGGCGCGCAGCGATTTCTACGCCCACGCCCTTGAGTACGAAGGGATTGATCAGCTTACCTGGGAAGGCTGGCTTAACACTCAGCGCCCCCTGTTCTTGCCTGCACAGTCGATTGTGCTCAACCGGTCGCTTTTCCCGGCTTCCTACCTGACTGTTGTGATGCCCTACACCTCGGGCGGGCTGATGCGGGGCGTTCTGGTGGTACTGTATGATGAAGAAACCTTGACTTCGCAGTTCTTGCCCACCGGGCGTGCGCGGGAGCATGGCCTGTTTTACCTGGCGCAGGATGACGGCACCCTGCTTTGCGCCCACAATTGTGAAGACGTGCCGCTGTACAGCGGCAGCGCGATGGAGGCGCGGAATTACCGCGGCGAGGAGTATCTCTTTGTTTCCCGCCCGGTCCAGAGCATTGGCGGCAGCGCAGTGATTGGGCTTCCCGCCGATTTGTATGCCGAGAACGTTAAGATCGTGTATCGAGCAATCTGGTTTTATATCGGGGCGGGACTGTTTGTCTGTTTGCTGATGAGCATCGCCATGACGGTGTGGGATGTCTATCAGGTGCGTCCAATCCTGGACAGCTTGGCCGACATGGAAGTCGGCGATGAGCGGATGCTGCACCGCATCATCCACCGTTGGATGGAGCATCACGAACAGTTGACCGCCGAACTGTCGAACATCCGCTCCGAGTATGAGCGCAGCCGGCTGGATTCCTTGTTCCGCGCCGGCACACTTGGCAGCGCAGCCGAGCGGAAGGAGCTATGCGCCCGGCTGCATCTTGCCAAGCACAATTACTTGCTGCTGATCCCGGCCGCAGTCGGGGACGGCGATGGTCGTCCGCCCGATGATCTATACCGGTTGATGCTTACCGACTTTGTCAGCCAGTGCTATGGCCGCCCGTATTTTGTTTACCATGCAGCGGACGGCAGCACCGCCGTGGTATTAACGCTTGAGGACGATTCCCCCGATGCGCTGCGCACCCTGTGCCGCCAAACCGAGCAGCTGCACACCCAGCTGGCCGCCGGAGTGACCTTTGTGCTCAGCGGGCAGTTCACCGAGATCGAACAGCTCAGCGCGGTATACTGGCAGGTGCGCAACCTGTCCGCTTACGCTGATGATTCGCAGAAAGTTTGCTACCTGACTGACCCGAGTCAGCAGCATCTGCTCAGCACCGACATCACAAGCCTGGAACGCCTCAGCGAATATCTGTTGGCTGGTGAGGGGCTGGCCGCTGTCGGTCTGCTGGACGAGTTTTTCAGGAAGGATGACCTTTCGCCCGAGAATTTCCAGCAGGCGTTTTTCAGCATCCGCGGCGTACTTCTCTCGGTGGCGAAGAAGGTCGCCTGCGAGGACATCGCCCCTCTGTGCACCTACTCTTCTAGAGCCTCGGTAAAGGATCAGATTCGAGATTTGAAAGACTGCTGCGCTGAGATCTGTGCCCATGTGGAGGCGATCAAGCGCAGTCACAACGAGGATTTGCAGCGCAAGCTGCTTGCTTACCTGAATGAGCAGTATGCCCGGCCCGATCTCAATGTCGCCATGACGGCGGACCATTTCAACATTTCCAAGAAATATGTGACCCAGTTTCTCAAGGACCATACCGGAAAAAGTTTTACCGAGTACCTGGAAGGGGTCCGCCTGAACCAAGCAATGAAGCTGCTCAGGGAATCCGACGCCGGGGTCACCGAAATCGCAGTGCGTTGTGGATTTACCACTCAGAACACTTTCTACAAGGCATTCCGTCGCCGGTTTGGCATTTCTCCCACCGCCGCCCGCCGCAGCAGTGCGCACATGGAATAACGCGGCAGGACGGCTGTGAGGCCGTGCCGCCTGGCGCTATCAGGTCTAATAGACGAAAGTAAAAAGGCAGCCGGCATTCTCCGTTTCGGAGATGCTGGCTGCCTTTTGTTTTGGGCGTTTCGGACAACGCGACTGCCGTTTTTCCAAGGAGATTTCTTTTCCCGCAGGTGTACAGTCTTACCCAAGCGCCAGCTCCACGGGGCCCACGGCGGTCGGGTGGAGGGTGATTTCCCACAGGCCGTCATGACGAAGGTTGATATAGGCCGGGGCACTGCAGTGCAGCTGCACGGCGCCGGGGCGCAGGGCGGCCAATACGATGCAGGGCCCGGGGCGCGTACAGAAAAGGGTGGCTTGTACGCCGGTGAAATTGGGCGCAAATCGGACCGTTCGCACAAAGGTATCAAATCCGGTGGTCAGGGTACCGGGCACAAAGTAGGATACAAACCACTGCACCACCGGGGCTGACAGTCCGCCAAACTGGTGCCATCCTGCACCGCGGCGGCTTTCGATCATGAAGTGCTCAAAGCAATGGTAGCTGCGTGCGCATTCGTCCTGCCACAGTGCCAGGGCGGTGCGGGCGATGCGCCAGGCAAACTCTGCCCGCCCGGCATCAAGTGCCGCCTTGAAAAAGAGCCACTGGTGCGGCATCCAAACCGCGCCGTTCCAGTACCCGCTTGAACTGTAATAGGGTGCGGTCTGATCCACCGTCGAAAGGCCGCAGTCACACCACAGCCGCCCCGGTGTCTCAAGTTTCTGCCACAGCGTCGCAGCTTGGGCTTCGGTGCAAGCCCCGGCCACAAGCGGCTCGGCTCCGTCCAGCCCCATATTGTAATTGACCCCTTCCCCGGTGCGCATCAACCCCGCCGGGCGGCCGGTCTCATCATGAAGGACATAGCCGAAATAACCGGCCTCCTCGTCCCAGGCGGGGGCAAGGGCAGCAGTCAGCCGCTCGGCATCGGCCGAAAAACGGGCCGCGTCGGCTTCCTCGCCGAGCAAGGCGGCGGCATAGGCCAGAATTTTCGCACAACGAATGCCCATCGCGGTTGTGACGACCGGGGTGCAGTCAGCCTCGAGCCGTCGTGCGTGCAGCGCTTTCTGGGCCGGGTAGTCGTCCCATCCGCCCGAATTGTAAAAGTAATCCCAGGGGCGCAGCAACCCGCTGGCAAGAGTGGCGGTTGTTGAACCGATCGCCTGTCCGGTAAAGAATGCATAATACTGTTTGAGCCGCGGGTAACAGTCGGCCGCAAGTTCCCGGTTTCCTGTACGGTTGAGCAGTTCGGCAAAGAGGAAGAACTGGGTCGGCACCAGCGAGCCGTGATGGATGAAGGCGGCCTCGTCCGACCCTGGAGGGGTCAGATAGGCGTTGAGGCAGTCATAGCCGCGCTGCACGGACAGCTGCGCCAGGCCCATCCCGATGAATCCGGAATCCCAAGTATACAGGCTGTCCCACCAGCGCCCCGGCGTGTTGTGCCGAATATACTGGCCCTGGGTGTAGACCGGGTAGACAACGTTGGTCGCCAACACTGCACACATCAGCTGCTGGCCGAAGGCGTAGGCTTCACCGGCGGGCAGACAAGGGGGAGCTTCCATGGCAATACAAGCCCTCTCCCAGGCTGCATCGAATTCGGCACGACGGGCCATGGCGGTGCGGCAGCGCTCGGCCGCAGCGGCCGGATCCGCCGCACTGACCACCGAGCCCCAGATCACCTTGTGTTCGCCGGGCGCAAGCGGAATAGGCCGGATAAAGGTGTTGGTGAAATGTCCTTTCCCATTGCCATGCAGCACCTCACTTACATGGTCGTGGACGGTGTAGCGCAGGAAAATATCCAGTTCATCGTTCTCAATCTGGCGCACTTGGAAATCCGGAGCACACCAGGCAACGCCGTAACTTTCCCGAATATGCGGGTACTGAAGGGTCATTACTCCCTCGCCGGCGCGGTAGGCAAGCTGCGGGCGGTGACCGTCGCCGCGCAGCGTTACGGTGAAATCGCCGGCCGCCGCCTGTTCACAGAGCACAAAACAGTCCAGTTTGGCCGCCGCACTGCCCGTAGCGGTCAGGGTGAGCGCCACGGCCCCGGCGGGCAGCGGACCGTCCAGCGACAGCCGGGCGATAACGGGCTGCACCGAAGGCGGTAGGGTGAGGGTCTGCCCGTTCGAGAGGGTGAAGCAGGCGTCCGCAGGACCTTCGTTGACATACCGCACACAAAGGCAGGGGGTGCGCAGCGGCACAGGCAATTTGAAGGTATACCACACACGGTCTCCCTTGCCGTTGGGCAGCCGGACTCGTCCGCCGAAGGCCGTGCCGCCCGGGCCGCCAAATCCCATGCCGACGCCGTACCCTTTGACGAAACCGGGCACAGCTTCCTCGGCGCGGCGCATCCCATCCATGCCCAGGGCGTCGGTGGGGCGGGGGATCGCAAACCGCAAATCATCGTAATCCCGCGCAAGGACGAAGGCTGCGGGGTCCGGCAGGTGCACCTCGGCCCCGGGCAACGTGAAGTTCCGGTAGCTGGGCTGGGGATCGTGAGCGCTGGCCATGTAGTGGAGAACCAGATTCTGTGGTTCACCGGTGTCGTTGCAGAGCTCGGCACGGATCAACCGCAGGTCACTGTCTTCATCCAGCTGCAAAAAGGAGATGTCGGCGTATACCCGATCCTTCCATTCCAGTTCATGGCGCAAAGTGTAACAGGACAGGTCCGGCGCGGCACGCCAGACATGGTATCCGCTCTCAAAGGTCACGTTGGGTACATCAACCCGGCGGCGGTACAGCCCCGGGAAAACTGCCAGGTCAAACCGCACGCCATCGTTGGCCGCCGGAATGTGGGAGATGCCGCTGTAGAGCTTGGTATAGGGGCCCCAGGCAGGCAGGTGCAGATCGTGAGTTTGGTAGGGAGATTTCATAAAGGACTCCTTTCGTGGTGGAATGGCGGCCGCGAACCGGGTCGGGCTTCTATTGCGGGCAATTGGCGGGCACAGCACACGGATGCTCTCTGCAATGATCGGGACAGGTTCCGAGCCGCCCCGCCCGCAGCACAAAAAAGGGGCGGCGCAGGCGCGGGGAATCCCTTGCGCCGCGCCGCCCAGTTGGGGACGATGTCGCCAGCCGCCCGCACACGGGGCGGGGACAGTTGTCAGCCCTTGACCGCGCCGATCATTACGCCCTGCACAAAATACTTTTGCAGGAACGGGTACAGGCACATGATGGGCAGGGTGGCCACCACCATGGTGGCGTATTTCAGGCCGTCGCCGACGATCTCGACATCGGCTGCGGAACCGGACATATTGCTCATGTCGCTCTGGATGAGCACTTCACGCAGCACCATCTGCAGCGGGTAGAGCGCACGGTCGCTGATGTAGAGCAATGCCGGGAACCAGGCATTCCACTGGGCAACGCCGTAGAACAGCACCATGACTGCAAAGATCGGGCCTGAGAGCGGGATGACGATGCTGAAGAAGATCCGCAGGTCGTTGCATCCATCCAGTTCGGCAGATTCCACGAGCTCAAAGGGGATGGTGGACTGGAAAAAGGTGCGCATGATGATGAGGTTGTAGGTGCTCACGGCGGTGGGCAGCACCAGCGCCCACATAGTGTCGAGCAATCCCAGCTGCTGCACAATCAGGAAGGTAGGGATCATGCCGCCGGTGAAGAACATCGTGAAGACGAACAGCCCCATGAAGACATTGCGGCCGTAGAAATCCCGTCGGGACAGCGGATAGGCGCCAAAGGCTGTGAGCACCACACTGATAAGGGTGCCGACCACCGTGTAGATGATGGTATTTCCATAGCCGCGCCAGATGTCGTTGTTCTTGAATACGCGGGTGTACATATCCAGTGTAAAGCCCTTGGGCAGGAATCCGACCTCGCCGCGCAGCAGGCTCATGGGGTCGCTGAAGGAGCCGGCGATGATGTGCAGCAGCGGGAAAACAATGAGTGCGCAGAAAATCATCAGCAGGATGCTGACAATCCAGGAAAAGATGCGGTCGCCGGTTGTCAGGCGGACCTTGGTCGGTTTGACCGCTGCGTTTTCGGTTTTCACCACAGGCTCACCTCGCTTACCTTTTTGCTGATCTTGTTGAAGATCACTATAACCGTAAAGTTAATGATCGAGTTGAACAAACCGACCGCCGCCGAGAAGCTGTACTCGCCGCCCTCAAATGCACGCCGGTAGACATAGGTCGAGATAACGTCGGCAGTTTCATAGGTGGCTTCGTTGTACATCAGCATGATTTTTTCGTAACCAACCGTAAAGATGCTGCCCATGCGCAGAATGAGCATGGTCATGATGGTAGGCAGCAGGCTGGGCAGAGTAATGTGCAAAAGCTGCTTCCACTTGGACGCCCCGTCCACGGTAGCCGCCTCATACAGCGTGGGGTCGATACTGGTCAGCGCCGCCAGGTAGACGATGGAACCGTAGCCGGCCGACTGCCAGATATCTGAGAGCACGAAGATGGTCTTGAAGTATTTGGGCTCGGCCATGAAGTAGATGGACTCACCGCCAAAGGCTTCAATGAGCATGTTGAGCAGACCGTTGGAGGGTGACAGCATCGCATTGATCAGGCTGACCACGACAACAGCCGAGATGAAGTGCGGCATGTAGACAATGGTCTGCACACTCTTTTTGAAGTACTTGTTGCGCACCTCATTGATGAGCAGTGCCAGAATGACCGGGATTGGGAAGCCGAGCAGAATGGAGTAGACGCTGATACCCAGCGTGTTGCTGATCAGGCGGACAAAATACTCCGATTCAAAGAACTGGATGAAGTACTTGAACCCGACCCACTTTCCGCCGGTGATGCCGGTGGCGGGGAAAAAGTCACGGAAGGCGATTTGTGCGCCGTACAAAGGCGCGTACATAAAGATGATGTACCAGATAAGGGTGGGCAGCAGCAAAAGGTACAGATACCGGTTGCGGTAGAGCTGCTTTTTCATATGCTCAAGTTTGGTCGGGCCGTGCCGCTGGCCGCCCGAGGCTTTGGCGGATTTGGTAGCCGATGGCATAAAAGCCTCCTTTTCTTCCTTTAAGCAGGACCGGGGCGCCCGAGCTCTGCCTACCCGGGGCCCCGGTCCGAAAGGAGTTTATTTTGTCAGGTCGTGCGAAAGGGGCAAAAATCAGCCCGCATTCCAGGCGTCAACCGCATCCTGATAGATGCCGATAACATTGTCAATGCCCATGCCCTTGACCGTCTCGACATAGCTGTCCCAATTGTCAAGAGATTCGCGGCCTGAGATGAAGGCCATAACCATCTCATCCACATAGGTTTCAATGTCGGCCATCGCGGCGCGGCGCTCGGCATCCTGTTCCGAACTGAATGAGAGGGTCCCGGGGATAACGTACTGGTTGGAGGTCTCCAGGAAGGGGATGATGCAGGTTTCCTTGGCTTCGACAACGGAGGCGTCGTCCAGCTGGTTGACTTCAGACAGACAGAGGACGCTGGGCATGGTGCCCTGGGCGATCGTGAAGGTGCCGACCGCTTCCTTCGGGGACAGGCCATCAGGATTATTCAGGACGTAATCGGTGAAGATGGGCTCGCCATCCACCATTGTATAATGAGTGCCCTCGATCCCCATATTCAGCAGCATCTGGCCTTCGGGGCTGTACATATAGTCAAGCCACTCCACCACGCGGTCAACGTTCTTGCAGGTCGAGGTGATGGTGGCACCAACAACAGCGCGGGGCACCAGGTCGATGGTGGTGTGAATCTGCACGCCGGCTTCACCCAGCGGGGGTTCGGTGGCAGCCATCTGGAAGCCAGGCACAGAAGCCTGCATAGTCTGATTCTGTGCAGCGAGCATACCGCCCAGCGGGCCGGCTGTCGAACCGACAATGTTTTGCGCAAGTTTGGGACTGAAGGAGGAGTAATCCATCGTGATGATCTCCTCGTCGATGTAGCCCTTGTTCCACATCTCGTTCATCCACGTCAGTGCGTCGCGGTAGCCATCCTCGATAGGCCCGTATTTGACCTTGCCGCCATCGTTGGGATCGGTGTAGAAGTCATCGACAACGCCCCATGCCACGCAGAAGTTGCGCAGCCGTTCGATCTCATAGGCGCTGAAGGGGATTTCGTCGTTCTGTCCATTGCCGTTGAGGTCGGTGGTCTTGATGCCTTCCCAGTAGGCTTCCCAGTCTTCTATCGTGACCGGGCGTTCCATGTTTAAGGCGTCCAGCCAGTCCTGACGCACCAGGTAGGGAGTGTTGCCGGCGGGCTTTTCATCCAGCATCGGCAGGTAGTAGATGTTTCCGTCCGAGTAGGTCAGCGCCTTCATCACTCCGTCGCGCTTGTCGATCTCGGCTTTCAGGTTCGGCATATCGTTTTCAATGTAGTCGTTCAGGGGCAGCAGCACACCGGCCTCGCCGTACTTGAGCACATCGGTCATTGGGATTTCCATGATAACGTCCGGCAGCTCGGTCTCCATCATGACGAGGTTGAGACGCTCGGTGTAGTTTTCGTTGGGCGGGTTGTCGAACTCAAAGTCAATGTTGAACTTATCGCCCATGACTTTGAAAACATCCATCTGGTCGCAAGACACCTCGTGCGCCTGCTTGCTGCGGAAGATTTTGACCGTGATCCGTTCCTCGCTGGCAGCAGCAGCTTCCCCTGTCGCACCGGATGAACCACTTGCCTCGCCGGACGAACCGCCGCAGCCGGTCAGCAGGGAGGCCGCCATGGCGAACGCCAGTACGCCGCTGAGGATCCGTTTCGATTTTTGCATGAGTTTCCCCTCCTTTATTGTGGTAATTTTCTGTTCTCACCCCCGCACACGGACAGAACCGGGGCAAGGTTGCCTTTGTCACCGCACACAGCCCGCGGACTCCCGGCGGTGAACCATGAATTTAGTCTAGCATCCCGATCCGGGACTGACAAGGTGTTTGTGTAAGAAACGTCCAAAATTGCCGGAGAATTTTGGGCATGATTTATATAATTCTTCCATAAAACTCACGATTTTCTTCCCTGAATCATGCTGGCAGACAAAATTTCATGGTCAATTCCCCTTGTTTTTTTCTCCAATTGGGGATATCGTGGTGTTGCAGTGTGCGGAGGCGCAAAACTTTCCGCACAGGCAAACGTCCGTGCGGCGTTGGCACACGGCATCCGCAGTCGCGTTTCGGAGGCGAACCGTACTGCGTGCCTGGTTCTTCGCGGAGAGGATCTGCCGGCCACGGCGAACTTTGTACTCGTTCGGCAGGTTGTGGGCCGCATATTTCCCTGCCTTGCCGAAGTCGTCCTCTGCGTAATTTACTTGGACTCGTATTTGTATTAGATATATAAAATTAGATATATAAAAGGAGAGACGGTTTATGGAAAAGCAAATCACGGCCATTTTGGTGGGAGCGGGACATCGCGCACTGCTGTATGCGAGTTACGCCAAAATTCATCCGGAAATGCTCAAAATCGTCGGGGTGGCGGATCCCGACCCAATCCGCCGGCGCAAAACTGCCGAGGCGTTCGGGTTCGGCCCCGAAATGTGCTTTGAAAGTGCCGAGGCTTTGGCCGCGCAGGAGAAATGCGCCGACGCCGTTATCAACGGCACCATGGACACCCAACATGTGCCCACTTCCATTCCGCTGCTGCGCCGCGGCTATGATATGCTGCTGGAAAAGCCATTCTGCGTCAACGAAGACGAAATGTGGCGGCTGTACGAGGTGAGCCGCGAGACCCGCCGCACCGTCATGATCTGTCATGTGCTGCGTTATGCGCCGTTTTATGCGGCAATCAAGCGGCTGCTCATTTCGGGGTGCATCGGTGAGGTGCTGAACATCCAGTGCACCGAACATGTGAGCTATCACCACCTGGCCGTCTCCTTCATCCGTGGCAAGTGGGGAAACGAGGAAACGTGCGGCGCACCGATGCTGCTGGCCAAGTGCTGCCACGACATTGACCTGATTCTTTGGCTCAAGAGCGGGGTCAAGCCGACTCAGGTTGCGAGCTTTGGCAGCGATTTCCAATTTGACCCCGCAAAAAAGCCAGCTGGCGCCGGCAAACGCTGCCTGCTTGACTGTGCGATTGAGCCACAGTGCCTGTACTCGGCCAAAAAGCACTACATCGACCACCCTGACCGCTGGGCCTTCTATGTCTGGGATTGCCTTGAACATCTGGATCATCCGACAATCGAGGACAAAATCACCTCGCTCAAAACAGACAACATTCACGGCCGCTGTGTATGGGACTGCGATCACACGGTTGTGGACCACCAGTCAGTGCTTCTTCATTTCGCCGACGGGGCGACCGCAACGCTGAACATGATCGGCGGCACAGCCAAGCCGGAGCGCAACATCCACATCATCGGCACCAAGGGCGAGATCAAGGGCATCTTCGACGATTCGGTCTACACAATCCGCTCCATTGACACCGCCAGCGAAGAGGGTTGGCAGGAGAAAACTGTTGATCTCAAGATCAGCGGTGACAAAAGTGGCATAACAGGCAGCCACGGCGGCGGCGACCTGCTGCTTGTTGAAGACTTTGTGCGGATTCTACAAGGACGGGCCCCCTCCCTCTCCTGTACGAGCCTCGCTGATTCGGTCAATGGTCACCTGACCGTATTCCGGGCCGAAAAGGCTCGCAAAACTTCCAGCGTTCAGCCCATTGACGCGGTCTGAGCCGCTTTTCCCGTCTTGCTTTGCCCTGCCGGGAATTTCGTCTGCCTTACCTTGAGTGCTTGACCGCAAAAGCGCATAGAAAGATCATTTTGTGCTTCCGGTTCGGAAGGTGTGAATCCCTGTGGAAACTGCCGATGCGGCTTCGCCTGTTTTCTGGAAAAACCATTGGCTCTAACAGCAGGATACCTGCATGTACGCGACTGGACGGCAGCGATCCTGTCAGGAGCCCGATCTGCTCGGAACAGAGCTCCCCATTCCGCCAATGCGGCTATCTGTACGCCACCAGGTCCACACCGCGCTTTCGAACCAAACCGCTGCGCATTCCGCGAACCTTTATACAGACGCCGGACATGAATTGAGCGAAACCGAATACCTGCGGCTGCTGCCGCCCAAGCGTGCAAGGGTGATTGGCCGGCATTGGGCTAGGGTGCGCCGTACTCGTTCAGATACCGGGCAATCTGATTGAGGTTGCCGCCGATCCTGCCGTACTCGGCGGCCAGCTTCCCGACAGCGGAGAGCAGTTCATCATTGACCGCCGACACATGGATAACGGGGCGTATGGTCGCCCGCCGTATCGCCT
>ERZ1090865.170-NODE-170-length-41693-cov-114.358687_pt1 | contig 41693 bp, 72 predicted proteins | sample MGYA00478478_ERZ1090865 | MGnify/ENA primary metagenome ERZ1090865 (study PRJEB33644, sample SAMEA5815715) | chicken gut metagenome | biome: Chicken; feature: Gastrointestinal Tract; material: Caecum | place: Ireland | collected 2019-01-01 | study: A study of... | reverse complement strand
AAGCTTTCATGAAACTGCGTTCGGCAATTGCAGGCGAGACGGAGCCAATGAGACAGCTCGGAGTCAATATGACCGTTGCGAGCCTAGAGGCATATGCCCTATCCCAAGGCATAACAAAGTCATGGCAATCCATGACGCAAGCTGAGCAAGCCATGCTGAGATATAACTATATTATGTCGGCTACCTCGCAACAGCAGGGAGACTTCGCCAGAACTGTAAATTCGTTCGCAAACCAGTGGAGGATCTTAACGGTTAATGTACAGCAATTTACGGCCGTGGTAGGACAAGGATTAATCGCCGCAGTCCTTCCGGCTATACAGGCCATTAACGCTCTGTTTTCCGTACTTATGCGGGCAGCTCAAGCCTTCCGCGATTTTATGTATGTCCTTACGGGATACGAAGGCGAAGGCTCTCAGGGTGGAATCGTTAATGAAATGGCCGGAATCGGGGATGTAGCCACAGGGCTTGAGGATGTAGGAACATCTGGCGGCGATGCAGCAGACGGAATGGACGATGCGACAGGCGCGGCTCAAGACTTAAAAAAGGCGTTATCGGTATTATCTTTTGACGAACTCAATCAGCTTTCTTCCGCAGCTCAGGATCTGTCCGATTCTCTTGGAGATGCAAGCGGAGCCGGCGGAGGATTGGACGACATCAATATCCCCGGAACTGGCCTTGGAGATTTTGGCTCTTTGACTGATGCATTAGGAGAGAGCAAACTTCACGAATCGGTCAATGAATGGGCGGAACGCCTGAGAGCGGCGTTTTTGGATCATGACTGGGATCGCCTTGGAAAAGAAATCGCATGGGGAATTAACAAAGGCTTACAGGCGATTTACGATGTTATTAATTGGAATAATGCGAAGAAGAAAATTATTCCGTTTATCAATGGATTCACGCAGACCTTCAACAGTCTTGTGGACGCAATCGACTGGGACTTGCTCGGCCGAACTGTGGGAGCTGGAATCAATACAATTGTAAATAGCGCCAACATGCTTATGGATGGGATTGACTGGGTAAATCTCGGGCGGAAATTCTCGGAAGGAATCAACGGACTTCTCTATGAAGTTGACTGGAATAATTTTGGGCGTATGCTCGGGAATTATTTCATGATTGCATGGGATATATTCGGCGGATATGTAGAAAGACTTGATTTTGCTAAAATCGGACGGTCTGTAGCAGAAAGCCTTAACGGTGTATTTTCAGAGATTTCTTTCGGAGATATCGCTCATTATCTGGCGACCGCACTGAACGGAGTATTTGACGAACTTGCGGCGTTTGCGGTCAACTTCAAGTGGGATGACCTTGTCGATAACATCGTAAATGGAATCTCTACGTTTATTCAGGATTTCGAGTGGACGACAAATGCATTAAAACTGACAACATTCCTCAACAAGCTGATGAATGCCCTTGCCGATCTTGCCGTTGATATTCCGTGGGGAGATCTGGGTAATGACATAGGCAACTTTATTGGAACCGCTCTGGGAAGTTTTGACTGGAATGCACTAGGAGAGTTTCTCAATGCATTCATTACAGGATTAATTGATGCATTACAAGAAATTGCCACAGTAGAAAACTTCCGAAAACTCGGTGAAGGAATCGCTACGGCAATAGGCGGGCTTCCGTGGATAGAACTTTTATCAACTGCCGTAGAAGTGATAAAGAACGCAATAGCAGGACTTATCGGAGGAATATGGGATAGCGAAAATACAAGCTTGGTAGAAAAAGGAATACTTACTCTTATTACCGGGGCGGCAGGGCTGATTACGATATCAAAACTCCCCATAATCGGAACGCTTGCCACAAAGATTGTATCTTGGCTGGCTGGGAAATTGATGTCCACAACAGCAATGACTACAATTTCCAATTCTTTAACAACTTTACTTTCGGGAGCATCCGGAGCCATAAAAGGATTGGGAGAGGCAGCAAAAACAGCAGCGACAGGCGGCTTTAAGTCCCTCCTTTCAGCTATCGGTGCTTCCGGTGCAGGAATAGGTTTGATTGCCGTTCTTCCCGTTGCGACTCAGCTTTTAGCTGGATTTGTAGAAAAATTACAGGGGGGAAACGGAAAACTCTCCGAAATGGGTGCTGCGGTTAATGATCTTGCGGGAAAACTTCAAAATTTTGGAATACTAACATCTGAGCAGGTCGATGAAGTCATGAAAATTGTGGACTCTTGCGAAGATGCGCAAATGTCTTCCGCTGAAATGGCAGATGTCGTAATGGAGAAATTTGCGGAGTGGGGAATCTCCACTCAGAACGTAAATTCTGTACTGCAAGACAATGATTATTGGACGACAAAAACAAAAGAAAGCGTAGATCTTCTTGCGCAAAGCGCGCAATCTCTTGGCGAAGGAATGTCCGCAAGCGCCGAAAGCATTAATTTGTCGAGCATAACCGTAAAAGAAGGGCTGGGCGGGATAAGAGACAGCCTGTATGAACTTTCTCTTTCTAGTGGTGAATTTGGTGGGACGTATCAGGGTGTTTTAATGTCACTTGATGGAACAACAGCATCTGCAACCACAGCTCAAGAAGCCATGGACATGATAATTGGACAGCTTGAAGCAGCCGGTGTTCCGGCAGATGAATTTATTGCCAAAATGCAGGAAAAATTCCCAGCGGCAATGAAGTCTGTAAAGACCAGCGTTGACACAAATATGCCAAAGGCAAGAGAGAAATTTGCAAGCGAAACTGGCTCAATGAAAGCTACGGCACAATCCGACTTTAGCAACATTGAATCCGATGCTGAAAACTACTTTGGTGGCGTGAACGATACTACAGTTACAAACTGGGGAAATTCCGCAGAGGAAGTAAAACTGAACCTGCGTGCCATGAAACTTGCGGCATCCGAACAGCTTGCAAATATGACAGAGACAGTCAGAAGCTACTCACAGTCCATGTATAATATATTTACAGGGAAATTTGAAGATATCAAAGAACAGATTACACGCGAAATCGGAAGCATGGATTCCTCCATCGGAAGCAGTATGCGAAATATGTTATCCGGATTGCAGCGTGATGTACAGGTCTATGTTACTCGAATTGCGAATGAATTTTCGGGGCTTTCCAGAAGAATATCAAATAATATGCAAGGAATGTACAATGTCGGACATAATGCGGCGGTTCAGTTCGCAAACGGAATCCGGTCTGTACATATTCCGATGCCCCACATTACTGTAGATTCAAGCACATGGAATAATGGAAGTGGATATTCTTACAGGATGAGTAGTTCGGTTCAATGGTATAGGAGAGGCGGTCTGTTTATGCAGCCGTCTGTGATTGGTCTGGCAGAAGCCGGAAAAGAAGCCGTCCTTCCGCTGGAGAACCGCAGAACCATGAGCATGATCGCAGACAGCATCATGGGGAATGCCACAACCGGAATGAGCGAAGAAGCACTGACAAATGCCGTTACTGCGGGAGTTACTATGGCTCTGATGAATAATCAGGGTAATCAGACACCGATTAACCTGTACGCAACCCTTTATACAGAGGACAACGAGGTTCTTGCCCGTGCGGTTGCCAAAGGACAGGAATCCATTGATTATCGGTACAATCCCACTCCTCAGTTTGGATAAAAAATAGGGGGGCCGTAAGAGGCTCCCCTATTGTAAATTTTGTATTATGTTGTATAATATATCATATAATTACGAAGGAGAATACTTGAATGTCAAAAATAAAATGCCCAAATATACTGTGCAGAAGTACAGATGTTGTTCCTGTCTCAACTAAGAAAAACTTCAAAAAAGGAAAAGGATTAATAGGTGGCGCTGTAGGAACTGCTATAGGAGGCCCGTTGGTCGGGGCAGTAGGGCTTGCCACAGGATTCAACGGCAAGAAAAAAGTAAAATTTGTTTGCCAGAAATGCGGAAAAGTTTTTGAAGTAAAAATATGAATTAAAGCGGAGATTAATTTCTCCGCTTTATTATATAACATTAAAATAACTTCAAACTTATTAGCAAATTTGATTATACAAAAGGCACTCACTTAATCGTGGGTGTCTTTTTTATGGTCAAAATCACCGGGCACATTATGTTGTGTTCGCTAACCTCAAAAAGCTAGGAGGTAGATAACATGGCAATGATATCCGTGGACGGGGTTCCAATTCCCTGTCCTTCTGTTTTTACATGGGGATTACAGGATATTTCAGCGTCTGAATCCGGACGTACTGACGATACAAAGATGCACAAAAACCGCGTTGGTCAAAAGAGAAAAATATCCTTGCAGTGGAACATCAAAGACCGCGCAACAACCGCACAGATTCTACAGGCTTTTAACCCAGAGTACATTTCCGTGAAATATCCGGACGCTATGTCCGGAACGGATGAAACCCGAACGTTTTATGTCGGAGACAGGACGGCTCCGGTGAAATACTGGTGGGTCGGGAAGCAACTGTATGAATCTATAAGTTTTGACATAATCGAGGTATAAGCCCATGAAAAACGTATCATCAGCATTTCGAGAGGAATTAAAAAAAGATAACCGAAACTATATCAAAAGCGCAGATATTACCCTGAAAAACGGAACTGTCTTGGAAATTGACAATAGCGACCTGTGGCAGAATGGCATGAAGCTTGATACTGCCACATCAAGTCCCAACAGTTTCGATCTGGGTGCGATCATCACCGGACAACTCACACTGACACTGAATAACATTGATGAAAAGTTTTCCGATTATGATTTTACCGACTGTACGGCAACCAATGTAAAGGTTGGCCTGAAACTTCCAGACGGAACAACGGAAAGCCTGTCGTATGGGAAATTTTATCTGAACGAAGCAAAATACAACGGCTCCATTATCACACTGACGTTCTATGACAGCATATACAAATTCGATCAGCCGTACTCAAAAAGCAGCCTGTCTTATCCGGCAACGCTACGCCAGATTGTTCAGGACGCCTGCTCTGTCTGCGGGGTAACGTTGGGAACTGTCACATTCGATCAGGACGATTTTGTGGTGCAGGAAAGGCCGGACGACAGTTCCATAACATTCCGTCAGGTTCTTCAATGGGTTGGACAGATTGCGTGCTATTATTTCTATGCGGATTCGCAAGGCAGACTTTCTATGAAGTGGTATGACCTGTCGGCGTTTGAAGATGCGGATAATATATTCCTTGAGGATTCAGATGGAAATTTTGTCTTAGATACGCAGGAAGATAAAATATTTACTTTCGTTGAAAATGGAACAATTTATCCCGGAACAACAATGCCCCATCATAACCTTGCGTCGTTTGTCTCCCTGAATACCGGACTGGATGATGTGGTAATAACCGGAATAAAAGTAATTCAGGAAGTAGATAGAGAAAGCGGCGGAAAAGAGGAAATCTCTTATCAATTCGGAAACGATGGATATGTTCTTGCTGTTTCAAAGAATAAATTAATACAGGGAGATTCCGGAAATACTATTGCGTCATTGCTCGGAACCAAAATAATTGGAATGAGATTCCGAACCTTTTCTGCGAGTGGTCTTTCTGACCCAACAATCGAGGCAGGAGACCCCGTTGTTTTGATCGACCGAAAAGGAAATTCATATCAAAGCTATATTACAAATAATGTTTTCCAGCCCGGCGCTTATCAGTCAACATCCCTTGGCGCTGAGACCCCGGCGAGAAAAAGTGCGACAAGATATAGCCAGATGTCACAGGTGTATGTTGACTACAGAAAAGAGATAGAAAAAGAAAGAACGGATAGGGAAGAAGCACTTGAGGAACTTGGAGAGCAGATTAAAGGTTCTGGCGGTCTTTTTACTACGATTGAAACACAGGCAGACGGAAGCAAAAAATACTTCATGCACAACAAGCCTGTTCTGTCCGAGTCCGATATTATTTGGAGCATGACCGCCGAAGCATGGGGAGTATCCACAGACGGAGGCAAAACCTATAATGCTGGAATGACCGTTGATGGAGATACGATAGTAAGGATTTTGACAGCTGTAGGAGTTAATGCTGACTGGATAAAAACAGGCGCATTGCGAATAGAAAAAAATGGCCAAGTAATGCTAAATGCAGACATAGATACTGGTCAAGTGGATATTGTTGCCAACTCATTTTCACTTCGCGGAAGAAGCATCGATGAAATTGCAGAGCAGCAGTTAAGCGATTTTGTGGATGCTGTTTACGACCCCGCGATTTCTAATCTTCAATCGCAAATAGACGGGCAAATCGAAACTTGGTTTTATGATTATTTACCAACTATAGAAAATGCTCCTGCAAATTCATGGACAACGGATTCCGAAAAAGACAAACATCTTGGAGACCTTTTTTATATTGTGGACAACAAAGAATATGGAGGACAGGCATATCGTTGGGCCAAAATCGGGACGGAATATAAGTGGGATTATGTAGAGGACACCGCAACTGTAAAAGCTCTTGCGGACGCTGCGAAGGCACAAGATACCGCAGATCAGAAACGCAGAGTATTTATAACCACACCCGTTCCGCCGTATGACTCTGGAGACCTCTGGATGCAGGGCGCGAGCGGAGACATTATGACCTGCGTAAATTCCCGGCAGTCAGGAAATTATGTGTCAACCGACTGGGAGAAGAAAAATAAATATACCGATGACACCGCGGTTACAGAACTAGATCAATCGCTTGACCAGCAGGAAGTTTTTAATCGACTGACTAACAACGGGCGGGCGCAGGGAATCATTCTTCAGAACGGCCAGCTATATATCAACGCAGAGTATATCCAGTCGCTTATTTTAAAAGTCGGCGGCGTAAATAACGAAAACGGAACTTTTGAGGTATATAATGGAAGCGGCGTCCTTGTAGGCAAAATAGACAAAGACGGAGCGAAATTTACAAACGGAAGTGACTGGTTGCAAATATCGCAATCGTTGCTCACTGGCGGATATGGAAGTACAACCGATGGATTACTGGATTTGTCTGCGAATTATTCATCGGGCCGGCATGTAGTTCTCGAATCAAAAACTGGAGATGTTATCCTTAAATCCTCTGACGAATTTAGGGTGCAGAGGCAGTCCGGAGGCATGGGCTATCTTGTCCAGTCTGGAGGAACAGACTACTTTGATGAGATTGAAGTCTCATTCAGCAACACTTACCCAATCATCGGAATTATGTATGGTGCAGACGAACAGGGATACAACCAATTTTTAGATATTCGTCTTGCTAACGGAAAATCTGTATATTTTAGCGGTGGAACACCACCATCCATTGCGGATTCGTTCCTTGTGCGACAAGTTTCTGCAGCCGTCACTCAATCACATGGATACGGCGAAAGGCTGATATCACTTTCTTATTCTGGATATAAGGCACTGGGGGTTGTTGGATATTCCATTTCCAGTACTTATCATGCGATGTATAAGATGAATTTTGACTCAAGTAAGCAAACGGTTACCGTAGGTATAAGGCATGTCAACGACACATCAGCGTCTGGAAGCATAAATGTGTATTTACAAGTGTTATATGTAAAATCATAATAGGAGGTAAAATATGGAAATTAAAGGTATTGACGTCTCTGCATGGCAGGGAGATATTGCCTGGGCGACGGTCGCGGACTACGGGATGGGGTTTGCCATTCTGAGGATCACGGAAGCCGGGAATGTCATTGACAGCAAATTTGAGCGCAATTTTGCAGGCTGTGAGCAGTACGGGATCCCGGTGGGAGTGTATAAATACAGTTACGCTATGAATGTGGCAGAGGTACAGTCCGAGGCACGGAAAGTTGTCAGCGTCCTTGCCGGCCGGAAGATCCAGTTCCCCGTATTTCTGGATCTGGAATGGAACAATCAGTGCGTCCTTGGGGCAGAGGGAGTACATAAGCTGGCAGCGGCGTTTGAAGAGATCATAACGGCAGCAGGATATAAATTCGGGATCTACTGCAACGTGGACTGGTACAATACAATGATCTGTTCACATCTGAAAAAATACGATTTCTGGATCGCCCGTTATCCGTCAAATGACGATGGCTGGCTGCAGGAGAGGCTCCGCCCGGATTTCGGCGTAGGCTGGCAGTACAGCAGCAAGGCAAAGATCCCCGGCATTTCCGGCAACGTTGATCGGAATGTGTTTTACAAAGATTATAAAGACGAAGAGGAGGATGAACCTATGGGATTATGGGAAAAGACAAAGAAGCTGCTTGACGAACAGGTTGGGTATCTGGAAAAACGGTCGAATAGCAATCTGGACAGCAAAACCGGAAATGCCGGGTATAACAACTACACAAAGTATTCCCGCGATGTCAATAACATGGGCCTTATGGGGTGCCAGGGGCAGCCATGGTGCGCCACATACCAGTTCTGGATCTGTGCGCAGATTTTCGGAAAACAGAAAGCCCTTGAGATCATGGGGAATGGCTTTTATAACTGCAACAGCGTAAAGGCTCACGCAAAAGCAAAAGGAACATGGCACAGCACGCCGAAGCTGGGCGCACTGGTGATCTTCAGGAATGGTGCTCATATTGGCCGGGTAATTTCTATTTCGGGCAACACAATCCGTACAAATGAGGGCAACACTTCTTCCGGCGGCCTGAACAATGTAGAAGCCAACGGCGGCTGTGTGGCAGAGAAATCCTATACCATCGGTAACAGCCAGATTGACGGATATGTGTGGATTGACTACGGCGAGGAAACCGCAGAACCGGAAACCCCATGGAAAGCCACAGGAACTGCAACCTCAACAGTTGATAACTTATATGTTCGGGCAGAACCGAACGGAGAAGTGATCGGCGAGCTGATGAAAGGCAACCGTTTTGAGATCAACGGCGTAACATCCGGCTCCTGGACGCAGGTTAATGTGGCGAACATCGGTGTAGGCTGGGTATGGACTGATTACACAAAAAAAGATGGAGCGCAGGCCGCAGAGCCGCCGAAGCAGGAGATCACCAACAAGCAGGACAAGACGCAAAGGCTTTTTGTCGGCAAAGTAACCGCCTCTGCCCTGAATGTCCGGACATGGGCGGGAACGGAATACCCACAGATCAAGTCCTATCCAACGCTCAACAGAGGAAACCTTGTTGACGTGATGAATTACACCCAAACCGCAAATGATGGATCGGATTGGTATTACATCCGTATCGCCGGAAAATATTACGGATTTGTCAGCGCGGAATATATCCAACGTCAATAAATGATATACGGCTCTATTTTCGATTTTATACGCTTAGCCTAGGAATTCTACCCTAAAGCAATTCAAACGGATTCTAGGCGTATTTTATAAAGCTACACGCACAATTCAGGAGTGGTAGAACATAACATCTGCCACCCTGGATTGATGTGGTATATTCTTTTTATACAATCCCAGACCGATATACCAAATTTGACTGTACGGTATCGCTCATAAAGTAGGACATTCGATAGTCCGTGATATTCCCAGACTTCACGCCATAATCCGTTTTGAAAAATTGGTCAATCATAGCATAGTACACCGTTTTATCAAGACGGAAATCTCTCTTCCAAATATCTTCTACTGGTTCGATCAGTTTCATAATAATTTTCGTATAAGCCGCGTCCGTAAGAATCGGGTGGCGTTTCCCCATACATTTATAGTATCGCTTATAAAAATACGCTATAATGGCAGATATCGGTTCTACAGAGGCATCATATTCCTCTGGGGATATTTCTTTTACGATGTGATCTACTTTCTTGGTTATAAATTCCTTGAATTCTTTTTCGGTATACTCATAGGAGATATCTGGGGAGCGATATGCTTTTTCTCCAGAAAAAGCCTTATTGTAAATAGTTTTTTCTTCTTGAGAAAAAACCTTATTGTCTGTATTACTTAAAATATTGTTATACTTAATATTTGTATTACTTATCTGTGGATTTTTTTCCACTACCCCCATGGATTTTTTTCCATATCCCCCCATGGAATTTAATCCATCCCATAGAACGGAAGAATCTTCTTCCTGTTCTGGCTCTTCGCTTTCATTGACAAATGCATTATAAAATTTATTTGTCAGTTTTATTATCCTTTTTTCTATTTCTTTTGAATTTTCTTTGTATTCATAAATTCTCCTTATATATCCGGCTTTTTCGAATTTTGACATCATCTTCTGTATAGTGTTTTCTTTTAATCCAACAAAATCTGCAAAGTGTTTGTTTGTAGCAAAGCATTTCCGGTTCTTCTTGGTAAGGCTGTGTATTTCAATCAAAACAAACTTTTCGTTTGGAGTAAATTCTCTTGTTAAGTAAAGCTTAGAAGATATCCATACGCCTTTAAATTCCCTGTTTTCAGATATAACTATTTCTTTCTTTTTGTGCTCTTCCATGTTCAATCCTCCATTGAAATAAAACCATTGTCTACGAGTTCCCTAATTAATGATTCAATTACAAATTTGCTATCCTTGCAAACTGCATATAAATCGTCACAGCTTACAGCGTCATTTGAAAGAGCGGAAATAGTGCAATATAATCCCACTGCTTCAAGAGAAAGACCGCTATTGAATATTCTGTTGTCGATTGCAACATGGTTTTTACTTGTTCTTATTACTGGCATAATTTCTTTCCTCCATATAAACTTTGTAATCCAAAATGTTTTTGTATTTCTGCCACTCTTTTAATTCTTCAGCTATGTTTAGAAAATTTATCAACATTTTTCTTTGGTAATCAGTTAGCGGTTCATTCATTTGCCCATCCATTTGAAGATTAAAGTTTTTAATAATACCGCCTTCACCTTCTTTTGTTAATTTAGATAAACTGATTATATCACCTGTAGAAAATATTTTCAACTTTTTTTAAAAATAATGTTGACAAAAACGTGAACGTGGTATATAGTTACAGTTGTAGACAAAAACATCAACACAGGAAGGAGGATTGGCGAATGGTTGATACAGAGCTTCTTGAGCAGAAAATTATTGAATCCGGTAAGAAAATTGGATATCTGGCGGAGAAATTAGGAATATCAAGGCAGTATTTTAGAATGAAATGCAAGAATAAAGCAGATTTTACTAATCGAGAAACGGATATCCTTTGTGACGAACTTAGCATTACTACTCTTACGGAAAAGGAAAAAATTTTCTTTAAAAAGTAGACAAAAACGGAAACAAAATAATGGAGGTGAGAAATATTAGATTTCCCAGAACCGTATATGCAATTCAGCACAATATAACAAAAAGAATTTATGTTGGTAGCTCAAATGATATCGAAAGCAGATATTGGAGTCACATGTCAGCATTAAGAAACCATAGACACAACGTAGAAGATATGCAATCCGATTTTGATAAATATGGTGAGAATTACTCGCTATTTATTCTCGATGAAATAAAAGAGTTTTCAGAAAAAAGGAAAGAATATGAATGGATGGGAATATTAAAATCGAATATACGCGGAACTGGATATAACTATAAAGATAATGCCAAGCCATTCAAAAAAACGCTTCCGTTAAAAAGCGGGATACCCCAAACAAGAGAATCCTAAAAAATAGGATTGCGAGTAAAACAAAGAGGTGAAAGTTTGAACGAATTACAGATTTTAAACGTCGATGGAATCGAGTGTTATGAGAAAGATGGAACGGCTTATTTGAAACTAGAAACTGTGGCGAGAGGACTTGGGTTTACCTTTATTGCCAAAAGCGGAAATGAGGTTGTGAGATGGAATACGGTATATGGATACTTGAAGGATTTGGGCGTTGCAACTTCCTGCAACGGAGCTTCCTATCAAGATGATTGTCCAGACTTCATACCAGAGAACATATTCTACCGCCTTGCAATGAAAGCGAAGAATGAAGCTGCCGAAAAGTTCCAGGCTAAAGTAGCCGATGAAATTATTCCATCCATTCGCAAACACGGGATATATGCCACAGATAATGTGATTGATCAGATACTTGACAATCCAGACTTTGGTATTGAGCTTTTGACAAAACTAAAAGAAGAACGCGCCGCCAGAGTTGAAGCCGAACGAAAGAATGCGATCCTGATGCATGTGAATAAAACTTACACCATGACTGAAATTGCCAAGGAGATCGGAATGAAGTCCGCTATTCAGTTAAACAAACTTCTTGCAGAGAAGAAAATTCAGTATCAGGTGAACGGCACTTGGGTTTTTTACTCGCAGTACAGCGATTTGGGGTACGAGGAAATCAAACAGGAAATTCTTGACAGCGGAAAAGTGATTTATCACAGAAGAATCACTCAAATGGGAAGAGAGTTTATTCTGAAATTATTTGAAGGCTAGAAATGTGGAAGAAAGGAATCATGAAGAGATACACAGACTACGAACCGGAAACGGTCGGAGAAGAATTTATGCTCTTGCTTGGAAGAGTAGAGGCATTGGGAATCTATCTTGACATGGAGGACGGTAAATATGTAGACCGCAATACGGTCGCTGCCATTATGGGAATTGAACTGGAGGATGAGAAGAATGAAGGAACTTGAGAAATATCTTGAAAAGCTTTATTCCGACCGTGAGAAGTACCGAAATTGGAAAAACTGGATGTTTGGGGCAATAGATTTCGCTGTGTCGGCAGGATTGACAGGAGAAGAAGATGAAAGAAAATTGTTTAAAAAATACGAATTGATATAAAGTGCCCCGGTAGATGCACCACCATCCACCGGAGCGGTAACTAACTAAAAACGCCTTAGTCAGTTACAGAGGTATTATACACGATTCTTCTGTAATTGGCAAATATTACAGGAGGATTTTTTATGGAAGAAAGCAATAACAAAGCGAATAATGAAGAAGTGACAACATGGGACGATGCAGAAAAACTTGTAACCGAGGTGTTCAGGGACAACCAGAGGCAAGCAAAAAGATGGTTTGTAGCGTTTTTAATTACATTAGCGGCATTAGTCGCAACAAATACATATTGGATTTACGTGTTTAACAGCTATGAATACGTAAGTCAAGACGGAGAGGGATACAACTATTATAATTCGGAAATCGGAGGCGATGTTGAAAATGGGACAAAAAATTAAGCGAAAGAAAAACGGGAAAAGCAAAGGAACGAAGAGAAAAAGGAGAAGAAGATGAAAACAATAGCTGAGATGGCGTCCGTGATCGGAACATTCTTTGTGTTTTTTATTATCACTTATATTACAACGTCAATAGATATGATCGCCGTGCTGTTTTGGTCGTTTGTCGGGACATGCATCGCTTCATTCCTTATTATTTCAAGGCTGGAGGATAATGATGATAAACAGAAATAACAAAGCAGTATTAATTGGGATTGTAACAAAGCCGCAAAAGTTTGAGTATCGATATAAAGAAAAAGAATATTTCAGAATTGAAGTATCTATAAAACGAGATTCGGGTGTCGTTGATAAAATTCCAGTTGTCACGGATAGCACAGATGAAATATATGGAAAACGCGTAATAGTAATAGGCGAATTTCGATCCAGAAATATCACATATGCAGAAAGAAGCCATCTAATCTTATATGTATTTTCCGATAATATAAAAATTTCTGATTGTCACAACGATTATAACGATCTGGAAATTGAGGGATTCATTACAAAAGAACCAATATATCGGTTGACCGCGAAAACAAAAAGAAAAATATGCGATTTGATGATAGCGGTAAACAGGAGTTATAGTCGGTGGTCAGATTATATTCCGACAATTACGTGGGGAGAAAATGCTATATATTCATCTGAAATGCAAATTGGAACAAAAGTGAAAATTCGAGGACGAATTCAGAGTCGGGAATATAAGAAAACAATAGATGGACAAATATATATAAAAACGGCATATGAATTATCAGCGTATGTAATAGAGGTACACAATGAAGATAAAGACGATTAAAAAAGTTTTAATATCAATCGGATTTCCAGACAACGCAGACGGTACAGAATATGCTGCATATACAATAAAAGCCATAAATGAATGCCACGGGAAAATAGTGATGAACAGAATATACGAAAATGTGGCAAAAAAATTTGGAGTACCGTGGGAACGCGTAAGAAGATCCATACAGCATTACTTAGACAAATGTACAGAAACGTGCGAAGAAAGAGATATTTTAAGCAAATATGTCGGAAATACATATGAAGGGGCTAAGAAAAAGCTTATTCACATGCAAACTGTATTACGGGAGGAAGAAAATGAAGATAGTAAAAATTAAATCTATCACATTAAACAATTATCGCTGCTTCAGCGGAGAACGTGAGTTTCATGCAGATTTCGGACAGAAAACCAGAATATCCGGCAAGAACGGTTCTGGCAAGTCTACAGTAATGAACGCTGTTATGGAAGTGCTGACCGGCAAGAACGCAGACGGCACGCAGGCTGACAATGTTCGCCCGATTGTGAATGGACGGGAAGTTAGAGGATTAGCAGTATGAAAGATATAAAAATTAAGTCTTTACATATTCAGAATTTCGGAAGTATTAAAGACTTGTCAATCAATTTCGGCGAAAAGACTTTAATCAGTGGAAGAAACGAAGCAGGAAAGACTACAATCAACGATGCTTATAGCTGGCTTATGACAAATAAACTGGCAAATGGAAGTCAAGCGGATGGTATCAGGCCGCACGATAGAATCGGAATCGAAGATGACAATGCGGTTATTTCTGTATCTGCCGTAATTGAGATTGATGGGGCAGAGAAAGAATTTCTGAAGGAACAGCGCAAGGAGTTTACGCAGAAAACAGGTAAATTCAAAGGGAATAATAACCTGTATTTTATCAATGGTGTTCCGAAAAAGGAAAAAGAATACAAGGTATACGTTGAAGAAAAAATTCTTGAGCCGGATAATCTGGAACTTTGCACGAATGCTTCCGTGCTTTTGAATATGGACACTAAGAAAAGACGCGCAGTCATTTTTGACATGGTTCCAGATATTACGGATGCAGATGTAGCCGCCACCGATATGCGTTTTGCAAATATTCCCCCAAAATTGGATGATTGTACGCTCGATGAACTTATCCAGTCTGTCAGATATCAGATCAACGGCAGAGGACGTGGAGACAAAGGATTAAAAGGTAGACAGGATGAACTTCCGGCAAGGATTGACGAGGCACAGAGGAAGGTTTGCGACACGGCAGAATACAGCCTTGCAATCAGCGGATTGAAAAAGGAAATCGCTGATTTGGATGAACAGGAGAAGTCTCTGGACGATGTAATGACAGCCTACGACCAGAAATCAAAGGATATTCTGGATTTGAAGTTTGAACAGTCGGAGGTTGTACGAAAAGCCAATGAAGGACTTGTTCAGCAGAGAAAAACGCTTGATTGCGAGATTTTTTCTCTAAATCAGGATATGAAATCTGCGGAAAACAGTTTGAGAATGGCCGAAATGGATTTAAAACACGCCAACATGGGAGTTGATCGACATACAGCAGAGGTCAAGAAAGCACAGGAAGATTGGAAAGAATATTCCGGCAGGGAATATCCAGAGGAACGTATTGAAGCAATTAAGGCAGAGCGGTTTGACGAAAACGAACTTATATGCCCTCGTTGTGGTCAGAATTTGCCAGAAGATCAAGCAATGGAAAACCGTGCAAATTTTGAGAAGAATAAAGCAAAGCGGATTGCAGATGAAGAAAAGGCCAAGAAAGAATTTTACGAGAAGATAGATAGAAGGAAATCGGAAATCACCAATTATGGCAATAAAGCCGTCGCAGACCTTAAGGAAGCCGAGAAATCAAAGGAAGAAGCGGAACGTAAAGTCACTGAATTGAAACAGAAGATTACTTCGCTTGCTATGGAAATTCAGGGTAAGCAGGCTGAACTTTCCAAACTGCCGGAGTCCGTTGATCTATCCGGCAATGCGGAATATCAAAAGGTTACCGGAGATATTGAAAAGGCAGAATCCGCACTCCATAAAATGGAAAACGGAAGTAAACAGCGCAGAGAAATCAGCCGCATTAAGAACGAAAAGACAGCAGAAATTTCCAGGTTGAAAACACTGATCACTGAGTCTGAAAAAGTGCAGGATCGCGTTGATGAACTTAAAGTAGAACAGCGAAACGTTAGGCAGCTACTTGCGGATTGCCAGCAGGAACTTGACCTTTTGAGAGATTTCCAAAAGGCAAAATGCGATATGCTGACGGAAGCGGTGAACAAGATGTTTGCGTTCGTGAAATGGCGGCTTTTCAAGATGAATCAAGACGGTGAAGGATATCAAGAGGTTTGCGAACCGATGATTGAAAATGAACCATATGGGCGTAGGCTTAACCACGGTTCGCGGGCGTTGGCGGAACTGGATATTTGCAACACATTCCAGAATATTCACGGTATAAGTCTCCCATTGTTTGTGGACGATTTTGATGGAATTACAGAAAACACAATGGAGAAAATAAACCAGTTTGACAGACAGATGATTTTCTTAAAAGCAACTGAGAGTGATTTGAAAATCGAGATTTTAGAGTGATTGAAAATCCGGGTGTTTGCTTGGCAACGGTAGGTTGCTAAAACAGTAAGAAATAACATATAAAAACTAAGTTTAGAAAAGGAAAATACAAGATATCAAAAACCACAACTTATCGTTGCGACTCAAGCACCCGGATAAATGGAGGATATATGAATATCAAAGCAGAATGGAGAGTAGAACTTTTCAAAGCAGACGCAGGTAAATGTGCTAATGAGATTATGAGTTTGGGAGAAGATGTTTCCCCAGAACAAATTGTCGAGTATGCGAGAAAACCAAATGCAGAATTGCATCGTTGTTTCACATGGAATGACGCAGAAGCCGCCAACAAATACCGTATTTATGAAGCAAGACAGGTTGTTTGTAATCTGATTATTCGTAAAGAAAACGGAGAGAAGCAGAAGCCAACACCTATCAGACTGTTTCATAAAATCGAAAACGGGCACTATAAGCCGCTTACGTTGATTATTCAGAATGAGGATGAGTATGAATTGCTTTTGCGGCAGTGCAAAGAAGCGTTGGAAAGCCTTAAGCGGAAGTATTCCAGCTTGAGCGAATATCAAGAGATTTGGGATTTGATTAACTAAGGTGAAAACCGCTCCGCATAATTGCCTGCATTAGTCAGGATAAAATAAAAGTAAATAGAACAATAGTATAACAAACCAAATAACAGAATGATTAATGCGGGTTGTTATGCGGAGCGGGATATTGGGTGTTTGGTTGGCGGTAAGACCGCAATATAAAAAACGAAAACAAAGTATATGACAGGAAATCAAACATAATGAAAAGTTTTATCGCTTGCCAAGCATCCGAACATCGACAATTTACCCAACAGGATAACCTGTAGCATGATATAGAACAGCAAACGAAAGTAAACTTTAGCAAATGACACTACAGATTGTCTTGTTGGTTAAGCGGTTGAGCCGTGCTGAGAGTCAGGCGTTTTGCCAAAACAAAGAAGGAAATAAAACGAAATTAAAAAACAGGAAAATAAAACACACTAAACTGTTTTGCCAGAACGTCTGACTGTCCGCAAGGACAAACTGTAGTGTGCGGCTAAAGGCTGAGAGGAGCAGATCATCCACCATTTATCTGTTTCTCTTGGCTGATAGCAAATTTCTTGTGGTAAGAATCATGGGATTTTCCTTTGAGTATATAAGAGCAGAATTTATTAGAGAAAACATTAGTTCAAAACAAAATTTCAATAGAAAATCCTGTGATTGTTGCCATAAGCATTGCGTAAAGAAACATGGGAACATGAATAAAAAATAAATCATGAAACTAAAAAACATAGCAAAAAAGAATAACAAAATAAATCATGTTCTCATATTTGTTTGCGCAAACAGTAACCATAAAAATATTTAAAAAGAGAGGAAATGAACGATGGCAAAATCAAAAACAATCAGTCTGGAACCGCTTGAGGAAAATGTAGTCAAGGTGGAGTTGGAAGGAGATACAGATTTAATTTTGCACCCAAGATCACGCTATTATCTCCAGTCTGAAATCTGGAAACAGACGCACGATAAGGGCGAAGACCTTCCAAACATTTTTAAACAGGGAAAGAACAAATGGGAAGGGTTAATTACTTCGATTCACTGGATGAAACCTATCCAGTTTCATGATGAGGATATTCAGCTTTACAGTGAAGAAGAGTGGAAAGATTACATGGAAAACAACCGTCCGGGAATTTTAACAATGGCATTTGCAAAGAGTTTTAAAGAGTCTTTTATCACGTTTTTCAAGGACTCAACAGGAAAAGCCGGAACAGACTTCACAAGGGGTGTGAACATTGCAGAAACCATTGTTCCCATTGAATTTTCTTCCGTTCGCATTGAAGAAGCGATTGTTCCGACAAAAGGAATTGGCGGTTCAACAGTATATTGCGGATGCAATGTATTCAGCGGATGGAAAACAGAGATAACAGTGTCTTGTCCGAAGGTTGTGTTACCGCTCAATACACTGGTTCAGATTATCAGCACAACCGGGAAATACATAGGAATTGGGACGCAGAGAGCAAACGGATACGGAAGATACCATATCGCAAACGCAACGATTATTGGCGGTTGATATGTGGAATATCGGCGGTATACAAAGCCGGAAAACGGCTATAACAGGAAACCAAAAAATATTTCAGTAAAGAATAAAACAATTAAGTGAACAACAGCTTTCCTGTTTTGTATGCCACTGATTACAGAAAGGAGTAACCCATGTACATCAAAGTAAAATTCCTCAAAAACGGCGAACCGCACGGCAGAGAATACACATACAAAGCTACATCTCCAGTTCGTGCCGGGCAGGAAGTTCTTCTATGGAAAGCAGTTCAGAAAGAAGCGAAAAACAGAATTTTCGAAAGCAAGGATGCACATAAGAAATATCTGAATGATATGGAGCAGTACAGGAGAGATTTGGATAAATTCAAGGAAGATGTAAAGGAATTTGAGTCGAAACATCCAGAATATCCAAAGTATGAAGATGACCCAAAATTCTATGAACATCTTGGATGCGGAACCGCTGAAGAATGGGATAAAGAGAAAGAAAAAGAGGAAAGCGGATTCTTATTTGCGCCAAGAAAACCGTATGATGATGTGGCACATCCGAATGTGGTAGCGCATTGGGAAAGCATTGTAAATGGGAAAGTTCCGTTTGGACTGAGAATTGAGGATTAAAGAAAGCGAGGAAAATTAAATGGCAGAGAACAAAAACACACAGGTAGCAAACAAAGAATATAACACAGGTTTGAACACTTATTTAAAGGCTTATGTACCGATGATTCAGAAGCAGATTGCGGATGATGGAGAAACATTTGACGACTACTCAAGATATTGTGTAGTGGCTGCTATGGGAGAAATCATCAGCATGGTGCATAATTCTGGTGCAGACCCGTCAACAATCAATCCGAACAATCTGAATGATATTCTCCTGTCGGTAGCAAGGCTGAAGCTCAATGCAAATGCTGTTCCGAGAGAGTGCTATTTCCAAATTCGGAATGTAAATGTAGCCGGGAAAGGACAGCCTGCGAAGTGGGAGAAACAGGTCGAGTTCAATATTGAGGGAGACGGTTACGACGCACTGACCGCCAGATATGGACGTAACGTGAAAAAAGTTTATCCGTACTGGGCGGTAAGAGAGGGAGATACATTCGTACCGCCGAAACATAGAGGACTTGAAGTAACGCCGCCGGAATGGGAAGAAAGCGGAGAAGGTAAAGTTGTCAAAGTCGTTTACCCGATTGAATACACGGATGGACATATTGAGTACCACGTTGCGGAACGTGCGGATGTAGCGAAGAACCTAGCAGCTCATATCAACAATAATATGCAGAATGAGACTTTCGGCATTTGTGCCGACAGATACAAGGCTACGGACAAGCAGAAGCAGGAAATCGCCGCTAAGAAGCGTGAAATCATGGATAAAATCAGAGAGTTAGGAGACGTTGAAGCAATCCTTTCTTGCGAGGAATTGAAGCCGTATATCTCCCCGTCATGGTCTGAATATCAGTCGCAGGAGTCCATGATTATCCGTAAAATGCGCAACAACATTATGAAAAAGATTCCAAAGGATTTTGGAAGTGCGGCGGTAGCACATACCTACAATATGATTGATGATGGCGTATATCGTGAAGTGCATGAGGAAATTGAAGCCAATGCCAACAAAGAAGAATTTGTTGTCGAAGAACCGGTGCAGATCGAGGAAAAACCGGAACCAAAAACCGTTGCAGATGTGACTGCGGGAGTGAAAGAGAAAGAGCCGGTGAAAGCGGAGAAGAAGCAGGATGTTCCAGCATTCATGCAGATGGAAAATATGGAGTAAAGATATGGTTTATTTGAAATTATGTTTATGGATAATGTGGTTTGCGGCATTTATCGCATGGATAGTATTTACGGTTTTAAATGTTAAGAGCAGAGATAAAACAAACCACATGCTGATATGTTCAACGATTATGTTGGTTATATCGGTTGCAAATCTTTTGATTTAACATCCCCGGCGGCTGAAAGTTTGGAGTAAAGGAGAAAGGCAACAAATATTTGATAATTGACAGGTGCGGACGTGAGCCTGAAGCGGTATCTTATGAACAAAGCCCGTAATTCACTTTGCATACAGAAATAAATCACAGGTACGGCTTAAAGTACACCATTGATGTCAGGGATTTGTCGTGAGGAAAAAGCAGAAATGCGCTCAACCCTATAATACGGTTTTATAGTAGCCAAGAATTTTCCGACTGTATGTATTTTTAATTATGTATATGTAGCTTCAATTATCAGGTAAACGTTGTCGAGTAACCGGAGTAGCCAATAAGTGAACGCGCTTTATATATGGTTCTGCCGGGATTGAAAGGAGAAAGTGAACATGAGCAAATTTAAAGATGGAGATGTTGTTAGGTGGTTTTTAAACCCTCATGATTATATCACAGGAGTAGTTGTTGAGGTATGCGGAGACGGTACATATTGGGTTGAACACAGCAATGGTCAGCAGAGGCATTACAAAGAATCGGAACTGATGATGCATACGGAGGATGATGAATGAAAACCATAGCAGAAATCAAAGAAAATCCAAAACTGGAAATCATCCAGACAGGCATTGACGGTTTATCCGGCATACTCCACATGACCGGACTACGGCACTGTACCGTTATCGCAAGTTGGGTATGCGGATGAGAACATGTTTTGGTTTGTCCGTCCAAGAGAATGCCCAATTGGACGGAAATGTGCCAGATAAAGGATATGTTCTGGAACGATGACGAAGTGGTTATGCAGCTTCATCCGGCAAAAAGCAACTATGTGAACCTTATGCCGAACTGCTTGCATTTGTGGAGACCGATAGGGCAGGAAATTCCGGTTCCGCCAACTTTGTATGTGTGAGGTGAAATTATGGCGCGTGTATTTTTTAGAGCAACCCAGCATGATATAAGAACCGATAAAATTATGAAAGCTGCGGCTAAAGTAGAAAACGTTGGATTTGCAGTAACTATATCATTTGAAACAGAGCAGGAAATAACCCCTGAATATCTTGTCAGAATGGCAAACGAAATCGAGAATTTACCACCTGTGAATTTCAAATATTTTAGAAATGTTAGGCCTGTAGCTGGGAGGATGTGATTATGAATGAAATATCCGAAGCAAAGTCTTTGAGGTGGCTTTGCAATCAATTCCCGATTACCGTTCCGCCACAAGACGATGGAGACAGGATGATGAACGCTATTCATGTGTACTGCGAAGCGGGGGCAAAGAAGATTGAGGAATTACAGGCGGAGATAGAACGGCTCAAGGTATTTGAGGAATACTGTGAAAATATGAAGGAATTAAAGCCATGAAATATGCTCTTGAAATCTCAGAAAAGCAAGCCGAAATCATCAAGATTGCGCTAGAAGAATACTTCCGGCTGAGAATGAACCAGACGTGGGATTTTGCGGATGATATTTGTTTTAACGGGTTCAATTATAAAAATCATACAGAGGGAGATTTCAATGAGCGGATTGAGCGCAGAGATATGTTCAGAGATAAATTTGAAAAGCTACTGAATACGGTTCATCCATTGCAATTCAGAGGTGGGAAATACAGAGAACAGACAATAGAAATGGGGCGGGCGCAGGACATTTGGCAGGTGATTCGGCGCAGGTTATGGAAAGACCGGCACGGGGACAAGGATGATTGGTGCGCGGATGCAAGAGAGCCTATGCCAATGACTGGTGAGCCGTTGCCGAAGATGGAGAGGGTGGAAGAATGACAAAGAAAGAAGCGTTAGAACTTGAAACAAAATGCGACAATCTGCTTTCAGAATCTACAGGATATACTTGTACTGTGTCGCAGGCTTTAGGAGGAAACCTAAGAATACAGTTCGGAGAAAACAATATCTCCATTAACAAATATGATTTAGACACGCCGGAGTGGGTGCATTATATCGGGGATTATGGAGACTTGCAATCCTTTATCATTTCGGTTCGAGTTGCTATTCGAAAAAATAAAGGACTGTTTGAAAAGCTCATGTGGAGTTATAGGAATGTGAGGGAGTTGGAAGAATGATCGGCACAATAGAACAGATGATAAAGGACATGGAGAATGGAGTTTATGACTTCACAAATGACGAGAAGTGTAGTCAGTGCGGTCAATGCTGCACAAACTTTCTCCCCATGTCTGAAAAGGAATTAAAGACCATCAAGCAGTATGTGAAGAAACATCATATCAAACCGCAGAAACATTTAATGCCAACAGTTGAACCTACTTTAGATTTAACCTGTCCACTGCGGAATGACACAGAACGGAAATGTATGTGCTATGAGGTGAGACCGCAAATTTGTAGGAGTTTCCTGTGTTCTAATCCTAAGAACAAAATATGGGCGACAAAGCAGGAGTTCCACGCAAAGTACCGTGTGGTAGATATGAGAGAAGAAATTTGGGAGGAATAAATGAACGCAGTAAAAGAAGACGTAGAAAAATTAGTACAGAAAGAACTGGAATCCGCAAACCAGAGATTTCCAATGTTCCGGTCAGACCATGAGGGTGCGGCGGTGATTTTGGAAGAGATTGAGGAAGCTCATTCTGAAATGCTTGATATGGAATTGAATTACAAGAGTCTGTGGCAAACCATTAAAGAAAATTTTATAAACACAGCGAGTTACGCGGAGTTGATTTTCGATGATGCTATAAACCTTGCCTGTGAAGCAATCCAAGTAGCAGCTATGGCGCAGAAATTCATCGACAGTCAGAAAGTGAGGGAGAAAAGTGAGTGATTATAAACCGCTTACACCGAAATTCAGAAGTGACATTTTGGACAGTATCAATTCGCAGGTCAGCGAGTTAAATGCCTGCCAGGAAAATGTTTTTGTATCTGCACAGAGAGTTGGACTGGACGCATTACAGAATTTAATCAAGGCATTGCCGGACGGATATCCTATACCGATTGAAAGGAGTGATAAGTAATGGCAACAAGGAACATTTTACATATCAGCAAACTACAGGAGTTTGAGGACTTTCTGGAAACAAAAGGCTACATGATTGTAGCGACAAGTAAGAATCCCTATGAGGTTCTGAGGGCGCAGAAGGACGGTGATACAGTCATTGTTTACCAGAAGAAAGATGCTAAAGAACACCTGTCTACGATGGATAAGGATTATCACCTTGTACGGGAGTTTATTAAAGGTCAGAGGAAGCAGAGTAATGCGCAACGGATTAGAAATATGACAGATGAAGAATTGGCGAAGTTTCTTTCTGATTTTAGCGCTTGTAATATCTGCGAACAGTTTGATAAAAGGCTCGACAGGTGCGGCGCAGATAACCATTTTGTTTGCGTAAAAGGGTACGCAGAAGCGATTATCGGGGATTGGCTGAAACAGCCGGTGGAGGATTGAGATGGGAAACGTGACAGTATCAGATTTGATTAAACTCTTAGACAAAGAAGGAAACAAACGCGGTGGTGCTACCGGAAAAGAGAGAATCCTATCTATACAGGTTAATGGAGAGTTTATTGGATATATTACATCTGCAAAACTTGACGGATGGGGAGATGGACTTATCACAGATGTTTGTCTTGAATTAGAGACGGAATAAGAACGATTTTGTGAAAGGCAGGTGATTTTAAATGCGCCGAAAGATGATTGGACTTTGCGAAGCATACAAGAGATATGGATTTGAGGGAGTGAAAAGACCACGGTATGTTCCTGAAGGATTTTGTGAATGGTGCGGAAGCGAATTACCAAAACAAAGAACTTCATGTTGCTGCGAAGAGTGTTCCGTAAATTTTAATCGTGCGACTAATTCAGCGTGGGGAAATGTAGGCGGTGGTTACAGAAACCATATCATGCGTAGAGATAACTACACTTGCCAGAAATGCGGTGAGTTTCACGCATTGATAAACGAAAACGGTATACCACTTCCGACATCTGACGGAGAACTTGACGTACACCATAAAATCCCGGTTCATCTTGGCGGTAGTGACAGTCCAGACAATTTGGTTGCACTTTGCAGGAAATGCCATAAAGAAATTCACAGGCAGAAAGGCAGGTGATATAAAAATGCTCTTGAAGGTGATTTCGACAGGCTCACAAGCCGGAAACTGCTATGCGCTGATTGCGGATAATGGCGAGATACTTTTGCTTGATTTTGGGTGCGAATCAAAGAAAATCCTGCAAGGTATTGACTATAAGATTTCCGATGTAAGAGCAGCGTTACTCACCCACGCCCATTTTGACCATGCCAAAGCATATCGTTGGCTTTTCCAGAACGGCATACCAATTTACACCAACGACGAAACCGCAGAGCATTTTGAAATCATCAGCGGAGAGAAGATGATAGGGAAACCGGAGAGGATACCGTTTGAGGCTGTATCGTTCCGAATTGTACCGTTCTATGTTCCCCATGACGGCTGTCCATGCTACGCATACATAATCAGCCATCCGGAGTGCGGAAACATCATATATGCCACGGATATGAGCCGTATCGCACAAGTAGACGAGAATTACCGCTTGAAGATGGTAGATTGTAAGCCGATTGATTGGAGTTTCAAGAACCTGCATCTGTCTCACATGATTATTGAAGCAAACTATGACTTCTCTGATTTCGCTGATATAGACGAATTTAAGCGTTCCCATGTGGGATTCGGGCATCAATCGCTCCAACAATGCAAGCGATTTGTGGAAGAAAATAAAACTCCGGATTTGAGGAATGTGATACTTGTCCACCTGTCAAAAGATACAGACGAGGAAAATATCAGAAGCCAGGTTCAATCGGTTGCCGGGAAATGGGTAAAGGTTGATGTTGCACGAGCCGGAATGAGCGTGGAAATGAGTAAATATCCGTTCTAAGGAGAGTAGAAGAATGAAAACAAAACAGGAAAGATGTAGATTTTGTCATAGATTTATGGGAAAGAACCATGATGAAGTCCATTGCGTTGTGGACGGTTGGGAGGATGACAAAGTTAAAATTGTTACTGAGGAAGAATGCGAGAAATGCGATTCTTTCGAGTCTAAATTTATTGAATACCCTCTTACGATACAAGGCATAGAAAATCAGAAGATAGAAGCAAGAGGAACTTATGAAATGGGGTCTTTGTGCGAAATAAGCCCTTGCGGAAAGGAATATGAAGGAAAAAGTTTCCTTGGAATATACCTTGGCGATTTACCAATAGGAATACATACAACTTATGACAGAAAAAGCGGAATACTCAATAATTTTGCCATGACAAACCCGGCGATATTTGTTCCAGAACTGAAAAAGATTGTTTATGGAATGGAAAGCTGGTGGAGAATTATAGAAAATCCAGAAGATTTCAAAGGTATATCCAAAGAAGATATTGAAAATACATGGTATGTGAAACTGTTGAGAGGTTTTGATAAGGAAAGCGAGGAATAGCTTATGAAAGTCTGGATTACAAAATATGCGCTGACGGATGGGATTATTGAAGCGCAACAAATTCCTGGTGCTACATACGATGATAAAGAATATGTATTTTTTGTAGGTAAAAATAGTCAGTATATCACAGATTTTTATATTCCTTATGAGGAATTGTTTTGGGATAAAAATTCTGCAATCGTAAAGGCCGAAGAAATGCGCCAGAAGAAAATCGAGAGTCTGAAAAAGCAGATTAATAAGTTGGAGGAAATGAGGTTTGAGTAAAGATTGGGAAGAATTCAGGGGAGATTCTATTGCTTATTGGAACAAGCAAATATCAAAAGTAATCGAAGAATGGTGCAAAGAGGCAGGAGTAGTTTCCCCAGTTGGATATTATCGTAATTCTTTATCGGGATATTTTGAAGTATATACCGATAGACCTGGATATTTGGTCGGTAAAGGAGGCGGACTTGTCAAAAAATATGAGCAAGCACTAAATGAATTGTTTTGCTCGGATTTAAAAATAAAATTCTTTGAAATCCGTGGTGGATTTGCAAATCTAGGGGAGATGGTAGAATAATGGACTATTTCAAGAAATGCCCGAAATGCGGACGGTATATGACTTATACGGGAGGTGGATCATGACAGATCTGGAAAAAGCAGAAGCGATAGCGAGAATCGCAATCAAAAACGGCAAAGAGAAAAATTTAGTTCTGCTGACGGAGGAATGCGCAGAACTGATTCAAGCGGTCAGCAAATACAAGCGGACGGGGAATAAATACCCGGTGGCGGAAGAAATGGCCGATGTTTACATAATGCTGACTGAAAACCTCATCACGCTTGATCTGGATGAAAAGGTAATGGAGATCGTGGATTTTAAGATCGTCTGGACGCTGGAAAAAATGGCAGAGCATGCGGAAGACGATATTTCCCAGTTTTTCAACAGGCTGATGAAAAGATTTACGGAGGAGAAAATAAGTAATTAAATATATTGTCAAATGTGATTAAATGTGTTAAAATATATTCAAAGGAGTAAATTATTATGAACACATCAAATATCACAAATTATAAACCAAAAGATTTTGCTGAATTGTTAGGAGTATCTGTTAAAACATTACAACGTTGGGATCGAGAAGGAATTTTAAAGGCAAATCGAACTCCAACTAATAGGCGTTATTATACTTATGACCACTATCTTCAATTCAAAGGCATAAAATAAGCGGCTGAAAATGCAGGAAACCTTTGAGAAATGGAGGATGAGGAAATTGCTAAAGAGTTACAAAACGGAAATTGACCCAACTCCAGAACAAATACAAATAATTCACCGCACAATTGGTACATGCAGATTTGTCTATAACTTCTATCTTGCGCATAATCAAGAAATATACCAGAAAGAAAAACGATTCATATCCGGAATGGACTTTTCCAAATGGCTGAATAATGAGTACATTCCAAATAATCCAGAATATCAATGGATCAAAGAAGTAAGCAGTAAGTCCGTGAAGAAAAGTATTATGAATGCAGAGACTGCTTTCAAACGATTTTTTAAACATCAAAGCAGATTCCCAAGATTTAAAAAGAAAGGAAAATCTGACGTGAAGATGTATTTTGTGAAAACAGATAAAAGAGTCGTTATTCAATGTGAACGTCATAGGATTAAGATACCTACACTCGGATGGGTTCGTTTAAAAGAAAAAGGTTATCTTCCAACTGTGGAAAGTGGTTGTCTTATCAAAAGCGGACATGTATCCATTAAAGCAGGAAGATATTATGTATCTGTGTTAGTAGACATTCCAGATATATCACATGAAGAGCTAAATGAATCTGGTATAGGAATTGATTTAGGCGTCAAAGATTTCGCTGTTATCAGTAATGGCAAAGTATATAAGAGTATCAATAAATCAAGTAATATTAAAAAACTTGAAAAACAATTAAAAAGAGAGCAACGCTGTCTTTCGAGGAAATACGAAGACTATAAAAAGCGTTTGAAGAAAAAGAAAGGAGAAGCTACTCGGCAAAATATCAATAAACAAGTCTTAAAGGTACAGAAACTTCATCAAAGGATAGAATATGTTCGTTCTGACTACATTAACAAAACAATCAATGAGATTGTGAAAACCAAACCATCTTATATTACGATTGAAGATTTGAATGTATCAGGAATGATGAAGAACAGGCATCTTTCAAAAGCTGTTGCGTCACAGAAGTTCTATGAATTTAGAACCAAGCTTAAAGCAAAATGTGATGAAAATGGTATTGAATTAAGACTCGTAGACAGATGGTATCCATCATCCAAAATATGTCATTGCTGTGGTGCTATCAAGAAAGATTTGAAGCTTTCAGATAGAATATATCGTTGTGATTGTGGCTATGTTGAGGATAGGGATTTCAATGCTGCTCTTAATCTAAGAGATGCTTTAACTTACGAAGTTGCATAATAAGGTAATTGTAGATATGTACCGAAGGCTTATTCGGGAATTTACGGCTGTGGACTGTACAAGAACTTGTGAGTAGTGCTTGAGCAATCAACACAAAAGCATACAGAATGAAACAGCAAAACGGATTTCGTGAGAACCGTTAAGTCTCGATATGGATATTTTTGTCCATATTTTGAGTAGCAGGTGGAGCGAGTGACAGAACATAAAAGATTGACAACGAAAGAAAAATACCCTCATGGGGCAGAGGGAGTGTCAAAAGATAAACTGACAGGAAAATATTGCCGTGGTGTATTTGAAGCTACAGCTTGTGTGGAAAAGCTGGAAGAATACGAAACCGCCGAGGAAGAGGGAAGATTAGTAGTGTTGCCGTGTAAGGTTGGGGATATGGTTTATGTGATTGCTCCAAACCACAGACTTTGCGAAGCAAAACATGATTGTGATGAATATGATTATGAAAACTACTTGATTTCATGGTGTGAGAAGTTTTGTCCATATGGATATAAGGGAATTGGAGTTATAAAAGACATTATATCACACATTGAAATTCGTGATAACGGGATTTGTTATTGCACGACGAACTGTGGTTATTTATATGATGATAAGGTATTTCTTACCAGAGAAGAAGCCGAGAAAGCATTGAAAGAAATGGAGGGAAAGGCATGAATGAATTTTCTATTGAATGGACTAAAGACCGGAATTACGCCGGAGTTACCGTTCCGTCCGGGACTGCATTGAAAAGCAAACTGATGCGATATGCACAGGAAAGACCGGATGAGGTTAAGCTAATGGATGAGAATAAAGATGGTTCAGCTTTTTTCCATGTTCCGGTTTCTTACATAAAGTGCAGTCCGCCGAGGAAGGTTTCAGAAGCGCAGCGGGAAGCTGCTGGAGAACGGTTAAGAAAAATGTGGGAAGAAAAGAAAGGGGAGATGACTTATTAATAAGGTAATTTTAATGGGAAGATTAGTTCGAGAACCAGAGGTGAGGTATTCTCAGGGAGACAAAACAACGTCGGTTGCTAAGTACACTCTTGCAGTAGATAGGAGATTCAAGAAACAGGGAGAGCAAAACGCAGATTTTATCAATTGTACATGCTTTGGGAGGGGGGCGGAATTTGCGCAATTACATTTACATCAGGGAATGAAAATATTGGTGGTTGGTTCTTGGCAGACAGGCTCTTATACCAATAAAGATGGACAGAAAGTGTATACAAACGATTGCATTGTAAATGAACATTATTTCTGTGAAAGCAAAAATGAAGGGAATTACACGCCGCAGAATCCAATGCAGCAGCCCATTTCGCAAAATACTATGGTTGACTCAGACGGCTTCATGAACATTCCGGACAATCTTGACGATGATAGTTTACCATTCAATTAGAAAGAGAGGTAATTTGATATGAACATCATTCTTGATCCCGGCGCGTTTATGCCGGAGTTTGCGCACAAAACAGATGCTGGAGCGGATTTGAGAAGCCCAGTATATGCGGTGGTTCCGGCAAGAGGAAATACGGTAATTGATACCGGAGTACACGTTGAAATCCCGGAAGGATATACCATCTTCTTAAAGTCGAAGTCTGGATTGAATGTAAAGCACAATCTCATTGGTGAAGGGGTTGTGGACGCACTTTACACGGGAAGCATCAAAGTGAAGCTTTACAACTTAGGCGATACCGATTATCAGATTTTGCGTGGCGACAAAATTATCCAGATGGTCATTCTGCCGTGTGGATATTGCGAATTTACACAGGTTGATAAATTTGCAGAGACAGAACGTGGAAATGGTGGATTTGGAAGCACAGGGAAGTAGATATGAAGGAAAACCCGGCAAATGACATAAAAGATACCATGTGGAAATTCCTCATGGATAAAGGACAAAAATCCAACATACCGGCATTGAAAGAGTATGTATACGATTTAATCCAAATGACTACTCAGAAAACAGCCGGTCAGAGAAAAGCAAAAGACCACATAAGTTGGGATGAACTCGATATGACAATCATGAGCATTGTGATTGAAGCAACAGCACTTGTACTATCGGGCGATTTAGATGAAATAGAAAGGAGAGACTAATATGAAACAGTGTTGCGGAACGTGCAAATTCCACCGTACAGACGATGGCGGCGAGTGGGTATGCACGAATGATTTGAGCGAGTATTACGCACTGGAAACGAATTATTCGGATGGGTGCGTGGATTGGACTGTACGAGATGAAACCGAATAGAGACTATCCCATAATCCTCGGCATGACACCGCCGAACAAGCAGGGCATAGGCATAAAGAGCAAACTTGGTTCTGGTTATGACCTGTACATACTGGACGAGGATATGACACATCAATACGTGCAGCTTCACTTCTGCAATATAGAAGCGATTGACCGGATGATTGACCTGTTGCAGAGGATGAAAGAATTGTGTGAAAGGGAGGAAAACAATGAATAAAACAAAAATAGATTGGTGCGACAGCACATGGAACCCTGTAACGGGCTGTCTGCATGGGTGCGAATACTGCTACGCAAGAGGTATCGCAAACAGGTTCGGAACAAAAAACCAGTGCCACAATTTTTACGGTGGACATCCGATAGGCAAGATTCACGAATTAGAGGAACCGGCAGTAGTTACCGAAACTGGGAAGAAAACGCCATACCCATTTAACTTTGAACCGACATTCCATAAATACCGCCTAAACGAATACCAGAACAAGAAAGGCAGAAATATTTTTGTGTGTAGCATGGCTGATTTATTCGGAGACTGGGTGCCGGATGAATGGATAGAAGAAGTGTTTAAGGCTTGCCACGATGCTACACAGCATAATTATTTGTTTCTCACAAAAAATCCAGAAAGATATGCGGAGTTGGGTATGCCTTGCGACAATTACTTATGGTATGGAACAAGTGTGTGCAAGAAATCTGACATCCCAAAATGCAAGTATCTTCCGCTTGGTAGTAAAAAATTTGTGAGCATTGAGCCTATTCTGGAAGATTTGAAGATTATCGACAGTCCGCTAATAAATTATGTTGACTGGGTGATTATTGGTGCAGAAACCGGGCGCAGAAAGAATAAGGTTATTCCGGAAAGAAAATGGATTGAAGATATTGTGAACGAGTGCAAGAAGGATAATACGCCTGTCTTCATGAAATCTAGTCTTTCTGATATTTGGGGAGAACCGCTGATACAGGAGTTTCCAGAGGAATTGAAAAGGAAGTGATACCAATTAACAACACCAGAAAGAATATAGCAAGGGCGAAAGCCGAAAGTATTGATTTGACAGGGGAAAAGTTCGGTAGATTGACCGTCCTGAAAAAAGCAGAACCAATTATTGATAAGAGAGGAACAAGAAATTCTGCATGGGAATGCCAGTGTGATTGTGGAAATATTAAAATTGTCAGGCAATCACAATTAGTTCATGGAAAGACAAAATCATGTGGATGCTTGCAAAAAGAGGCGGCGAGTTCTGCGAAAAGAACTCATGGATTATCTGGACAATGTGGGAGACTTTATCCTTTATGGAAAAGTATCAAATACAGATGTTACACAAAAAGTTCTAAGGACTATGAACGATATGGCGGACGTGGAATTGTTATGTGTGATGAGTGGAGAGATGATTTTAAATCTTTTTACGATTGGGCGATTAACAATGGCTATAAAGAAGAAAAAACAGACAAGGGATTAAATGTTTTAACAATAGATCGCATAGATGTCAATGGAAATTACGAACCAGGAAACTGCCGTTTTGTCACAAACGAAGTTCAAGCAAGAAACAAGAGGGATTCAATAAGAGATAATGAAAGGTTTAAAATTTGCCCGATTTGTGGCAAAAGATTTGAAATTTCCCAAAGAAATGGCTCAAAAACGTGTAGTCGTAAATGTGGAACAGAGTTGAAGAAAATCAATCATCCAAATACTAAAGATTATATAAAAATATGTCCTATATGTGGAAAAGAATTTAACGCCAAAAGGGGCGGACATTATAATCAAGCGATTTATTGTAGTAGAGAGTGCAAAAATTTATCCGAATCACCTATTTGGGAACTCAATGGGGAATCGCATAGAGTTGTAGAATGGGCTGAAATAACAGGGATAAATGCTCATTGCTTGCTTCACAGAAAGGATCTTGGATGGGATATAGAGAGAATATTGACTACACCAATAAGAGCAAAAAGAGGTGAAAAGAATTGATAATCCTTGAGGATACCAGAAACCAAGTAGGGAAACATGACAAGAAAAATGAGTATTTCCGGCAAAAAGGAATTGAAGTTCGAAGGACAAAACTCTATTGTGGAGACTACACATTGCCGACAGATCAAAGCATTTGTATCGACACAAAAAAAGACATTCAAGAGTTGATTGGAGATATATGCGGAAAATCCCATGAACGGTTCAGAAATGAGCTTATACGGGCGCAAGAGAGCCATATAAAGCTAATTATACTCACGGAAGATAACGGCGGGTACTGCGACAGGAAAAAGACGATTTACAACAAGCCAGTGACGTGCGTAAGAGATTTATTCAGCTGGAAAAACCCACGACTATTTATTTTTCAAGGTGGCAAGCAGAAATATCCAAAAGCAACAAAAGGCCAGACATTGGCTAAATGCCTTATAACCCTGCAAGAGAAATATGGATGTGAATTTTCTTTTACGACTAAAGAGAATAGCGGAGCAGAGATTTTAAGGCTATTAGGTATCTCAACGGGCGTTTGAGAAGTTTAAAGGATTATTGGAGGAAGGAAAATGAAATTTAGGGAATTTGTATCATGGTGTAATCAAAGAGCCGCTGACGGGTGTTGGGGCATGCTTGAAGCTATGGTTTGCGTTGACATTATAGAAACGGTGCGTAAAGAGCGGTTCTGGAAAAGAGAGAAGTTCTGGAAAGAGAATTACGCCGATGATGTTCTGGAACAGATTGTGAACCCGATTGAGAAGAAAATTGAAGAAATGGTTAGGAGTAGACAATGAAATACATAGCATCCTGGAGCGGCGGCAAGGACAGCACGGCAAGCATCATTCTTGCGCATGAACACAACGAGCCGCTCGACCTGATTATCTTTTCAGAAGTCATGTTTGATGAAAATATCAGTGGGGAACTGCCGGAGCATATTGATTTTATTAAGAATAAGGCGATACCCGTATTTGAGAACTGGGGATATAAGATAAAGATATTGCACTCGAATAAAACGTATATGGATTGTTTCCACCATAGGACGGTACGCGGTAAAAATATAGGAATGAAGAAAGGATTTGTGATGAGCGGTCATTGTGATGTTCAGCGAGATTGCAAATTACGTCCCATAAAACAGTTCTGGAAGGGACAAAAAGATTTTACACAGTATATCGGCATAGCAGTAGATGAGCCTGCCCGAATGGAACGGATTGTAAAAGCAGGAAATCAGGTGTCTTTATTAGAAAAATATAACTATACAGAGAAAATGGCATTTGATCTCTGCAAGCAATACGGCCTGTTATCCCCAATTTATGATTTTGCTCCGAGGGGAGGCTGCTGGTTTTGCCCAAATGCTAAATATGCAGAATTAAAGCACCTGCGGACATACCATAAAGACCTTTGGAACAAACTACTAGAGCTGGAAGATGAGCCGGAATTAATCGGGAACATGTGGAACATACTCACCAAAACCAGAATCCATGACTGGGAAGAACGGTTTTACTGGGAAGAACAGCAGTTGAGTATATTTGATATTTAAGAGAAGGAGGACTGATTAACAAAGTATCTCAGCGGTCGTTTGAGAAGTTTAAGGAATTGTTGGAGGAAGGAAAATGAAAATCCATTATCAGTGTAGTAACTGTGGCAAGCGTTTTCAGACAAGTCCTATTCCGGGAGTACCGGATGGAATGTATTTCAGCGGTTGTCGAGCAGTAGGAGACGCATTTTACTGCGAGGATTGCGTAAAAACATGGGCTGAGCGCAACGGGAAAGAATTTGACAAACAGTACAAAGACCCGGAAGGAATGTTTGTAAAATGGTGGAACAGAACTGTTGATATGCAGTGCGCCGGGATGAATATTAAGAAATACCGGGTTGTAAATGGGATGTATGAGGAGGACTGACATGCAGAATATCGCAAACAATGATTCAGAATACATCAAACTTGCAAAGCATTGTATTGGACTTGACCGAAAGAAACCGTACATACGGCACGGCAGGAAATTTTATAAGCCGTACAGGAATTATTATTACTGTAAAAAGGGCAACGAATATTGGGATGCAATGGTTCTTTCTGGCTATGCAGGATATTGGATAGAAAACAGGGAAGGATATGTAAGCTATTATCTCACCAGAGAAGGACTGGATTGGCTCGGAGAATGTTTGGAAATACATATCTATGATGAGGAGGACTGACATGCAGGAATTAGAGAAGATTCTGAATGAAATTGATGAAAGAATCGAGTATGCAAAAAAAGCATATATAATCAACGAAGACTTGGAAGTATATTTGATGTATAAAAAAACACTGGAAGAATCCAAGGCCATTATCCGCAAGCACATGAATGATGGCTGGGTTCCGGTTGAGGAGCGGTTGCCGGAATATGGCAAGAAAGTTCTCGCATATGGTAAAAGCAGGAAAATTGATATTGCGAGCCTATATAGTCGAGATAAGCATATGTGGTTAGTCGGAAGTATGTGCTCCGTAGCGTTTGACATTATCGCATGGTAGCCACTACCAGCGCCGTACCGACCGGAAAGGAGCGAAGAATGAAACCAGAAGAAGCGACTGAAATTTTGGAAGAAATTAAAGAGTTAGATGATACGTTATACGCATATAGCGATATTTATATGAAAGCGTTAGAAACAGCAATCTCCGCTCTCAAAGAAATCAAGCAATACCGGGAAATCGGAACCGTGGAAGAGTGCCGAGAAGCGGTGGAGAAGCAGAAACCGAAGAAACCTGTACTGCGTAACGATAATGGGAAATTACGAAAAAGCTGTCCGGTTTGTGGGTGTTTCTTTAGTCCATTATCAAGAAGTTGTCCTAAGTGTGGACAGGCTATTTTACAGGAGAATAAAGATGATTGAAGTATTAAAAATTGAGGACTTTGTGATAAAACAACTTTTCCTTCCGTATTCTACAAGTATTCATGGAATTGACGGCTGGCATGAAAGCATTACGGAAGATTGTAAATACAAATATATGCTCAGTAAAAATCCAGAGAAAATAATAGAGATATTAAACAATAAGCCGTTGGTAAAAGAAAAAATATTTAACCGCATAAAGAAGTTCGGTGGCGTCAAATGGTATCGTTATCTCGATATGAGTAATCCGGTAATTCAGTGGGTAAATGAGAATTTGGAGGGGATTGAAGATGAGTAACATTAAAATCACGCAATGCAAAGGAGACGGACAAGGAAGTTGCAAAATGTGTTCGGACAATGGCAAGTGGAATAGAACCTGGATGTGTTTTCTTTATAAAATCGAAGGATATGAAGGATGCTATTGTTCAGAGTGCGCAAAAAGAATAAGGGAAGGTGAAAAGAATGAATGATGACTTAATTAGTCGGGAAGAGGCATACAAAGCGTTTTCCGATTATCTCAATAGAAATATTATTGGAGAAATATCTTCTCGGGCAGAATTAAGCATTGGAGAGATAGCAAGCGTTATTAAGAGTATTCCGACAGCCTTTGATAAGGAAAAGGTGATTGAGGAATTAAAGGGTGAAATAGAATTGTGTGTTACACATCCTTTATATCCAGGGAGATATATCAAAAAAAGTAGAACCATTGAGATTGTCGAGAAAGGCGGGATTGAATGATATGAATGACTGGGGGAAAAGATGTAAAGGATGTGCTTATTGCGTACATGCAGATAAAGAAAAGATGAAGTGTTTTCCTGGGTCAGAAGATTGTAAATCGGAATATGATTTGGAAGAATCTGACTTTGAAAAAGAATGTAATTGCGACTTCTTTAAAGAAAGGCAGGGTTGAATGAGCAGAGTAGAAATTCACTATCCAGATGATAAATGGATTCCTTTTGATTGGCCTATAAAACCACAGGACAAGCAGTTATGCGTAGTGATTCCGAATATTGGAAATAAAAATCCACTAATATGTCAATGGAGATGGGGAAATCATAATCATGTTGGCATGGACGCTTTCTGTGATATATCTGAAAGGATTTATTATAAGAATACAGATATTGTAGATAAAGATTTTGTCGGAGATTGAGAAGTGGTTTGAGGAGGACGCAGAATGACCCGAACAAATTTCAACCAATTCATCTACGGCAAGCAGAAAGGGAAGTTCGCCGGGAGCAAGAAAAAGAAACGGAGGATTAAGCGTGGACGATAACAAAGGACTCTTGTTTATAGGAATTATTTTAATCATTATTGGCTTGGCTGGACTTAAATTTTAATAACACTTCTACAAAAGATAATCTAAAGTACAAAAGATGTGCCGATTCTGGCGAAAATACCAAAGAGGATAAAACTGAATATTGAGGTGGTGATAACTTGATTTAATGCGAAAGCATAAATACAAAATCCGGGTATTCCGGTGCCCTGACTGCGGAAATAAGATGTATGCGGCGAAATCAAAAGGCTGCATGACAGCAACTGGGCACATGAAATACCTATGGTGCGCACATTGTAAAGAAGTTAAGAATATGGTGCAGATTGAGAAAATTTAGAAAGGAGCCAGCCTCCGGCCGGGGCAACGTGTACACAGGCTTCTTTGAGAAATGGAATATAAAAAGAAACTGAAATGCGAATTATACAATGACAGTATGCAAGGGTGGAAGTGCTACCCTATTCAAAAAGCACAGCTTATTATAGCGGATGTTCCTTATAACGTAGGCACTAACTTTTACGGGAGCAATCCCATGTGGTACAACGGTGGAGATAACAAAAATGGTGAGAGCAAACTTGCTGGGAAAGCGGCGTTTGCAAGTGATTTCAACTTCAATTTATATGAATATTTCCACTTTTGCAGTCGGTTGATGAAGAAAGAGCCAAAGAAAGCGGGCGCAAGAGGACGTTCCAGTGACGCTCCATGTATGATTGTATTTTGCTCATTTGAACAGACACATACTCTCATTAAGGCGGCAGAGAAGCACGGATTTATCCATTACATACCGCTTGTGTTTGTAAAAAATTACAGCCCGCAGGTTTTGAAGGCAAATATGCGTGTCGTAGGCGCTACGGAGTATGCGTTGGTATTTTACAGAGACAAACTTCCGAAGTTTAGAAACGGCGCACAGTTTGACGAAAACGGAAAAACAATCAGGGGAACCGGGCATATGGTTTTTAATTGGTTTCCGTGGGAGAAAGACGGAAAAGAGATACCAAAGATCCACCCTGCGCAGAAACCTGTGAAGCTGTTGAAACGTCTGATTGAGATATTCACCGACCCCGGAGACGTAGTTATAGACCCATGCTTCGGGAGTGGTTCTACCGCAAGAGCTGCGGTGGAATTAGGACGAAATTTTTATGGATTTGAAATCAATAAGGAGTTCTGCCGCAGAGCGAAAGAAGAAATGCTGAAATTTCCAGAAGAACAGCAGTTGAGTATATTTGATGTTTAAAAGAAGGAGGAGCGGAGTTTCCCGGGGTAAAAGCGCTTTGGCTCCTTTAAGAAATTGACAAGAATTTATAAAATCCTGAGTAGGACGGAGAAAGAGGGAAAACAGGATGGCATTATACAGGAACATACACTTATCATTCTGGCAAGACACAAAAGTGACGGATGACTTTACGCCAGAAGATAGATACTTTTACCTTTATCTTCTGACGAATCCACATACTAATTTGTGCGGATGCTACGAAATCAGCATAAAGCAAATGGCTAATGAGATGGGATATGACGTAAAAAAAGTAAATAAACTCATTGATCGCTTCTCTTCTTTTCATAATTTAATTCGTTATAGCCAGACTGTAAGAGAACTTTTAATATTCCATTGGTCGAAGTATAACTGGACTTCATCTGAAAAGTTCAGGAAGCCTTTGCTTCAAGAAATACAAAATATAAAAACAGATGATTTCAGGGAATATCTCTTGAAATTATTTGATGGCGAAAATGTGAAATACGGTATGGATACGGTATTCGGAAAAGAAGAATACGGTATCAATACAAATTGTATGGATACAACTGATGCTGTTACTATTACTGATACTATTACTGATACTGTATCTGATTCTGAAGCTGATACTGATAAAAGTAAACTGACAGAAATAAAAGAGATTGTCCAATACTTAAATGACAAATGCGGTACAAGATATAGGTATCAAACCAAAGGAACTCAGGATCATATCAACGCACGGCTCAAAGAAGGCTATACGGTTGATGATTTTAAGATGGTGATTGATAAAAAGTTCGAGGAATGGCATGGAACAGATATGGAGAAGTTTTTGAGACCAGAGACTCTATTTGCCGGGAAATTTGAGTCATATCTCAATCAGAAAATTGTAAAGAAAACATATCAAAGTCAAACAGCTCAGATGCTTGATGGTTTTTATGACCAGACAGCCGAATGGGTAAGAAAGATGGAACAGGAGGAACAAGCGAATGACTGTTAGGGAATTTGGAATATTTGCCGATGCAATAAAAACTTATTTTCCGCGGGACAATGTATTGCCAACTGAGAAAGCTATGCAGTTATGGTATTCAGAGCTGAAAGATATACCGTATCAATTAGCGCATACGGCATTGCGGAAATATGTGTCCACAAATAAATTTGCTCCGACAATAGCAGATATTCGAGAACAGGTTGCTGAGTTGAATAACCAAAACGAAGAAGAACTCAACGAAACCGCCGCATGGTCTCTTGTGCTGAAAGCAATCCGCCGGTCTACATACTATTCCGAAGAAGAGTTCGCAAAATTACCGGCTACTGTTCAACGTGCGGTTGCAAGTCCGAAACAGCTTTGGGAGTGGGCGACGCTAGAAGATGTGGATGGAAAGACGCTAACCGTGATCCAGTCGAACTTTCAGCGAACTTTCCGGATGGAGCAGCAAAGGGAACGTGAGCGGAACAAATTAAGTCCGGATGTGCTGAAGCTGATGCGACCACTTAACAACCCACAGATTGAGGATAAACCAAAGGAATTAAGCGTTGAAGAACAGAGAATGATTTCCGAAGTACATTCGAGTCCGGCTCCGGAAGGATTTTCAGAAATTGTCAGGAGGAGGATTTATGAGCAACAAACTAAAGAGAAAAGCAAAACCGTATAAAGCACCGCTTAATGTCTCGAATTTTGCTGTGCAACAAATATCTAATATCACTGGGGCAAAAGTAGAGTCATTGAAATTTTTGTGCGCAGCTAGAGAAAAAGAATATGAAGAATTTTACACAAAAGAATCTCAAAAAAAATTATGGAAAGCAGAAGATTACATAGCGGTAGCAAATGTTTTGATATCTCTCCTTGCGATAAAAATGAGCTGGGGGTTTACGAAATCTTGTGCTAAATTTATTAAAAATTTAAACCCCGCAAAAGAATACATAGAACGCAACGGTGTAGAAAACACGTATCTTGAATTAAAAAAACTAATGGAAATAGACATTGCGTTTGATTCTATGGATATCAATAAAGAATTTGGATTTGATGGAGGTATTGAAATGGCAAAGGACAATTATATTTTCTTAACAACAGGCGATATGTCAAATATTTCGGTAGACTTAATTAAAAATGCGTTAATGGAATATGAATCAACAGGATATACGCCAGACCAAATAAAGGACATGAAATTCTTATTAATCGAAAAAAGCAAGGAATGCGGAAAGCTTAGAAGAGAGATTCAAAATATTCAGAATGATTTGGAGGATGAAGAATAATGAAAGAAATAATTGGAATGAAACTGTCGGACGCTCTTTACAAAATTCCGGATGATAAAATAATATGCATAGGTGCCGCAACAGGATTCGTATTTTGCGGAAAAAAAGAGCAGTTTTTAGAAGACGAAAATCTTATCTCGCAGAAATTAATAGATAACGCAAAATTTAACATGAAGCAATATGAAAGCAGAATATTAAATAAATGCAATGAATGTTTAAACGGGAAATGCAGAATGAGCGATATGAAAAGTAAAATTAAGATTATAATGTACACATTCAAAATATATACGGACAATCTTAAATACATATTATCTTTTACGGATTTAAAAAATAGGATTATAAAAGATGCGTACTTGCGGTTGCACAAAAATGGAATCGTAATACTTGTTGAAGGAAAAGAAAAAGGGATGTTTTGGGATGAAGATGAATACAGCGAATGGAGACGAACAGAAGGAGGATGCATATGATTGAGATTATCGGAGAAATTAAAGACGTTAAAGAAGAGGAACTGCGGGAACTGGAACACCTGCCTGAATGGAAAGAACGTATGCTGAGAACTTTCCTCGGAAGTCATTATGAGGAAGATAAGTGAAATGTACCGCCGATCAGGCGGAACAAGGTGGGAACACCACTGTTGTGAATGTGCATGGCTTAAAAAAGCCGGAAAGAACATCGAATGTGCGCAGTACCCGGAACATATTCCGTGGAAGGAAAACTATATTGCCTGTAAGTTTTATGGCGAGAAAAGCGCTTCTTCTGGTGATGGACAATTAAATATTTTTGATTTGATGAAATAGTTCAGAAAGGAGTCGGAGCCGCTGGCCAGCGAAGGGATATCCCGGCTCCTTTTAACCACGCCGTGAGCAAGAAATCCCCCACTTATAGAAGTGGGGGGATGAATTGCGATTAACACGGCGTTTCCTTGACTTTAGAATCTTACTGTATTATAATGTATTTACAAATCAGTCGTATTCGCCGGAAAGGATATAAACATAATGCAATTGGATACAAATAATCATTCGGTATTCATGTTACACTATCATTTGATTATGTGTATAAAATATCGTAACAAAGTAATAGACGATATTATCTCTAATCGTTTGAAAGAGATATTTGAAAAGATTGCTCCTGCCTATAACATTACATTAGAGGAATGGAATCACGATACAGACCATGTTCATATTCTATTCAAAGGGCAGCCGAATACAGAAATCAGCAAGTTTATCAATGCATATAAATCCGCAAGTAGCAGACTCATAAAGAAAGAGTTTCCTCAGATACATAAGTCTCTATGGAAAGAGATGTTTTGGTCACAGAGTTTTTGTCTGCTGACCACAGGTGGAGCGACCGTAGATATTATCAAACAGTACATAATGTCACAGGGAAAGAAAAATGGCAAACAAAGCAAATTTGTGATATCTTCTGTTGCTTCATCTGGCTCTCCATCAAAAGTAAAAAACAAAAATCTATGTACACGCTCTTCTTGGTAATATCCTTCTTCTGATCCGCAATATGGGCATTTCATATCTGTACACCTCCATTTTTAAATTATATCATGCAAACAATCCCGGCGCAATGCCGGGAAAGTCGGTTATTCAACAACAAAATCATAATTAAAACAATTAAAATCATCCTCTTTCTCTGGAATCGGAGAGCATACGCCCACCGCATCCTTTGCGTACAGTTCGCCGTTGATTTTTATAATTTCTATCGGATAATATCCAAAAAGACGGCGTTTACTGTCGACTTTCTTTCCCACTAATTTTTCAGCGCTTTTCTTGCACAATCTCATTTTCTCACTTTCTCCCCTTTTCCCTGGGGGCCGGGAAATAAATCCGCACCGGGGCGAGTCGAACGCCCCGAAAAGCTCCGGCGTGCCTAAAAATCAAACG
>ERZ1090865.167-NODE-167-length-41786-cov-10.121349_pt1 | contig 41786 bp, 36 predicted proteins | sample MGYA00478478_ERZ1090865 | MGnify/ENA primary metagenome ERZ1090865 (study PRJEB33644, sample SAMEA5815715) | chicken gut metagenome | biome: Chicken; feature: Gastrointestinal Tract; material: Caecum | place: Ireland | collected 2019-01-01 | study: A study of the... | reverse complement strand
ATATAGTAAAATAATTATAAAGAATCTTTCCGCTTGCGGTAATAGGAGGCTCACGCCTCAAGGGGGGCTTTATGTCTGACTCGAATCCTAAGAATCTTAACGGACTTTCTGCTGTGGAACGCCTGAAAGCGACCGACAAATATCTCACGGAAATGCGCGGCATTCTTGCCTCCATGGATGAGATCGCGGCTCTGCGCCGTCAGCGCGGGGAAGCTCCTTCCGACGAATTCGGCGGATACAAACGTTCCAATGTGGAGGGCTTTGTCCGTCAGCTGGAAAAGCAGAAGGAATCCATTCTGGCAGAGATCTCCCGTGCGGAGGCAAAGGCTTCCGCGCAGGAAAGCGTTCCCGCGCCCGCCGCGCCCAAAGCGCCGGCTCCCGCGGCGGAATCTTCTCTCGCTTATTCCAAAAACGACACTGCCGTCGCCAGTTTCCGCAAGGGGGATCCCTCGCTCGCCATCGAAAGTATGTACACGGGCCTTTCCATGGACATCGAAAAGATGCGCGACGACATCCTGCAGGAAATGAAATATACCTACAAACAGGACATGGCCATCTATGACGACCTTTCCGCCAAGATCGACGCCATCAAGCCTGCGGATACGGCCGCCATCGAGGAAACGCTCAAACCCATTGGGGAGCACATCACGGCCGTCAACGAAACGGTCGCCTCCGTCAAGGAAGATCTTTCCGCAGTGGGCGGAAGCCTCTCTTCCATTGAGGAAAAGGTCAGTGCGCTCGCTCCCGTCAATTATGAGGAACTTGCCGAGCGCGTGGCGCAGAAAATGGTGGGCGGCATCGATTACGACGCCCTTGCCCAGCACATCGTCGGCATCATGACGGGCGGAATGTCCGGTGCGGCGGCGGCTTCCGCCATCGCTTCCAACGAGGAACGCGCCATCAGCGACCTGAATAAAAAGCTGGATTCCATCCAGTCCTCTCTCGAAGGCGCCATCAGCGTCAAGGAGATGCCCGAATTCCGTAAACTGGATACGCTCATCGCAGACTATCTGCGCACCTATTCTTTTGAGATGATCCCCGACCTGCTGCTTGCGGCAAACGGGATCAAGGACATGGCCAACCGCTATATCATCAGCGGCAACGTCCTGCGCGGCGAAACCATGCTTTCCGATCTGCGCGTGCGCCTTGCCCGCGTCACTCTGTGGGGCAGCGCCGCCATCGCCATCGTATCGGAAACGATCGCCATGCACAAACTTCCCGTGACGTATGCGCCCGAGGCGCTCACGGTATTTTCGGATGCCGTAAAAGAATACGAACAGGCTCCCGCCCTCCCTGCGGAGGAGCTGACCAACCGCCTGCTTGCCGCCAAAAAGGCCGTATTCAACGACGTGGATATGGATTCCATGGACCGCGACACCTATGCCGAAATGCTGGAGATCCGTCAGGATCTGGACGGAGCGGCTCCCGAAAAGGGCACGGTCGACAACCTCACAGAACTCAAAAAGGAACTGATGTCCTTCAATCTTTCTTATTTCATCGATTTTTCGCCCGCCGTGCGCGAGGGCGCTCCTTCCGAGACCTCCGTGGACACGCAGGCGATCCTCGATGCGATCGCCCGTCTCGGCGCGGCTCCTGCACCCGCACCCGCAGCGGCGCCTGCTCCCGCAGCGCGCGACGAAAAAGCGGATGCCGAAATGCAAGCCAGGCTTGCGCAGCTTCACCAGAGCCGTTCGGGCGTTTCCGTCAAAAAACCGCGCCAGCTGCGCCCCGCCATTTCCTCCAAGGACAACAAGGTGGAAAAACAGGAACAGCCGCTGCGCACCGTGCGCCGCAAGATCGAAACCGCGCAGGAAGAGAGCTCTCTCTCCAAACAGGTCGTCGAGGAAATGGCGCAGATCATCGCGGGCAAGAAATAATTGCCTTTCAGGGCATATTTTATAGAACAATTTGTCAGACCGGATTTTTGTCAGCGAAAAGGTAACACAAATGAGGGGGCTGGATGCAGATTCAGCCCTTTTCCTATGAAAAGTCCGGTAAAAGGAGTGTATTTTGAAACAAAAAAACGACCGAAATTTCACACAGGAAAAGGAGGGGCAGGCGAAGAAGGGCTTTTCCGAACTGCCCAGGTTTCTCGGCAACGTAAAGGACGAAACGCGCAGGCAGGACCAGCAGAAGCGCCGCGCGCCGCAGCAGGAAAAAGCCGCGGGGCAGGACAAGCCCGCCGCAAAGCAGGGCAAGTTTGTAAAACAGGAAAAACAGGCAAAAGCGGATAAGGAACATCAGGCAGAGCGTCCCCGCCGCGAAAAGGGGAACGGCCGCCGCGGCAAGGTGAAAAATCCCGTCAAGATCCTGTTTCTCGGCGGCGTAGGCGAAATCGGCAAAAACATGACCGCCATCGAGTGCGGCAACGACATCATCATCATCGACGCGGGCCTCACCTTCCCCGACGAGGAGCTCCCCGGGATCGATCTCGTCATTCCCGATATCAGCTACCTCGTGCAGAACAAGCAGAAAGTGCGCGGACTTCTTGTTACGCACGGTCACGAGGACCACGTTGGAGGCATTGCATATCTGCTCAAAGAGATCAACTGCCCCGTCTACGCAACAAAGCTCACGCTTGCGCTTGCGGACAACAAACTGCGCGAACAGCGCATCAACCGCGCGCAGCTCATCTGCATCAAACCTGGGGATAAGATCAAACTCGGCTGTTTCGGCGTCGAGTTTATCAACGTCAACCATTCTATCGCGGGCGCGGTGGCGCTTGCCATCGACACGCCGCAGGGCAAGATCTATCACAGCGGCGATTTCAAGATCGACCTCACGCCCGTTGCGGGCGAACAGATCGACCTCTCCCGCATTGCCGAACTGGGCAGGGAGGGGATCAAGCTTCTGCTCTGCGAATCCACCAACGTCGAGCGCCCCGGTTATACCATGAGCGAAACGGTAGTCGGCACCACGCTCGATCACCTCTTTTCCGAGCACGCAAACCGCCGCATCATCGTGGCGACCTTCGCTTCCAACGTGCATCGCCTGCAGCAGATCGTCGATCTTGCCGCAAAGTACCGCCGCAAGGTGGCGCTTTCGGGCAGGAGTATGCTCAACGTCGTGGACGCAGCCACCAAGATCGGCGAGCTGACCATTCCCGAAGGCGTGCTCATCGACGTGGAAAAGATCAAAAACTATTTCGACCGCGAGATCGTCATTGTTTCCACGGGCAGCCAGGGCGAGCCTATGAGCGCCCTCACCCGCATGGCGAGCGGCGAATTCAACAAAGTCACCATCGGCGCCAACGACACCATCATCATTTCCGCAAGCCCCATTCCGGGCAACGAAAAGATGATCTGCAAGGTCATCAACAATCTGTACCGCAAGGGCGCCAACGTCGTGTATGAATCGCTGGAAAAAATTCACGTTTCCGGGCACGCTTGCCAGGAAGAGCTGAAAATTCTGCATTCCCTGCTCAAACCGCAGTTCTTTATCCCCGTTCACGGCGAATACAGGCATTTGAAGCGCCACGCGCGCCTCGCGATGGAGCTGGGCATGAGCGAGAACAATATCCTCATTGCCGACATCGGCAACTGCGTGGAGCTGACGAGGGACAGTATGCAGTTCGGTGAAAGCGTCTCTTCGGGTGCGCGCCTCGTGGACGGCGGTTCTTTGGAGGACAAGGAAAACAGCCTTGTCATGAAGGACAGGAAGCACCTTTCCGAGGACGGCATCTTTGTCATCACCGCCTGCGTTTCCGAGCGCACGGGCGATCTGCTCAGCGACCCCGATGTGGTCATCCGCGGCTTTGTTATGCCCGAAAATGCCGACTATTACGCGGAAGTGCGCCGCATCGTCATCAACTGCGCGTCGCAGGTGGACATTCCTGCGGACGTGGAGAACACGGAATACGCCGCCGCCATCAAGAAAGCGGTGAAAAACTTTATCTATAAAAAGACAAAGCAGAACCCCGTCATTATGGCAAACATTGTCCGTGTCTGATATGGACGAGCTGCAATTTTTGCCGCCGTTGCGGATAGACGAACGCCTGCGCGCCCTGCGCGAGCAGGCGATGCGCGTCAGGGATCCGTCCACCCCGGACGAGGTTTTGCGCCTGCTTTTGTGCGTTGCGCGGATGCGCGCGCCCGAAAGAATGCTTGAAATCGGCACGGCGGAGGGGCTTACCTCCGTCGCTCTGCTTTGCGAATGCAGGGAGGCGCGGCTCACCACGGTCGAGCTGGACGAGGAGCGGTACCGCCGCGCCCTCGTCAACCTTTCCGAGTTCGGCGTGCGCGAGCGCGCAAACTGTATTCTCGGCGATGCGGCGGACGTCCTGCCTTCGTTGGAAGGGAAGTTCGACCTCGTCTTTCTGGACGGGCCGAAGGTGCAGTACAGGAAGTACCTGCCCGATTGCAAGAGGCTTCTTTCCCCGCACGGAGTACTGTTTGCGGACGACGTGCTTTTCGGCGGCTGGGTGAACGGAAAAAACCCCGTTCCCGAAAAGCGCAGAATGCTGGCCGAACACATCCGCGAATATCTCACCGCGGTGTGCGCCGACGAGGATTTTATCACAAGCATTCTCGACATCGGGGAAGGGGTCGCCATTTCGGTCAAAAAATAGAGGAACGTATCCGCATTTTCGGAACAATACGCTTAGGGAGGAAACGGTGCAAAGCCCGGAACTTCTTGCCCCTGCGGGCAATTTTGAAAAACTGAAAACGGCGCTCCGCTTCGGGGCGGACGCGGTGTATCTGGGCGGAAAGTCCTTTTCTCTGCGCTCCTTTTCGGACAACTTCACGGACGAGGAATTAAAGGCCGCCGCGGAGTACGTCCATGCGCGCGGAAAAAAGATGTACGTCACCGTCAATATCTTTGCAAAAAATTCCGATTTTTCCCAGCTGGAAAAGACCTTCCGTTTTTTGCAGGAGATCGGCGCGGATGCCGCTCTGGTGACGGATGCGGGCGCCTTTGCTTTGGCAAGAAAGGTGGCGCCCAACTTGCCGCTGCACATTTCCACGCAGGCAAACACCACAAACGCGTATGCGGCGCGCTTCTGGCAGGAAGCGGGCGCGGAGCGCGTCGTGCTCGCCCGCGAGCTCTCCCTGCAGGAGATCGCGCAGATCCGCGATCACTGCCCCGGCCTGGAGCTGGAAGCGTTTGTCCACGGCGCCATGTGCATTTCGTACAGCGGAAGGTGCCTTCTGAGCAACTACCTCGCGCACAGGGATTCCAACCGCGGCGCCTGCGTGCAGGCGTGCCGCTGGAAGTTCGATCTGCGCGCGCGCAGGGAGGAGGTCGGCGGTCTGACGGCGGAAGAGGACGAGCGCGGTACCTACCTTCTGAACAGCAAGGACCTGAATATGCTCTCTCATCTGGAGGAAATGCGCCGCGCGGGCGTGTGTTCGTTCAAGATCGAGGGCAGAATGAAGAGCAGTTACTACCTTGCCACTGTGGTCAACGCCTACCGCCGCGTGCTGGATAAAACGCTTTCCGTAGAAGAGGGGCAGGAGGAACTGAAAAAAGTGGCTCACCGCGCCTTTACTACGGCCTATATGTTCGGCGACAACGCGGAGACCGTCAACTACGAGGATTCGCAGGAGAGCGGCACGCGGGAATACGTCGCGGACGTGCTGGCGGACGGCCTTGTGCAGATGCGAAATCGCTTCCGCACAGGGGACAAGCTGGAGATCTTATCGCCGACGGATACCTTTAATCGGACGTTCACGGTGGAAAACATGGAGGACGAGGCGGGCGCTCCCGTACAGGACGCCAAACTTGTGATGCAAAAGCTGCGCCTTTCCTGCCCGTATCCTCTGCGCGAAGGGGATATTCTGCGCAGGGTGTGAGCGGATCTTTCGCCGCTTTGAATATGCGGAACTTCCGCACAAGAGGTCGTATGGACAAAAAGAAATACAGAATGAAAGAGTTTGCCGCCGAGCATTCTCTCACTCTCGGAAATCACTGCTGTTACGGCGAGTACGGCGGCTACCGCGTACACATCCGTTACAGGGCGATGGGAAACCCCGCCTGCCTGATCACCGTGGTCACGGATACCAAGGGCCGCAACGAGGCGCTGGAAAAGTACCTCGAAAAAAACAAAAAGCAGTTAAAGCTCACCGCGTACGGCGTGGTGGGAATCGGGCTGATGGTCAGTCCGCAGCTCTATACAAATATTTTCCGCCAGATCGGCGAGATCCTCGATAAAATCATCGCCTATCTGAAAAAGAACAATTTCCCGGGGGCGGATCATTGTCCGTATTGCGGAACGCCTCTGGACGGCGGCTGTGTGGATATGCTGGAATCGGACATTCCCTTCCGCGCGCACGAAGCCTGTTTCAACCGCGCCTATGCGGCGGCAAAACAGCGGGAAGCGGACGAGGAGGCGATGCCTGCCAACAGGCTTGCGGGCATGGGCGGCGCGTTTTGCGGCGCGCTGGTCGGGGCCGCGCTGTTTGTCGTGCTCTTTTTCTGGTGGAACTTTGCCGCGCTGGGTGCGGCGGTCTCCGTGTTTCTGGGCGGCTGGCTGTACGGCAAATTCGGCGGTAAAAACACGCTGTTCAAGGTGATCGGCGTGGCGCTGCTCACCCTTGCCGTCATGCTCCTCACCTTTTTCGGGTGCCTGTGGGCGCAGGCGGCCATCGAGGGACAGGGGCTTTCCTATATTTCGGAAGGTCTTTCCCGAGGCGGGGAGTACCTGCAAAACTTTTTGTTGAACTTCATTTTTATCTTCGTGTTTGATCTCATCGGCACATCGTACGCCGTGTTTTCTTTCCTGCGCGACCGCAAGAAGATTTCCGCCAATATGCGCCGTCTGTAAGGAGAAACTATGCTGATCGATTTTCATGCGCACACTTTTTTGGACAAGCTTGCTGCGGGCGCAGTATCATCGTTGGCGGAACGCGCACACTTTAAACCCAATACCAACGGCACTGTTTCCGCCACGCGCGCGATCATGCGCGAGCAGGGCGTGGACAGATTTGTGGCTTTAAACATTGCGGTATCGCCGCACACCGAACGCCACGTAAACGACTATGCCATCTCCCTGTTGCAGTATCCCGAAATCATTCCTTTCGGGTCTGTACACCCCGATTCGCCGAACGCTCTTTCGGAGATCGACCGCCTGTACGAGGCGGGCATCAAGGGGATCAAATTTCACAACGAGTACATGAATTTTCGTGTGGATGACGAACACGCCTTTCCCATCTACGAAGCGTGTACCGAAAAGGGAATGATCATGCTCTTTCATGCGGGGGCGGACAGGGGATTTCCCCCTCCCGTCAAGACGCCGCCGGAAGGGATCGCCCGTGTGTGGAGAAAGTTTCCGCAGGCAAAGATCGTCGCCGCGCACCTGGGCGGGCAGGACATGACAGATCGCTCCGTCGAGGCTCTGGCGGATACGGGCGTCTACATAGACGTCAGTTTTGCCGCAAACTGCGTTCCCGTGGAAGAAGGGGAACGCGTCATCCGTGCCTTCGGCGACCGCGTCCTGTTCGGGAGCGATTGCCCGTGGGATACCCCCGCGCACACGCTGGAATATCTCAACAAAATGCACTTTACCGAGGAGCAAAAAGAAAAGATCTGTTTCCGCACCGCTTTAAAACTTTTGGGCGAAGAGTAATCCAAAATGCGCCTTTCCCGATTTTCGGGAAAGGCGCATTTTTTCTTTGTTTGGTTTTACGGTGCGGAGAAAGTCCCTTGTTTAAAAACTCTGCGTAAGCAATGCGGCAGGGGAAGGGAAACTTTCTAGCAAATTTTAGAATAAAAAAGCGGAAAACGCAAAATGCGTTTCCCGCTGATGAAATTACTCTCCTTTGAAGGGCAGAAGTGCAACGATCCTTGCCTTTTTGATGGCGTTGGAAAGTTCCCTCTGGTGCATAGCGCACACACCGCTCATGCGGCGGGGGAGAATTTTTCCGCCTTCGGTGATAAACTTTTTGAGGCGGTTGACGTCTTTATAGTCGATGGCTTCGACCTTCTCCTGGCAGAAAGCGCAAACCTTTCTGCGGGAGATCCTCTTCATGGGCTTTCTGACGGGTTTCTCTTCCATGATATTTCTCCTTTTAAAATTTTACGTTTGCGGAAACTCCGCGTAAGGGTATTTTCGGAATAAATTGCGTTGAACGATCAGAACGGAATGTCGGAATCGTCGTCAAACGCTTCGAGGGCAGGTTTCTTTTTGGAAGCGGGAGCGGGGGCGGCATACACGTCGTCCGAGCTGTTCGACTGTCCCTTCGGGGTAAGAAATTCCACGTCGTCGGCGATGATGTCGACATACGTGCGTTTCTGGCCCGCGTTGTCCTCTACGTTGCGAAGCTGGATGCTGCCGCAAACCGCCACTTTGTTTCCTTTTTTGGTGAAACGAGCCACGGTTTCTGCAAGCCCGCGCCAAGCCGTTACGTTAAAGAAATCCGTCTGGGGTTCCGCATCGGCGGAAGTCCTGCGGCGGGAAACGGCAAGACCGAAACGGCAGACGGCAATGCCGCTGTTGGTTTCGGAGAGTTCGGGGTCGCGGGTAAGGTTACCGATCAAAAAAACCTTATTCATCCTTTTTTCCTCAGATCGCCTTTGTGATCATTCTGCGCATCACGCCGTCCGTAATGCCTGCGATACGGTCAAGCTCTTTGATGGAGCTGCCATCTGCTTCAAACGTCATCAGCACATAATAAGCTTCGCTCTTGTAGTTGATGGGATAAGCGGTCTTTTTCACGCCCCACTTGTCCGTCGAAACCACCGTGCCGCCCAGGTTTTTGACAACGTCTTCAAACTTGGCGATCAGCGCGTCGCGTGCTTCTTCTGCGATGGATGTGTCGATCAGATAAAGCATTTCGTATTTCATTGATTTCACCTCCCGGTCTTATTCGGCGTACTTTTGCAAGCACGCAAGGTTTGCGCTCTTTTCAGCGCTCTTAACATTATATAGTATTTTTGTCGTTAAGTCAAATATTTTAGCGCCATTTTACGAAAAAGCCCCTTGCTTCAGCAAAGGGCTTTTGTCATTTGTTCAGGGATAAATGGACGGGTTGTTGAGGAAGGAGATGAGTTCCAGCGTCATGTTGAGCAGTTCCTTGATGGAAAGGCTTCCCACCGTGCGCCCCTTGTAAGCGGTCAGGAAAGCGGGGATTTGCTCGTTGAGTCTGGAAGGGTCGGTCACGTCCACCATGCCGTCTGCATACAGGTCGTTCAGCGTCATTTTATTGATGTTTTGCTGTACGTTGGCCACCAGGGAATTGACTTCCTGCAGGGCGCAGGTCACTTCGATGGTCCTTTCAAGGTACAGCGTTTTGCCCGCGTATGCGGCGGCATCTTCTGCGGAAAGGCGCCATTTCCCGTTTTCATATTCCAGGTTCAGATCGGTCACGATGTCCTGTCCCTCATCGTCCTTGTCGGCAACATACAGCGTGCTCACGCCGTAGGTGCCGTCCTCGGAGACGGCTGCTTCGTAAGCGGGCTGGGTGAGCAGGTATTTCCATACCCCCGCGATCTCCCCGTAGGTGTAGAGGGCGGTGCCTTCTGCGGGAAGGTCGGAACCGGAAAGGGCATAGCCGAGGAAGGAATTCACCGCGCCGTCCTGCGCATAGGAAGGGGTAAGAGAAAGCTGGTTGAACATCTGCGTATCGATGTCGTAGTAGAACAGATTGCCCTGTTCGTAAAGCTGCACGGAAGAATCGAAGTCGGTCACGTAGGTGATCTTGGTGTACAGCAGGGTGTCGGCATACTCTTCCTTCACACTCAGTCCTGCGGGAAGGAGGCTGACCGCCTTCATGCGTTCGGCGCCCGCATCCCAGACGTACAGGGTATCCGCATCATAATTTCCCGAAGCGTTCTTTGCCGCCTGTTCGTACAGCGTCTTTCCGTCTGCCGATGTTTTCAGGTACAGAGTCGCGCCCGCATAGGTCTGCGCGTCCTTTTCGGACAGCTGCCATTCGCTGACCTGCGTTGCGGTCACATAGGCATATTCTCCCTCTTCGCTTTGAACATAGGCGTACAGGGGAACGTCCGTATAGAGCGAGGCCAGATCGTCTGTGACAGCGAGATAGGGGGAGTAAACGGTATCGGGGATCTCTCCCGCATAATCCTGATCGTCCGCAACGTTTGCGTTGGAAGAGGTGTATTCCGCGATGAAGTCCTCGACGGGCATATAGCTCCCGCGCAGATAGACGTACAGCTGCGATGCGGCGTATTCGGAGGACAGGGTGGAAATTTTGCTCTGCAGTTCTGCAAAGCGGGTGCGGTTGGGGGTGGCGTCTCCCTCCTGTGCGGGGGAAAGGCTCTCCACTTCGTGGTAGGAATAGACGTTGTCCGCAAACAGCTTCTGAACGGTCAGTTTGGTCAGATCCTGGGAAAGTGTCTGCAAGGTGGAGCCGCTAAGGCTGCCGAGCAGGTTATCGGAGGGATCGATGGGCATGATCTGTCCGAGCGTGAGCGAATCGATGGCATCGGAAAGCCCGTCGACGGACACATCTGCCAGGGCCTGCAGGATCTGCGGCGAGGCGGTCGTCTGCCCCGTGGGATCGGCAAGCGCCTCTTCGTCGGTCACGATGGTCAGCACGTCGCCGAGGGAAATGGAGCCGATCTTTTCGGCGTCCCCGATGTCGTTGAGCGTCCAGCCGCCGATGGCCTGCAGCAGGGGGTGGGAATCTTCCGTCACTTTCACGACGGAGGAGACGGTGATCCCGTCCAGCGCCTGCGTGATCTGTCCGATGGTGCGGCGCTGCGATTCGTCCGTGATCTCCAGCGTGCCGTCCTCGCTCACCCTGTATCCGTTGCCGTAAGCGAGATACAGCAGAACGGCGGGAGAGGAAGCGGAAACTTCGATGACGTCGTCGATGTAGATGTTGTTCATTTCCGCGGGCATTGCGGAGGCGAGGTAGGCGAGCGGCACATACTTCACCCCGTCCAGAACGGTGATGTTCAGATCGATCCCGAAATAGACGGACATCTCGTCGAGCGTCATCGTCTTTGTATTGAGGAAAGAGGAGAGCGCCGAGATCCCGTACGTCATGGGCAGATCGCCCACGCCGTTGGTGTAGAGATAGACGGCGGTGTCCGCGTCTGCGTCGGAAAGGGAAGCTTGCGTATATTCGTAGTCCAGCGCGTAGAGAACGGCGTTTCTGTACTCTTCGAGGATGAGGAAGCCGCCGCTCGCGCTGTCCACCGTGTAATTTCCGCTGCCGTCCGTCTGCGTGGCGAGCACATAGTATTTCCCGTCGACGGTGTAGTAGTCGCCGCTCTCGGGCGCCGTGCTCGTCTGCGCATACAGGGGCTGATAGCGGTAGGGGGAAGCGATCTTCTGGGTGTAAACGCTTTCTCCCGTTGCGGTGAGCGTCACTTCCCGATAGCCGTCGGGCGTTTCCTGGGTGGGAGGACAGCTCGTATAGAGCTTCTGACTTTCGGAGGGCGCAACCTTCGCAAGGTATGTCCCGTCCTCCTGCTTTTCGAGGGAATAGACGAGATTGCTGTTCTGCGTGAGGGGAGAATAGGCCACGGCCCCCTCCGCGGAGGTGCCGACGTACAGTTTTTCGCCGTTCAGAAGCAGAAAATTGTTTTCCACGGAAACGCCGCTCAGGGAATACAGGTCAGTCTTTACCTGTTCGGAGACGGGCAGAGTGTTGCCCTCGCCGTCCTGATAGACCGCGGAAAACGTTTCGGTGCGCGTGTAATAGGAGCGGGGCGAATCCGCATTTTCGGACATGGTGAAGATCTTGTCTGCGCTCCCGTCCTCGGTGGCGTTCACCTGCGTGTACACGTCCACGGGATTTTCCTCGCTGCCCGTGATGAACGCGAGGTCGGGCAGGGAAACGGAGAGGTACTCGGCAAGCTCGTTGAGCGTGGCCGTCAGAACGACGATGCTCGTGAGGTTGCTCGTCATCTTGTTGACGGGCATATCGTAGAGCAGATCTCTGTCCACCTTGAACAGTCCTACGTTCTCCACGTTGTCCACAATGCCGTCCGCCTGCGTTTTCAGGCCGGGGGAAATCTCTAAGATCTTATTGATGGTGACGTCGCCCTTGAGCAGGTTTCCGACTTCGGAGGCAAAATCGAGGATAGAGCCTTCGTACGTCTCGGAAATGTAGCTCTGCAAGCCCAGCCAGCCCGCCACCGTGCGCGCCCGCGTCTTTGTGACGGCGAGGATGAGGGAGGCGGCGCAGACGGCGATAAATATGACGATGGTCAGAAAAATGGTGAGCAGTTTCCCGCCCAGGCTGAAAGTGGATTTTACCATATTTTTACCTCACGAACGGTGCGCCACGACAAAGGTGCAGGCGCCGTTTACTTCGTATTCGCCGCATTTTTCAACGAGAAAGCAATCCCCTGCGGCAAAGGGAGTTTCCCCGCGCGCCCATTTAAAGTGGCCCGCGCCTTCAAGGAAGGTCACTTCGTCGCATCCGTCCGTGTAGAGCTTAAAGCGGCGGGGCGAACGCACAAAGAGAAGATCGTCCTTTTTTCCTGTTTTTGCGCTCTGCACCGTCTTTTCGGAAAACACAAATTCCGTTTCCGCGGGGAGCGCCCGTTTCTGTATGATTTTTTGTATCTTCATGGTGATATTATAATATAAAATGCGAGGAAAATCAATTCCTGCCGTGTGAATTTTTATGAAAAATACAAGTAATTTTTTCCTGTTTTGTATTATTCCCCGTCGTCGGGATCGTTGCCGAGGAGAAGATTTGCGCGCTCATCCGTGATTTCGGACACGTTTTTCAGCTTTTTATCGATGGTGCGCGTCTTTTTGGCGGCGTTTTCGATGGTGTCCTGCGCTTCCTGCAATTTTTTCTGCGCCTTTTCGAGGATCTGCACAAAGTTGCGGAATTCATGACGGAATGCGGATAAAAGTTCCCACAGCTCGCCCGAGCGGCGCTCGATGGCGGCGGTCTTGAACCCGATCTGCAGGGTGGTGAGCAGGGCGCCGAGGTTGGTCGGCCCGCACGCCATCACACGCTTGCTTGCCAGGTATTCGGAAAGTCCAGGCATTTTCAGCGTTTCGGCATACAGCCCCTCCAAGGGGAGGAACATAATGGCAAAATCGGCGGTCAGCGGGGGCAGAATGTACTTTTTGGCGATGGTATCCGCCTGCAGTTTGAGGGCGCGCTCCAGATTTTTGAGGGCGCGGTCGGAAGCGTCCTTGTCGCAGGCGTCGCTCGCGTCGAGGAGGCGGCGGTACTCTTCCACGGGGAATTTGCTGTCGATGGGCAGATACACCGTTTCGCCGTCGCGGGAGGGCAGGAGCACCGCATATTCCACGACCGCGTTGTCCATCGGATTGATGCGCACGTTGGCGCGGTACTGGGTGGGGGAGAGCATCTGATCGAGCAGGGCGGAAAGCTGTACTTCCCCCCACGTCCCGCGCAGTTTTACGTTGGCAAACACCTTTTTGATGTCCGCCACGCTCCCCGCCAGCTGCTGCACTTCGCCGATCCCTTTATAGACGGCTTCCAGCCGTTCGTTGATGATGGAATAGCTCTTGTTCAGCCTGTTTTCGAGGGTGGAAGAGAGCTTTTCGTCCACCGTTTCGCGGATCTGTTCCAGGTTTTTGGCGTTCTGTTCCGCCATGTAGCGGATCTCGCCCGAGACGACCCGCTGGATCTCGGCCAGCCTGCGCTCGGTGGCGCTGTTGAGTGCTTCCAGCTTGTCCTGAACGCCCTGCAGTTTTTCTCCCTGCTGCTGTCCGAGGTAGTTGAGGTAATTCTGCGTGTTTTTGGCGTTCTGTTCGGCGATGTAGTTGGCGCGGTCAAGCTGTTGGAGAAGGCCCGTATCCTCTGTTTTTCCTCCCGCTAAGGGCGTCCTTTTCTGATTTTTTAACACCAGCAGGCTCACGATCAGGGAGAGGGCGGCGCATACCGCCGCCACGATGCACATGATTTCAGTCATCCGATTCCTCCAAAAAAGTCTCCGCCTGTTTTTTCAGCGTCTTTTCGTTGTTGAGCGATCCGTCGCAGGCGGCCCAGAGCAGGAGTTTGTGTAAGATCTTTCCCCGCCTGTACGGCGGCACGTTTTCCAGCGCGTCCCCGCGCAGGGCAAGCTGTTTCAGGGAAAAGGGAACGCCCTCTTCCTGCATTTTTTTCACGATTCCGTCCCATTTTTGCAGGGTGGGGCAGAGGTTCAGATCGTCCTTGCAGCCGGAATAGTCCGCCTGTTTCACCAACCGCAGCAGGGGATACACGTCGTAGTTTGCCACGATCAGGCGGCGCACCTTGTTTTCTTTCGCCTTTCCGTCCAGATCGTACATATGCAGGGCAACCAGGCGGCACACCGTGTCCGTCAGCTTTTTCGGGGCTTTCAGCCGTTCGAGGATGTCCCGCGCCAGTTTTTCTCCCGCCGCGTCGTGTCCGTGGTAATGCCCTTCGGCATTGTAGACGGCGGGCTTTCCCACGTCGTGCAGCAGGGCGGAAAGCCGCACCTGTCTGTCCGAATATTTGCAGGCGCGCAGGGAGTGTTCCAACACGTCGTGGTCGTGGAAGTCTTTCCTTTGCGGCAGACCCTTGCCCGCCGCAAGCTCGGGCAGGATGTAGTTGAGCACATCCGTGCCTTCCAGAAGTTTGAGCCCCTCATAGTGGGCGTACTGTCTGCCGTACTTTTCGTCCGCGTGCAGAATCAGCTGCAGCTCCGCATAGATGCGTTCGGGGCTGATCTTTGCGATCAGCGCGGCGTTGAATTTCGCGCCGAAAATACATTCCAGCGTCGGGACAAATCCCGTCTGCGCCGCCTGGCGGGCGAGGCGCATCAGGCGCAAGCCGTCCTCGGAAAACACTTCGTCCGCTTCCCGCGTGGTGGAAAGGCTGCGCCGTTCGATGTCCTTTACGCCGCCGAGGGGGTCCTCGATCGTTTCCTTTGCGACGTCGTAATAGACGGCGTTGCATTTGAAATCCCTGCGCCGCGCGTCCGTCGCAATGTCTTTGGTAAAGGTCACTTTGCTGGGCGCGTGTTCGCCGCGGCGGTACACGTCCGTGCGGAAGGAAGTAAATTCGTATTTGCGTTCGCCGTCTGTCAGGTTCACCGTTCCCGTGTTCTTGTAAACGCCGTTTACGGTAAACCCGCTCTCCTGCGCCAGCGCGGAAAAACGTTCCGCGTCCGCGGGGGCGCAGATGTCCCAGTCCTGCGAGGAGGGCAGGCCCGCCAGCGCGTCGCGCACCGTTCCGCCCACAACATACAGCGGGAAATCCGCCCTCACTGCCAGCGCTTTCAGCTTTTCAGGAATTTGTATCTGTATCATACCGTTTTTTCCAAAATTTTCTCGAAAAAGTACTCTGCTTAGATTATATCATTTTTAAAAATAAATTGCAATCGGGCGCGATTTGATATATAATAATTATGAAATTACAAAAGAGGACTGCATATGTACAATATTATACTCAACCCAATGTCCGGAGAGGGAAAAAAGAAAAAGCTGCACAGGCGCGCGCTGGCGCGCTTTTCCGAGCGGGGAGCGGAATTTTGTGTTCATGAAACGGAAAAGGCAGGGCAGGCGACAGCGCTTGCGCGCGAACTTTCGCAGGAGGAAGGGGACATCGTCGTCATCGGCGGGGACGGAACTCTGCACGAGACGCTCAACGGAATGACGGATTTTGAACACCACGCTCTGGGACTTGTTCCCGCGGGCACGGGCAACGATTTTGCCGCGGCGGCAAAGATCCCGCCCGAACCGGAAAAGGCGGTCGACCTGATCCTCGATTCTCAACCGAAATACACCGAATTTATGCAGATGCCCAAGGGGGTGCGCGGCATCAACCTCGTGGGAACGGGCATCGACGTGGAAATTTTAAAGCGCTGCCGCTCTTCAAAAATCCTGCGCGGCAAATTTCAGTATATCATTTCCCTCATCATATCCCTGTGCAAATTCAAAAACTATCGGTTAAAGGCGCGGTTCAACGGCAAGGAGGGGGAATACAACGCGCTCATTGCCTGTGTGGGCAACGGGTATCGGATCGGCGGCGGCGTCCCCATGTGTCCGCAGGCAAAGCTCGGCGACGGGCTGCTCGACATGGTCATTGTGGACGACGTCAAAAAGCTCTCCGTGCCGCCCGCCTTTATCAAACTGATGAAGGGCAAGATCCTGGAGGAAAAATTCACTGTATTTGAAAGGTGCGAACACGTGGAGATCCTGCCAGAAAAGCCGCTCACCCTGCAGGTGGACGGCGAATTGTACGACGATCTGCCTTTTGTTGTGGACATCGTCAGGGACAAACTGAAATTTTACAGAAACTGAATACAAAAAAGCGCGCAAACCACAAATTCTGCGCGTTTTTTTCGTTTGCGGAGGATTTGCTTTTTTGCCTTTATTGTCTTGACAGTTGTCAATTTTTAGTGTATAGTTTTATCACACAAACAAAAGCTGCCGCGCGGCGGCAAGGAAGGAAAGGGCATGATCACGGAAGAAATCAGGCGGCTCAAAGAGGAAAACAACGCCGTCATTTTAGCGCATTACTATGTGGACGGTCAGGTGCAGGAAGCGGCGGACTACGTCGGCGATTCCTTTTACCTTGCCAAGATGGCGGCAAAGACGGACAAACAGACCATCGTGTTCTGCGGCGTGCGGTTTATGGGGGAGAGCGCAAAGATCCTCAATCCCGACCGCTGCGTCCTGTTGCCGGACGAGAGTGCGGACTGTCCCATGGCGCACATGGCGACGGAGGAACAGATCCTCCGCCTGCGCAAAGAGGTGCCCGATCTTGCCGTCGTGTGCTATATCAACTCTTCGGCAAAGCTGAAAAGTCTGAGCGACGTGTGCGTCACCTCCTCCAACGCGGTCAAGATCGTGGGGGCGCTCCCCAACAAGAATATCCTCTTTATTCCGGACGCCAACCTCGGCGGATATGTGCAGAAGCAATTTCCCGAAAAGAAGTTTTACTTTTCGGGCGGATATTGTCCCGTACACGCCGTACTGCTGGAGGAGGATATCCTTTCCGAAAAGCAGGCGCACCCGCAGGCACAGTTTCTGGTGCATCCGGAAGCGTGCAAGGAAGTGTGCGCCCTCGCCGATTTCACAGGCAGCACTTCGGAGATCATCGAATACGCGCAGAAAAGTGCGGCGCAGGAGTTTATCCTCGGCACGGAACCGGGCGTTTTGTACGAGCTTGAAAAGCGCTGCCCGGGCAAGCGGTTTTATCCCGTCACGCCCGTGTGCGAGGACATGAAGCGCATAACGATGGAAAAACTTCTCGCCTGCCTGCGCGAAAAAAAATATGAAGTTATTATGGACAAACAACTGATGAACGCGGCGCGGCGTCCTCTCGAACGGATGCTCGAACTTGCAAAATAGTCACAAAAAAGAGGGTACGTTATGTCAGAAATTCAACAAAACTACGATGTTCTGATTGCAGGAACAGGGGTTGCGGGGCTGATGTGTGCGCTCAATCTTCCGCGAGATGCGCGCATTCTCATGCTCACAAAAGCCGCGGTGGACGAAAGCGATTCCTTTTTGGCGCAGGGCGGCATCTGTATGCTGCGCGGCGAAGAGGATTACAAGAGTTATTTTGAAGATACCATGCGCGCGGGGCATTACGAAAACAACGAGGCCGCCGTTCGGCAGATGATCCTTGCCTCGCCCGATATGATCCGCGAACTGGTTGCGGACGGCGTGGATTTTGCCAGGGACGAGCAGGGGAACTTCCGTTTCACGCGGGAGGGCGGACATTCGCGCCCGCGCATCCTTTTCCATGACGACGTGACGGGCAAGGAGATCACGGGCAAGCTTCTGCGGCTGGTGCGCACCCTTTCCAACGTCAAAATCGTGGAATATGCCGAACTTGTGGACATCCTCGAATCGGACGGAGAATGCGTCGGCGGGGTGGTGCGTCTTTTGCAGAGCGGGGAAATTTTCCCCGTGTTTGCAAAATATACTCTGCTTGCCACGGGCGGCGTGGGAGGATTGTACGAGCATTCCACCAACTTCCGCCACCTGACGGGGGACGCGCTCGCCATTGCCATGAAGCACGGCGTGGCGGTGGAACACCTGAATTATGTGCAGATCCATCCCACCACCTTCTATTCGGAAAAACACGGCAGGCGCTTTCTCATTTCCGAATCGGTGCGCGGCGAGGGCGCCGTCCTTCTGGACAAAGAGGGCAAGCGCTTTTGCAACGAACTTCTCCCGCGCGACGTCGTGACGGGCGAGATCCGCGCGAGGATGCGCAAGGACGGGACAAAGCACGTCTGGCTGGATATGCGCCCCGTCGGGGAAAAGACCATCCTCGAACATTTCCCCACCATTTATGCCCGCTGTCTGAAAGAGGGATACGACGTGCTCAAAACGCCCATTCCCGTCGTGCCTGCCCAGCACTATTTCATGGGCGGGATCATGGTGGATGCGGACGCGCGCACGAGTATGCCGCGCCTGTTCGCCGCGGGCGAAACGGCTTGCAACGGCGTGCACGGCAAGAACAGACTGGCAAGCAATTCCCTGCTCGAAAGCCTGATCTGGGCAAAGCGTGCGGCGCTGAGAATGTCGGAAAATCTGAAGGACGAGCCTGTAAAAGAAGTACAGACAGATCTTTCCGAATATAAAGATTACGATTTGCTGAAAAAACAATATGCCGAGAGCATCCGCGAAGAAGCGGAGAGGGAGGAATGCCTTGATTGACGATATCACTATGAACATCCGCGCGGACGAACTGATCCGCAGCGCACTTGCCGAAGACGTGACAAACGAGGACGTTTCCACCGCCTGCATCCTGCGCGAACGCACGGAAGGGCAGGCAGATCTTTTGTGCAAGCAGGAGGGGGTCATTGCTGGGCTCCCCGTCTTTGCGCGCGTTTTCGCCCTGCTGGACGCACAGACGAAGGTCACGTTTTTTGCAAAGGACGGCGACCGCGTCAAAAAGGGGCAGAAGCTTGCCGAGGTGCGCGGGGATATGCGCGCCATTCTGACGGGCGAGCGCACCGCGCTCAACTATCTGCAGCGCATGAGCGGCATCGCGACCTATACGGCAAACGTCGTAAAACTGCTGGAGGGCAGCACGCTCCGCCTGGTCGATACGCGCAAGACTACGCCGAATATGCGCATTTTTGAAAAATACGCCGTCCGCGTGGGGGGCGGCGGGAATCACCGCTACAACCTTTCGGACGCGATCCTGCTCAAGGACAACCACATCGGCGCGGCGGGCGGCGTAAAGGCGGCCGTCGCCATGGCAAAGGCATATGCGCCCTTTACCATGAAGATCGAGGTGGAAACGGAAACGTTGGACATGGTCAAAGACGCGGTAGAGGCGGGCGCGGACATCATCATGCTGGACAACATGACGCACGAACAGATGAAAGAGGCGGTGGAGTACATCGCACACCGCGCCGTCGTGGAGATCTCCGGCAACGTCACGGCGGAAAGCATTGCTAAAATCAAGGACATCGGGGCGGACATCGTTTCCAGCGGGGCGCTCACGCATTCGGCGCCCATTCTCGACGTTTCGCTGAAAAATCTGCACCCCGTACACTGAAAATCTTTGCAAGAGGTGACATTATGACGGGAGAAAATCGTCGGCAGGACATTGTTCGCAGTCTGGGGGAAACGCCGCTTTCCGCCACAAATCTTGCCGCCAGGTACGGCGTATCGCGGCAGGTGATCGTGCAGGACATCGCCTTGCTGCGCGCGGAAGGGAAGGAGATCATCTCCACCAACCGCGGATACATCCTTGCGGGAAAGGCGCGCCCCACCCGCGTTTTCAAGGCGCGCCACACGGACGAACAGACGGCGGAAGAGCTGTATCTCATCGTGGATGCGGGCGGAAAGGTGGAGGACGTGTTTGTCTGGCACAAGGTGTACGGCAAGATCTGCGCGCACATGGGAATCGATTCCCGCAGGAAGGCGGACGAGTTTATGGCAAAGATCGCGGCGGGCGTTTCCACTCCTTTAAAAAATATCACGGGCAACTATCACTATCATACCATTTCGGCGGATTCCGAGGAAGTGCTCTCGGAAATCGAACAGCAGCTGAAAAGCCGCGGATTTCTCGCCGACGGGGACTGAAAAAAAACTGCCGCGGCAAAAAAAGTGTTGACAAATCTTTTAATAAATATTATAATGTTGTAAAAATTGAATCTCGTGGGGGAGTAGCCGGCGCGTTGCGCGGCAAAGGTTCTTCATCACGCGCGCAAGCGCAGGCCTTTGCCACAATCGGCAAGACCCATATAAACGCAAAGTTTATATGGTCGAATTCTGCCCTTTTCAAACCGTGTACGATTTTGCGTATGCGGTTTTTCTTTTTATACAAAATAAATGCAGGTAGGTCAAAGACAATGGAAGCATTTAACCAGACTCCGGACCAGGCGGTAGCCGCTTACGGTTCGGACAAGACAAACGGGCTTACGCCCGAGCAGGTGAAGGAGAACGGCGAAAAATTCGGCAGAAACGAATTTACCAAATCCAAGCGCAAATCGCTTTTGCGCCGCGTCTGGGAAGCCGCCACCGAGCCCATGCTCATCCTTCTCTTCTTCGCGTGGGTGATCACCATTGCGGTCAACGCGGTGAGCGCCGCGCAGGGCGGGCATTTCGATGTGTACGAATGTATCGGCATTTTTGTCGCCATCATCATTTCCGTCGTGCTCACCGTGGTCATGGAAGGCCGCAGCGCCAAGGCGTTTGACGAGCTGAACAAGATCAAGGAAGGGGTGGAGATCAAGGTCGTGCGCGGCGGCGTGGTGCAGTATGTTCCTCAGCAGGAACTCGTCGTGGGCGACATCGTATTTCTGGAAACGGGCAACAAAGTTGCGGCGGACGGCAGATTGCTGGAAAGCGTCTCCCTCACCAGCGACGAATCCTCCCTCACGGGCGAATCCGCTCCCGTGGAAAAGAATGCGGAAGCCGTCTTTGACAAGGCGGATGTCCCCGTTGCCGAGCGCGTGAATATGGTGTATTCCGGCTGTTTTATCACGGGCGGAACGGGCAAAATGGTCGTTACGGACGTAGGGGACAACACCCAGTTCGGACTCATCGCGCGTGAGATCCAGGTGGAAGGCACGGGACAGACTCCTTTGCAGGAAAAAATGGGCAGACTGGGCAAGGCGATCACGCTGATCGGCGGCGTCTTTGCCGGATTGATTTTCCTTATCCAGCTCATCCACATTCTGGTCAGCGGCAACATTACCTTTGAAAGTATTTCTTCCGTGTTTATCACGTCCATCGTGCTGATGGTCGCGGCGGTGCCGGAAGGGCTGCCCACCATCGTGGCGATCTCCCTTTCCATCAACATTGCCAGGATGGCAAAGCAGAACGCGCTGGTCAAAAAGATGGTCGCTTGCGAGACCATCGGCTGTATCAACGTCATCTGTTCGGACAAGACGGGAACGCTCACCGAAAACCGCATGACGGTGACGGACGTCTGGGCACACGGAAAGTTTACGGACGAGGAAAATTTCCGCGACGAACAGATGCTGGAAAACTTTTGCCTTAACTCCACGGCAGACCTCTTCAAGGACGAAAGCGGCGTCCGCTTTGTAGGCAACCCCACAGAAGGAGCGCTGTTGGTATTTGCGCAAAAGGCGGGTACGTCCTATCAGAATCTGCGCGAAAGTGCGGAGATCTCCGACTTGTATCCTTTCTCCTCGGACACGAAAAACATGACTTGCTGCGTGCGCAAAGAGAAGGGTTATATCGTTTATACAAAGGGCAGTCCCGAAAAGATCCTCGCCCTCTGCAACGTCGATCCCGATACGCGCCGCCGTGCCGAAGAGGAGATCGTGGGACTGCAGAAGCGCGCCCGCCGCGTGCTCGGTTTTGCGCATAAGGAAGTCTCGTCCCGTCCCGCATCCCGTGCGGACGCGGAGCGGGGAATGGTGTTTGACGGGTTTGTCGGCATTGCCGATCCTCTGCGTGCAGAGGTAAAGGACGCCGTCAACAGCTGCAAGACGGCGGGCATCGAAGTCAAGATGCTCACGGGCGACAACATCGTCACGGCCTCCGCCATCGCGGAAGAGCTGGGACTTCTGGAAGAGGGACACATCGCCGTCGAAGCGTCCTATCTTGAAAAACTTTCGGACGAAGAATTTTCCAAAGTCCTGCCCACCGTCCGCGTCATCGCGCGCAGCACTCCGCTTCTGAAGATGCGCGTCGTCAAGGAGCTGAAAAGCAAGGGCAACGTCGTGGCGGTCACGGGCGACGGGATCAACGACGCGCCCGCTCTGAAAAATGCGGACGTCGGCATCGCCATGGGCATCTCCGGAACGGAGGTCTCCAAGGAGGCGGCGGACATCGTCCTGCTCAACGATTCTTTCTCCACCATCGTCACCACCGTCAAGTGGGGCAGGGGCATTTACGAAAACTTCAAGCGGTTCATCCAGTTCCAGCTCACCGTCAACGTCGCGTCTGTCCTGCTGGTTTTCCTCTGCACGGTGCTCGGACTCTTCTGGGAAGGGTTTGAATCTCCTTTCTCCGCGCTCGATCTGCTGTGGATCAACATCATCATGGACGGCCCGCCCGCGCTCACGCTGGGGCTCGAACCCATCCGCGACGATCTGATGAGCCGCAAGCCCACGGCGCGCAGTGAAAGCATCATCAGCAGGGAAATGATGGTACGCATTGCCGTCAACGGCGTGTTTATGTGCCTTGTCTGCATGGCGCAGATGAAGTTTAATTTCCTCGGTATCGGCGCGGAGGAAGTTTCCACGGCCGTGTTTACCATGTTTGTGCTCTTCCAGCTGTTCAATGCGCTCAACTGCCGCGAGCTGGGCGACAAGAGCATTTTCCCCAACTTCTTCAAGAATAAACTCATGCTCGGCGCGTTTGTCATCGCGTTTGCATTGCAGATCATTATCACGCAGTTCGGCGGTAAGGTGTTCGGCACCGTTCCTCTGGAAGTCCTCGATTGGCTGAAAGTTCTCGGCGTCTCTCTCAGTATCATCGTTCTGGACGAGGTCGTGCGCCTCGTGCGCCGTCTTGTCGGAAAAAAGAAAGCGGCAAGGAATGTTTGACATCTGTTAAAAAATATAGTAGTATATTGTAAACTATATTACAAAACAGAATGAGAGAGGAGGTGGCCGCTTTGAAACTGAGCGTAAAAGTGATCGAAAACACGGCGTTTGTCTGCTCCGACTGCGGGTATATTCCCGCGCAGGTGCGCTGTGATTTTCTCTCCGAGCTGTTGCAAAGCTACGAATTGTTTGTACAGAAAGGGGAGCAGTACCGAGCCGTAAGTGGTACGGATCTCCTCGAATGGAGCGAAAGGAAGGCGTCCTCTTCGCGGATGAAGCAGATGGCAAAGGCATACGAGCCGTATGCGGGGCTGCTTCCGCAGGAAGAGTTCTGCCTGTGCGCCCAGCTGCCGGACACCGTGCTCTTATCCGAACAGGGCAAGCCTGCTTCCCGCGCTTTCGCGCACGTCTATCTCTCCCCGGAGGGAAGGTTTGACGCCATCCGCATCGATTGCAAGCGCATGGAACCTTCTTTTCTGCGCTGTATCAGCGCGGCGGCCGCGCACAGTGCGGCATTGCTGCCCAGCGCAAAGCAGCGTTCCAGGGGAAAGCGGAATTACCACCTCGCGGCAGTCAGCAGCATCGCCTTTTTTATCGCGGCGGTCGTTTTGGCCATCGTTGCGCTGGCGGTGCCCGGCTGGGTGGAACGGGCGTACGGTCTGCTGATCATTTCAGCGGGACTTTTCGCAATGTCCGTCGTCTGTTTTGTTCTCTTTGCGGTGCTTTGGTACAAAGTGAGAAAGGCGGAACGTATTTCATGATCGGAAAAGGGCGGAAATCATTCCGCCCTTTTTTCGGCTGTGCAAATCCGCGGGGCAAAATCGGAAAAACCATTGACTTGCCCGCGCGTTTATATTATAATATATGGCGAAATTTGAGCACCGTCCGCCGCTCATTCGGTGCGGGCAAAAAACATATCGAGAGGTTTACTATGGTTGTGAAAGTATGCGTAGGCAGTTCCTGTCATCTCCGCGGCTCGTATGACGTGATCGAGGAAATGAAGCGCCTGATCAAGAAGTACGGCGTGGAGGACAAGATCGACTTGCAGGCCACCTTCTGCGTGGGCAACTGCACGCACGGCGTCAGTGTGCTTGCGGACGAAATGCTGATCCACGGTGCCAACAAGGATAACTGCGAAGAGCTCTTTCTCACGCAGATCTATCCGCACGTAAAATAAACGGAGGCCGCGTATGATCCGCTATCTCGATTTCAAGGACGCGCGCTGTAAGGACTGCTACAAGTGCCTGCGCGAATGTCCCGTCAAAGCAATCAAGGTCGTAGACCATCATGCAAAGATCATCGACAGCCGTTGCATTCTGTGCGGACATTGCACGAAAGTTTGTCCGCAGAACGCCAAGAGCGTACATACCGAGCGCGGGGAAGTGGAGGAGCTTTTAAAGGGCGGCAACGTCATAGCGTCCGTCGCGCCCTCCTTTGTCTCCTCGTTCAATCTGCAGGATTTTTCCGTCATGAAGCTTGCCCTTGGCAGGCTGGGTTTTGCGGACGCGGAGGAAACCAGCATCGGCGCGCGGGAAGTGACGGCGCAGTATAAAAAACTGTTGGAAGGGGGAAAGTATAAAAACTTTATCACTTCCTGCTGTCCCGCCGTCAATACGCTGATCGAGCTGTACTATCCCAAGGCATTGCAATACCTCGCTCCCGTGGATACGCCCATGATCGCGCACGCCAAGATGATCCGCGAAAAGAGGCCGGACGCAAAGGTCGTGTTTATCGGGCCGTGCATCGCCAAAAAGCGGGAAGCGAAGGAGAGCGGCATTGTGGACGGCGTCCTCACGTTTGAGGACCTCGCCGCCATGTTTGAGGACAAGGGGATCGTCCTGGACGAGATCGCCCGCCTGCCTGCGCACGCGTCGGGCGGCGTCAACCGCGCAAAGTATTATCCCATCAGCCGCGGCATCATCAAATCGTTTGAAAACTATATCGACGGATACGAGTTTGTCGCCGTGGACGGCGCCAAGAAGTGCAAAGAGGTCCTCGAAAACATCGAGAGCCTTTCGGGTATGTTCATCGAAATGAACAGCTGCGATTCCGCCTGCGTCAACGGGCCGTGTTCGCTTGCGCTCAAAGCGGGCGCGCTGAAAGCGAATGCGGACATCCGCAAATACGTCAACAAAGATCTGCAGGAGCACGCCTCCGCGGCGTACACTCCTTCGGACATCGATTTTACCTGCGTGCGCGAACGCCGCCGCACGGAGGACTTTATCCCCACGGACAGACAGCTGAGCGAGATCCTCGCCAAGACGGGCAAGACAAAGCCCGAGGATATGCTCAACTGCGGCGCCTGCGGGTACGATACCTGTCTGGAAAAGGCGTGGGCGGTCGCCAACGGATACGCAAACATCGATATGTGCGTGCCGTTCATGCGCGAGCGCGCCGAAAGTATGTCCTACGAGATCATCCAGACCAGCCCCAACGGCATCGTCTTGCTGGACAACGATCTCAACATTCTGGAGATCAACAACAAGGCGAAACAGCTCTTGGGTATCCGCGATTACGACATCAAGGGGAAGGGGATCTTCCATTATTTCAACCCCACGGATTTCGTGCTTGCCACGCAGGATCACCAGAACATTTACAATAAAAAAGTGTTCCTGGAAAAGACGTCGAGCTACATCGAACTCACCATCATCGTGCTCAAGGATAACAAGGGCACGTACGCCGTGATGAAGGACATCACGCAGGAAACCAAGTCGGAAGAGCAGCTGGACAAAGTCAAGCTGGAAACGCTTGCCACCACGGACGAAGTCATCAAAAAACAGATGCGCGTAGCGCAGGAGATCGCCTCTCTGCTGGGCGAAACGACGGCGGAAACCAAGGTCGCGCTGCTCAAACTCAAAAAGACTCTGCAGGGCGACGACGGAGGCAAGTGATATGGCACTTTGTCTTGAAAGCGGCTATACGTCCCTCAATAAAAAGAACGAAGAACTGTGCGGTGACCGCGTGGAAAGCATCGTTTCGGGCGATTATACCACCCTCGTCCTGGCGGACGGGCTGGGCAGCGGGGTAAAGGCAAATATCCTTTCCACCCTCACTTCCAAAATTCTCTGCACGATGGTTTCCAACGACATCGATATTGAAGAGTGCGTGGAAACCATTCTGCAATCCCTTCCCGTGTGCAAGGTGCGCGGCGTCGCCTATTCTACCTTTTCCGTCATTCACATGAACAGCCAGGGGAAGGGGTATCTGTTCGAGTTTGACAATCCTCAGGCGATTTTGGTCCGAAACTGCAAGAGCTGCGATTTCGACCGTACGGCCATGGAAGTCCTCGGTAAAACCGTGTACAGAACCGTCCTCGATCTGCAGGCGGGGGACATCGTCGTCGTCATGAGCGACGGCGTCATTCATGCCGGAATCGGCATGACGATGAACCTCGGCTGGCAGCGTCCCGAAGTGATGGAATTTCTGGACAACAACATTAAGCCCACGATGAGCGCGCGCGCCGTCGCGTGCCTGCTTGCAGGGGTGTGCAACGATCTGTATCTGGGTACGCCCGGCGACGATACCACCGTCGCCGCCGTCAAGGTACGCGAAAAACTGAACGTTTCGCTGATGATCGGCCCGCCCGTAGACAAGAGCAAGGACGATTTCTATATTTCCCGCTTCCTTGCGGGGGACGGGAAAAAGGTGGTCTGCGGCGGAACAAGTTCGCAGATCGTGGCGCGGCATCTGAAAACCACGGTGCGCGCTTCCTTTGATTTCCCCGACAAGGACGTCCCGCCCATCGGGTTTATCGACGGGATCGATCTCACCACGGAAGGGGTGCTCACCATGCGCCGCCTGCTGGAGCTTTCCGAAAAGTACGTTTCCACAAGCGACCTCACCCCCAAGACGTTCACGAAAAAAGACGGCGCTTCCCTGTTGGCGCAAATGCTGTTTGAGGAAGCGACGAGCGTGCATTTTTACGTTGGTCAGAGCATCAATGCGGCGCATCAGGGCTTGCCCATCGACATCACCATGAAACTCAAACTGGTGGAGAGCCTTGCCGCCAATCTGAAAAAAATGGGGAAAGAAGTCGCCATCGATTACGATTGAGCGCAGAATCTATATAAAGGTCAGGTAAAATAAAGGTCAGGTAAATTTATGGCAGAAAAGAGAATATTTGATACCGCCGTACAAAAGCTGAAGTACGAAGTTTTGAAAGAAGTTATCCGCAACGAATACGAACACTGTTACGACAACATCTACATAGACATTCCCAAGGAGATCTCTCCGGGCCCCAAGGCGACCATGCGCTGCTGTATCTTCAAGGAGCGCGCCATCGTGCAGGAGCGCATCAAGCTTGCGCAGGGCGGGGATAAAAACAATCCCAACATTGTGGAAGTCATCGACATTGCCTGCGACGAATGTCCGATCGGCGGGATCTTTGTCACGCCTGCCTGCCGCGGCTGTATCGTCCACCGCTGCAAGGAAGTCTGCCCGCGCGACGCCATTCAGATCATCGATCACAAGGCGGTCGTCGATAAATCCAAGTGCATCGAGTGCGGCAAATGCACGCAGGCCTGCCCGTACGGCGCGATTATCGCGCAAAAGCGTCCCTGCGTCAATTCCTGCAAGGTCAAGGCGATCTCCGTCGGCGAGGACAAAAAGGCGGTCATCGACAACAACAAGTGCATTTCCTGCGGCGCCTGCGTCTACCAGTGCCCGTTCGGTGCCATCGTGGACAAATCGCTGATCCTGGAAGTCATCGATATTTTAAAAAATTCGGACGACAACAAAAACTATCACGTCTATGCGGTCATCGCGCCGTCCATCGTCAGCCAGTTCAAATACGCAAAAATCGAACAGGTCGTCACGGGGATCCGCAAGCTCGGCTTCCACCAGGTGGTCGAGGCGGCGCTGGGCGCGGACATCACTCTGTATCACGAAGCGAGCGAGTGGAAAGAAAAGGGGATCCTCACCACCTCCTGCTGCCCGTCCTTCGTCATGTTTGTGGAAAAGAATTTCCCCCAACTTTTCAAGTATATCTCCCATTCCGTATCACCGATGGTGGAGGCGGACATGCTCATCAAGCGCACCGACCCGAAGGGCAAAGTCATCTTTATCGGGCCCTGCGCCAGCAAGAAGGCGGAGTACAAACTTCCCAAAACGCAGGGCGCCATCGACAGCGTTCTCTCCTTTGAGGAATTGCAGGCATTCCTGGATGCCCGTCACATCAATGTGGAGAGCCTGGAAGAGACGTCGCTGGACAATGCGTCTTTCTACGGCAGGATCTTCGCCAAGAGCGGCGGGATCACGCAGGGCGTGGCGGAGGTTGCCAAGGAGATGGGTGTGGAGGGCATCCGTCCCATCGCCATGAACGGCATCGATGAGTGCCGCGCCGCGCTGATGAAGCTTAAATTCAATCGCGCAACGGAAAATTTCTTTGAGGGAATGGCGTGCGACGGCGGCTGTCTGAACGGCCCGCTCTGTCTCAATCACGGCCCCAAGAACGTCGTGGATGTCGACAAATACGGCGCTTCTGCAAAGGAAAAGACCATCGAAAATTCCGTCAAGCTGTATAAGCTCTCGTTGGGGGATTCGCCGAAAGCAGAATAACAAAAATCAATGATCAAAGCGGGCGCGATTGCGCCCGCTTTTTTCTCGGTAAAAATGCTGTTTTTGTCGGCGAGAGGAGGGACTCAAAAAATCTTTGATCATATATTTGAAGAGCCGCGGCAGAAAGCAGGGTGAGGTATTTATTAGGGCGCAAAAAATTGAGATTGGCGTTTGCAGAGTTATTTTTTTAAACAAAGTCCATATTGCTTGAAAAAAAATACAATTTCGGGCATAATGTCGATATGCACAAATTGGTGCAACTCATGACATTTTATCATCTTTGTGTCATAATAGATTTATGGATATTGCAGAAGCTTTAAAACAAAATAGGGAACAGAGAGGGCTCAACCCTTACGAACTTTCCAAGGAACTGGGCGTCAATCACCAGAACATATATCGCTGGGAAAGCGGCAGGGTAGTCCCTTCCATCGATATGTGTATCAGGATAGCGGATTTTTACGGGATCTCTTTGGACGAACTTTTGGGGAGAAAAGTGTAGCGATCGGACGGCGAAAGCCGTCTTTTTTTATGGTAAAAAGGAGGCGCCGCTTTCAAAGCGGCGCCTCCCGCTTTTTATAATTTTTCCGATCGGAAAACGGACTTTAAAGGCGGCTCCCCGCTGTCTGCGGGGAGCCGTAAAAATCACTTTACAAAATTGACGCCCGTCACGCGGTTGGGCTGTTCGCGCGGCAAAAATTCTGCGTCACAGTATCCGACGGCAACGCTTCCGAGCGGGGTAAACCCTTCGGGGAGCTGTAAAAGCTGTGCAAGCTTCTTTTCGTAAGGGGTGCCGTGTGTGGCGTTGATGGCGCCGAACACGTACAGACTGCCCAATCGCAGATCGGTCGCGGCAAGCAGCATATTTTCGATCATGCAGGCGGAATTGGCGTATTCCACGGCGTTGGTGCGCTTGCCGGAAACGACGATGAGCGCTGCGGCGTTGTGCACGGGATCGGCATTTTCATCTCCGCTCTGGCTGCGGCAAAGCTGTGTAAATTTTTCAACTTCCGCATGGCAGGGAAGGACGCTCAGGTGCAGGCTGTCGTACATTTTCATGCCGACGGGCGCATAGAGAGCGGCGCGCACGATGTCGCGGAGCAGAGCTTCTTCCACGTCCTTGTCGGAAAATGCCCGTACAGATCTGCGGGCGCGGATACAATCTTTCGCTATCATTTTTCTTCACCTCACAATATGTAAAATTACGATAAAGTTTTATCTCTTGTAAATGTTTCCGCCGTGGCAGTCGATGGCGACGATGCAGGGGAAATCTTCAATTTCAAAGCGGTACACGGCCTCGCTGAGCAGGTCGGGGAAGGCGATGAGTTCGCTCTTTTTGATGGCGTTTCCGTACAGCGCTCCCGCGCCTCCGATGGCGGCAAAATAGACGGCGTGATTTTCTTCAATGCTTTTGCACACTTCGTCGCTTCGTTCGCCTTTGCCGATCATTCCTTTGAGCCCCAGGCGCAAAAGGCGCGGGGCAAACGAGTCCATGCGCGCGCTGGTCGTGGGGCCGCAGCTGCCGCACGCTTTTCCCGCAGGGGCGGGGCAAGGGCCCGCGTAGTAAATGGTCTCTCCGACGAAGGAGAAGGGAAGGGGTTCGCCTCTGTCCAGAAATTCGCAGATGCGCTTATGGGCGCAGTCTCTGCCCGTCAGAATGCTTCCGAAAAGGAGAACGCTCTCTCCCGCTTTCAAATTTTCAATGACCGCGTCTGTCAGCGGCAACGTTATTTTTTTCATGGTTTCACCTGTATTTTAAGCAAATTCATAGTACTATGTCACGCATAATCGGGCAATAAAGGAGGCTTTGTCAGAGGATCGTCCTCTCGCAGCGCACGCAGTGGCACTGGATATTGACGGCAACGGGCAGCCCCGCAATGTGGGTGGGGGCAAGTTCGCAGCTCACGCCGAGGGCGGTCACCTTGCCGCCGAATCCCTGCGCGCCGATGCCGAGCGCGTTGATCTTTTCCAGGGCGCGCCGCTCGATCTCTGCCACGTCCGCGCGGGGATTGGAAGTGCCGGGGTCTCTCGTCAAAGCCTTCTTGGCGAGGAAGGCGCAGGTGTCAAAAGTGCCGCCGATCCCCACGCCCACATAGACGGGCGGGCAGGGTTTGCTCCCCGCAAGCTTCACCGTTTCCACGATGCTTTCCACAATGCCGTCCACGCCTTTGGCGGGCGTGAGCATGTACAGGCGGGACATATTTTCGCTCCCGAATCCTTTGGGCAGAAAGGTGAGCTTCAGCTTGTCTCCTTTTACGATCTCCGTGTGCAGTGCGGCGGGGGTATTGTCCGCCGTGTTCACCCGTGTGATGGGGTCGCAGACGCTCTTGCGGAAACAAAAATCTTCATATGCTCTTCGCACGCCTTCGTTGACCGCATCGGAAAAAAGTTTGCCTTCGATGTGTACGTCCTGGCCCAGTTCGGCGAGGATGACGGCGTAACCCGTGTCCTGACAGACCGCCATGTTTTCCCGTGCGGCTGTCGCCGCGTTCTGCAGAACGGTGTCCAGCGCAAACGCCGCCGCGCTGCCCTTTTCCTCTTTTTTCTGCGCGTCCTGCAAAGCTTTTGTGCAGGCGGGCGTCAGGTGCAGACAGGCGTTTTTTGCAAGCTCGTACACGGCTTGCTCGATTTTGTCGGAAGTGATAACTCTCATACGATGACCTCTCTTTGCTTTCGCAATAATTATAGCAGAAAATCTGCAAAATCAAAAGAATTTTGTTTACGAAACAAAAATTTTTCGGTATAATAATTGGCATGGAACGCAAAGAACAATTTCCCGGACAGGGGAAAGGACCTGTAAAACGCAGTGTATTCGATCAGCCGCGCAAGGTGGTCAGCGGCATGGTGTATTCGGGGGCGATCATCGGGATGCTCGTCATCTCTCTCGCCTTTTCCGTCACCGTCGCCGTTCTCTCCAAAACGCTCGGCATGACGGTGGACGAGATCTCGCAGACGGACGTCTACAAATATTTTTCCTATCTGCTCTATCAGATCGTCTACATTGCCGTCATTCTGGCATTTGCCTTTATCTACCGCAGCAAGCCTGCTTCGTTCGGGTGGCGCAAAGCGTCGCATCCGAAATATTATCTCATCGGGCTTGTCCTGCTGTTCGGGCTGATGTTCAGCCTGAATTTTGTCAACAATGCGTTTGTGGCTTTTCTCGGACTGTTCGGGTACAAGCTTCCCTCCTCCTCGCTTCCCTCGCTGGAAGGGGGCGGGATCGTCGGGGTGCTCATCGTCGTGGCGCTTCTGCCCGCATTGCTGGAAGAGACCATTTTCCGCGGCATCATTCTCGAAGGGATCAAGGATGTCGGCACCGTCGCCGTCTGCCTTTTGGGCGGGGCGCTGTTCTGCATCTTTCACCAGAACCCCGCGCAGACGGTGTACCAGTTTGTGTGCGGGGCGGCGTTTACGCTGCTCGCCGTGCGGGCGGATTCGCTTTTGCCCACGGTGCTTATTCACTTTGTCAACAACGCCGTCATTATCTTCAATGAAAAATTCGCCTTTCTGGAAGGGCTTCCCGCAGGGGGTGAGATCGCGATCTACGTCGTCTCGGCGGTCTGCCTTCTGGCGTCCCTTGCCTATCTTATCTTTGTCGACAAGCGCGGCAACCGCAAGAGAGAAGGGGAGATCAAGCCCTTTTCCTATGCGGCGCTGGCGGGGATCTTGCTTTGCGCGCTGTTCTGGGTCATCAACCTGGTGAGCGGCATAGGTGGCTGAAAATGCAGAAGATCACTCTGGTTTGCGTGGGCAAACTCAAAGAAAAATTCTATGCGGACGCGGTGGCGGAATACTGCAAGCGGCTCACCCGCTTTGCGCAGGTGACCGTGCGGGAACTTCCCGAGCGCCGCACGCTTGCGGAGGAAGGGGAACTCATTTTAAAGGAGCTGCGCGGCTACACCATCGTTTTAGCGGTGGAAGGGAAAAAGCTTTCCAGCCCCGCCCTTGCCGAAAAGGTGAAGGAACTGTGCGACGCGGGCAGGGAAATGACTTTTGTCATCGGGTCTTCCTGCGGGCTGGACGCAAAGGTCAAGCAGGCGGCGGATTTTCTGCTCTCCTTTTCGGACATGACTTTCCCGCACCAGCTGATGCGCGTCATTCTCTGCGAACAGATCTACCGCGCGTTTATGATCAACGCGGGCAGCGAATATCACAAATAAGTCAACTTTTCTGCGCTTTGTCCGTACAATGTTTCTATGGACGCAGTGCAGAAAATTTATCGTTTTTACCAAAGTTACGGCGGAGAAAAGCGGATCATCGGCGCAAGCGCGTGCGGACTTCCCATCGTGGCGCTGTTTGCGGGCAGGCACGAATATCCGCAGCTGATCGTGCAATACGGGATACACGGCAGGGAATGGGTCACCTCTCTGCTTGCGCCCGAACATCTCCTGTTCGGCCTGACGCGCGGCGGTGCGTGGTTTGTGCCGCTTTCCGATCCGGACGGAGCGCTCCTTTCTATGTACGGGGAAGAGTTTTTGAAACAGCTTCCGCCAAAACGCGCTCGTTTTTTGCGCGCGGTCAACGGAGAAAATCCCTTTTCCCTCTGGAAAGCCAACGGCAATGCCGTCGATCTCAACGTCAATTTTCCCGCGGGCTGGGGAGAGGGAGTGCGCAACGTGCGCGCGCCCGCGCCTGAAAACTACATCGGCAGGCGCCCGCTGAGCGAGCCGGAGAGCGCGGCGCTGTATCGCTTTACGCTGGACGTGCGCCCCGACGCCACGATCTCCTACCACACCAAGGGAGAGGAGATCTATTGGGAGTACTTTCAGCAGGGGGAGCGCCTGTGCCGTGACGAACTTCTTGCCCGCGCCCTCGCCGCGGAGACGGGGTATGCGGCAAAGCGCCTTGCGGGCAGCGGCGGAGGATACAAGGACTTCTGTATCCGCGCGCTGAAGATCCCCGCATTTACCATAGAAGCGGGGCGGGACAGTCTCTCCCATCCGCTGGGCGAGGGGGAATTTTATCCCATCCTTGCCAAAAACATCGGCGTCGTGCGCCGCCTTTCGGAGGAACTATGGAAGACAAGATAAAATTTATGCGCGCCGCGCTTGCCCGCGCCAGAAAGGGTCTGGCGCAGGGGGAAGTGCCTGTGGGGGCGGTCATCGTGTGCGAGGGGAAGATCGTGTCCTCGGGGTACAACCGCCGCACAAAGACGCAGATGGCGAGCTCGCACGCGGAAATGTACGCCATCGACCGCGCCTGCAAAAAATTTCACAGCTGGCGCCTGCCCGAATGCGACCTGTACGTCACGCTCGAACCCTGCCCCATGTGCATGGGCGCGGCGCTCAACGCGCGGGTGCGCAAGATCTATTTCGGCGCGTACGAACAGAAGGGGCGTTCGATGACGGCGGAACTTGCGGAAAGCAACCTGCTCAACCACAAACTGGAAGTGGAGGGCGGGGTGCTGGAAGAGGAGTGTTCGCAGCTGCTTTCGGGGTTTTTCCGTTCCATACGCGCCCGCACGAAAACGGAGCGGGAAAAAGAAGAGGAAAAAGAAGGGCAATAAATTTTTGTTTGTCCTCATAAAACGTTTGACTATTGCGCGGAAAAACCGTACAATAAATATATACGGAAGCGGGGCGGGGAAAACCGCCTTTTCAACCGTAACGGCGCCGAGTTATAAAGTTGCGGCGCGGCAAATCGGGGGAGGCAAAAAGAAAATTTTGCCCGGCTTTTTTTGCTTTTTACAAGTTCATAAAAGCCGTTGTAACGCGTAAATCATGCGGCATGGCCGCAATCTCAGTATTTTTCGGAGGTACACATGATAACACACGGCAACGAGATCAAACTGTTTGCGGGAAACTCCAACCGCCCGCTGGCGGAAGCCATTGCCAAAAAGCTGAACACAGAGCTCGGCGGCGCGGAAGTGGGGTGTTTTTCAGACGGTGAAACAGCAGTCCATATCGATGAGACCGTCCGCGGAAGGGATCTGTTCATCATCCAGTCCACATCTGCACCGGTCAACGACAATCTGATGGAACTGCTTATCCTGATCGATGCGGCACGCCGCGCAAGCGCAGGCCGTATCACGGCTGTGATGCCTTATTTCGGATATGCCCGTCAGGACAGGAAAGCGCGCTCGCGCGATCCCATCACGGCAAAGCTCGTTGCCGACCTTATCACCGCCGCAGGCGCGGACCGCGTCCTCACCATGGACCTGCACGCCGCACAGATCCAGGGATTTTTCAATATCCCTCTCGACCACCTGCTGGGCGGGCCTACCATCTATAATTATTTCAAGAAAAAACAGATCATCGACGAAAACTTCGTCGTCGTTTCGCCCGACATCGGTTCGGTGACCCGTGCGCGCAACGTCGCGATGAAGCTCAACTGCCAGATGGCGATCATCGACAAGCGCCGTCCCAAGGCAAACGTGATGGAAGTCATGAACATCATCGGCGACATCGAGGGCAAGAAGTGCCTGATGGTGGACGACATGATCGACACGGCGGGAACCATCTGCCAGGGCGCGCAGGCGCTGATGGACCACGGCGCAAAGGAAGTGTATGCGGGCTGCACCCACGCGGTGTTCAGCGGCCCCGCCATGGAGAGGCTGGAGAAAGCTCCCATCAAAGAGCTGGTCGTCCTCGATACCATCAACCTTCCTCCCGAAAAGAAGCTGGACAAGATCTCCGTCATTTCCGTTGCGGACATCTTTGCAGCCGCCATCGAAAACGTCTATCTCGACAAACCGATGTCCAAAATTTACGACTGATCGAACAAAAAGTATCTTCCGGACTGCCGCGTTTTTTCAAACGCGGCGTTCGTGTCTTTTGAATGATGCGGCTCCTGCCGCCTGAGCGAGGCAATATGTTTCTCATTGTGGGATTGGGAAATCCCGAAAAAAAATACGAAACGACTTTTCACAACATGGGTTTTCTCGCCGTGGGTGACGCGGCGGAAAAGCTGGGCGTGAAGTTCAAAAAAAAGGAATGCGAGGCGTCGGTGGCGGAAGCGTTTGTCGGCGGGGAAAAGGTGATCCTTGCCCGTCCCGTCACGTACATGAACGCCAGCGGCAGGGCGGTAAAACAGCTGATGGCAAAATACAAAGTCCCGCCCGAAAACCTGCTGGTCATCTACGACGATTTCGACCTTCCCAAGGGCAAACTGCGTATCCGTGCAACGGGCAGCGCAGGCACGCACAACGGAATGCGCAGCATCATCGGGGAGATCGGAACTTCCGAATTTCCGCGCATCCGCATCGGGATCAAGGACCCCGAAGTCAACATTCCCATCATCAACTACGTCCTTGCGGACATCCGCAAGGAAGATTATCCCCTGTTTGCGGACGCCTGCGGCAGGGCTGCGGATGCGGCCATCCGCTTTGCGAAGGGGGAAACCATCGAAAACGTGATGAACGCTTTCAACCAGTAAGGCGTTTTTCCGGAGAAAAGATATGCCCAAGGCATTTTTCAACCCGCACAACTTAGGGGGCGATTTTCTCGACCTCGAAAACGACCTCCGCCTCGGCACGCCGACGGCGGTTTTTGGCGTGAATCTTCCCTTCAAATCGCTGCTCGCCGCCTGCTGTACGGAGGGCAGGGTGGTGTATGTGACGGACAATGCGCAGACGGCCTCCCGTGCGGCGGCGGAGATCGCGGGCTTTTCGGGAGAAGAGGTCGCGCTTTTGTCCGCCAAGGACGAAGTGCTTTTGTATAAAGACGCCGTCTCCAAGGACGCGCTGTACCGCCGCCTGGAAGCGCTGTGGCGCATTCAGAACGGCGCGCGGCTCACCGTATGCAACGTGGAGAGCCTGATGCAGCTTTTCCCGCGGGAGGTGCGTTCTCTCACGCTCAGAGAGGGGGAGGAAACGGATTTTTCCTCTCTGCCCGCGCGCCTCATCTCCCTGGGATATACGCGCACGAACTCCGTGGAAAACCGCGGCCAGTTTGCCCTGCGCGGGGACATTCTCGACCTGTATCCCACGGTGGGCGAGCCCGCCCGCGTGGATTTCTTCGGCGATACGGTGGAAAAGATCAAGCCGTACAATTTCCTCACGGGGGAACGCCTTTCCACCGTGCGGGAGTGGACGATCGTCGCCGCCACGGACGTCTTTATCGAAAGGGAGGAAGTCGAAGACATCCGCGAGGTGTTGTTCGGGGAGCTGAAAAACTTCAAGGACGCGGGGGCATACGAGCGCGCCCTGAGCATCGCGGGGGAGATCTCGGCAAAGCTGGACGAGGGTACAACATTCGGCGGGGCGGCCTATCTTCTGCCCCTTCTCAAAAACACCGTCGATTTCAGAACTTTTTTCGGGGACGTCCTGTATATTTTCGACGAATGCAAGCTCATCGAGGACAAGGCGGACGCCCTGTACAAGGAGCACGAGGAGCGCTGTGCGCTACTGCGCCGCGGCGGCGAGGCGTTTTCGTTCACGCGCGAGCAATACATCGAACGCGAGGAATTGTACGCGCTGCTGCATTCGGTGCGGGCGGCGGCGTTCCAGACGTTTGCCGCATCCACCCGCTTTTTTCAGCCTCTGAAAATATACAATCTGCACTGTTCGCCCGTCGGAAAATATCTGAACAGTTTTCAGAATCTCATCAGCGACGTGCGCAGCTGGCGCGCGAACAAGTACCGCGTGCTCATTTTCTGCGGCACGCAGGCGCGCGCGGACAAACTGCGCGAAGTATTTGACGAGGAGGGGATCGGCTCTTCGTCTCCGCCCGCGTCGCTCGAACTTTTAAAGGGCGTGGCGGTCAGCGCGGAGGAACTGGAAAGCGGGCTGATCCTGCACGAGCAGAAACTCGTCGTCATCGGCACGGGCGAGCTCTATACAAAGTCGGCGGTGAAAAAGCGCATCCGCCGCAAGCGCAACGATCTGTTCACCTCGCCCGAGGTGGGCGATTACGCCGTGCATGAAACGCACGGCGTGGGGCGCATCATCGGCACCAAAAAGATAGAAACGACGGACGGAACCAAGGAATACATCGCCCTCGAATACCGCGGCGGCGATATTCTGTACGTTCCCGTCGAACAGATGGACATTCTCTCCCGCTACATGGGCGAGGAGACGCCCTCCCTGTCCAAGATCGGCGGGGCGGAGTTTGAAAAGGTCAAACAGCGGGTGCGCGCCTCTCTCAAAGCGATGGCGTTCGACCTGAAAAAGCTGTATGCCGAGCGTTCGCAGAAGAAGGGATTTGTCTTTTCCCCGTACACGGAAGCGATGGACGAATTTGAATCCGCCTTCGAGTACGAGGAGACGGCGGACCAGCTCTCTTCCATTGAGGAGATCAAGGCGGATATGTGTTCGCCCAAGGTCATGGACAGACTTCTCTGCGGCGACGTGGGGTATGGCAAGACGGAAGTCGCTTTCCGCGCGGCGTACCTTTGCATTCTCAACGGCAAGCAGGCGGCGCTCATGTGTCCCAACACCATTCTCTGCCAGCAGCACTTTGAAACGGCGCAAAAGCGGTTTGCCGAGTTCGGCGTCAACATCGAAGTGCTCAACCGATTCCGCACGCCGAAGGAGCAGGAGGATATCCTCTCCCGTCTGGCGGCGGGCAAGGTCGATCTCATCATCGGCACGCACAGGCTTCTCTCGTCGGACGTGAAATTTCACGATCTGGGGCTTCTCATTCTGGACGAGGAACAGCGTTTCGGCGTCGAGCACAAAGAGAAGATCAAAAACATGAAGACGGACGTGGACTGCCTGACCATGACGGCGACGCCCATTCCGAGGACGCTGCATATGTCCCTGTCGGGAATTCGCGACATCAGCACCATCGACACGCCGCCGTCCAACCGTCTGCCCGTGCAGACGTACGTGGTGGAGGAGACGGAAACGCTCATCCGCGACGCGTGCGTGCGTGAGCTGGCGCGCGGCGGGCAGGTGTTTATCCTGTACAACCGCGTGGAGAGCATCCATTCGTTTGCGGCGAAGATCGCACAGATCGTCCCCGAAGGGAAGATCTGCGTGGCGCACGGCAGAATGGACAAATCGGTGCTGGAAAACGGGATCATGGGCTTTTACCGCGGCGAAACCAACGTTCTCGTGTCCACGACCATCATCGAAAACGGGATCGACCTTCCCAAGGCAAACACGCTCATCGTCATCGACGCGGACAGACTGGGCATTTCCCAGCTGTACCAGCTGCGCGGCAGGGTAGGGCGCGGAAGCGTCCTTGCGCACGCCTATTTCACCTTCAAGGCGGAAAAGGTGATGACGGAGACGGCGAGCAAGCGTCTGCAGGCGATCATGGAATTTACAGAGCTTGGCAGCGGCTTTAAGATCGCCATGCGCGATCTGGAGATCCGCGGCGCGGGCAGCGTGCTGGGCAGGGAACAGCACGGACACATGGACAAAGTCGGGTACGAGCTGTACGCAAAACTTTTGCAGGAAGAGCTTACGGGCGAGGAGCAGACGGTGGCGGAGCTGGACATCCGCGCGGCCGCTTACATTCCCGAAAACTATATCGAGGCGAGCGCCTCGCGCCTGGACTGCTACAAGCAGATCGCAGAGATCCGCGGCGTGGCCGATTACAAGCGCGTCTGCCTGTCTTTGGAGGAAAACTACGGCAAGATCCCGCCCGAAGTGCTCAATCTGCTTGTCATAGCGGTGCTCAAAGCGTACGCGGCAAAGTTCAATATCCGCAAGATCGCGGTCAGCGCCAAGGGCGGCAGGGCGGAGCTCCCTTCGGTGAAGAGCCTGGCGGATCCGAAGCTTTGCGCCGCGCTGGATAAGTATTCTTCCCTGGTGCGGCTGGATATGTCCCGAGCGCCCGCCATCGAGTTTGCGGGCGGTGCGGATGCCCGGAAGGTGATGCTGGACATGACAAAATTCTTTAAATTTGCCGAAAATTCGCCCGCTGCATGAGGGGATGAGAATTTTTCATGAAATTCACGCGAAATTCTTAAAAATACGATTGCTTTTCCTCACAAAATACGCTATAATAATTTATATTGCGACTCTAAAAAAAGAACTCGGAGCAAATTCAGGTATGAAGAAAAAACTCATCAGAATCGTAAGTCTTGTGATGACGGCGATGTTGGCGCTCGGTCTGTTCTCGGGATGCAGTCTCGGCATTTTCTCGGACATGGGCATTCTCGTCACGGACAATCAGCGCGATATGCAGCAGGTCGTTGCGGAAGTCAATCTCGGCAAAGACAAAACTTCGTTGGAGGAATCCTTTTCCCTTCTCTCCGAAGAGCTGAACAGCACGGTTGCAGATCAGCTGGACAAGGTCCTCACCACGGACGAGATTTACAAGCGCGATCTTGTCGCCTACTTCATGAGCTACGGCTACAACTATTATTCTCAGAATAACAGCTATACCGCTACCTTTGAACAGGTCATGCAGGATCTGGTCGATCGCAAGATCATGTCCCAGTTTGCAACGGTGTACTATCTCAATGCTGGGGAAGTCCTGGTCGACCGTGACAACGTCACCATCAAAGACGGATATGTCGACATTTCCGGCACCGACGGCATGAAGATGAACGGCGAGATCAGCCTGGACGGTTATCTCAGCGCCATCGAGGGCAAGACGGGCGACGAAGCGGCGGTTGCGGGATATTCCTATCTGCTGACGGACGCGGAGATCAAATACGCCACGTACGTCATCATGGTTTCCGTCAACTCTGCCATCGATTCCTATGAAGAGGACTACATCAAGGCAGAGGACGAAACGACGTCGAGCACGGAAACGAGGACAACTCCCACGGGTGCCAACACTCTTCCCGACGGATACTATCCCACCAAGGAAGACGGCAGCATCGATTACGCCATCTACACGGGCGCCAACAGTGCTTCCGAGTGCGGCGAATACGAAAAGAAGGAAGGCTCCACGTCTTATACGCGTTCGAGGGCATATGCGCAGTTCATTCACGCCCTGCGTGAGAACTATCTCATCGGCGAGGACGAAAAGGACGTAACGGACGTCACGGCGCTCTCCTATTTCACCACCGAGCTCAAATCCCAGCTCGAGCAGATGCTCATCAACAAGTTCTATGCGACGCTCGCTTACAAGGCGGCGCAGACGATGAGCGCGACAACGCTGCAGGAGTCCTATCAGACGCTGCTCAACTCGCAGGAAGCGTCCACGGAAAGCTCTTCCTTCACCACCACGATGGACAGCCTTTCGGACACTTCGTTTGTCGTCTATTCCCCTAAAAACAGAAAGTTCGGTTTTGTGTACAACATTTTGCTCCCGTTCAATACAAACCAGACCAAACTTCTCGATTCCATCCGCTATACGGACGGCACCAAAGAATATTACGCCGCACGCAACACCAATGCGGGCCTGCTCTCTTCCATTGAGGCGAAAGATCAGCGCGCAAGCTGGTTCAACGGCAGTGAAGATTACAGCTTCGAGGCGACGGGCGACTATTACAAAAACGCTTACAACAGTGCGGAAGGCAAAACCAACTACCTGTTCTTCAAAGACAGCTATGTGGAAAACGGCGAGGGGATCGAGCGTTATGCAGGCAAATATCCCTTCAACGGCACGGCGGAAAAGAAGGACGACGGCACGTACAAACTCACCTATAACCTGCTCGACATCGACGGATTTATCGACGAGATGGAAAGCTACATCGGCTACGTAACGGAAAATTCCTCCGTTGCAAGCGGTAAATACTACAGCGGAACGCTTGATGATCTTGCGCAGTGGAACGCCGCGGACAAAGAGAGTTCTACTTTCTATTCCGTGACGGCGGACTACTTCCCGAAAGATGCAAACGGCGTCATCGATCAGAGCGCGAACATTTATTATAAGGGCAGTGTTTCCAACCTCGGCTTTACCGCGGACGGTGCGTTGGACAAGACCACCAATTCTTATAAAGTGATTTCCGCAGTCAACGAGCTGATGTTTGCGTACTCCACGGATACGGGCTGCCTCAATTCCTACCTCGGCTATTCCATCGCCGCCAAGGAAGAAGCTACCAGCTATGTTGCAGAATTTGAATATGCGGCACAGCAGGCCGTCAACGACGGCGCAGGCGTCGGAAACTATTACGTAGTGGCTACCGATTACGGCTGGCACATCATCTATGTTTCCTTTGTCTACACGGGCGGCGAAGTGTACGGCGGGTTCGATTATAACGAGCGCAATACGGAAGGCACATTCTCCTATTACTTCTACCAGAGCAAGAAGACCAGTACCGTCACCGAGTACGGCAACAACAAGGAAACGATGATCCGTTACAACGCAAACAACGACACGGTTGTCACGCTTCATAAAGACAGGTACGAAGACCTGCTCAACATTGCATAAATACCGACGAAAAAGGTTTCCGCAAGAATTGCGGAAACCTTTTTTTATTTTGGTGAATTATACTATTAAGTGCAACAGTAAAGAAAAAAAAGGAGTTCATACAGATCTGTGGTAAAATAGAGTTGCGAAACCAAAATTTTGCCAAGGAGATCTGTATGAACTACAAACATTTTACCATAG
>ERZ1090865.163-NODE-163-length-42094-cov-11.587431_pt1 | contig 42094 bp, 37 predicted proteins | sample MGYA00478478_ERZ1090865 | MGnify/ENA primary metagenome ERZ1090865 (study PRJEB33644, sample SAMEA5815715) | chicken gut metagenome | biome: Chicken; feature: Gastrointestinal Tract; material: Caecum | place: Ireland | collected 2019-01-01 | study: A study of the... | reverse complement strand
CGGAAGCCTACCGCAAGATGCGCAATACGGCCCGTTTCATGCTGGGCAACCTGAGCGACTTCGATCCCAACAAGGATGCCGTTGCGGACGATCAGCTGTATGAGATCGATCGCTGGGCGCTGGAAGCCTGCAATACGCTGACGGCGACCATGCGGGATGCCTACGATCATTACGATTTCTCCCGTGCCTATCACGCGCTGTACAATTTCTGCGTCATTGATATGTCCAACTTCTATATGGACGTTATCAAGGATCGCCTGTACTGTGCGGATGATCATGCCCGCCGCTGCGCGCAGACGGCTCTGTACCGCATCCTGGTGGACTTCACCAAGCTGCTGGCGCCCATCCTCTGCTTCACCAGCCAGGAAATCTGGAGCTATGTGCCCAAGATGCCCGGTATGAAGGACTATGTTGTCTTTGAGCAGATGCCCGAGGCAAAACCCGCTGCCGGTGAAGACTTTACGGCCAAGTGGGATCGCATCATGGCAATCCGTGACGACGTGAAGAAGGTCCTGGAGCAGGCTCGTGCGGACAAACAGATCGGCTCTTCTCTGGAAGCGGCCCTGACGCTGTATTGCAACGAGGACGTCTACGCTTTCCTGAATGCGATTCCGATGGATGAACTCGCTGACCTCTTCATCGTGTCCCAGGTCCATCTGGAACAGGGTGAAGGCGGCGTGAAGGGCGTTGTGGAAGGCCTGGGTGTGCAGGCTGCGCATGCCGCAGGTACCAAGTGCCTGCGCTGCTGGAAGTATGATACTGCCGTCAACAATGACGGTCTGTGCCCGCGTTGCGCAAAGGTTCTGGGAATGTAATTTTACTTTCAGCGGTGCTTATATTCGTGTAAGCACCGCTGATTTTTTGAAATCATGGGGTTTCCGATGCTTATTTCCTTTTTCTCTGTGTTGGCTGCTGCGGTGCTCGTGGTGGCGGATCAACTGATCAAACAGTGGGCCACAGCGGTGCTGAAGCCTATGGGGGCAATCACTGTGATGCCTGGCATTCTGGAATTGCGGTACTATCTCAATGACGGAATGGCATTTTCCATGTTGGCGGGCAAACAGACCTTGCTGATCGGCATGACTTCCATCATGCTGGTGTGCGTTCTTCTGGTACTGCTGTTCCGTAAAATGGGGCCGTGGGAGCGAATTTCCTGGACGCTGATTCTGGGCGGCGGCATCGGGAATCTGATCGACCGCTTTTTCAATGGGGTCGTGGTGGATTATATCAATGTTCTGTTTGTGAACTTTGCCGTTTTCAATTTTGCCGATATCTGCATCACCACGGGTGTGATTTTGCTGATGGCCTGGGTTCTCTATGACTCCTTCCGCAATGAAAAACGGGAGAAGGAAGCAAAACAGCAGGACGGAGCAGCAGATGGAACCGATTGAGATCACGGCAGGGCCGCAGGCGGCAGGACGTCTTGACGCCTGGCTGGCAGGGCAATGCGAGGGAGTGTCCCGCAGTGCTTTGCAGGGCCTGATGGAGCAGAATCTGGTCACAAGGGACGGACAGACCGTCAACAAAAAGGACAAAGTGTGTCCGGGTTCCGTATACCGGGTTCAGCTGCCGGACCCGCAGCCCATTGAGGCGGTTCCTCAGGATATTCCGCTGTCCATCGTGTATGAGGATGCTGACCTGGTGGTGGTCAATAAGCCCAAGGGCATGGTGGTGCATCCTGCGCCGGGAAACCCGGATGGTACGCTGGTCAACGCGCTGTTGTATCACTGCGCCGGCCAGTTGTCCGGGATAGGCGGTGCCATACGCCCGGGCATCGTGCACCGCATTGACAAGGATACCAGCGGTTTGCTGGTGGTGGCCAAAAATGATGCGGCTCATCAGGCATTGAGCAGCCAGCTGAGCGTGCACAGTATCCACCGCGTTTATCATGCGATTGTGTACGGCAATCTCAAAGAGGACGAGGGCTTTGTGGAAACCTGGCTGGGCCGGGATCCCCGGGACCGGAAGAAGATGGCAGTGGTGCCTGAAAATGCCACCGGAGCAAGGTATGCTTACACAGGCTGGCGTGTCCTGGAGAGGTTCGGCAACTTCACCTATATTGCCTGCAAACTCAAAACAGGGCGCACCCATCAGATCCGTGTACATATGGCGTCCATCGGGCATCCTCTTGCGGGGGATGCAGTGTACGGACCGCGCAATTGCATCAAGAGTCTGCGGGGACAGTGCCTGCACGCCAAAGAGTTGGGCTTTCTCCATCCGTCTACAGGAGAATGGATTCAATTTGATTCGCCGCTTCCCCCTTATTTTACGGATTTTCTGAATCGGCTTAGAAAGGAACACCGTGCATGAAATCAGCACTCAGCGATTATCTGGTCATCTGTGATATGGATAATACTCTCCTGACCGCCAAGGAAGGACTTCCTGCCTGCAATAAGACGGTTATTCAGCTGTTTATTGAGATGGGGGGATTGTTTACGGTGGCCACCGGCCGTCCGCCGGAATCGATCCGCGCGGCGCTGGATGGCATTCAGCTTTCTCTGCCAGCCATCTCCTGCAATGGGGCACTGCTCTATGATTTCTCGACGGAATCGGTGCTGCATCGTTCGACGCTGAACCGGGAACAGGCAACGACGGCGATTGCGGATATCCTGCCCAAATTCCCGCACATGGGCGTGGAAGTCATGGCCGGGAACGGTGAAATGTATGTGATCCATGCCAACGAATATACCCATGCGCACCAGGTGGATGAGCATTTGGGCAGCATTGCCTGCCCGATCGAATGTGTGCCGGACGGCTGGGTAAAAGTGGTGTTCGCCTCGGACCCGGAGACCATCCGCAAGCTGGGACAGTATGCCAAGACCAAGTACTATGGCCGGGATAATTATTTCCTGGCAACCAATAACATTTATCTGGAAATCATGCCGGGCGGTGTCAGCAAGGCAACGGGTATGCATGATCTGTGTGCTTTGATGAACCGCTCCCAGAAGAAGACCATTGTGATCGGAGATTATTACAATGATCTGGAACTGATGAAGGCAGCAGGGTATGCCGTGGCAGTGGCCAATGCTCCGGCGGAGGTAAAGGCCACGGCGGATGTTGTGACTACCTGCACCTGCTCTGAGGGTGCGGTCGGCGAGTACTTATATCAGCTGATCCGGAAAGTGACGGATGTTTGAGGTGCCCGCGGAAGGGGAGCAACCATGAAAGTATGCGAACTGATGGACCCCAAGGGGATTCTGCTATATGCCAATATTGACAATGCAGCCGATGCGCTGGGTATTTTGGTAGAACTGCAGGAGGGAATCGGCGTCATTACCAACGGTACCGCCTATTACAATGCCGTGTGTCAACGGGAAAATTTTGGCGGTACGACCGCAATCGGCGAGGGAATTGCACTGCCCCATGCGATCAATGCAGGCGTCTCGGCGCCGGGAATTTCGGCGCTGACGCTGCGGCATGGCGTGGACTGGGGGGCGCCGGACGGCCGCCCGGTTGACCTGTTGTTTATGATCGCGGTGCCGCCGGAACAGGATAGCCTGCATCTGCAGATTCTGGCACGGCTCGTCAATCTGTTGGGGCGCCATGCATTGGTGGATGCTTTGCGTCATGCCAGCGGTCCGGAGCGTTTTCTGGAGCTGCTGCAGAAAGTGGAGAATACCTGCTTTGGCGGTTGAAGCGGGCAAAAAGGCACAGATGAAAGAAGTTTCATCTGTGCTTTTTTGTAAAAATTTACTGTATGCACAGGAGAGACGCAAAATCATACATAAATTTTGTGCATATAGACGGTTGCTTTAGCGGGATAAAGTGTGGTATACTTTAAAGCATTAAATCGGAGAAGCGGAGGGAAATACCGGAGAAAAACCGGGCGCTGAACCGATATTGTCTGGAGGAAGAAAAATGAAAAAAGCAGTTTCCTTACTGGCAGCCGCGACAATGGTCATGGGGCTGGCCGGCTGCGGCAGCACGGCTACAACTTCCAGCAGCACTTCGGAAGCGGAGTCGGCTGCCAGCACGTCGGAGGTTGCGGCGTCTTCGGAGGCCGAAGCAACCGGTGCGCAGAGCTATACCATCGGCATTTGCCAGCTTGTCCAGCATGACGCGCTGGATGCCGCTACCCAGGGCTTCAAGGACGCCTTGACCGAAAAACTGGGTGAAGGAAACGTAACCTTTGATGAGCAGAATGCATCCGGTGATACCGCCAACTGCTCCACCATCATCAACGGATTTGTTTCGTCCGGTGTGGATCTGATCCTGGCCAATGCTACGGCTCCGCTGCAGACCGCCACCCAGGCAACTTCGGATATTCCCATTCTGGGTACGTCGGTAACGGACTATGCGACGGCCCTGGATATCAGTGACTGGACTGGTACGGTGGGCGGCAATGTGTCCGGTACTTCGGACCTGGCACCGCTGGATCAGCAGGCGGCTATGATTCAGGAGTTGTTCCCGGATGCCAAGAATGTCGGTCTGCTGTACTGCAGCGCCGAGGCAAACTCGGTATATCAGTGTGATGTGATTGAGGGGTATCTCACGGATGCCGGCTATACGGTCACCCGCTATGCCTTTACCGATACCAACGATGTCACCTCGGTGGCACAGACGGCTGCCGACGCTTCGGATGTGATTTACATCCCCACTGACAATACGGCTGCTTCCAACACCGAAGCAATCGCCAATGTGGTGCTGCCCGCCAAGGTCCCTGTGGTGGCCGGTGAGGAAGGCATCTGCAAGGGCTGCGGTGTGGCGACACTTTCCATCAGCTACTATGATCTGGGCTACCAGACCGGTACGATGGCCTATCAGATCCTGGCGGAGGGCGCGGATATTTCCACCATGCCCATTGAATATGCGCCCAATGTGACCAAGAAGTATAATGCCGCGAACTGTGAGGCGCTGGGCATCACGCCTCCGGAAGGATACGAAGCAATCGCTGAGTAAAATCATTCATTATGACAGCGGGAAAAGGGGCCGTACCCTTTCCCCGCTGTTTTGGTGCTTATAATTATGTCTGGATGGAGGATGGATTTCCGATGGAATTTTTGACTTCGCTGCTGAATTCCATGCCCGGTGCTGTGGCACAGGGACTTATTTGGGGAATTATGGCGATCGGCGTATACATTACCTATCGTGTTCTGGATATTGCTGATCTGACGGTGGATGGCTCGCTGGGAACGGGCGGTGCCGTCTGTGTGATTCTGGTGCTGAACGGTGTGCCGGTCGGAGCAGCCCTTGTGGCTGCCACTCTGGCCGGCATGCTGGCGGGACTTGTCACGGGGCTGTTCCATACAGCCTGCGGCATCCCGGCGATTCTCGCGGGCATTCTGACCCAGCTTGCACTTTACTCAGTGAACCTGAGAATCATGGGGACGGGAACCGGGGGCGGTAAGGCCAACCTGCCCATCAGCGTAGACAAATATTCCCTGCTGGTGTCGGCGCGGTACGTGCGGGAAAAGGCGCTGAACAATCCGCTGCTGACCCTGGTGATTTTCTGCGCGGTTCTGGTGGCTGTCCTGTACTGGTTCTTCGGCACAGAGCTTGGCTGTTCGCTCCGCGCAACCGGCGCCAACCAGAATATGGCCCGTGCACAGGGCATCAACACCAGCTTTGCCAAAGTGCTGGGACTGATGATCTCCAACGGCCTGGTGGCACTGTCCGGTGGTCTGCTGGCCCAGTATCAGGGTTTCTCGGACATCAATATGGGACGCGGTGCCATCGTGATTGGTCTGGCTGCGGTCATCATCGGTGAGGTCATTTTCAGCAAGATTTTCCGCAATTTTGCCCTGAAACTGATTGCAGCCATTATCGGTGCCATTATCTATTACATGGTTATGACTTTCGTTCTGCGGCTGGGCCTGTCCACCGACGACCTCAAATTGCTCACAGCTCTGGTGGTGGCAGTGTTCCTGACGGTGCCGTACTGGAAGAGCCGCTACTTTACGAAGCCGAGCGTCAAGAAGGGAGGAAAAAACAATGCTTGAAATCAAAAATGTTTATAAAACCTTCAACGCCGGCACGGTGAACGAAAAGGTGGCCCTGAATGGCCTGGATCTCAAACTGGAAGACGGAGATTTTGTGACGGTGATTGGCGGCAACGGCGCAGGCAAGTCCACCATGCTGAATGCGGTGGCGGGCGTATGGCCGATCGATATGGGCAAAATCATCATTGACGGAAAAGATGTGACACGCCTTTCGGAGCACCAGCGCGCCAAATACATCGGCCGCGTGTTCCAGGACCCGATGATGGGTACCGCTGCTACCATGGGCATTGATGAAAATCTTGCCCTGGCGGCCCGGCGCGGCATGGCGCGGACCCTTCGCGTGGGGATTACCAAAAAGGAACACGAGGAATATTACAAGCTGCTGCAGACCCTGGAACTGGGCTTGGAGGATCGCATGACCAGCAAAGTGGGACTGCTCTCCGGCGGCCAGCGGCAGGCGGTCACCCTCTTGATGGCGACACTGAAAAAGCCCCGCCTGCTGCTGCTGGACGAACATACGGCGGCACTGGATCCTAAGACGGCCGCCAAAGTGCTGAGCCTGTCGGATAAGATTGTGCATGAAAACCATCTGACAACTTTGATGATTACGCATAATATGAAAGACGCCATTCGTTACGGGAATCGTCTGATCATGATGTACGAGGGCCGTGTGATTTATGATGTGCGCGGCGAGGAAAAGGCAAATCTGAAGGTGAGTGATCTTCTCAAGCGGTTTGAGCAGGTCAGTGACGGAGATTTTGCGAACGATCGGATGCTTTTGTCCTGAACTTTTTGATAAGGGCCGGCTGTTTCAGCCGGCCCTTATCTGTTATAGTTTTGTAATCCGTTACATTTTTGAGAAATATGTATTCAAAACAAGGTTTTTATGATATAATGGCTATGTTTATACTAGGTGGTGTATGGCTTAGGGCATCCCACATTCTATCCAAGGAGGTCACGGTTACCGATGAGCCGTAAAAAGTCCCATACCGCGTCCGGTCTCAGTCCTATCCAACGCAAAGCGTGTATTGTGTTGGCTGTGTGCATACTGGCTGTGATTGCCAGTTTTGTGGTGGCCTGGATTCTTCCCCAGAGTATTGGCGGAAAGGACGCTTATGATCCGAACCTCTATCCGCTGGATACCAGTTTGGGGGCCATTCTGACAGACAATTCTGCTGATGATTCCTACATCACTTCCAGTCTGTTTGTGGGGGATCGCACGGCCACGTCGCTGCAAAAAGACGGGCGCATTACACTGGATCAGTTTGCCGGGAAAGAGGATCTGAAAATTTCCAATTTTCTGAAGGAAAGCTGTGTGGCGTTTCAGGACGATGCCAACACCTATACGATTCCGCAGGCCATTGCCAAAATGAAGGCACGCCGTGTATATGTTATGATCGGCAGCAATGATGTGGATGGATCTGTGACCGTCGACGAGTTTATGAACGACTATAAGCAGGCGATGCAGAACATCAAAAACTCCTATTCCTATGCCGATCTGATTGCCTGCGCCATTCCGCCGGTTACGCAGGACAGCGAGAATGCCGCACAAACCCAGACTTATATCGATCAGTTTAACCAGTCCATTGCGGCGGCATGCGAGGAAATGGGATACAAGTATCTCAACCTTGCCGAAATTCTGAAAAACGACAAGGGCTATGCCGAGGAAAGCTATGTGGATACCTCTTCGGGAGGCCTGAATGCCGCCGGGGCGAGTGCAGTGCTGGAGTACGTGAAGTCGCACGCCTATCAGACGGATGACACGCGCCCGGACACCAATGACATTCCCAAACGAGCGGCGCAGGCCTCCGGCGAAGCCACCAGCAGCGCTTCTCCGACGCCCTCTGCGACGCCGGCAAAATATACCGCCAACTATACCGTGGAGGACTCTGTAAAGGGGACATTGACGGGCAATGGCAAGACGGGTGTGACCAGCCTGGAAATTCAGGCAGGGTCCGGAGAGCAGATCAGCGTCACGGCTGTGCCTGCCGAAGGATATACCTTCTACAAGTGGAGCGACGGTGTTACCGACGCAACCCGCTACGATGTCATGAAAAAGGATATCTCTGTAACGGCGATGTTCAATGATGCCCGCGTGGAACTCACCCTGGACCGTGGCGATACGACCATCAAGAAAGGGGAAAGTCTTTCCATCACGGCTACCGTAAAATTGGGCGGAAAGAGCTATGACAACAGCAATGTCCAGTGGTCCGTCAACGATGAGCTGCAGCAGAACGGTGGTACCTTCACCTTTACGCCGGGGGATGCCGGCAGCTATGTGGTACGCGCCGGCATTGAAATCAACGGTACCTTCTCCACGGCGCAGATTACCGTGACCGTACAGTCTGATCCGACTGCCATCAGCATCAGCGGCACCAGCACCATCACCGCGGGCGGCAGCACCACGCTGAACGCCAGCGTGCAGAACAAGCAGGGGGACGTGAACTGGACCTGTGATGAGACCTCCTGGAAGGCAACCGGTGATCAGGTGACGTTTACGGCCAATCAGGAGGGAACCTACCATATCCGTGCCACCAACAATGGCGCGGAGGCGGTGTTTGAACTGCGTGTGTCCGCGGCTCCTACGCCGACGCCCACACAAGCGCCCACCCCGACGCCCGCGCCGCCAGCGGAAACAGCAACGCAGTAAACCCGAAATGCCTTTGAACGTAAGGAAAGGAAAGCAAGATGGCCATTTATACGTGTGTTCTTCTGGACGTAGATAATACGCTTCTGGATTTTGATGCGGCAGAGCGTCAGGCTGTGACCGATATGCTGGCGGAGTATGAACTGCCCCATGACGGACAGGCGTATGAGGTGTATCACAAGGTAAATCGGGAACTCTGGGATGCCCTGGCCAAGGGAAAACTCAACAAGACAAAACTGTTCCAGATTCGGTTCCAGCGCTTTATGCAGGCCATGGAGCTGCCGGACAATGGCAAAAGCCATGCCATGAATGACCGATATGAAGAACTGCTGGCCACCCACGCGGATCTGATCCCCGGAGCGCTGAATGCGTTGGAGGAATTGGGAGAAGTGGCCACGCTGGCAACCGTTTCCAATGGTGCGCTGGCCGTACAGCAGGCACGGATCCGGGATTCCGGTGTGGAACGGTACATGGACGGTATTTACATTTCCGAAAAAGTGGGCGCGGCCAAACCGGCGGCGAAGCTGTTTGAACATGTGCTGAAAGACCTGGGGATCAGCAATCGAAGCCGTGTGCTTATGGTGGGTGATGATCTGCTGGCGGATATCAAGGGCGGTCAAAATGCCGGGCTGGATACCTGTTGGGTCAATTTCAGGAATGAGGAAAATAAAACGGATATTCATCCGAAATATGAGGTTCACTCCTATGAGGAACTGTATAAGATCGTGATGGAACCGGAAGAACTGGAAAATATTGGCGTGCGCAACCGCCGCCACAGCAACGAAGCCTGAATACGCTTGCGAAGCGGCTCGGGCCAAGTGCCGCTGCTTTGCAAACAAGGCAGCGGCATCTTTTGAGAAGAGGGGAACAGGGAAAACCGTTATGCTGCTGGAACTGCAAGAATTGGGAAAAAGTTTTGGCGAACATGAAGTTCTGGAAAATGTCAATGCCAGTGTGGAGCGCGGCGACAGGATCGGAATCATTGGCGCCAACGGAACGGGTAAGACGACGCTTCTTCGGATTCTGTACGGGGAAACCTTGCCGGATGCGGGAACGGCCGCGTTTGGCAATGGTGTGACCTGCGGATATCTGGAGCAGAACGCCCACTTGGATCCGAATCTGGATGTATACGGAACGATGCGTCTGGCCTTTACGCCGGCCCTGGAAGCCATGCAGAAGCTGGAGACGCTGCAGAAAAAATTGGCACAGGAACCGGAAAATACGCAGGTCCAGGAAGAAATCAATCATTGTAACGCAGTGGTTGACGCCATGGATGCTTACCAGATGGACACCCAGATCAAGAAAGTCCTCAATGGTATGGGATTCCCTTCCGAAACCTGGGAAAAACCGGCGGGTGTGCTTTCCGGCGGTGAACAGACGCGTCTGCGCCTGGCAAGACTGTTGCTGGAGCGCCCGGACCTGCTGATTCTGGACGAGCCCACCAACCATCTGGACATTGAGACAATGGATTGGCTGGAAGAATATCTCAAGGCCTACCGGGGGGCGGTCCTGGTAGTCAGCCATGACCGGTATTTCCTTGACGCAGTCTGTACAAAGATCTGGGAACTGCGGGGCAAAACCATTCAGACCTACCGGGGCAATTATTCTTCCTATCTGCCGCAGCGTCAGGCGGCGGACGAGCGTCAGCAGAAAATGCACGACGCAGCGGTGGAAAAGGCGGCCAAATTGCAGGAGTATATCGACCGCAATCTGGTACGCGCCTCCACGACCAAGATGGCCCAGAGCCGCCGGAAGCAGCTGGAAAAACTGGAAATTGTGGATGCACCCACCGCGGAAGCGTGGGAGCTGAATTTTAGGTTCGAGTACGACATTGAACCCTATGACGAATTGGTCATCATGAAGAATCTGACCGTTCGGATCGGGGAACGGACATTGATCGATGGACTGGATTACACGGTTCATCGCGGTGATAAGCTGATCATTGCAGGACCGAACGGCACAGGTAAATCCACGCTGCTGCAGGTTCTGGACGGAAAACGGCGCCCTTCCGGCGGCATGGTCCGGCTGGGGAGCGGAGCCAAACCGGGCATCTTTACCCAGCAACAGGCGCGCCGTGCAGGCCGGGTCATTGATGCTATCTGGAATCAGTATCCGCGTTTTACAGAGCTGGAAGTTCGCAGCCATCTGGCCCGGTTCGGATATCGGGGCGAGGATGTGTTCAAAGACTGTGCACAGCTGTCCGGCGGAGAACTGGCTCGCCTGCGTTTTGCGGAACTGGCGCTGGAACGCCCCAATCTTATGTTTCTGGATGAGCCCACCAACCATCTGGACATCTACATGCGGGAAAGTTTGACCCAGGCCCTGTCGGCATATACAGGTACCTTGTTGCTGGTAACCCATGACCGGTACCTGATGCAGACGCTTGGGTGCCCGATTCTGTACCTGGAAAATGGCAAGGCCACCTTCTATCGTGATTTTGCAGCGTTCAGAAACCGGAACGCCGGCCCTGTCCCGGAGAAGGAGAAGGCGGCAGAACCTGTCAAGCGCCAGGCCTATGGAAAAGAGCAGCGCAAACGCCGCGCAGAGGTGCGGGCCCGCTTGAAAGCGGTGGAGACGGAAATCGAAGATCTGGGCGCCCATATTGTGGAACTGGAGAATGAAATCAACGATCCACAGGTTTTGCGGGATCATTTGCTGCTGCGCGACAAGTGCGATGAGCTGGATGATACACGTTTCCACCAGCAGGAACTCTATGACGAATGGGAAAAGCTGGCGGAGGAACAGGAACAACTGGAAGCAGACGATGAGTAAGGCGGTTACCGTTCTGTAACTTGTATTCTGATAAAAACGCGTTATACTAAATCTTATGTATGGATAAAGAAAAATGTGTGTGTGCCCGGGTCACACGCACATTGCTGTAACGAGGCGGGGAGACCACTTTGCAAACGACCATTATCATTGCCACGCATAAACCGTATTGGGTGCCGGATGATCCCATGTATCTTCCGGTACAGATGGGGCATGCAATTCATCCGGCGATTGGCTATATCGGGGATGATACCGGCGAAAATATTTCGGAGCGGAACGCGAATTTCTGCGAACTGACGGGCCTGTACTGGGCTGCTCATAACATTGATTCCGATTACATTGGAATCGTGCATTACCGTCGTTATTTCGGAAGCCGCAAGAAGTGTATCTTTGCCCCCAAAAAAGAGCGTGTCATCGGTCATGAAGAGCTGGGCACGATTCTGGCCACCACCAACGTGGTTCTGCCGAAGGAACGTCACTATTTTATCGAGACCAATTATACCCAGTATATCCATGCCCACCACAAACAGGATCTGACAGTTACCCGTTCCATTATTGAGCGCAAATGTCCGGAATATCTTCCCGCGTACGACTTGTATATGTCGAAAACCCACGGGCACCATTTCAATATGTTCGTGATGAAGCGGGAACTGCTGTGCCATTACTGCACATGGCTGTTTGACATCCTGTTTGAACTGGAACGGGAACTGGATATGACAGGGTATTCCGACAATGACCGGCGCGTGTTCGGTTTTGTGAGTGAGCGTTTGCTGGATGCCTGGCTGATGACGAATAACATTAGTTATGAAGAACTGGATGTTGTATATATGGAACACCAAAACTGGCTGCACAAGGGCGGTGCGTTTTTGAAGCGCAAGTTCTTCCCCAATAACCATGAATAAGCCGATGCGTGTGGCTGCGGTGGTCGTGACCTACAACCGCGTGGCGCTGCTGCAGCAATGTCTGCGGGCGTTGGAAGAGCAGACCATGCCTCTGACGGCAATCTGGGTCATTGACAACGCCAGTACGGACGGTACGGCGGATACTGTGAGTGCCATGGGGCTGGAAAACCTGATTTATCGGAATACGGGACGGAACCTGGGCGGTGCCGGCGGGTTTGCTTATGGAATCAGGGAAGCAGCAGAGGCGGGATATGACGCGTTATGGGTGATGGATGACGACACCATCCCGGAAAGAGCGGCCCTGGAATGTCTGGTGCAAGCGGACGAAAACCTCCAGGGCGATTATGGCTGGTTGTCCAGCAGGGCGTTGGCGCCTGATGGCACCGATCAGCCCATGAACCGCCAGCGGGCCACGCCCTACCGGGATATCCCCGATTACGAGGGAACGGAGATTCCGGCGGTCATGGCAAGTTTTGTTTCGCTGTTTTTGCCGGTTGAGTCGGTACGCCGGTACGGTTTGCCGATTGCGGAATTCTTTATCTGGTCGGACGACTGGGAATACACGCGGCGTATTTCGAGAGAAAAGTTATGTTATGTTGTACCGAAAAGTCGTGTGGTCCATGCGATGCAGAATCCGGGAACTGTCAATATCGCCACAGATGTGCCCACGCGGTGGGAGAGATATCATTACTTTTACCGCAATGATGTGGTGCTGTACCGCCGGGAAGGTCTGATTGGATGGCTCTGGCTGCTGGCAAAGGATCTGTGGCACACGGTGCAGGTGATCCGGGATCCGCGGGGACAGCGCAGAGCGAGAATTTGTACGATCTGGAAGGGCTTTTGGGAAGGAATGCATTTTTCCCCGGAGACCAAGTATTTGTCATGAAGGATATTACCAAGACAATCATTCGTCTGGCAGCCCCCTATGAAGCGGTGGCGTTTGACGTTTTTGATACGCTTTTGAAGCGGGATGTGGGAAAACCTGCGGATTTGTTTTTGCAGGGAGGGCTGCCGTTTGCCCGCAAACGTGTGGAGGCTGAAGCGCAGGCGCGCGCAGCAGAAAGACGGGAAGTAACGCTGGCCGAGATCTATGTCCGGCCGGAGCTGTGTGGCTTTGATCCGGCGCAGGAATGTTCTTGGGAATTGCAGGCTGCCATAGCCAACCGTCCCGTATTGGAAGCGGTACGGGCTCTGCATGGGAAGGGAAAAAGGCTCTACTTTATTTCCGATATGTATCTTCCGCAGGAACAGATCTATGCCATGCTGGAACGCTGCGGATACGATATGCTGGACGGAGGCTTTGTGTCCTGCTCCTATGGCGTACAGAAGCGAAGCGGCGCGTTGTTCCAGCGCTTCCTCCGGGATACGGGATTCAAACGCCGGCAGGTCCTGTTTGTAGGGGATAGCTGGCGTGCGGATGTGCTGGGCGCTGCACTGGCTGGCATCCGAGCATGGCATCTGCCCGCACCTCAGGCGGTGCAGGGAACGGTGAAAGCACAGGACGCAGTGTCCGGAGCCTTGCGGGCTTTTGTACAGAATCGATTGTCAGGGACGCCGTATGGAGGCAGCGCACTGGGATTTTCAGTGCTGGGACCGCTTCTGGTGGCCTTTTGCCGATGGATTCATACCTGCCGGCAGCTACATACCGGGGGGCGCCTGTTCTTTCTGGCGCGGGACATGTATCTGACGCGCGAAATCTATGCGCTTTTATACCCGGAAGAAGAAACTTTCTACCTGGAAGTGTCACGGCGCAGTCTGTGCCCGGCCCTGCTGGCCCAAAAGAAATATGAGCTGGTGATCTCTGCCTTGCCAAGGCAGATTCTGACCGGCAGTCAAGTTGCAGAGTATTGCGGCGCCATATGTCCAGATGAATGGACTGAAAAAAAGCTGGATCTGAAAACGCAGGACCAGGAAGATACCATCCGTACGTTCTTGGAAGAGCTGCAGCCTTCCGGCGACGTGCAGGCGGTACACGGCTATCTTACAAACTGCGGTTTGCAGCAGGGAGATATTCTGGTAGATATCGGAAGCGGCGGCACTACGCAGATGCTCCTTGAAGCTTTGTGCGAAATCCGTCTGTATGGCCTGCAGCTTTCGGAAGATGAAAGACTTCGTATGCGCTTTTCCGAAGATCAGACCAAGGTGTTTCTCTCGTTGAGCGGACGGGAAGCCGGTCTGTATTGGGCCGGACAGCCGATTCTGGAACGGATGATTTCCCAGGAAATCGGTCCGTCCACAGGCTATATCCGTACACAGGAAGGGTTTACGGTAATCCATCCTTCCCAGAAAAAAGAACCGGTGATCCTGCAAATGCAGCAGGGAGCACTTGCTTTCGCCCGCGAATGGCAGCAAAGTGTATTGAAAGAGTGGAATTTGCCTCCCAGCCTTGCCATAGAACCTTTTCTGCAGCTCGTGGCTGCACCGGGCAAAGATCAGCTGGCCCTTTTAGGCGACCTGTCTGTGGAGGATGGCGGTGTTTATCCGCTGGCTGCTCCCAAACACCTGGGTCGGTATCTACTCCATCCGTGGGAACTTAAAGAGGATTTTTCTCTGGCGCGCTGGAAAATCGGCTTCCTGGCAAGACTGCTGCGCCTGCCGCTGCCGTACGACCGCCTGTATCTGGCTTTGAAAAAATAACAGAAAGGAGCAATCGCTGCGTGTCAATCCGGGTCAGCATTATCATTCCCATCTTTAACGCCGCATCCACGCTGCAGGCGGCGGTTGATTCTCTGTTAAGGCAGGATTTGGCGGAAGTGGAATTCCTGCTGGTGGATGACGGCTCCACAGACGAAACGCCGGAGCTCTGCCACCGGCTGGCGTCGCGGGATTCCCGCATACAGGTCGTTACCCAGAAGAATGCAGGAATCTGCGCGGCCAGAAACCGCGGGTTGAGTGTAGCCCGCGGGGAATATATTGCATTCTGTGACGACGATGACGAATTCCTGCCGGGTGCGCTTCGGCTTTTGTATGAGACGGCGGAGCGGGAACAGGCGGATATCGTGCGGGGAAATTATCAGTTGTTCCGGGAACAGCCGGACGGCAATTTCCAGGAGCAGCGCCATGCTGAGGGACGGTACTGCCGTATGTGGGAAGACGGCTATGCAGCCTTTTTACAAAACAGTGGTCCCCAATTTGTCTGGAATGCCTTGTATAAAAGGTCGGCATTACAGAACCGGAAGTTCGACGAGCGCTGCCGTTACGGTCTGGAAGATTTTGTCTTCAATGCGGCACTATATGCCGGAACGGACAAGGCCGTGTATATGCCGGATGCGGTGTACTGCCACTACGAACGGGCACAAAGCACGTCGTTATGTCAGTCTTCCCGTGCGCTGCAGGGCAGGATTGCCGCGCTGGACCTCTGGATGGGGGCAGAATATGCGGCGGTACAGAGCCGCTGTTCCGAAAAGGAATCCCGCCGCCTGTGGCCGCTGCGCAAGGCGGAAGCCATCACGTTTTTGATGCACCAACTGCGGGATGCCAGAGCGCCGGCCGCGCTGCGGCGGTACGCCTGGAAGACGCTGCGCGGGGTCTTGGCTGCGTATCCGACCCGGACACTTGACTTTTGGCAGGGTACAGGGCAAAATAAGAAGAAAACAGCAGCATTGCTGCTCTATCAGCTGCGCATGCAGCGTTTGTATGACCTGCTCACGGGAGAGCAGCGCGGAAAATAAGCGAGGAATTGCCATGAAAACGATTTTGGTGACGGGTGCAGCCGGTTATATCGGGCGGCACGTAGTAAAAAATGCGTTGGATCGCGGGTACAGGGTTATCGCCTCGGACTTCTCGTTCAAGGGATTGGATGACCGGGTGGAATTCTGCGATGTTCCCATTTTCAGCGGGGACCGGGATATCTACCGCCAGATGGGCAGCCCGGATGTGTGTATTCATCTTGCCTGGAAGGACGGGTTCCGGCACAATTCCTCGGCCCATATGAGGGATCTGTCTTCCCATGTGGTCTTTTTGAATCACCTGGTGGAAGGCGGACTGAAGGCACTGAGCGTGATGGGAACCATGCATGAGGTGGGCTATTGGGAAGGCCCCATCAACGAAAGCACACCCTGTAAGCCGCAGAGCCAGTATGGCATTGCGAAAAATGCCCTGCGGCAGAGTCTGATGCTATCCATGGCGGACAGTCCGTGTAAACTCCATTGGCTGCGCGCTTACTACATTACCGGTGATGAGGCGCACGGCAGTTCCATCTTTGCCAAACTGGCGCAGGCGGAGGAGGAAGGGAAAAAGACCTTCCCGTTCACCAGCGGCAAGAATCTCTACGATTTTATTGATGTAGAAGAACTGGCGAATATGATCGTTGCGGCCAGCGTACAGACCGAGATCAACGGTATCATCAACGTCTGCACCGGTAAGCCTCAATCGCTGGCTGACCGTGTGGAGGGATTCCTGAAGGAAAAGCACTATAAGATCAAACTGGATTATGGCGCCTTCCCGGATCGTCCTTACGACAGCCCGGGTGTCTGGGGCGATGCCACCAAGATCAATCAAATTCTGGAAAAGGAACGGACATGAAAAGACTGGGCATTTTCTTCTTCTATGAGAAAAACGGAGATGTGGATGATTTTATCTCCTATTACCTGGCAGATCTGGCAAAAAATCTGAGCGAACTCATCGTGGTCTGCAACGGAAAACTCTCTGAGCAGGGCCGGCAGGCTTTCCAGAAATTCACCGATCAGATTCTTGTGCGGGAAAACAAGGGGCTGGATGTCTGGGCCTATAAAACGGCGCTGGATCACTATGGCTGGGAACGGCTTTCGGAATTTGACGAGATCGTGATGACAAATTCCACGCTGATGGGACCGGTGCGTCCGCTGCAGGAAATGTTTGACACGATGGCGCAGAATGAGGATCTGGACTTCTGGGGTCTGACCATGCACCATGGTGCCAAGACGAACCCGTTCAAGGGCAAGCATCTGTATCGGTATCTGCCGGAGCATATTCAGTCCCATTTTATCGTCTACCGGAAGCGTTTTGTCCAGAGTGCCGAACTGCAGGCTTACTGGAACGAGATGCCCATGATCGAAAGCTATACCGATTCGGTACAGCGTTATGAGGCTGTCTTTACCAAGCAATTTGCGGACCGCGGCTTCAAATGGGATGTGTATGTCAAGACGGAGGACCTGAAAGAGTTCACCGACTATCCGTTGCTGGTGTGCCCTGTACGGCTGCTTCGGGATAAGAAATGCCCGCTCTTCAAGCGCCGCAGCTTTATGCATACCCTGGAAGCGTACCTCAATGATACGGCAGGGGAACCGGCGCAGGAACTGTATGAATATCTGCGGGATGAAACGGATTATCCCATGGATCTCATCTGGAAAAATATGATCCGGACCATGCATCCCCATGAATTCACCCGCAATCTGGGGCTTACACGGATCATCCAGCCGGTTGTCCAAAATCCGAAGCTGGCGGAAGAACTCTGCGGCAAGCGGCGGATTGCCCTGGCCATGCATCTGTATTTTATGGATTTGCTGGACCAGAGTGTGGCGTTTGCGGCCAAATTCCCGCCGCAGACGGATGTTTTCATCTCTACGAACAGTGAAGAGAAGAAAACGCAGATTGAGCAGGCATTTGCGGAAGCAAAGCTGCACAGTGTGACGGTGGTGGTTGTGGAAAACCGCGGCCGGGATGTGGCGGCTTTCCTGTGTGATCTGGCGCCCTATCTGCAGGGGTATGACTATGCCTGCTTCATGCATGATAAAAAGGCCATCCAGACCAAGCCGGGCAGTGTGGGTGCCAGCTTCGGTTATGTTTGCAATGAAAATGTCTGCAAAAACGCAGCCCATGTACTCAATGTACTGTGTGAGTTTGAAAACGATCCTTACCTGGGAATTCTCTGCCCGCCATATCCGACACACGGGCTGTATTTCATGAATATGTGCTCCGGCGGTTGGGGACCGAATTTTGAAAATACCAAAAAACTTCTTAAGGAATTGGGCCTGGATGTCCCGATTTCGGGGGAAGAGTCGCCCATTGCACCCTTTGGCAGTGTATTCTGGTTCCGTCCCAAAGCGCTTCAGCCGCTGTTTGCACATGGCTGGCAGCACACCGATTTCCCGCCGGAGCCGCTGCCTCAGGATGGAACGATCAGCCATGCCATTGAGCGAATCTATCCCTTTGTGGCACAGGCCGCCGGTTACTATCCGGCCGTGGTGATGAGCCAATCCTTTGCGGTGCTGCGCAATGATACTATGCAGGCCTATGCCAATGGGCTGATCCGGCCGCTGGCCCGGGTGTTTGACTGTACCACTTTCTGGGCGGCTTCTACGGCGGCCGTTGCCTTTGCGGCCAAGCGGCATCTGTTCGGTGTTTACGGTCCCTATGCCAATTCGCGTCGGCGCCATGCCCGGAACTGGCTGCGGGATAACCTGCCGGAGCCGGCTTACAAGGGAATCATGGCCACCAAGCGTGCCGTGTTTGGGCCGCGGCACGGTCCCTATGAGGATTGATTCATGAAGCGGCTGGTGATTTATTTCCACTATGATGCGCAGGGCTTGCTGGACGGGCCCTGCCGTTTTGCGATTTCGGCGCTTCGTCAGGATGCGGATGTGGTACTGGTCACCAACGGTACCCTGGACGCAGAGAGCTGTGCATGGACCGAACGGGAGAAGCTCCGACTGATCGAGCGTGAGAACGTCGGGTTTGACGTGGGAGCGTATCAGCAGGCACTTTTGTCTCTGGGACGGGATACAGTGTGCCGTTATACGGAACTGATCCTGATGAATTATACCCTGGCCGGTCCTGTGAGCCCGCTGGCGACTATGTGGGAAACCATGGAACGGCGCGAAGAACTGGATTTCTGGGGCCTTACGCGGCATTATGCCATGCAGAGCCGCCGTTTTGGCGGTGCTGTGCCGGAGCACCTGCAATCCCATTTTCTGGCCATCCGGGGGAAAATGCTGGCTTCAGAGGATTTCTGGGCGTACTGGCAGAAGATGAAACTGCCTCACAGTTACGAAGAATCGGTAATTTCTCATGAAACCCGCTTTACGCGCTATTTTGCCCAAAAGGGATACAAGTGGGACAGTTACGTTCAGACGGAGGACCTTAAAGGCATTTTTATCAATCCCATTATGGCCTGCCCGAAGGAATTGCTGGCCGAACAGCACTGCCCGTTTTTTAAGCGCCGCAGTTTTTTCACATCGTATCGGGATGAATTGCGGCGAACGGATGGGAATGCCGCGGCAGAATTGTATGCCTATCTGCGGCAGGCTGCATCCTACCCGGTGGACGATCTGGTCCGTTCGTTGCTTCGCACACAGCCGCTCTCCACATTGGCCCAGAATCTGCACTGGCACTATGTGGTGGCGGAACATTGCGGCGGACGGGATGTCTCTTTACAGGAGGCAGGCCTTCGTCTGGTTCGTTTTGCCGTCGGGAGCGAGGATCCTGTAACGGACTGGTATTTGCGGAAGAGTGTGCAGGACGCGGAAAAGATGCTGGGGCAGGCTTTGGCTCTGTTTGAAGAGAATCCGCTGCTGGGAGTGCTGAGCCCGGCTCTGCCGTTGTGGCCGGAAGCGCAGCGGGCAGCGCGAAAGCATTGGCAGGAAGTCGGCACACGGCTGGCAGGGCAAAGTTCGATGCCAGTCAACGATGACCCGCCGCCGGCGCCGCTCGCAGGCTGGGCGCTGGTCCGTATGGCAGCTTTCCCGCAGGGCGTCCCCACAGTGGAGCAAAAAAATGACCTTTGGCTTCTGCCCTTGGTGGCACAGCAAAACAGGTATTACAGTGCCACTTTTGAGGGTGCAAATCAGGCGGCCGCCCGTGCGGGGTACAGCGATGTCTATGTGCAGGCGTCGGCGGAGCCGGCGGCGGTGGCCAAACAACTGGGACGTTTGATCAAGCACAAGCTGAAAGGCTGAAAAGGGGAGTCGGATCATAAAAAAGCAACGATTGTTCTATCTGGACTTTATCCGCGCGGTGGCGCTGGTTTCCATTCTGGTGATTCATTTCAATGCCACCGTGACGGGATACTTTACATTGCCCCATAAGCTGTTTGCCAGCGTGCTGCCCTTTGGTATCTACCTGGGAGATTTCGGATCCTCTCTTTTCTTCCTTGTATCGGGGGCGGCTCTGGCGCTTACTGTGCCGGAAAACCAGAACCCGGTCACCTTCTACAAGAAAAGGGCGAAAGCAATTTATCCGCTGTTCTGGCTGGCCTGGGTGATCTTCTTCTCCTGGCGGTTTCTGGAAAATCCCGGGTACTATGCGGCGGCAAAGTCGCCGACGCTGCTGCTGACGGTGCTGGGACTGGATAATTTCGCCGTGGCGGCCGGATGGGTCGGCACGGACTTCGCCTGCGTAGGCGAATGGTTCCTGGGAAGCATTCTTTTCTTGTACCTGCTGTTTCCTCTGCTGCATCGGGGCCTTCGGAAAAATCCCTGGGTCACATGGATTGTGAGCATTCCTGTGTGCCTTGGCATTCATCTGGCAGGGTGGGATGCGCATCTCGTGGCCATTCATATTCTGGAATTTCTGTTCGGCATGCAGTATCTGCGTATGGGGAGCAAAAGCAAGGTGGGAATTGCCGCACTTTGCGCTGTGGGAACCTTCTTCCTGGCGTCTTTTGACAGCAAAATAACCTGTGCGCTGTTCAGCGTGGTGGTGTTTACGGTGCTGGCAGGCGTTTCCCGTTTCCTGGCCTTTGGCTGGATGCGCGTGCTTTGCGCCAGGCTGGCCAAGCTCTCCTATGCGGTCTTTTTGGTCCACCATGTACTGATCCAGCGTATGGTAGTACCGTTTGATCTGGCATCCTTGAGCCGACGTGATACGGCCTTTTTGTTCGCAATTTATCTGGTCCTGGTTTTCGCTGCAGCGGAAGCATTGCTTTGGCTGCACGGATGGCTGCAAAAGGAGATAGCGGTGCTGCGTACCGCATCTTGATCGTGTGTCCCTGCTGCTCTGCGGCGGGGACTTTTTTGCTGGGAAGACGGGATGACCTCTGTACAAAAATCGGACAGTACGGTATAATAAGACTACTATTGAATACCTCACGAAAGGGGCGTTTGAATGTGGCTGAATTCTCTGTATCCCTGGAAAAATTGGCGGAAGAAGCAAATCTGACAGTGGCTTATACTCCCTGTGAGCTGGATAAAGTCAAGGTTACGGCAACTGAGGTATATCGGCCCGGCATACTGCTGGCCGGTTACTACGAAAACTTTGATAATACCCGTGTCCAGATCATCGGGCTGACAGAGATGTCCTATCTGGAGGAACTGTCCGCTTCGCTGCGCAATATGCGGCTGGAAAAACTGTTCTCCTTTCAGCCGCCGGCTGTGATTCTGACACGCAATATGCAGCCGCTCTCCGAGATGATGCAGTATGCCAAGCAGTATGGCGTTCCGCTTCTGATGTCTACCGAAATGACCTCGGCACTGATGGGTGTGCTGATCACGACGCTGAACACCGAACTGGCACCGCGCATTACCCGGCATGGCGTCCTCGTGGAAGTGTATGGCGAAGGCATCCTGATTCTCGGTGACTCCGGCGTGGGCAAAAGTGAAACCGCCATCGAGCTGGTCAAGCGCGGTCACCGTCTGATCGCAGACGATGCGGTGGAACTGCGCAGGGTATCCTATCGGAGCATTCTGGGAACGGCCCCAGCCAATATCCGGCACTTCATTGAATTGCGCGGAATCGGTATTATCAACGTTGCCCATGTGTTCGGCATCGGATCTGTGCGCAGCAGCGTAGAAGTGGAGATGGTCGTGCAGCTGGAGCCCTGGGACCGCACCAAAAACTATGACCGCACCGGACTGGACACCGAATATTACGATATTCTGGGCGTGAAGGTCCCCAGTATGCTGATCCCTGTCATGCCGGGCCGGAATCTGGCGGTAATTATCGAGACGGCGGCCATCAATAACCGTACCAAGGAAATGGGCTACAATGCGGCCAAGGAACTGCTGGCACAACTGGGCCTGCAGGATGATATTTCTTTGTGACGCAGCAATAAACGGGAAAAGAGAGATACCAAATACATGCAGATGATTGCAGACCTGCACACGCATACGCTGTGTGCAACCCATGCTTTTCAGACTTTGAACGAGATGACAATTGCGGCAAAACAGACAGGCTATTGTGCCATGGCCATTACGGACCATGCACCGGCCATGCCGGATGCGCCGCATATATGGCATTTTTCCAATGGAGGCGCGCTGCCCCGGGAAATGAACGGCGTTGTCATGCTGTACGGTGCCGAGGCCAACGTGATGGACACGAAAGGCGGGCTGGACCTTCCGCAGGGACTTCTCTCGGTGCAGGACTGGGTGGTGGCATCCATACACAGTCCCTGTATGCCGGGCGTCCTGACGCGCAAGGAGGCTGACCGGCTCTGGCTGGGGGTGGCGGAAAACCCCTATGTGGACTGTATCGGACATTCCGAACAGGAAAACTATCGGTACGACTATGACGTGGTCACGAGAGCGTTTGCCAGAAACCACAAAGTGGTGGAACTGAACGGCGGATCCTTTGCTGTCCGGAAAGACGGTATCCCCAACATGCGTTCGCTTCTGATTGCCTGCATGGAAAATGGCTGTCACATTGCGGTGGACAGCGATGCCCACAGTGCCTGGCGCCTGCAGAATGCCATGCCGCCGCTGTACAGCATGCTGGCGGAACTCTCCTTCCCGCAGGAACTGATTGTCAATGCAACGCGGGAAAATCTGGTACAGGAACTCAAACTGCATGGCCGTCGCTGTGCAGAAGAAATAGGAGGAATTCTACTATGAGCAAATATACCATCGGAATTGATCTGGGCGGTACCACCATGACGGCCGGCCTTGTGAATGAAAACTATGAGATCGTCGGTAAAATCACCCGGGCCACGCGGCTGCCCCGCCCGGCCGAGGACCTGGAAAAAGCGCTGGCGGATCTTTGCCGTGCGGTGGCCAAAGAGAATAACATTCCTTTCTCGGACGTACAATATGTGGGAATCGGCACGCCGGGCAGCGTGAATTTTACCACGGGTTTTGTGGGATATAATACCAACTTCGGCTACTACGACTGGAACCTCGGCCCCGATATGGAAAAACTTCTCGGGTGCAAGGTGTACGTGGAGAATGACGCCAATGCAGCAGCCTTCGGCGAGTACATTGCGGGCGGCGCCAAAGGCTACAAGGATGCGGTGGTCATCACGCTGGGCACCGGCATTGGAAGCGGCATCATTCTGGGGGGCAAGATTGTCCGCGGCTTCAACTTTGCCGCTGGTGAGATGGGCCATACGGTGATCGTCAAGGGAGGACGCAAGTGCAACTGCGGCCGCTGCGGCTGCTGGGAGCGTTATGCATCGGCCCGGGCCCTGACGGAGGATACCAAGGCGGCCATGCAGGAGCACAGCGATACCCTGATGTGGAAACTTGTGCCGGATCTGAACCACGTGAACGCAAAGACTTCTTTCGATGCCATGGCCCAGGGCGATGAACTGGCCAAGCAGGTGGTCCACAACTGGATGGAGTACGTTGCCTGCGGCCTAGCCAACGTGGTGAATACGTTCGAGCCGGAAGTGATCTGTGTGGGCGGCGGCGTTTCCAACCAGGGCGAGACGCTGCTGGGACCCGTACGCGCTTATGTGGAAAAGGAAACCCACGATATCACCGGCGGCCGTGTACCCGAGATCCGCGCCTGTGAACTGCGCAATGATGCCGGCGTGATTGGCGCAGCTGCGCTGGAGGTATCCATCTGAATACCATTGACCTGATACATACACTATTTTGGCAGGGGGAGTCATGATGCAGGAGCAAATGCGGACGGCGCTGCGCTGTGCGCTGCAAGGGGCAAAACTCCCTTTTACAGAGCAGGAACCCTTGCGTGAGCATACCACCTTCCGGATCGGTGGGCCTGCGGCATTCTGGTGCACTCCGCAAAATACGGAGCAGTTGCAGGATACCCTGGCATTATGCAGAAAAAACAAGGTGCGTGTCTACCTGTTGGGCAATGGTTCCAATACGCTTTTTGCCGACGAAGGCTTTGACGGTGCAGTGGTGGAACTGCGCGGGCTGTCGCCGGAAGTGACCGGGACGCCGGAAAAAGAAGATACAGTGCTGTTGACGGCCGGTGCAGGCATGACGCTGGGGCGGCTCTGCGCCGAGGCACAGCAGCGCGGCCTGGCCGGATTGGAATTCGCCTGCGGTATTCCGGGCACTGTCGGCGGAGCTGTTTACATGAATGCGGGGGCTTACGGCGGCGAGCTGAAAGATGTAGTGGAAGAGGTTACCTTCCTGGACGAAACAACGACTTTGCGTACGCTGCCATCCGACAAGCTGCAGATGGGGTATCGCACCAGCATTTTTGAAAAGAATCCCTCCTGGTGCATCCTTTCAGCCACTGTCCGGCTGCACCGGGGAGATGGCGATGCCATCCTTGCCCGGATGCAGGATTATCTGGAACGCCGCAAGGCAAAGCAGCCGCTGGAATGGCCCAGCGCGGGCAGTACTTTCAAACGGCCGGAAGGGGCCTTTGCAGGACGGTTGATCGAAGAGTGCGGGCTGCGGGGATTTACCGTGGGCGGTGCACAGATCAGCGAAAAACACTGTGGCTTTGTCATCAACAAGGGCGGTGCAACCTGCGCGGATGTTGTGGCTTTGACCGAGGAGGTCCGCCGGATCGTTTTGGAAAAAACCGGGTTTGTGTTGGAACGTGAAATCCGAGTGGTAAAATAAGGGAGAGTAAACGATGAATTTCCTGATCGTTACAGGCCTTTCCGGCGCGGGCAAATCCATGGCGGTCAATGCGCTGGAGGACATCGGCTTCTTTTGCATTGACAACATTCCCATTGCACTGCTGCCCCGTATTGTGGATTTTGCCCTGCAGGGCGAAAACCAGCTCAGCCGTGTGGCGGTCGTCATGGACGTGCGCGGTGTGCGCAACAGTGACCAGCTGGAACAGGCGCTGGCGGATCTGGACGCAAAGAAGATCGAGTACGAGATTCTCTTCCTGGATGCCAATTCTCAGACCATTCAGCGCCGGTACAAAGAAACACGGCGGCAGCATCCCATTTCGGTCACGGATCATGTCTCGATCGAGGAAGCCATCGAGCGGGAACGCAGACTCTTGCAGCCTCTGCGCAATCGCGCCAAGTATGTGATCGATACCTCGCTCTTGAGCGCGGCACAGAATAAGGAACGGGTCTGCAGTCTTTTCCTGGACAAGGGAAAATGTCCCATGGCGCTGACGGTGGTGTCCTTTGGATTCAAGTACGGGCTGCCGCAGGAAGCGGATCTTGTGCTGGATGTGCGCTGCCTGCCGAACCCGTTCTATGTGCCGGAGCTGAAAAATCTGACCGGCCTGGACCAGGCGGTGGTCGATTACGTCATGGCGGCGCCGGAATCACAGGAACTGCTGCGCCGCTATGAGAGCATGCTGGAATATGCCTTGCCGCTCTATGTGAAAGAGGGCAAAAGCCAGCTGATGATTGCCGTTGGCTGCACCGGCGGCAAACATCGCTCCATTACATTTGCGCGGAAAATCGGAGAGTTCTGCGAAAAACTGGGGTACGAACCCAGCGTGCAGCACCGAGATGCCAAGCGCACGCTGTGAAGGGTGCGGAGATTACCCCGGGGAGGAAACATCTTTTTGAGCTTTTCACAAGAAGTAAAGAACGAGATCCTGCGCCACAGGATCTCCAAATCATGCTGCAATATGGCCGCCGCCTATGCGGTGGCCTGTTTTGGTAAATATTTTGATGACCGCGGTGTTGTGCTGCAGACGGAAAATGAGGGCGTGGCGCAGTTTGCCCAGAAGGTCTATCGCCGTTGCGGGATTCAAGGAAATATTCTGCGCAAGGAGCGCCCTACCGGGGCCGTTTTTGAGTTCAGCATAAAGGAGCCGGCTGAGATTGCCAGGATGCTGGAACTGTTCTGCCATACCGGCAAAGAACCCACTTTGCGCATCCGTCCGGAAAATTTCAAATGTCAGAAATGCATGCAGACCTTCATAGCCACGGCATTTCTGTGCTGCGGTACGATGACCGACCCTGAAAAAAGCTATAATCTGGAATTCCTGTCCACCCGGCATTATCTTTCCCAGCAGCTGGAAGCCATGCTGGCGGAACATGATTTCCATCCTCACCGTGCACTGCGCAAGGGCGCCAATACCGTCTATGTAAAAGCGGCCGACCATATCGAGGATCTTCTGACTTTTATGGGGGCCGGCGGCGCAGCCATGCGCATTATGGATCAGCGCCTGTACAACGAAATGCGCAACAAGACCAACCGTCTCTCCAACTGCGAAACGGCCAATATGGGCAAGAGCGTCCAGGCGGCGGTGCAGGTACAGCTGGCCATCGAACGTCTGCAGGAAGCAGGGGCACTGGCCACACTGCCGGAAGCCCTGCGCCAGACGGCCAAGCTGAGGATGCAGTACCCGGATCTGCCGCTGGCAAAACTGGCCCTGAAACTGGATCCGCCGGTGAGCAAGGCGGGCCTTTCCCACCGTTTGAAGCGCATCCAGGAAGCCGCCCGGCGTCTTGAGGAATCTTCGTCACCAGAAAAGGAATCCGACCATGTCTGAAACCACTCCGAGACAATTTACCCATCTCCATGTTCACACGGAGTACAGCCTGCTGGATGGTGCCTGCCGCATCGACCGCATGTTTGACCATCTGAAAGCGATGGGGCAGACCGCCTGTGCCATCACGGACCACGGCGTCATGTATGGGTGCGTGGCCTTTTTTGACGCTGCGAAGGCAGCCGGGATCAAGCCCATCATCGGGTGTGAAGTCTATGTGGCAACCCGCACCCGCTTTGACAAGGTGAACCGCATCGACGGAAACAGCCATCTGATTCTGTTGTGCAAAAATGAGACCGGCTACAAAAACCTGATCAAGATGGTTTCGGCCGGATTTCTGGAAGGGTTCTACTCCAAGCCCCGTATCGATAAGGATTTGCTGGAACAGCATCACGAGGGGCTGATCTGCCTTTCGGCCTGCTTGGCGGGGGAAGTACCCAAGGCGATTCTGGCCGGTGACTATGAGCGGGCCAAGAATACGGCGCTGTACTACCGGGATCTTTTTGGCGAGGGCAACTATTATATTGAATTGCAGGACCATGGCCTGGAGGAAGATCGGGCCGTGCTGCCGCAGCTGATACGCCTGGCGCGGGAGACCGGGATCCCCATGGTGGCCACCAACGACGCTCACTATATCACCAAGGAAGATTCCAAGATGCAGAGTATTCTGCTCTGCATCCAGACGGGAAAGACCATCGCTGACGCGGATCGGATGGAGTTTCAGACCGACGAGTTTTACCTGAAAAGTGCCGATGAGATGTATGATCTGTTCTCGATGGTGCCCGAAGCCTGCGAGAACACCAACAAAATTGCAGAGCAGTGCAATTTTGAATTTACCTTCGGCGAGACGAAGCTCCCTTACTTCCGCGCACCGGATGGCATGGAAAACCAGGCGTATTTTGAAAAGCTGTGCTGGGAAGGACTGGAACGCCGTTATCCCGGCAAGGTGACGGATGCCCTGCGGGAACGTCTGAGCTATGAAATCAACGTGGTCAAAAAAATGGGGTATACCAACTACTACCTCATCGTCTACGATTTCATCAACTATGCCAAGAGCAGAGACATCCCGGTGGGTCCCGGTCGTGGTTCAGGTGCCGGCAGTCTGGCGGCGTACTGTGTGGGCATTACAGACATCGACCCCATTCGGTACAGCCTGATTTTTGAACGGTTCCTGAACCCGGAACGTGTGTCGATGCCGGACTTTGACGTGGATTTCTGCTATGAACGCCGCCAGGAAGTCATTGACTACGTCAATGAAAAATATGGCCGCGACCATGTGGCACAGATTGTGACCTTCGGTACGATGGCGGCCCGGGCGGCTGTGCGTGATGTCGGGCGTGTGATGGGCATGGCCTACCAGGATGTGGATAAAGTGGCCAAACTCATCCCGATGGAACTGAAAATGACGCTTCAGAAAGCGCTGGAAGTCAGTCCTGACCTGAAAACCATGTATGAGGCGGACCCGCAGGTCCACGAACTGATTGACACCTCCCTGAAAGTGGAGGGCATGCCGCGGCATGCCTCCACCCATGCGGCCGGTGTTGTCATTACGCGGGAGCCGGCTACGGAGTACGTTCCGCTATCCACCAATGACGGCCTGCCCGTCACGCAGTTCAACATGGTGGAGATCGAGCGCCTCGGTCTGCTGAAGATGGACTTCCTGGGGCTGCGTACGCTGACGGTCATCCACGACACCGAAACGGCCGTACGGCGCAAGGTACCGGACTTCCGCATGGCCAACATCAGCTATGATGACCCGGAAACCTATGCCATGCTGGCAAAAGGGGAGACCGAGGGCATCTTCCAGCTGGAATCCACGGGCATGACGCAGGTGCTCGTCAGCATGCGTCCCCGGAATCTTGAAGACATTATCGCCCTGATCTCGCTGTATCGCCCGGGCCCCATGGATTCCATTCCCACCTATCTGCGCAACCGGCGGGAACCTGGCAAAATCAGTTATAAGACGCCGCAGCTGGCCCATATCCTGGATGTTACCAATGGGTGCATCGTCTACCAGGAACAGGTCATGCAGATCTTCCGGGAACTGGCGGGATTCAGCTTCGGGCAGGCCGATAATATCCGCCGTGCCATGAGCAAAAAGAAACATAAGGTCATGGAGGCGGAGCGGGAACACTTCGTCCACGGCTGCACGGAACCGGGCAAGGAATGCGCCGGCTGTGTCAAGAATGGCATTCCCGAGGATGTTGCCAACGAGATCTATGATGAAATGATCAGCTTCGCATCCTATGCCTTCAACAAATCCCATGCGGCCTGCTATGCCTATGTGGCTTTCCAGACGGCCTATCTGAAATGTCACTATCCCCATGAATTTATGGCGGCACTGCTCACCAGCGTTCTGGACAATACTTCCAAGGTGATTGAGTACACAACGGAATGCCAGCGGCTGGGCATCAAGGTGCTCCAGCCGGACATCAATGTGTCGCGGGGCGGCTTCACGGCGGACGGTGACTGCATCCGTTTCGGCCTGAATGCGGTCAAAAGCGTGGGACGCAATCTGATCGAAGCCGTTGTCAAGGAACGGCAGGAACGCCCGTACCGAGGGCTGTATGATTTCTGCCGCCGGATGTACGGTAACGAACTGAACCGGCGCGCCCTGGAAAATCTGATCAAGTGCGGTGCTTTTGATACACTGGAACCTTCCCGGCGCGCCATGCTGGAGTGTGTGGAAGGCATTCTCAAGAGCGTGGAAACCGACATGCGTCAGAATCTGGAAGGGCAGATGGACCTTTTTGGTATGATGAGCGGGGAGAGCCAGGAGCCGGCCATCAACGACTACAAGGTTCCGCCCATGCAGGAATATCCCACCAGCGATCTGCTCAAAATGGAAAAAGAGGTTTCGGGACTGTATCTGTCCGGCCATCCGCTGGACACCTACCGGGAACAGATTGCCAAAATTTCCACCTGTACCATCGCACAGCTGCAGGGGGACGATGCCAAACAGTTTGACAACCAGAACGTGACGATCCTGTGTACCGTCGTAAAGAACAAAGTGATGACTACCAAGTCCAACACACTGATGGCCTTTACGACCATCGAAGATCTCACCGGGACGATGGAACTTCTGGTATTTCCCCGCGTTCTGGCGGAATGCAGGGCGGCACTGCAGGAAAATGCCGTTGTGGTGGCGCACGGGCGAGTCTCCGTGAAAGAAGAGGAGGCGGCCCGCCTGATTGTGGAGGGCGTACAGCCCATCGAAACCTACGACCCCAACAAGAGTTTTGGCCGCAACCGGGTGGATCGTGTCCAGAAGGAAACGCGGGGGGAAGGCGTTGCGGGGTATTTCCTGACGGTGCCGGGACGCGACTGCGCCGAAATGCACCGCGTGGAGAATCTTCTCTGCAACATCTTTGACGGTGGGACGGTGAAGGTGTACTTCCTTTTTGCCGATACCGGCAAAAAGGCGTGGGCGCGACACATGGCAGTGAAGGATGATCCGCTTCTGAGGGCTGAACTGGTTCGGATTCTGGGACCGGAGCATGTAAAAGTGCAGGGAATGGATCAGCATGCAAAATAAATCCATGCGTTTTGCGCGAAACGTCCATAATCGAAGCGCAAGAGTTGTGGTATAATGAAAAGGATCCGAGATTGTTAAAAAATTATTGTAAGTAACGCTACGTTCCCAAACAGGAGGAGCTGCTTTATGGCTAAGGAAATCAAAACAATCGGTGTTCTGACCAGCGGCGGTGATGCGCCCGGCATGAATGCTGCTGTTCGCGCGATCGTTCGTGCGGGTATTAGCAAGGGATACCGTATGATGGGTATTCAGCGCGGTTACAATGGCCTGATTAATGGCGAATGCTACGAGATGAATGTCCGCAGCGTATCCGAGATCATTCACCGTGGCGGCACGATTTTGTATACGGCGCGCTGCCTGGAGTTCAAGACCAAAGAGGGACAGGCCAAAGGTCTGGCCCGCTGTAAGGAACTGGGCATTGATGCACTGGTCGTCATTGGCGGCGACGGTTCTTTCATGGGCGCCCGTGCGCTGGCCAACCAGGGCATTCCCTGCATTGGTCTGCCCGGCACCATCGACAACGATATTGCCTGCAGCGAATATACCATCGGCTACGACACGGCAATGAACACCGCTGTGGAAGCCATTGATAAACTGCGGGATACCACCCAGAGCCATGACCGTTGCAGCGTCGTGGAGGTCATGGGCCACCATGCCGGTTATATTGCCCTGAATGTGGGCATTGCCACCGGTGCGCTGGCGGTTCTGCTGCCGGAGATTCCCTACGACTTTGAGCGTGACATCCTGCAGCGCATGCGCCAGACGCAGGTCACCGGCAAGAAGCATTTCATCATCATTGTTTCTGAAGGCGTTGTCGGCGCCCAGGATCTGGCCAACCAGATCCAGGCTGCGACCGGTGTAGACTCCCGTGCGACCGTTCTGGGCCACATCCAGCGCGGCGGTTCTCCGACGGTCCGTGACCGTGTGAATGCCTCTCTGATGGGATATCATGCCGTTGATCTGCTGGACAAGGGCATTTACAACCGTGTTGTGGCCGTGTCCGGCGGCAAGATCGTGGACTACGATGTCAACGTGGCGCTCTCGATGCACAAGACCATCGACCGCGAGATGATTGATATCGCCAATGCGATCTCCATCTGATCTCACCAGCTGATACAGGGCCGTGCGCTATTGGGCGCCGGCCTTTTTTATCGCGGCAAGGTCAGAATTTTTATGAAATTTTTCTGGAAAATGGCTTGCCAAACATCGGGATGGATGGTATAATACTAAAGCGTTAGTGCTGCCGGGCCACCGGCAGGATAATGACACATCATTATACAGGCGGTCCTCTGCCGAAGATTCGGGAATGAACGTCGATACAAAATGGAGGATTCATAATATGGACGCAATCAAGCATTTTACCGAGGGTATGATCAAAGAGAACAAGCCTCAGTTTGAAGTCGGCGATACTGTCCGCGTCTCCGTCCGTATCAAGGAAGGCGACAAGGAGCGTATCCAGGCTTTTGAGGGCACCGTCATCGCCAAGAAGCATGGCGGCATCGCGGAGACCTTCACCGTTCGCCGCACCTCTTATGGTGTCGGTGTGGAGCGTGTGTTCCCCGTCAACAGCCCGTTCGTCGAGAAGGTCGAGGTCGTTCGCCGCGGCAAGGTCCGTCGTGCGAAGCTCTTCTACCTGCGTGAGCGTACCGGCAAGGCGGCCAAGGTTAAGGCGCGTATCTGAGCATACTGAGAAAAGGGGAGGACGGTTGGCGTTCTCCCTTTTTTCGTATGATTTTACGAAAGGGGGACGGGAATGTATGCTGAAAGATCGGTTTCGCCGCAACAAGGGGATACTGGAGTGGTATGATGCGCTGGCGGTTGCTGTGGCAGTGATTGCGCTGGTGTTTACCTTTGCGGTGCGGATTGTCCAGGTGGACGGCAGCTCCATGAACCCCAGTCTCTACAGCGGAGAACGCCTGCTGATTGCAACTTTTCTGCAGCCCGATTACGGAGATGTGGTCGTGACTGACAGCTACATTCCGTACGGCAAGCCGCTGGTAAAGCGGGTGATCGGGAAAGCGGGGGATACCATCGATATCGACTTCCAGACAGGTGTTGTATATCGGAACGGGCAGGCTCTCTCGGAACCGTATACGGCGGAACCCACCTGGACCTATGAAGGGGTGGACTTCCCCCTGACGGTGCCGGACGGTTGCCTGTTCATCATGGGCGACAACCGCAACAATTCCAAGGACAGCCGTGACGCAGAGATCGGTTGCGTGGATATCCGGGATGTCCTGGGCGTCGCTGTATGGAGACTTATGCCGTTTGGCGGAATGGGGGCATCAGAATGAGCCAGAGTGATATCATCAACAGCCGCCAGATTCAATGGTTCCCCGGTCATATGACCAAGACCCTGCGGATGATGGAAAAGGAAATCCGCAACGTGGACTGCGTGCTGCAGATTCTTGATGCACGGATTCCTCTTTCCAGCCTGAACCCGGAGATCGAGCGTATCACGGCGGGGAAACCGCACCTGTACGTTTTGAACAAAGCCGACCTGGCAGATCCCGAGATCACCCGCCAGTGGTTGGCCTATTTCAAGAGCGCAGGAGCAGGCTGTCTGGCCATGGACTCCAAACAGCGGGGCCGAGCTGCGGCCACCAAGGCGCCCATCGAGCACGAACTGTCGGCGCTGATGCAGCGGCGCCGTAACCGCGGCATGGTGGGCGCCGCTATCCGCGTAATGGTGGTAGGCATTCCCAATGTGGGCAAATCTACCTTTATCAATTCCTTCGCGGGGACCACGCGGGCCAAAGCGGCCAACAAGCCGGGCGTTACCCGGGGAAAGCAATGGATCTCGGTGGACAATTTCGATCTGATGGACATGCCCGGCGTTTTGTGGAAAAAGTTCGATTCGCTGGAAACCGCCTCCAATCTGGCCTTCATCGGTTCCATCCGGGATGACATTCTGGATATCGAAGAACTGGCGTGTGGGCTGCTTTCCAGTGTACGGCAGATCTACCCGCAGCAGTTGCTGATCCGGTATAAGCTGGATGAGTCGGCTCTGGACCTGGAACCCTACGCGTTGCTGCAAGCTATTGGTGCCAAGCGCGGTATGCTGATTTCCGGCGGCGAAGTGGATACCGAGCGCGCCGCCAAGATGCTGGTGGGAGAATTCCGTGCCAGCAAATGGGGCAGACTTTCGCTGGAACGGCCGCCCCGGCGCGAGGCAGCGGAAAAGGAGGCTGATGATGCCGAGGACATCGAAATCGACGAGCAGTAATCCGGCCCTGTATGCCTTTGATGCCGAACAGCGTGCCCGGTTTGGTACGATCTGCGGGGTGGATGAGGCCGGCAGAGGGCCGCTGTGCGGACCGGTCTGCTGTGCCGCGGTGATCCTTGATCCGGACGATCCCATCGAGGGGGTCAACGACTCCAAAAAATTGAGTGAAAAGCGCCGGGAAGCACTCTATGAGGAAATCATACAGCGTGCGGTGGCGTATCAGGTGGTCTTTATTTCCCCTCAGGAGATCGACGAGAAGAACATTCTGTGGGCGACTATGGATGGTATGGCCCAGGCGGTGGCGGGATTGGATACCCAGCCGGATTACGCCCTGATTGACGGAAACCGCTGTCCGCCGGACCTTGTGTGTCCGTCGCAGTCGGTTGTCAAGGGCGATGCCACCAGTGCCAGTATTGCGGCGGCTTCCATTCTGGCAAAGGTCAGCCGGGACCGTTACATGAAAGAGCTGGACAAGCAGTACCCACAATACCAGTTGGCGAAACACAAAGGTTACCCCACCAAGCTGCACTATGAACTCATTGCGCAGTACGGGATTCAGCCCTTCTATCGCCGCAGTTTTTTGAAAAAGCAGGGATACTGGCATGAACCGTGAGGTGGGCCAGAAGGGGGAAGCCATCGCAGCCCGGTACTACCGCCAGCGGGGCTATCTTCTGTTGGGTCATAATTACCGCACCCGGATGGGAGAGCTGGATCTGATCCTGTACAAGGAGGATCTGATCGTGTTTGCCGAGGTGAAAACCCGGACAGGCCGTATGCTGGCTGCGCCTGCGGAGGCGGTGGATCTGTACAAGCAAAGACGTCTGCGTCGGGCGGCGGAACTGTATCTGCAGAACAGTCCTTTTGCAGAAGCAAGGGTGCGGTTTGACGTGGTGGAAGTGACACCTGCCGAAAAAGGCTGGCAGGTACATTGTATTATGGATGCGTTCCAAGTGTAAACAGCAGAAAGGGTGTATGATATGCAGTACCAGAGTACCAGAAATTCCCAGCTTCGTGTCTCCGCTTCGGAAGCGATTGTCCGTGGCCTTGCGCCGCAGAGCGGTCTTTTTGTGCCGGAAACCTTCCCGCAGGCGAATTTGAACGCGTGGCGGAATCTCTCCTATCCGGAACTGGCACAGAAGGTACTGGAAGGGTACCTGACCGATTACCGCACAGAGTTTTTGCAGCAGGCGACGGAAAACACCTATGGCGATGCGTTTGGCGGCCGGGCAGGGCGGACGGTCAAGGTCCGTGACGGGCTGTACGCGCTAGAACTCTGGCACGGTCCCACCTGTGCTTTCAAGGATTACGCCCTGCAGCTGATGCCGAAGCTGCTGGTGGAGGCGAAGCGCAACCTGGGACGCAAGGAGACGACGCGGATTCTGGTGGCTACCTCCGGTGATACCGGCAAGGCAGCGCTGGCCGGATATGCGGGGCTGGATGGCATCGAAATTTCGGTTTTCTATCCCAACGCCGGCACCAGCGAGATCCAGCGCCTGCAGATGGTGACCCAGACTGGGGACAATGTGCAGGTTTATGCGGTGGAGGGCAATTTCGATGATGCCCAGACCGGCGTCAAGCGGGTGTTTGCCGACGCTTCGGTGGCGGAAGAACTGGAAAAACGGGGAATCCGTCTTTCCAGTGCAAACTCCATCAACTGGGGACGCCTGGTACCGCAGATCGTCTACTATTTCTATGCTTATTTCCGTCTGGTGGAACAGGGCGCTGTCGCCTGGGGGGCACCGGTGGATTTCTGCGTGCCGACCGGAAACTTCGGTGACATTCTGGCAGGATATTATGCCAAACGGATGGGGCTGCCGGTGGGCAAACTGGTCTGCGCTTCCAACCGGAACAATGTGCTGACGGACTTCATCCGCACCGGCACCTACGATGCCCGTCGCACCTTCTATAAAACGACCTCCCCGTCCATGGATATCCTGATTTCTTCCAACCTGGAGCGGCTGCTGTATCATGTGAGCGGCAGCAGCGAAAAAGTGGCAGGCTGGATGCAGGATCTTGCCCGGACCGGACGGTATACGGTGGACCCGGATACGCTGGCCAAAATTCAGGAAACCTTCTCCGCCGGATATGCCGGGGATGAGGAGGGGGCGGAGGAAATCCGTGCCCGGTTTGAGCAGGACCACTACCTCTGCGATACGCATACGGCGGTGGCCTTCCGCGTGGCGGAAACCTGCCGCAGCGAGGCGCCCATGGTAGTCCTCTCCACGGCCAGTCCCTTCAAATTCCCGCGGGCGGTTCTGGAGGCACTGGGCGCGTCGGTGCCGGAGAGCGATTTTGACGCCATGGCAGCGTTGACTGCAAATACCGGGGAACCGGCGCCCGAAAGTCTGCAGGAACTGAACCGGCTGCCGGTGCGTTTTACCGAGATCATTGCGCCGGCGGATATCCGTGCCGCGGCGCTGCGCTGAGGCGGTCCGCCGGCAAGGAAGAGAAACAAAAGGAGCTGTATGGCGGTATTTGTAATAGGGGATCTGCACCTGTCTCTGGGGACCAATAAGCCGATGGATGTTTTCCCGGGATGGGATGGGTATCTGCCCAAACTGGAAGCCAACTGGCGCACGCTGATCCGCCCGGAAGATACCGTGGTACTGGCAGGGGATACCAGCTGGGCCATGAATTTGCAGGATACACGTGCAGACTTTGCGTTTCTGCAGAGCCTGCCCGGGCAGAAGTGGCTGTTGAAGGGAAACCATGACTACTGGTGGACGACCACCCGGAAGATGGAAAAATTTCTTCAGGAGAATGGTTTTGACTCCCTGCACATCCTGCATAACAATGCCTGCATCGTCGGACAGACCGCTCTCTGCGGAACGCGGGGATGGCCCTTTGACGACGCGGCGGCACAGGGGGAAAAGCTGATGGCCCGGGAAGCCGGGCGCCTGCGGATGTCCCTGCAGGCGGCGGGGGAGGCACCCCGCAAAATTGCCTTCCTGCATTATCCGCCGGTGTATCCGGGGGCTTCGGCCGAGGAATTGGTGGCGGTTTTGCAGGAGTTCGGCGTGACCGAATGCTACTATGGCCATCTGCACGGCAAATCCATTCGCTTTGCGGTGCAGGGCGATGTGGAAGGAATCCGGTATCGCCTGATTTCGGCGGACGGCTTGCAGTTCTGCCCCTACAAACTGGATGGGATCGGCTGAAAAAGGCCCAAAAGAAAAACAGCAGGCAGGTTTTCGGCGCGCATCAGCCTGAAAATGGCCAGAAAAGTAAGATGAATTGTGACTTTTTTGCAAATAGGGCTGGTATTCTGCGCGGGAACATGCTATAATTACTTGTATTTTTATGTACATCTATTTTTGGAGGAATTTATAAATGAAGTTGATTTCCTGTGAAAAGCTCGAAAAGAGCATGGTCGAACTGCAGTTCTCCATCGACGCGGAGACCTTCAAATCCGCTGTCGCTGCCGCTTTCAAGCGTGAGGGCAAGAAGTACACCGTTCCCGGTTTCCGCAAGGGCCATGCTCCCCGTGCGATGATCGAAAAGATGTACGGCAAGGACCTGTTCCAGTACGACGCCATCAACGATCTGTTCCCGGAGAACTATGAGGCCGCTGTCAAAGAGGCCGGCATCGATGTCGTGGGCGGTCCCGCTCCCGAGGTTGTCTCCATGTCCGAGGAGGAGGGCGCCGTCCTGAAGGTCAAGGTCGCCGTCAAGCCGGAAGTGGAACTGGGCGAGTATGTCGGTTTAACCGTGACCAAGGATGTCAAGACTGTGGATGAGGCGGAAGTTGACGCTGAGATCAAGCGCATGCAGGAACGCAACGGCCGTCTGCTGACCCGTGACGGTGAGGCCCAGAACGGCGACACCGCGACCATCGACTTCGAGGGCTTTGTGGATGGCAAGGCTTTTGAGGGCGGCAAGGCCGAGCATTACGCCCTGGTGCTGGGCAGCGGCTCCTTCATCCCCGGCTTCGAGGAGCAGGTTGTGGGCCACAAGGCTGGCGACGAGTTCGACGTGAACGTCAAGTTCCCCGAGCAGTACCAGGCGGAAGAGCTGGCCGGCAAGGACGCCACCTTCAAGATCAAGCTGCATGAGGTCCAGTACAAGGAGCTGCCGGAGCTGGATGACGATTTCGCCAAGGATGTCAGCGAGTATGACACGCTGGACGAACTGAAGGATTCCATCCGCAAGGGCATTGCTGCCAACTACGAGAAGCAGGCCGAGCAGAAGGTGGAAAACGATCTGATCGATCAGGTCGTCAACGGCATGAAGGCTGACATTCCCGATGCCATGATCGAGGGCCGCATGGAGGAGCTGGTGCAGGACTTCCAGTACCGCATTTCTCAGCAGGGCCTGAAGCTGGAGCAGTATCTGCAGTATATGGGCATGAACAAGGACCAGTTCAAGGAGCAGTTCCGTGAGCAGGCCGAAAAGCAGGTCAAGATGCGTCTGGCCATGGAAGCCATCGTTGCCAAGGAGAACATCGAGGCCACCGACGAGGAGTTTGAGGAAGAAGTCAAGCGCATCGCCGATGCCTACAAGATGGAAGCCGACAAGGTCAAGAGCCTGGTGGACGTTGCCGCTGTCAAGAAGGATCTTGCTGTCAACAAGGCCATCGACTTCGTGAAGGAGAAGGCCAATGTGGTGGCCGGCGAAGAAGAGAAGAAGCCTGCCAAGAAGACCACCCGCAAGACCACCAAGAAGGCGGAAAAGAAAGAGGAAGAAACCCAGAATGAGGAAGCCAAGGGCGAGTAATTCCGCCATTGTGATCTTCCGGGAAGTATGATAAACAGGGCCGATACGGTGTGCATCTGCTGCCGTATCGGTTCGTTTATCCGCTTCAAACGATTTTTTCAATAAGGAGGGAACCCCTATGAGCCTTGTACCCTATGTAATCGAACAGACTGCGCGCGGTGAGCGCAGCTACGATATTTTTTCCCGCTTGCTCAATGACCGCATTATTGTGCTGAGCGAAGATGTGAATTCCACTTCGGCCAGCCTTGTGGTGGCGCAGCTGCTCTATCTGGAAGGGCAGGACCCGGAGAAGGATATTTACTTCTATATCAACAGCCCGGGTGGCTCCATTTCGGACGGCATGGCCATTCACGATACGATGAATTACATCAAATGTGATGTTTCCACCATCTGCATCGGCATGGCGGCCTCTATGGGCTCTTTCCTGCTGGCCAGCGGCACCAAGGGCAAACGCTTTGCGCTGCCCAACTCGGAAATTCTGATCCATCAGCCGCTGATCAGCGGTGGCGGAATTTCCGGTCAGGCGACGGATATCCAGATTCATGCCAATCATATCATCCATATCCGCGAGCGTATGAACCAGCTGTACAGCCAGTATACCGGCCAGTCGCTGGAGACCATTCAGCGGGATACCGAGCGCGACAATTATATGACGGCGCAGCAGGCCAAAGAATACGGTCTGATCGATGATATCCTCTACAAACACTGATTCGGGGGAACAACATGGCAAACACAACGTCCGGGAAGGACGGAAAAGGACGTGAGCTGATCTGCAGTTTCTGCGGTCGCTCTCAAAATGAAGTGGAGCAGCTCCTGATTGGCCCTGGAGTCAACATCTGCAAAGACTGCATCGATATGTGCTATCGCGCGCTGTACAAGGACGATGACCGCCCGATGCCGCCGCGCGCCGGTGCCGGCCGGCGTCCCGGCGCGCAGCGCAACCCGGGGCAGGCCCGGTACGATGCCAACCCGCTGGAGAGTGTCAACATCCTGACGCCCGCCGAGATCAAGGCAGGGCTTGACCAGTATGTGATCGGGCAGGATGAAGCAAAAAAAGTGCTGGCTGTTTCGGTCTACAATCACTACAAGCGTATCCTTTCCGGCAAGGAAAGCGACGTGGAGCTGCAGAAGTCCAACGTGCTGATGCTGGGACCTTCCGGTACCGGCAAGACGCTGCTGGCCCAGACGCTGGCGAAAATGCTGAATGTGCCTTTCGCCATTGCAGATGCGACTACGCTGACCGAGGCGGGCTACGTGGGCGAAGATGTGGAAAACATCTTGCTGAAGCTGATCCAGGCGGCGGACTTTGATATTCCCAAGGCGGAGATCGGCATTATCTACATCGACGAGATCGATAAGATTACCCGCAAAAGCGAGAATCCCTCCATCACCCGCGATGTGGGCGGTGAGGGCGTGCAGCAGGCGCTGCTGAAGATCGTGGAGGGTACGGTGAGCAACGTGCCGCCCAATGGCGGCCGAAAGCACCCGCAGCAGGAGTTTATCCAGATCAACACGAAGAACATCCTGTTCATCTGTGGCGGTGCCTTTGACGGCCTGGAAAAGCTCATCCAGAAGCGCACGGATAACGCTTCCATGGGCTTTGGCAGCCAGCTTCGCACAACGCTGGACAAGGATGAAACCCGCCAGAAGCTTCTCAAGAAAGTGGAGCCGGACGATCTGGTTCGGTTTGGCCTGATTCCGGAGCTCATCGGCCGGTTGCCGGTGGTCACGGTGCTGGATCCGCTGGATGAGGATGCATTGGTGCGTGTGCTTACAGAGCCCAAGAACAGCATTGTGCGGCAGTACAAAGAACTGCTGCACCTGGACAATGCGGAACTGGTCTTTACCGACGCAGCGCTCCATGCCATCGCCAAAAAGACGGTGGAACGCAAGAGCGGTGCCCGTGGTCTGCGCAGCGTGGTGGAGGATCTGCTGATCCCCATCATGTACGATATCCCGTCGGATGCATCCATCACCAAGGTGACCATCGATGCAGATACCGTGGAAGGCGGGGAACCGCATGTGGAACACGGTATGATGCGGCCGCGCTACAAGAACATTGCATTGCAGCAGCAGTAAAATATAAGAAAAGGGCAACTCCCATCAGGAGTTGCCCTTTTTGGTTATGAATCAGTCGTCTTGTTCGCGGAAGGTGAGGCCGGTGTCGCTCATCTCGCTGACGATGGCCAAACTGGCCAGCTTGTATCCCGCTGCGCGCAGCTCGGCACCGCCCGGCTGGAATCCCTTTTCAATGCAGATGCCGATGCCGCCCACTGTGCAGCCGGACTGCTTGCAGATATCCAGAAGACCCTTCATGGCCTTGCCGTTGGCAAGGAAATCATCCAGGATCAGGACTTTATCGCTGGGGGAGAGGAACTTCTTTGCCAGCGTAATGTCGTAGTCGCGACCGTAAGTATAGGAGTGGACTTTGGATGTGTAGACCTCCCCGTCAATGTTCTTGCTCTTTGCCTTTTTGGCAAAAACAACGGGTACATCGAAATGGCGGGCTGTCATGCAGGCTATGGCAATGCCCGATGCCTCGATGGTCAGGATTTTGTTGATGCCGTCGTCCTTGAAAATGCGGTGGAATTCGGCGCCGATCTGGTCCAAAAGTTCGACATCCAGCTGATGGTTCAGAAAACAGTCGACTTTCAACACATTGCCGGGACGGACCTGCCCCTCCTGCAGAATACGCTGTTCGAGAAGTTTCATCTGCGAATTTGCCCCTTTCACGGATCATTATTATTGCTTACAACCATTATGGCAAATTCCGACACGTTTTGCAAGTTCTTTACAATAAACGGATGGTATTTTTTGTCAAGATGGCAGATTGATAACATTTTGTAACTAAATTTTATGCAAATTGGACACAAAACAGGAGAATTTACTTTTCAACACTGTAAAATTGGAACATTGCGCTTTTGAGCGTAAAAGTCTATAATTCTTTTATACAACAGCACAGGGGTGTGCGGCCCGCCGCAAGGCAACATGTGCTGTGAAATTAGGAGGGTTAGAAAACCATGAAAAAAATCGTTAGTTCTGTTCTGGCGGCTTCTATGGTGCTGAGCCTGGCTGCCTGCGGCTCTACGGCGACTACGTCGGAGAGCAGTTCCGCGGCTTCTTCTGAAGCCACCTCTACCGCTTCTGCCGCGACCGGCGAAAGCGCTGGCACCGGCAGCTACACCGGTACCCCGATCAAGATCGGTGGTATCGGCCCTGTCACTGGCGCCGCTGCTGTGTACGGTACCGCCGTCAAGAATGCCGAGGAGCTGGCTGTCAAGGAAATCAATGCTGCGAACGGCAGCGATGTCTTTGAGTGGCAGTTCGAGGACGACGAGAACGACGCCGAGAAGAGCGTCAACGCCTACAACACTCTGAAGGACTGGGGCATGCAGATCCTGGCCGGCCCTGTCACCACCACTCCTTCTGTGGCTGTGGCTTCCGAGACCGTGAACGACAACATGTTCATGCTGACTCCTTCCGCTTCTTCTCTGTCGGTCATCCTGAATGACGCCAACGACGAGAGCACTGCCCGCGGCAATGTCTTCCAGGTTTGCTTCACAGACCCCAACCAGGGCGTTGCTTCCGCTGACTACATCGCAGAGAACGGCCTGCCCACCAAGATCGGTGTGATTTACGATTCTTCCGATGCCTACTCTTCCGGCATCTTCGACAAGTTCAAGTCTGAGGCGGAGGCCAAGGGTCTGGAAATCGTTGTGGCCGAGGCTTTCACTGCCGACAACAAGTCCGACCTTTCCACCCAGGTTGCCAAGTGCCAGGAGGCCGGTGCTGAGCTGGTCTTCCTGCCCATCTACTACCAGGAAGCTTCTCAGATCCTGATCGCTG
>ERZ1090865.162-NODE-162-length-42176-cov-6.111607_pt1 | contig 42176 bp, 48 predicted proteins | sample MGYA00478478_ERZ1090865 | MGnify/ENA primary metagenome ERZ1090865 (study PRJEB33644, sample SAMEA5815715) | chicken gut metagenome | biome: Chicken; feature: Gastrointestinal Tract; material: Caecum | place: Ireland | collected 2019-01-01 | study: A study of the... | reverse complement strand
CGATTACAGCGCTAACAGTGCCACGGGCTCACGCAGCGCTAACAGTGCCACGGGCTATGCAAGCGCTAACAGTGCCACGGGCTCACGCAGCGCTAACAGTGCCACGGGCTATGCAAGCGCTAATATTTCAACCGGCATTAACTGTAAAAATATTAGCGGCGGCTTCGCGAATATCTCTGTCGGCTGGGGTAAAGATAACAAATGCAAAGGTGTTATAGGAAGTTATCTTGTTCTTTCTGAATGGGGAGAATGGGACGGTGATAAATATCCTTTACTTGGCGCAAAAATGGTTATTGTTGACGGTAAGCAGATTAAGGAAGATACCTACTATACGCTCAAAGACGGTGAAATTGTGGAGGCAGACAATGACTAACGAAGAGCTGAAAAAGAAAATTGTAGAGATTTTGGAAGAAACTGAATACGAATGGACGGAAGAAAAAAACGGCTACATTTTGCAGATTTTCTATGACAAGCTCGCCGACGCGCTTATTGCGGCGGGGATTGGAGATGTCAAAACGGCACAAGAGATAGGTGCCTCGGCAACGGCAATGGCTGTATTAGAGGCGGCAAAAGCCGAACACCGCGCGGCAAGAGCGGAAAGGGCGTTAAAAATTTCTTCTCTAAAAATTGCAACCATGATAGATGAAGAAGTGCCAGCTTGTGATGTTTGCGAAAATTATCAAAGTTGCAATCTAACCGTAGGAGCGTGTTCTGAATATATGGAGAAATGTTGTGTTGAGCAAGCCGAACGCGAGCTTGCGGAGGAGGCAAAATAATGTTAAAAGCAATTTCAAAAGATTTAGACGACTTGATGACACTGGTTACACAGAAAGATTGTACTGAGCTTAAAAAGCTCATTATAGAAAACCCCCAAGCCCCGCTTATTATCTTTGCGGGCGAAGAAGCAAATAGTGGGCAGTGGAGTTATGAGTGTGCAGACTCTGGCTATCCCGTCCTCGAAGAAATTACGCTCTACGATGAACTTTGGTTTACAAAAGACGACTACGAAGATAGGTTGCGTGATGATATGGCTTATGACGAACGATATAAAGACTTGCCGGACGCCGAGTTTGACGCGGAAGTCGAGAAGATTATCTCGGAGACGGCGTTCGTCAAAGCAATCGTTATTTATGTTGGATAGCAGGGGAGAAAAGATGACTGATTACCATTGCGAAAACTGTGAATTTTTCGAGAATAGAAGCACGGACAAGCTCATTGACGGCTATTGCAAAAAGTACAATCAATCTCTTAACTTTTACGATTGGTGGGAGAAATGCGACAAGTGTATTGAGGAGGGGAAAGATGATTAAAACATTTGAAGAATGGTGCGGAGAAAAAGGAATTAAAATAGAGGAAGTTTCGGCAAATCTTCTGCCAACAGCATACAAAGTTTGGGGAACAGAATGTTACCATGAAGCAAAAGAACTTAAAGCCGAAAACGCCGCCCTGCGCGAAAGGCTTTCAAAGGCGGTGGAGTTGCCGTGCAAGGTGGGTGAGACCGTTTATGAAATTATAGACGGCGAAATACGCGAAACGGAAGTTATACAGTTAAAAATAGATAATATGGGGCTTTGGATAACTATTCGAATGGGCTTTGGTGTGTCTACTGTATTGTTTAACAAAGTAGCTCGTATATATCTTACCCGCGAAGCTGCCGAAACACGGCTAAAAGAACTGCAAGGAGAGGAAAAGTGAATAACGTAATCATTAAAACCAAAGGCGACATCTTCCTTAAATATGGCGTGTGGGGAGATTACGAACGGGTAACAAAAGACGCTGCTAATAGCGCGCTTGAACGTTCAAGCTATCCGCCTATAACGAAGTATGACAACGACGGCAATTTATATATAACAATTCCAAAACACAGCGATATGTGGTAAGGAGGAAAGCAATGAAAGAAGTTTACATAATTATTTCGCCCGACGGTAGTGTTGGCTACAATATGTTTACAGGCAAAGGAACGGCATACAGCGACAAGGGAAAGGCTAAAAAAGAACTCGACGAGAAAAATGATTGGTCGAGAGCGAAAGGGTACGGCACTTTTTCGCTTATGACTTTTGAGGTGGAAGAATGAAAAAGGTTTTACTTTCAGTCCATCCAAAGTGGTGTGAACTGATTTTCAACGGTAAAAAGACAATAGAAGTGCGTAAGAATATTCCGAAGTTAGAGCCGCCGTTTGAGGTGCTGGTGTATTGTACAATGCCAAAAGAACGGTGGAGCGTAGGACATCAAATTTTTTTCAATGATACGTTGTACACTTTGCAAACAGGCGAGTTAAAACTTGGCGACGCTCTCGAACTTAGAGCAGACTGACTGGGGAAGTACGAGGAATTTGAATGAACAATATATCTTCATACAAGATTTTAGATGCAACCTGCGGCGGACGCTCGATATGGTTCAATAAACACAATCCAAATTGCCTTTACATAGATAATCGTATAGAGCGTGGCACCAAAATATGGGAATCCGACAAAACGGGGGAGAAAAGGTTTATTGATGTACAGCCTGATATTGTTGCCGATTTTACAGACATGCCTTTCCCCGATAACTCTTTTTATCTTGTGGTGTTTGACCCTCCGCACCTTCTCAGAGCAGGCGAAAATTCTTGGCTAAAAAAGAAATATGGAAAACTCCCCGATAATTGGCGTCCACTAATACACAATGGCTTTCACGAATGTATGAGGGTATTGAAACCAAATGGAACTTTGATATTTAAATGGAATGAAACAGATATTCCTGTAAGCGAGATTATCAAGGCTTGTGGTGTTGAGCCTCTTTTTGGGCACAAAAGTGGAAAAGTATCTAAAACCCATTGGCTATGTTTTATGAAGGAGGAATAAATGCTTATTACAGTAACTGATTACAATAACGAGATTAATCGCGTGCAGACAGTGCTGGACAAGACTGCTTCACCAAAACGGCGGAGGGACTATGAGAAATACCTGAATCGCCTTAAAAGGGAACTGGGCGACGCACAGGAAAGAGAGAGGAGAAGGAGAAATGCGTTATGAATAAAACCAAAATAGATTGGTGCGATGCCACGGTAAACCCGGTCGTGGGTTGCCCGCGCGGTTGCGGATACTGCTATGCCCGCAAACTCAATACTCGCTTCAAATGGGTAGAAGATTGGAGCAAGCCACAGTTTTTCCCTGAAAGGTTAAAGCAATTTGAGAGCAAGAAGCCTAAGTCGATATTCATAAACTCAATGAGTGACATTGGCTTTTGGAAAGAGGAATGGAGACAAGAATTATTCCATGCTATGATTCATAATCCGCAACATTTTTATATTGCACTCACTAAATGCGAGGAAGTTTATATACCCTATTGGGTAAGGCAAGAACTGCGTGGAAGATTTTTCTTGGGTCAAACACAAACAATAGGAATTGTATTTAATGGATTTAATGAACGGTATAGAGATTTTTTAAGTGCAGAGCCGTTGCATGGGAAATTACATTTTAACGGGTTTGGTGGTATAAGAGCCGTGATTATCGGAGCTGAAACAGGCAAACGCAAGGATAAGGTTATTCCAAAAAAGGAATGGGTGGACGATATAGTACAGCAATGTGATGACAAGAATATTGCAGTTTTTATGAAAGAAAGCTTACGCGAACTTATGGGCGAAGATTTCAGGCAGGACAAGTTGCCGTGGATGGTGTAACAGATGAAGATTGACATTTACCATACAGACAAGAAATACGACATTATTTATGCAGATCCACCTTGGAGTTACCAAGATAAAGGCTGTAATGGTGCCTGCGCAAAGCATTACCATACAATGGGCGTAGACGAGATATGCGCATTGCCGACCGCAAACCTTTCGGCAAAAAATTGTATCCTGTTTATGTGGGCTACGTATCCGCAAATGCAAGAGGCTTTGAAAGTAATAGCCGCGTGGGGTTTCAAATATAAAACTATAGCCTTTCAGTGGGTAAAGTTGAATCGCAATGTAAAGCTCAACAATTTTACAATAGCAACAGTTCAAGATATTTTACATAAAACTTGTTTCTTTGGTCTCGGACGCTGGACAAGGGGCAATACAGAGTGCTGTTTACTTGCTACAAAGGGTACACCTCATAGGCAGAATAATTCTGTAAGTCAACTTGTATTTGCTCCGCTTACGAGGCACTCGAGTAAACCACCCGAAGTAAGGGATAGAATTAAAATTCTTATGGGGGGGGTACGCGCTCGCTCGAACTCTTTGCAAGAGAGCAGGTCGAAGGCTGGGACTGCTGGGGAGATGAGGTGTAATGTATGTCAAAATGCTTGATTGCTAATCTTTGCAAGGATACCGACAAATGCTGTCACTTCTGTAAAAAGAAGAGCTGCAAAGATAGGTGCTTTCACGATTATACAAAATGTCGCTACTTTGAAAGTACGCTATTAGACGAGGCTAATACCAATGGCTTTAATTCTTCAAAAAAGGGCAAGCGGTGAGATCCAAGCCCTTGCCAGCGGCAGAATCTCGAGGCTTGAGGTCGTCGGCAAGGTCGGCAAGAAGAATACCGACCTCGTGAAGTTTCGTATAGCCTATGATTTTGTCGTAAGCGGGTCATCTGGCAATAAGATAAAGCAGTTTATCACTTGTTGCTGCTATGGCAGGATCGCAAACTACGCCCAGCATTTGGCGGACAGCGACATCGTTCTTGTTACCGGCAAACTCCGCGAAGATAAATATCGTGAGGCCAAGCGCCCCGAGGATGCGTACTACATAATGGTTACAACGGTATTCCCGCAGCCATTAGTATTTGAAAGCCCCGAAAAATACCGTAAGCGGGTCAAGGCCCGCAAGCAAGGATATGTGGTAGAAGAAGAGGCAAGCGGCGAAGAGTATCTCTCCCGCGAAAATATAAAGGACGATATGGCAACGCCCAATATTCAGGACGAAGATTTGCCGTTTTAGGGAGGAATTTTATGAACTATTCAGAATCAGAAACAGCTTTAGGGAAAGTAGTTGTAGTTGGTAACAGGGTGTTTATAAACGGCAAGGAATTGCCACCATGCCCTGCTGCCGGGCGTAACGTCAGTACAATAAACGGTAAGGTTTATATTGACGGTTGGGAATACAAAAAAGGTAAATGGCGCAGAACGCTTAAAGCCATTTGGCATATATTCTTTTAAAATTAAGGAGGAATGAGAAGATGAAATTTAAAAAGTTTGTTTTAATGATTGTACTTACTGTTGGAATACTTGCTATAGCGGGGTGTGCGTCAACGCAGCGTAGCTGTAAATCTTGTCAATCGGATATTTCGGGCGGCTTGGATCGTATTGTAAACATTTATACGCTTAATGGTGAGCTTTTGGCTACATACGAAGGGTTAATTGATATAGATGACAACGAGAATGGCTCTATAATGTTTGACCTCGACGGCAAGCGTTATGTTTACTACAACGCAATAATCGAGGTGATAGAGAAATGACTAACGAAGAACTGAAAAAGAAGATTGCGAAAATTATAGCCGATTATTTTTGCCCGCAAAGGAATGAACACAAAAATTTGTGGGGCGAAGATAGGCTATGCTATTCAAAAATGAACTTTGCGGAATGTGAACGGATTGCGGAATGTACCGACGCTCTTATCGCGGCTGGGTATGGAGATGTGAAAGAAATCAAGTACCGTGTAAGACGAGCGGAAAAAGCATTATATATTGCTTGTCGTGAAACGGCAGAAATTATATTCAAAGATGACTTCGATAGGCACGCGCAAGAATATATGTACGGCTATTTGATTCAAGCCGAAAAGGAGCTTGCGGAGGAGGGAAAAGAATGAGTGTATCGTTACTTGAAGCAAAAGCAAATTTTGTTGAGTGGTGTAAATCGTTTCTTAACACACACGTTGATTATAAAAAGGATATGCCTTTTGACATAGACTTTGTCGCAAAAGCGATATGGAAAAAAATTGAAAATAGCTATGAAAATTTATTATACCTCGAAGAACAGAACGTTGCACTGCGTGATGAAGCAGACACAAACGCTGCACTCTCTATAAAGCACAAAATGCTGGCATATGAACTCAAAGCCGAAAACGCCGCCTTGCGCGAGAGGCTGGAAAAGGCGGGGGAGTTGCCGTGTAAGGTCGGTGATAAGGTCTATATCCCGTGGGTGTGGGATAATCAGAGTGGTATTATGGAAGCTCCTGTTATAACGATTAGGCTCTATCCTTATATTCGAAAATATGAAATCCGTTTAGAAACTGATAGCTTAAACTTTGCACAAAAATATCACTACGGCAATTTTAATGATAAAGATTTTGGAACGTTGATATTTACTACTCGTGAAGCCGCCGAGGCACGGCTGAAAGATCTGCAAGGAGGGAAGCAATGAAGAAGAAAAGAACTAACATTAGACCTATTTGCGGCGACCAATGCCCCAACTGTACATATATCGGCGACGGTGATTTTATGTGCGATAAATTTGATGAGCCGATTATCGTGCTGACAGACTTCTCTTGCCCGACAGAAGATTACATGCGGTGCAGGGAGCGAAGTAAGACGAAAGGGCGGCAAGGATGGGAGCAATGAAAGTATTAATTGTCGGAATTATCGCAAAAGCCGTGGTAATACTCGGCGTGCTCGGCTTTACGTTTGCGATGTACTATGTCACACATAATCTCAATATGCTGTGGCTGTTGTGGTTGCTTTTGAGTGTATGGTTCATTCCTAAATACGAAGAGCGTCCAATACAAGGGCAAACAATGACAAAGGAGCACGGCAATGACGATTAAAGAAGCGCAAGACAATATCGGCGCCGAAGTAATGTACATTCCATATATCGGTTGTCCTAAAAGCCAGATAGAATTTGGAACGATTACCGGGGTAAACGATAAATATGTTTTTGTAAACTTTGCTCCGCGAACAATGGGCCGTGGAGAAGCGTGCCGCCCTGAAGATTTAAAATTAGCACAGAGGAGATAAGCAATGAGAGAGGTGTTATATCGCGGCAAGCGCGTTGACAACGGCGAGTGGGTGTATGGGTATTATTATAAAATTCCAGCTCCACCCGTGTGTTTCAAAGAGGACAAAAAAGTAGTTCAGGTCAAACATTTTATTATACTTGAACACCCGAATTATGTTCCAGATTGGGGGATGCCGCGCAAAATGGTACAAGTTGAGGTTGACCCCGAAACAGTGGGACAGTGCATAGGATTACCTGATAAAAATGGCAAAAAAATATATGAGGGTGATTTTGTTGCTTTTGAAGATGGAACAAGCACAGAAGCTGGGTTTATGGATTTTGTGTCAATAGGCGAAGTTGAGTGGGTAAAAGAAATTGCTGGATTTACGGTATCCGATAGAGCATCGGCAGATATTGAATGTGTATTTGAAAGTTGTGAGGTCGTTGGTAATAAGTGGGACACTCCCGACCTTTTAAATAAAACAATAGGAGATTAAAATGCTGACTATTTTACCTGAAAGGGAACTTAACTTCATTGATTTCTTAAACAAAAACTACCCCTTGCACTCAGATATAAGGCTTTCGGTTTTGCAAGGGTACGACGCGGTACAGAGCGACAAGAGCGGCAACTGCGGCTTTGCAGTATTCCTGCCGCAGGAGAATATCATAATGCTTCCGACCGACGTTCCTGACGAAGTTAAGGCAATGAACGACGAAGAATTTACGCGCGACTTTGTCATACATAACCTTGCGCACGAATATGCCCACGCTCTTCAATTTAACGGTGTGAGAGAGTTCGAGGAGAGCAGAATGGAAGAGGACGCCGACGCCTTTGCGGATAAAGCGGTAGAAGAATTTAATTCTCTAATAAAAAAAGTGTGTGTTGCGAATTGACAACCACAATATGTTGTGTTATTCTATATGTGTGGTGGATTGTATTGGCAATATAGGCATATGAAAGGGCTAACCATGCCCTTATTCTACCAACTTGTTTTTTATATGAGCATTCAAATGCCGCATAGCTATTCGTTAGCTATGCGGCATTTTTTTTATCGGCAAAAGGAATAATGGCGAAATCAGGGGCAAAGAGTGATAAAAAAACTGAATTGATTTGCCAACGGTGCGGGACAGAACTTACACCGCAAAACAGCAGACCCGTTGCTGAAGAATACAGCATTACAGGCGTATCGCACTGGTGTATTGACTGTGAACAGGAATATTACGAGCGGCTGGCGGCAAAAGAAGGAAAGTCTTTCGCATTATTTCATTGCTGTGCAGCCTTCAATGTGCCTTGTAAGCCGTTTGTTTTCAAAAAAGCCGACTATGAACAGCACGACAAGCTGTGGATATACTATTTAGACTGTCTTGAAGAGCAAGGCGAGGATATAAAAGACGATAGTATACTCACATTCTTTGATGGGGAGACGAACATACGCCGAATTTTTGGCAAGAACGTAGACCAGCGTGATTTTATTACATACATAGTCACCGAAAATACAAGGAAAATGCCTACTCTCGCTCAACGTCAACGTTGGGGGACAGAGCGTATATGGGAAGGTATGGAAATGACCGCCGAAGTATATGATGCGCTCGATCGCGAATATGAATCGCGCAAAAGTTCATTTGCAGGGCAAACGCTTACGCTTCAACAGGAAAACACTTTACAACTCGTTGCAAAGAATATGGTCATTTACAATTTTTGTATGCAACATCAGCAAGTGGGGCATGCCGAAAAAGTACTTAAAATGGTTGATAATGCCCTTGCAAGCGAGCAAATGCGCAAAAAGGACGAGAAGCCCCTCGAAGGGTATGAGCTGATGAGCCAGGTGGTCGCCCTTGAAAAGGCCGGCGTTATGGAAAACGGCCAGTTTTTACCGATAGATAAGTTATAGTTTTATTCAAGAAATTTATAAAGGGTAGGAAGTTTGATTATACGCTTGATGCCTGCGACGGCATGATAGAGGCAATATGGAAGACGATGAGGCAAAATGCCGATTTGTTTATTCCCGATGAGCTTCCTGAAGAGCTTGATATAGAAGATAACTTTGGCGAATTTGCCGAGGAAGAGAGCGAAGAGGAAAAAGAGCGCAAGAAATTTACAGGGTTTACGAAACCTACTTTTGCAGGGGCAAAGGAGCCATTGGAAGAGTAAAGTTAGAGGATTATAAAATATGCCCACTGGGTATGCAGGACAAGGGAAAACTTTCTTAAAAAGAGAACATCGCTGGGTAGATAAAAAGAGGACGGCCGCATTCGATTACGATGCCGTCAACAAAGAAAGCGCTGCATTTTTAATAAGTTTTTTCAGGGCTTATCCCGACTATATGGCCGATGTCTTCCGCAGCTCGAGCGCCGATTTTAAACTCGAATTGCCGCAGCGTTTCATGCTGAGAGTATTTGCACGATATCGTGACGTATTCTTTACGGGCTGCCGTGGATTAACAAAGACATATGTGTTGCTCCTCGGCAAAATGATATATGGTACCTTGTATCCGGGCGAAGTAATACGATATTGTGCACCGAACCAAAAGCAGGCGGCAGCATTAGCAACACAGGCATTCCATCAGATAGAAAAAGATTATCCCGACATAGCAAGCCAGTGGCAAGTCAGGAATGACCGTCAGGATATGTTCAGAATAACTACCCGCTATGGGAGTGAATTTTCAATGTATGCGCCGCGCGGATCTAATGCGAGCCAATGCGTAGGTGAAGAGATTGGGGCGGAAGGGCCAGACGGATTTGATATGGAAACCTTTGAAAAGGACATCCTGCCCACCGTTCGTCTTGAGAGAAAGGTAAATCAGAAGAGCGACAAGACTCATATAGATTTTCAGCACTCATACATTACAAACGCCTCGACCAAGCAGAACAGAGCATATGCAGTACATAGATATAATGCGCTGAAAGCAATGCTGTTTGGTGAAAGGCATGAAGGGTTTGTAGCAGATATCCCGTGGGAAGTCGCGGTATTGTGTAATATCCGCGCTATCAGTTACATTAAAGACCAGCGCAGTAAACTTTCAACAGAGGACTTCCTTCGCGAAATGTGCGCGAGATATACGGGAAGTAATGAAAACCCCATTGTCACAGACGAAGTACTATCCCGCTGTCGAAAGATTATGGCAATGGAAGATACGCACTGTGGGGACAAAGATGTAACTTACATTGTGTCGCATGACGTATCATACGAAGACGGCACCAGAAATGCGAAATGTGCCGACGTAGTTTTGAAACTTACAAAGTATAAATCTGAAGCTAAGCGTGATAAATACCGTAAGCAAGTTGTTTACGCAGACAGTTATCCGCCGCCCAAGACTTCCTATTTGCAAGCACAAAAGCTGAAAACACTTTGGCTTAAATATTGCATGAATGGGGCAAACACGACTTATTTGGTAGTCGATGCTCAGGCATACGGGCGAGAAGTTGTTGAAGAGCTGATGAAGCCTTCAATAGACGGTACGCCTAACCTTTGCTGTTACAAGCATATGAAGTATCAAGAGTTAGAGCAGCCAAACGCTTTGCCTGTTATTTATCCTTTAAAAGCAGGGACAAAAGGAACTGTTGATGAAGAGGGCGCAATGTTGCAATATGCACAGGTTGAGTTTCAGCAAGGGAATATTGAGCTTTTGACTTCGATAATCTCCGACGGCGTTGAGCAATACAAACGCAGACATAATATAAAAGATTCAATGGGCGAGGGAAGAATAGCCGCACCATATCGAAAAACGGATGAGTTGTGTCAGCAGATACAGAACTTAGTCCTAAAGGCAAGCGGAACTACTTTAAAAGAGGACAGGAAGTCAAAGTCAATACAGCGCGATATTTGGTCTGCTTTGAAATATGCTCTGCGCATGGCAAAGCTGCTTGAAGAATCGCTCATTAAAGCTACATATAGAAAGAAGAGTTCATGGGACGCCGAACTTGCAAAGTTCAGAAACGCAGGACATGGCGTAGGAGTGCCGTCCTATATCGGTGCTGATTCTAATGCCCGAACAAATATCGGAGAAATGCGAAGCAAACTATTGAGCCTGCGGCGGCGATAATGGAGGGGTATGGCAAGGAGAAAATATAAGCTCTATGCAAGTCAAATACAGGACGTGCCGCAGGGGGTAGAGTTTTCTTATATCCCGCCAAGCTTAAAATATCTTTTGGTATATACCCCAAAAGCCCCAACGGGAACAAAGCCTTTTAAGTTGGTTCCTGAAGGTATAAAAATGTCAGAAGACGAGCGCCGCTGGTTATTTAATTGCAAAGTGGCTGTCAATACAAAAGCTATGATTAAAAATGCCGGTGATTATAAAACCGCCTTAAATAAATACTTTGACAAAGTAGAAGCGGAATTAAAAATCGAAGCAGAAAAAATCGCAACAGCTAAAAAAGAAGGGGAAGGGCAAACCTGAGCTAAAAAATGTCATCTAAAAAGCGTTATTCACAACAAAGGGCGGCAAGAACGGCTGCATCGAAACAGCCCGCTATGGCAACGGCGACAGCCCCGCAGAGGAAAACTTCATCTTACGCCCCGTTATTAGAGCGCTTTAATAATATGTTGTCAAGCTATTCGGGGCTGCCTGCTGAAAGTGCATATCAGGCTTTTAGCCGCGCAATCCATGGCATGGAAAACATGGCCCCTGTGCAGAATCAGCGAGTTAAGGCGTTAAACCCGCTCCCCGCTGACTATTCAAAGAATGATTTAAACATCTTCTTGCGCGAGCCTGCTACGCATGAACGGCCATTAAGGCAAATAGCCGAAGGACTGAGCTGGACGGCATATCCCTTTCAAAAAATAGTAAAGACTTATGCGGATATTCCGACATTTAGGCATTATGTTATGCCACAGTATATTGAGGAAGATACCGCAAAAAAGAACGATTTTCTGCGCGAATGGCGCCTCGTCGATAAAATTGTTAAAAAGTTCGGCGTCGAGGAAGTCGGACATAAGGCGACCGGGCAAGCAAATAAGCAAGGAAAGGTTTTCTATATCATACGCGAAGACATAGATCGCGTTCATAATAAAGTCAACACAATATATACTCAGCAGCTCCCTTCACAGTTTTGCGAGATTATCGGCTTTAACAATGTTTCTGGATATACTATCTCATTTGACATGATGTACTTCATGCAAATGGGCACGGACTGGACACAGTTCGGAGACTTGTTTGAACCTTTTATAGACGATTTCTATGGTATATTCAGTGCGCCTAAGAGCAATGACCCGAAATATGTATATTCGTCATATAACGACACTACGGCAAGCGTAAGGGTGGGCGATAAGCGCGTCCCTATATACCTTGCCAAGGTCAATAAAAATGGCGCGGGAAGTCCCCGCGTATTTATGCAGAATGGCAGATGGTGCTATTATGTGTCACTGCCTATTGACCGCGTATGGACTTTTGAAATTGACGATACGACAGCGATAGTAGCGTCACCGTTTGCCGGATTGTTCCAAACACTTGCGCAACAGGCAGACTATGAAGCGGCTCAGCTTTCGCTTATAATGAACCCGCTAATAAAGATTTTTACCGGCGAGATCCCGTATTATGACGCCGACGGTGCGACGACTGATGACCAATATAAGCTGTCAGAAGGAGGTATGTGGTTATTCCTATCTTATTGGAATGCCCTCATGTCGTCGACAAATACTGGCGGTGCTGCTTTTTACATGGCGCCGGTTGAAAATATCAAATCGCATGATTATTCCGAGAGCGCTAACGCCAACGATATATCTTCTAAATTTTTAAGTTTTGAGATGTCGCAGACCGGACTTACGGCTATCGTCCCCGTAACTGATTCTCCTCACCAAGGCGTGGCAGAGTATAGCGCCAAATTGGAGAGTAGATTTACTGAGCGAATATACCGAACACTCGAAAAGATGGTGAACCATATATTTGAGGAGTTAAACCTCAGATATGAATGGAAGCTGGTTGTTTTTGGCTCGGTATATCTGGACGACACGATAAGAAGTAATGCGCTAAAGCAATTAGATAAGGGCGATTTATCGCAGCATTTCATACTTTCCGCGCTCGACGGAGTAAGTATTCTCGACAGATTGTCAATGAGTAACGCGATAATCGGCTCAGGGTTAGTAGAAAAACTTATCCCGCCCACAACTTCATATACGATGTCAGGGAGGGACAGCAAATCGGCTGAAGGCAATCACAATAGTGGGACATCGGCGGAAGGAGCTCCGACCAAGACCGAAACGGAAGTTGAAGAAACCAAGCGAGAGAAGCAGACTGAAGGGGAGATTGAAGATTGAAAGACACCCAACAACAAATCACGGAAGAGCAAGCAAAGACGATAGAAGCAATCTTCAAACCTTTTCTAAAAGACGGTACGGTAGAAATAAGGCAAACTAAAGACGGACTATTGATTTACCAGTTGCGCCGCAAAGAAGTGCTTCGATTAACTTGCGGGCAACTTGCAGAATAATCGCCTTTGAGCCCGATATTTTTCTACAAAACTCTCAAAAATGGGGGTTATACGAGAAAATATCTCGCGTAGCGGGCAATATTCTGCGGAAATCAACTTTGTACTAACTTGCAACTAACTTGCAACTAACTTGCAACTAACTTGCAACAAACTTAAAACTTAATACCTTGCGCCCTTGCAGATGAGCAAGGGAATAGAGAACCAAGAGCGGTTATAGACAGCGTTTCAAACGAAGTGTTGTTTATAGCCGCTCTTTTAATTTTCGGAGTAAACAAGACTATGGAATTTACCGAATTTTACACTTATGCCAATCCGATATATGCGCCGATAAGGCAGCTCATGAGAGCCGTCAGCAATGCCTTTCTTTTCGGTAATCGCGTGGGAGATACCATCAAAGAAAAACTGCACTGCAAGCTCCATATGACGCATACGGCCGCTTTTTTCCACGGTATAGCACATAAGTGCCTTGAGCACCTCGACGAGTTTGCGGACATTCTTCACTCCGCGAACCTTGAACAGGAGTACCCGCCCACAGATGAGTTGGGAGAAGAGATAGAAACGCTGGATAAGGCGTTTTATGTGTTCACAGAAACGATAAAAGGTATTAAATCTGCGCTCTTCGAGTTTGTGCGCAGCACGGACACAGCCGAGTTAAAGGCAATGTCAATTAAGGCTGAAGATATTCTCGAAGACGTTGACGACGACTTTAAATCGCTGATTGTGGCATGGAACCAATGGAAGTGCGACGGCTCGGCGATGAGCTTTGATAAGTGGGTGGCAGCCTACTTCAAAAGCGAGGAGGTCGACGATTGATGGCTGAAAAATTCAAGACGATATCCGCAAACCGGGCGGAGCCGTTAAAGCGTGCGATACTCGGCACCTTGCGGGTATGCAGTCAAGACAAGGATAAAAATTACCGCGTAAGGCTGGAACTTTTAAATGAACAGCCCAACCGCAATAACTGGAAATTTATTGCGATACGCGAGCATATCAACGAGTTTGGCAATATCCCGCTTTTATACGCGACAATCGGCAGAGAAAAGATAGGCGACGGACACAACTTTGACATCGTTATCGGTAAAAACGGAAGGAAGAGAGCAAGTTACTTATCTGCCACGTCGGAAAAGCCTTGGGGCTGGATCCCCGACATGATTGCCGGTCGCGCAAATGCTCACATAGAAAACATTGCGGGGGTGGAATGGGTAGTCGCCGATGGCTACCTGCCGTATCAATACAACCCCGAGATGATAGAGGAACTTGAACGGCACAACGGGCAAATGCCGATAAGCATTGAAGCGCTCGTGCAGGAAAACCATATGGAGGGCGACATCGAGGTAGAGACAAAGTACTCGGTTGTCGGCGTAACCATTTTAGGTATAGATGTTACCCCTGCGGTTGCGGGGGCAAAAGTAAGGAAACTCTCGTTTGACGACAGCACACTGGAAGAACTCAAATTAAGAGTGGCAAGTCTGGCAAACGAAGGAATCAATACAGAGCCGCAAACTCAAAATCAAAAACCAAATAAAGGAGACGTAAAAGCAATGAAGAAAATACTGAACTTGGACGACTTAAAAGACAAGTTCGCAGGTTACACCGTGCTTGCTGCTAAAGGCTTGTCGGTCGCTCTGCTTTCCGATAAGGGACGCGCTTGCTCTTACACATTCCAAGAGGGCGAAAGCACGGTACTTCCCGAGAGGATTGAAAAGACCACAGTAAATTGCTCTTTCGGCGAAGGTGACGACGCTATTCCTGTTTCGGAAGAGGTGCTCATCGGTACGCTTCAGTCCAAGCTGAATGCTGCCCAGACGGCGCTTGAGGAACTTACAGCTGAAAAGGCCAAAGAAGTTCAGGAGCTTACTGCCAAGCTGAACAAAATGCAGGAAGCAGAGGACAAGCGCCGCAAAGACGCAGTACGCGCGGCAATCTCCTCGGAGCTCAAGAAAAATCAGGAGTGCTTTGCCGCCGATATTGCAAACAATCTCTGTGACGATATGCTCACGGACGAATGTGTAAACAAGTATGCGGGCATGACTGACGGCGAGGGCTGCTTTAACGGCGACGTTATGGCTGCAAGGGATGTCGCTTCGCGTTGCATGAACAAGGTGCGCGACGCCGCCGAGATACGCAAGAACAGCCAAAAGAAACAGAGCGTGTGGGGACTTCCTAAGAATGGTGAACGCCCCGCAGATGCGAGCGATATCGAGTTGCTCGTGAATGAATACAAATAATTTTTAAAAATCAGGAGGACAAAACGATATGGCATACATTGCTAATACCGCATTTGAAGTATATGCGTCCAATATCAGCAGGGACAACCTTCAAAATATAACGGGTAAATTCGGTACTGTCACTGGTGAAGGCTTTACCGAGGACGACTGCTCTGCGGGTTTCCTTTGCGTTCGCAACGGCAGACTTCCGCTCGAAGGATATTCAGATGCAAGCCTTAACAATGGCAATAGCTGGTATATGAACGCAGCGGCGACCGGCGCCAGCCCCGCAGGCTTTACGGCGTCGAGGAATACTGGCATTTACGCTTGCAACAGCTATGACGTAAATCAGGCCAGCGCTGGCACGCTTAATTTCAACTTCCCTGGACGCGCGCTCGGCATTAAGACGCCTAAGGGCGAGCGTGGCACTTTCACCGAGATAATGATTGGTGAACAATACAACTTCGGCGCAGGCAACTTCAGCACCGCTCCATCTGGCAGTAACTTATACTGCACGATTACTAACGGCCTTCTTGTAGCGCAGGCGGCTGCCCCTACCGACGGTAGTGTATATTTCCAGGTCATGGATATGACTAAACGCTTTACCGAAGGCCCCTATGACGGTGGAGCAAAATACACTCTTATGGCGCTCAGAAGCGTTGCCGCAACAGAATAAGGAGGAGCACAACAGATGAATGCATTGAAACTTAACAGGTTAGATAATAGCCTTTTCAAATTCAGCGATGTAGCCGATTCCGCAAACACCATTGTAAGAGCTTGCTCTGCTGATAATTCGGTATCGCGCACGCTCAACAGGGCAAAGCTCGTTGCCAGCTGCCGTCTTGCGACGGTTGAATATTTCGGTAAGCAGGCCAACGCAAACCCTACAAATATCGAAAAATACAATTCCAAGCTCGGCGACAACTACACCAACTTTCAGAAAGGCACATGGCAAGACACCATTCTTTTCTGTGCAGCTATGGCTAACAAGAGTATCGGCAAGGAGCCGTATACCACCATAGAAGAGGTGCGCAGAGATAGGTCGCTCTACACCAACAGCGTATTCTACGCTACGCTTCAGTCCATTGCCGAAGAGGTAATACAGCCTCTCTATCCTGCCGTTATGGACGTTGCCACGGACAGGCTTATAGACTGGCGTGACGTAGGCTTCGGCGAGTCGAAAATCATAGACATAAAGTCCAACGACTTCTTTGTCTTTGACGATGACTCTTGGGGCGCAGTATCGAGCAAGCCTTATCAGTATCTCTATAAAGCGCAGGTTGCGCTCACTCCTCGTCCCTATACGGCAAGGACGAAGATTAAATGGTACGCCGATGTTGTCGGTGGTGAGGCAGGTAGCTATTTCGCAGCTCTTGCACTCGGCGCCCGCAATAAGATGTACGCCATGACGCTCGAAAAGTTCAAGGCGGCAGTAGCGAACACCAAGTATGTACCTACTGGCCTTACGCTCGACAGCTATTCTGCGGATAACTGGAATACGGCGATAATGCAGACGGCCGCGATTAACGGTGTGCCTCGTACTCAGCTTATGGCGCTTGGTACTTTGTCCGCGCTCAGCAATGTACTGCCTACGGTAGGTACTCCCGCTGCGGCAGCTGGTATTCAGGGACAGATAGGCGTTGAGTGGGTTCGCAATGGCTTCCTCGGTAACGTTGCCGGCGTTGACCTCATAGAGGCAGGCCTCGCACTCGTGCCCGGCACACAGAACTATCAGCCCAAGTTCATTAGCCTTGACGATTCTGACCAGGAGAATATTTACATATTCGCAAAGAACGGCTATGCGCCTATGGCTGGTGCAATTGCTGAAGGTTCGCCTATCACGATTACCTATACCCCTGAAAAGACCGCCGATATGTCGATAGACATTTCAATGACGCTCGTTTGCGACATCCAGCCGGTATTCAGCTCGAAGGTATTCAAGATACAAGTTTAATCTTTATACACAAAGCTCTCCGCCCGTCTTTTCTATTTGAAGGGGCGGGCGAAGAGAAAAAATACATGACAATAAATCTGTAAGGAGTAAGAAAAATGTCAGCAGAAAACGAAGAAGTAAAGCAGGAAGTTAAAACAAAGCGCTCCGCGCAAGCGAAAGAAGCGCAGACGTATACGGATGAGGAAATCCTCAAGATAATGCAGTCTACGCAGGGTCAGGCTATTGTACAGGCCATGGTAGCAAAAATGCTTGCTGCACAGCAGCCTACAGTCGTTGTTAAATCTGACGATGAAATGGTGACGCTCCTGTATATGGGTGCCGTCGCCGAAGGCTCCGTAGTTAATCTCGGAGATATGGGCCAGATAATGGGCAGGGGGGGCACTATCGATGTGCCCAAGAAAGCGTTCTTCCAAAATTTGAAGCCTAACGTTTTAAAGCGCCTCAAAGACAGAAGGTTAATCGTTATTGACGGCTTAACCGATGCTGAGCGTGAGCGTTACGGGCTTGTTTACAAAGAGGGGGAGCTTCTCAAGTCCAATGTATATTACCAGTTGCTTGATATGGACGAGAAGGAAGTAATTTCTATCTTCCGTAAGGCGTGCTTCAGGCATAAGCAGCTCATTGCCGCGCTGTATGCCGATGCTTACAGTGCTAACGACAACCGTGTAAATCAGCAGCTTGTCGAGAAACTCAACGCAATTTCCAAAGAGACTGACCCCGACGGCATGTTTACCGCAATATTGAAAGATATGGGTAAAAAGCTCGGCGACGAATAAAAATTGAAGCTGAAAATTTATTGACGGGGAATAGGCATGACTCCAATTTTAAAAGTAATAACTGAATATTGCGCAATTTATGTCAATGATATAAATTTGCAGGAATTGGCAAGTGAAGATATGCCGTTATATGCTCGCCAGATGTGGGGATATCTGCGGCCAGCCATTTCCCTTTTTACTCATCCGCCTGATATGAACTCGTATTTGGTTGGAACGCCTCAAAGGAGCATGCTCATTGAGCCAAGTTATGATGCCTATATATATACGGTATCCGAGGATATCGTCACAACGACTTTTGTAGACCTGGGAGACAGGTATTCGGGGTTTGAGTTGTATTGTGCAAGAATACGAACTACCGACGCATTTGGAAATATTTATTATTCTCCTGCTCCAAATGTTAATTACGACAGCAAGGCAGGACAAATAATACTTTCAGCTTTAGCAACTGCTCCAATCCAGAAAGACACCGTTTATGAAATAGACTTCTATACTGATGGATATTTCTTAAACACGTTAACAAGCGAGATGATGAATATCCTGGGATATTGTTTTCAGGTTGTTTGGTGGACGCGCTTTAATAACGACTACCTGTCAAATGTCAGCAAAATAGAGGACAGGTCATTTACGGAGCAAAACCGAGCGAACAAGATGAATGCCGATACAGCAAGGCTGCGTGACGTTCGTCGGCAGTTGGCCGAGGAAATGCGAAGATGTGAACAACAGCTTGCCTACAGAAAAGTATTCCCGCTGAGCAGTCCTATTCCTTTGGGCGGTAACTCTACTGCTGACGATTTTACCCACTCCGATATAGATTTTACTTATTTGATAGCAAATCAAAACGGCAAGACGACGCAAATTCCTTTGCCTCAGTTCCTTGAGGCCACGAAGGAAATTGATATTACTGAACAAGTTAATACAGAGGCTCCTGTAGGACTTATTCAAGTAGTAATCGATGCCACAAACAATAATAACTAAAAGGAGTTTAATATGCCTATTTCACCTACGACAGTAAAGTCGCAAGCGATAGTTAAAATCGCGGCGAACCAATACATATTGATGCATCCTGAAACAGATGCTGACATCGTTAAACTTGCAGTTGAGGGTATTACAGCAACTAACGTTCAGGACGCTATTGCCGAGCTTCACACATATATTCAGCAGATAACAGGTGGGGGTGTTGTAACAGGTGTAAAAGGTGAAGCTGAAGAATCCTATCGTGTGGGGCAGGTTAATATTACAAAAGCTAATGTTGGCTTAGGTAATGTACAAAACCTTGCTCCTGCCGACATGCCTATATCTACTGCAACACAGCAAGCACTTGATAGTAAAGCAGACAGCGCATCCCTTGCAAACTATATTCCAGTCTCGCAAAAGGGTACGAGTGACGGTGTTGCGAGTCTTGATTCATCGGGTAAAGTACCTTCTGCACAACTCCCGTCATATGTTGACGATGTTATTGAAGGTACTTATGTTAACACCACAACCTTCAATGATTCTGATGGATCTCCCGTAACACCAGAGTCTGGCAAGATTTACGTTGATACTGCTACTAACCAGGAATACAGATGGGGGGGCACGCAGTTCGTTCTCATTTCAGAGAGCCTGGCTCTTGGTGAAACAGAGTCGACCGCCTATGCTGGTAACAAAGGTAAGCAAAATGCAGACAATATCGCTGCAATTATTGGCGGTACTACAAAAGTCGGTAATGCAGCCAATGCGGATAATGCCACCAACGCAGGCAACGTTACAGGATCAATCAACGGACAGGCTATCTCAACGATTTTTGAGGATGATGGAGTTACGGCGAAACAAGCAACTAAGCTTGCTACCGCCCGCGATATCAGTCTTTCTGGTGATGCTACAGGTTCGGCAAGTTTTGACGGTAGTGCAGCGGCAAATATCACAGTGACGCTTTCGGCTACAGGTATTACGCCTGGCACATATTCCAGCGTGACTTTTGATGCCAAAGGTCGTGCCACCGCCGGCGGACAAATGGTCGAAGTCGGTGAGAAGGGACAGGATGAGCCGAGTGCAACCCTTGCTATTGGCGGCACATTCTATAAGAGAATAAGCGACGCTGCTTAATTAACGGGAGGTCATTAACATGCCGGGAGATTTACCTGCGGGAACAATGCTTGAACAATATGTTAAAGGGTCAGATGGCTCGCTGCTCCCGGTTCGTGTTATGGCCGCAGATTATGCAGACGAAGCAGGCTGGGCGCTACGAGCGCAGTTTGATAATGACGGGCAAGAAATTTCGAGTAGTTATTTAAAAAAGGCTGCGCTCGTATCGACCAATATAACGATTCCAGCATCGGCTTGGGATAGTGAAAGCAAATCAGTAGCTATCACAGCTACTGGGTTAGCGGCGACAAGCATCGTTCTTGTTGTCCCCACGGAAACGTCAGCAATAGCAGTAGCGAATTGCGGTGTTTCTTCGTATGCGGTTACGACTAATACAATTACGTTTTCATGTGAAGTCGTTCCGAGCCAAGCAATAACTTTTTCCATTTTAATAATTAACATTTAACCATAAAGGAGAGACTCAACGATTACCGATTATGGAAGATAAGAATTTCAAATTCGCAATAAGCGAAGAGATGATAGAAAAAGCGGACTCATATATTCCGCTGGAAAAGAAAGTGAGTTTTGCAAAGGTATGGGCTGAGCAATGTCTTGAAGAGGTGGAAATTTCGCTTCAGAAAATGGAAGCCGACACACTTTTAGCTCTGCCGCCCGTATGGCAAGAAAAGACCATCATAAAGCAGGTTGCTTTAATGTATGGCTTCTTGTCCCTTTATTTACATATAGAGGTGCCAGATGATTTCGGAGTGCAGGCTTATAACAAGTTTGGCCGCTGGCACCCGTTTAATCAGATGGAAAGGCTGAAAACAAATCCGAGAGCAAAAGACAAAGTATTCGATATAATCGACGACTTTAAGGAACTTAAAAAGTTCCTCGATATAGAAATTTACAGCCTTCGTATGGCGCGTAACGACGGCTGGACGCGCGCTCTTGCGGGTATTTCAACCATTTCTTCACCCGAAGCTGTTAAAGCCCTGTCAGCTGAAATGGAAAAGCTGACAGCCACGATAGAAAAGGGGAAGAAAACTGCGAAGCAGACGCGCAAAGTAGAGGCGCCGAAAAAGGCGAATGAAGGGAGCAATGCACAGAGCTGAATTTGACGCGCATTTCGGGGTGTAATATGGCAGATCTGACAACCAGCATATATTCCCAATGGTACCCCTATAAAAAGGTCCAGGCGGGTTTCTACGACCTTACGCAGGCAGCAAATATACCGCGCAAGGTCATGGACTATCTGCTCGATATGCCCGACGAAAAGTACACCCCGATAGATGATAACAGATACGCGCGCACGCTTTTGTGGAAGTATCTGTATTACGACGAGGCACACCCTGAAGAGCAGCCTTTGCCTACTCCGCAGCAGAAAATGAGCGTGCTGTTTAACCCGGACGAGCCGACTAAGCCTCCAACAGATAAGGGATATCGGCTATACCCTCAGATTTTTGTACTGCCGTCGCAGACTGATGGGCAAACGCGAATCTATTGCTATATGGGGCGCATGATAGCCACCAGTGATTTTGAGGTTCAGCTGTCGGTAGTGTTTGACGTGTGGACGAACTATAAGCTCCAAGCCAACACAAAATCCGTCGCTTATTCGAGGGTAGACGCAATCACATACTTGCTCATGCAGGCTTTCCATGGCGTCAACATGGCGGGAGTGGGGACATTCTATTTCAATCGCTCAAAACACGGTGACTGTGGAAGCTCAATCTTTGACGACGGGAAAAGCAACGTGGGCAGGCGATTAGTGTTGGGGTTATCCGTTGCAAGCGAAACTCCGAACGGCCCGCTGGAAAACAATACATGGCCAATGGGCGGCAATTTCTTTATCCAATAATAAGGACTAAGGTGTTAATGACCGTGGCTAACCAAAGTGAGAAGTATTTACAAAACGTAATAAAACAGAGCGGCGGCACGGTAGGGGGAATGCCTCCCGGGAATACACCTATTCAATACGCAAACCGTCAACACCAGTACTATGCCAGACGTACTACTCAATTTATAAAGGCGCGTGCATATCTGTCGAGTGATTTTGTGCAGGCCGACGTACAGGGCCTTATACAAGACGACTTTTATAAGTACTTATCGACCTATATTCGCCTTTCGGACTTGGTGTCCCAATCGGCCACAAGCACGAACACCAGCGCAAAGAATGTTGACGATATAAAAATTATTCTCTTTCAGGAGCCGAGTATAGATTACTTCCCTGTCGGTGCAAAAGTACAGACTATGGGAAGTACTTGGATATGCGTGAACCCGTCAAACATATCCAGCGTGCACGGGACAGCAACGGTGCAACGGTGCAATGCCGCATATAGCTTGTATGACTATTACGGGAATATAGTCACCGAACCGATAATCGTTGAAAAGCTTGTCATGTCGAGCAACGATATCAGCAATCCGCAAAACCTTGTATTGATGGAAGGCTACTTCAACGTGACTTGCCAGCTCAACGATTATACGCGGGAACTGGGGCAAAACCAGCGCATTATTCTCGGCAGCAAAGCTTACTATATCACGGGTTTTACCGACTTTATTCAAGAGTTTACAGGCGATTACGACAGCGTGCATTTATTGCGCTTCACTATTCGCATAGAGGAGCCGACAGTGGCCGACGACCTTGTAAGCCACATTGCGAATGGTAACAATTACACATTTGAAGCAAGCATTACCGGGCCTACTGAAGTAAGACAAGGCGCCGCTATTACGCTGAATCCTCATTTTATTAAGAACGGCACAGAAGTAGAGCCAACACAGGAATACCCTCTCACATGGCGCTGGGTATCTTCAAATCCAGATATTGCTACCGTCGACGAGAATGGAGCAGTTACGGGCATTGGCTCTGGAACAGTGCAGATAACGGCGATATTAGAGCAAGCTGATGGCATTATTGCTATGTCAGACATAGTGGTTACAGAAGCAGTCTTAGAGCCATATGTCGCCTTTACAGGTGTTATCCCGCAGTCCATAAATCAATACTCCAGTGCACAAATCGTTGCGGGATATTTTGAAAACGGCACATTGACGGATGATGCGGTCACATGGAGTTTCAGCGGGGCTAATACAGGTAGTTACTACACTTCCGCAGAGGGCAACACACTTACGATTAATTGTTTGCGTGCCGACCGAACACCGCTTGTCGTGACTGCAAGTTATGGAGAGTATTCAGTTTCAACGAGCATAAGGCTCGAAGGATATTAAGCATATGAAATACACCTGTCCGTTTGCCACGAGAATGAGGCAACACCGATACATAATGTGCAAAGCTCTTATGAAAGACAACGTTGATTACTCGCACATTATGAACGCAAGCAAAATCTTTTGCCCGTATCAGTATTTATGCCGAATTACGGGAAAAACCGAAAATTCGCCAAGGGCAAAAGACTGTTATAAATCGCGTTTAGCCGAGCAGAAAGCTCGCTGACGATATATGGCGAAATTGTTTTGCAGGAGAGATAAAAATGAGCAAGACAATGGCTAATTGGGAGAAGAAGTTAAAAATCAGGCATGGAGAACCTATTGAGTGTTTAGGTTTAACTTTTTATCCCGTAAAGATGGCACGATATGAGGAGTTTTTAGAGGTTAAAAACGCATGGACGCTAAGGCTTACAACATTACCCGCAAAGTATATGGTAATGCCTTTTCTTTCGGCGTTGTGGGCTCTCGAATATGACTCAATTAAGCAGACAAAGAAGGCAGTAGGCTTTTTTGAACGAATTATCCACTTTTTGTATCTTACTTTGCGGCTCGAATACAACAAGGAAGGACTCGCCAAATCAGTGCGCTGTCTGAGAGAAGATCCACGTCAACTTTCACATATTGTGCTTATTCAAAAAGGCAAAGAAATTGAAATTACCCCACAGGAGTTTGCGGCGTATATACGCCCGCTTGTGGCTGAACAAAACGGGTTGGAAATACCCGACGAGAGCTTTAACCCCGAGCTGGTGCAAGCGGAAAAAGACTATGCAGAATTGCATAAAGCTCCGCTTGACTATAACACGGACTCGTTGATAGCTTCTGTCGCTTATTTAAGTCATTTAGACGAGAGTGTTATTGATGACTGGACAGTGTTGCAGTTTGAGCGCAGATACAAAGCAATCGACAGAGACAAGTCGTTCACACTGTACAGGCAAGCGGAATTGAGCGGCATGGTCAAATTCCCGAAAGGGAACCCGTGCCCGTCATGGTGCTATGACAAGATTGCACAGAGCCATGCGCTACGCTCGATAGCAGAAGTCAGCAAAAACGTACAAGCTATCGGCGATTTAAATGCCGCAATATCCGGGGCGCAAAGACAACCTACAACAACTTCCAAATAATAAATTTCAAAGGAGAACATTATGGCTTTTCGTTTAGATAACCCTTCAATGTTTATTAAGGGCACAGCCGATTTATGGGCATTTAACCCGCAGACTGGTGATGTTGATGGCTATACCGATAAGCTTGATACAACCAACCTCACATCTTCAGCTAATAACGGCGAAATTCGTGCGGGACTTGGTGCACCTGTTGCAATTTATATTCCTGATTCGGCTGCGTTTGGCGGTGAAGTTACCGCGCAGGACTTCTCTCTTGAAGCGAGGCAGTTCCAGACGGGCGGTACTCTCTCGTATAATGCCCCCGTACTTGTCAGTGAAAATATCCAAGCGACGGGAACAAAACTTACCGTAACAGGCACGCCTGTATCTGCATACGGCGAAGACCCCAACAGTGAAACATATTTCTGCCTTGTTGGCAAAGACGGCGTAAATTATCAGGTTAACCCCACGACAAAAGAGGTAGTAAACTTTACGGCTACTTCGGGCCAGACATATTGCGTGACATACTTCGTTATGTCGGCCTCCGCAAAACAACTGTCGATTCCTACGGTATTCCGCCCCGAAGTAAAGCGCGTCATGATTCGTATGGCTGTGTACAAAAAGCAGGGTACCGCAGATGCGCAGGGCACGTTTGACGGCTATCTGTATATACATATTCCTCTTGCACAGTTTGTCGACGGCGACATGGGTATAAACGGTTCGCAGACCGAGAATGCAACGACCTCGTGGCAGTTCCAGGCGATATCGTATAAGAACGCAACTGCAAGTTGCGATGTGTGCGCGCAAGAGGCTTCGGTATACGGATACATGGTATATGCCCCTTGCGGCGACCAAGCCCAGGCTGTAGAGGCACTTGTTATCGTGGGCGGCGGCGTAACCGTTGCAGAGGGAGGCTCACGGCAAATACCTGTGCGTTACCTCATGCCCGACGGTTCAACCGTACAGCCTAATTACGCTGATCTTACATATCAGTCGGAGGCACAGGGTACCGCAACCGTATCGCCTGATGGCGTTGTGACGGGCGTTGCCGAAGGTGGCACAACCGTGACAATATCTATTACAAGCAGGCCCGAAGTAACGGCACCTTGCCCCGTAACAGTTACCGCAGCTTAACAAACACCACATTCCTGCCGTATCATTCTCAAAACTTAATGCTTTTGAGCGTGTACGGCAGGAGATTTTTTAATCAAATGTTCAAATTTACCGTAAAAGGGATAGATTCCATAGATAAGGACTATCAGAAACAATTAAAACGCATTAATCGCGCAATCCCTGCTGGCCTTGCTATTGTCCGTGACGAGCTTGTTGAGGGGCTTCAACAACACGTTGAAAATGACGTTTATGCCGCTTATAAACCGAAAGATTATGAGCGCACTGGCGCCATGGCGGACGATAGCAGTATTATCACGTCGGTGAAAGGCAATGTGCTTGATTTTGAGTACAGGTTCGATACTCAAAGCGAGCCGCCGTATTTCGAGGACAGCGATGATGTCATCAGTGCGATACAAGATAGTTCTTATCTGTGGAATGTTGCAGAAAGAAAAATACCCAAGCGTCCCTTTTGGGACAATTTCTATAACGAACAGATTGTCGACGGCAAAGCAGATGAAGCGCTGGCTTCAGGCATGAACGCATATATGCCCGACTTAGAGGCAAAGGGAGAACGTGGAGCGATTATCCCTGACGGGCAAGACAGCACGGATTTACATGACCCTATAAATAGGACGGGTCGGGTTAATTGGGGCAACAGCGAAGACGAAGAGGAGTAAGACTACCCTATGGCAAGAATTGTATTGACAGTTGAATTGGATACAAGTAAAGCGTTGCAGGAAATAACTGCGCTTGAAACGCAGATAGACGACCTTGCTAAGCAACTGTCAAATATAAAAGTCAATAAGGCGCTTACCGCGCAGATAACCGAGCTGTCAAAATATTATCAAAGTCTCGCGTCCGCAGGAAAAACTGTTTTAGAGTCGCAGGCTAAGGTTGAAGCGGCATTAAATAAGAGCGGAACGGTAGCAAAGTCTACGGCGACAAACATTGAAACTCTGCGTAAGCAGTACGCCAATCTGTTGTCGCAAATAAAGTCCGTCGAAAAGCAATACCCCGCAAAAACATTTGACTCGACTAAAACAAGCGTAGAGCAGACCTATAAAGAAGTCACCGACTTATCGGACGCCTATCGCAGTAATGCTAAGACGGCTGACGAGGTGAACAGTGAGGCCGCAAGGTTATCTCAAACTTATAAGACGCTTGCAGCAGATGTTGCAGCGTTAAAGGTTGGGAACGAAAAGCTTGCCGTCTCTGACCCATTTTCAACAAAAACAGGCGATTCTATAGCGCGCCTGCAAAAGCGATATCAGTCCCTCTTAACGACTATACAAGGCGCGGAGAAATATTACCCGAAGGGAACGTTTGACAGTCTCACAGAAAGCGTCAAGCAACAAATTACTGCGCTTAACGGGTTAGGGAATGAATATAAACAGACTGGCGCACTTTCGGAAGCTTCGCAAAAGCAATTAAACGGTTTAAGCTCAGCCGTTTTAGACCAAGAGGCTGCGTTTGCGCAAGCAAAGAATAGTGCGAAAAATTATCATGGTACACTGCGTGATACAGTTTCAGGCTTCTTGAAATTCCAAGTGTCTGCAATGCTTGTAATGAAGCCTTTGCAGTTGCTTCAGAGTGCCATATCTTCTATAAACGAAACGCTGGTAGAGACGGAAAAAGTTGTCGTCTCTTTACAGCGTGTCCTTGACGAAACTGTAGCTTCGGGGGAGATATCCTCGGAGCTTTATCAGATTGCAATTAATTTAGGCCAAACCTTCGACAACGTGCAGGAGATTGCACAGAACTTTGCAAAGGCGGGCCTTTCGTGGCAAGACACGCTCAAAGCCACCGAAGCCGCCGTGCTTGCGCTTAACGTTGCGGAACTTACGGCAGAGGAGTCGTCCGAAGGCTTGATTGCTGTAATGCAGCAGTTTAATTACGAGGCAAGCGAACTTACATACGTTATCGACGTACTCAACAAGGCGGCGGATAAGTCCGCTGTAGACACGGCTGACCTGCTCGTTGCATTGCAGAAAACTGGCTCGTATGCATCCGCCGCAAATCTCTCGCTTGAAGAGACTGTAGGCTTAATTGCCGCTCTTTCAGAAGCGACTGCCGCAAGCGGACAGAATATAGGTAACGCGCTCAAGTCGTTGTTTGCATACTCGTCAAAAGCCTCGTCGCTTGAAATGTTTGCCTCGCTCTCGGACGAAATGAAGGATATTGTCGATATGTACGAAATCGGCAATGCAAGCATACTCGATGTATGGGAAGGGCTTGCCGACGTGATGACAAATCTCTCCGACGCGCAGGCAGACCTTTTAGAGCAGTGGTCGAGTGAATCGGGCCTTGAAACCGAACTCGGCTCTGCACTTGGTGACGTATACGAGCAGATGACGGGTGTGTACGACACCGCAGGCGTTTACCGTAAGAACTATTTCATTGCTCTCTTGAACAACTTCGACGAAGTTCATGACGTAATGGACGAGCTGTCCGATGCGGCAGGGTATACCGCTGAAGAACAGTCCAAGTATATGAACACCTACGAGGCAAAGCTCAATTCCCTGCAAGCGCAGTGGCAGGAGTTTGCCAATAGCGAGCAGGGGTTGCTTGGATTAAAGAAATTTCTTGTTGACTTTGCTTCGTGGGGGCTTAATTTAATAGATACCTTTGGCGGGCTGAAAACCGTTATCGTGGGGTTATCAACAGTTCTTTGGATAGCTTTCGGTGACAAAATAATAAATGCCGTTAAGTCTTTCGCAACAGCAGTTAAAGGTCTTGTTACGGGTTTTAATGCAGCGGCAGGGGCGGCAAGGGGCTTTCCAGCGGCGTTGGGTTGGATAGGCATTGCGGCGACAGCTATTTCTGCGATTTGGGGTGCGATTGAAAGTGTAGTTAATAGCGCAAAGGTAGCCGAGGAAGAAGCACGTCAGGCGGCTTATGACGCGTGGGACGACGTTAAAGAACAGTCTGCCGAACTGACAAAACTGATTGCGCAGTATGAAGAGCTTGGTAAAGTAGCTGAACGCTCTACAAGTCAAGAAGAAGAGTATCTCAATATTGAAGAACAGATTGTTGACCTCTTAGGGACTAAGGCGATAGTACTAAGCAATTTAACAGCCGGAACCGAAGAATATAGGCAAAAAGTGCTTGAGACAGCGCAGGACGAATTGAGGACTATGCGCTTGCTTGCGCAAAGAGCTGCTAATATTGCGCAAGATGAGTTTGAGGATCTTAATTTCTCAAATGATTTTACATATTATTCCGGAAAATCGCGCAGTCCTTATAGTAAGGATTTTCAATATCATCCTGAGTATCTTGATGAGTTTTATTATGAAAAGACATTTGCGGCCGACATAATGGAGCAGGCCAAGCAGGCAGGATTTGATATAACAAGAGAATATATTGCATCATATAATTCTTCCAAAGCTCCTAAGGAAGTGTACGATACATTAAATTTAACAGGTAATGCCTTCGATCAGACGAAGCAACTTCAGGCGTTTGCGGAATGGCTCCAGGAAAACGGATACGCTGAAACTGATATTTTTAACGATGTTGTTGCGGCTTGGGATGAAAGGCAACAGGCAATCGAAGATGTTCTAAGTAAGACCGTTGAGAGTGAAGTTACTAATTTTATTGTATCCGACGGCTTTATTGATACTAACGAAGAGCTTGACGAAGTTGTTAATTCTGTAATGGAAGCCACTGGCGCCACAGAAGAATGGCGCGACGAAATCGAGGGGCTTGTCTCTGATTATTCAGGTTTTAACAAAGAGCTTGAAGAGACTGGCGATAAGCTCGACGACCAAATCAAGAAGATATCCACACTTCAAGAAGAGACGATTGAAAAGCTCATCGACGACCTTGAAGAGATACGCAACTTAGAGGATGAAGCCGCAGACCTTGAAGAAAAGCGGCTTGATATCGCAGAGGCGCGAGAAGCCGTTGCTGAAGCGGAAGCAGAGGCGGCTGAAGAACTTGCAGAAGTTCAAGAAAAAGCCGAGGAAGCGCGCCTTGACCTTCTTGAAAAACAGCAAGCCGTTTTAGAAGCACAAAAAGCTTTAGAGGAGGCTCGCAATAATCGTTCGGTTTGGCGTTATAACCAATCGACAGGGCAATTTGAATGGGTTGCCGACGAGAGCGCCATAAAGGACGCCGAAGAGGAGTTAAAAGATGCCCAGGAAGATGAGGAAGATGCAAGGGAAGATTATCTCGACGCCTTAGCCGATATAAAAGAACAGGAAGAGGACAACGCTGAAGCGATAGCCAAGGCACAGGAATCACTTCAAGATGCCATCGATGCCTTTAATGAGTACATAGAAGACCAGGCATGGGATGACGTAATATCAGAGCTTGAGAGTGGTAACGCGACCAACGACAGCATAAAGGATATTCTCGACAACTGGAAAGCTACAGCCGAAACCCAAGCGGAAGCAGATACAGAGTGGTATCAAAAGATAATTGATGCCATTAAGGACAGCGTTGATGTCGATATCACATTAAGCGAAGATACGGTAGAGGACTCAAATTCTTACATAAATAAAGCAAACGAACTTAATACTGCTTTTCAACAGTATTCGGCTACTTGGGGATCTCCTAATTTAATAGCTAACAGAAAAGTAAAACAGTTAGTTAGTGCAGTCACCAATAGTGCCAATTCGCCAGAAGAGACGGAGCAAGCTTATAGAGCATTGTTGGATTATCTGAATGAAAACTATTCAGATTGGGACAAGTTAGCAAATTATACCTATGACAGCGGTGGGATAGCCAGTGGCGCAGGGTTCATTGCAAAAGCAACGGCTGAGCCTGAGACCGTAAATTATCCTGAACTTACAGCGAAGATACTCTCACCCGTCTCTAATGCTCAGTTCGACCGATATGTGCGCGATATGGGGATTTTATTCGAGACGGCGAAAGAATACACTGCTATGCATCCTATGGTTCAAAGCACCGTCGGTAATACAACAACGACAAACAATAACAGCAGTATCACCATTAACGGCGTAAAGATAGGGTCGGATATGATGGAGCACCCTCTGGGTGAGGTTCTGCGAATGGTGGGGATTGTCCCTACAAAGTAGTATAAAGGAGCAAGCACTATACTATGCTTTATGAGCCTACTAATATAATACCGTCTACTCTTACACAGACTGGGACGGTAGCGCAAACCGAACAAGTTAATATTCAATGGCAGGTAAATGGCACGTCTGCGTTGGCAATGTTCCAAATTGACGTCTATTTCGATAATACAGACTCCACCTTTGTGTACTCCACGGGAGTTGTATCGGAATATCCTTCTGCTACGGGTAACATTCTGCCGTTTTATGGTAAAGATCGTTTTGGTGATTATGTGCCTTTTGAATATTCTCCTGCTGCCGATTGGGGTAACGGAGGAGGAAACTCAACTAACTGGGGGCTTGTTGACGGGAACAGATACAAGCTATCTATTCTGCAATTTTATAAAAGTAGTAACGCAATTGCAAAATTTAATATAAGCAGTAACCTTACTCAAGGCTCAACTTATTATTTCTCGTATGAATACAACGGGACGACTTACTATATATCGTTCGTGTGTGTGGATACCAATATCTTTAGTAATGGGTCGAACGTATATTACAGCCAAACCAACTCAAACGGGTGGGTGTATAATTCTGCTTCAAAGCGCGTAATAAACAATCTTACTTTCTCTATTGGGACGACGGCCCCCACGACAGGAACATCTTTAGGTGCGGCGGAAATCTTAGCGAGCACGAGCGGGGATATTTTTTACAATATGGCATTTACCGCGCAGAATGCACCTGCTGCTTTCACTACAAGAACAGTGCCCACATTGGAAATTTTTCCTATAGTATCGCCATTAACGTCGGCTTCTATGAATATTGCGGCGACGTATGAACAAGCCCAGGGGGATAGCTTAAATTCTGTACGTTGGCAGTTATTTAATGAAAACGATTTAAATACCCCTATAGATGATACCGGAGTAGTTTATACACAGGTCCTTCAATATGAGTATAACGGATTTTTTGACAATACCGGTTATCGGTTATCTTGTGAGATTGAAACTGAAAACGGAATAACGGCAAGTAGCAGTGTAGAATTTAGTGTACAGTTTTCAAATCAAAGCTATAACGGTGACTTTATTGCTCAAGTTTTATGTGACGAAGATTGTATAAAGCTCTCATGGGACGGCGCCGTAAATATTCCCGCAACAGCATATCCTGAAGACGGTTATTCGATAACGAACGGATATCTCGTTTTGGATGAGGGAGCGACCGTAACTTGGGACACGACCCATGAGGAAGGAGCCGCTGAAGAAAACATGGACTTGCAAAGCCCGTGGACTATGGCTTGGGCGGGAAATATTACGCAGATATCAAACATATACGCAAGTACGGTGCAGGGGCAGGCCGACTTGGGCAAAGGGGGCGCGGCAATCAGCCCCGACGGAACATTGCTTATTGTGTATGGAGATTTTGAGGGATATGCGGCGATATTTTCCGTAAGCAATATGGTAACTTCTTATATCGGAACCATAATGCGTGAGGGCGCAGCATTGTCTGCCGAAGTTACTAATATGGTGTTCAGCCCAAGTGGCGACAAGCTCCTTATGATAGGGGGCGGGGCAACCGCCTCGATATATACCGTAAACGGAACCCGAATAACATGGTTGACGGATCTTACTAAGAGTAATGGACGAGCCTTAGACAGCACCATAAATTGCATTGACTTCAATAGCACGGGAGCACTACTTGTCCTTGCCGGGGATAGGTCGTCAACAGATAATTCTTATTCGTGGATATACTCTATAGATGGTGATGCCGTTACCTATACCGGCGGGATAACTATGAACTCGTCATATCCGGTATATGGCAATATAATAGCGGCCGCGCTAAGTCCGAATGACAATTTGTATGTATTTAGCACTGATTCAATGCCGGGGAGCAGATATAATACCTCTGCAATGTTTAAGTGCAGGGTGTCGGGGACTACGATTACTGTGCTTGGTTATGTGCAAGATAATATACATACAGAAGCGCAACAATATGGTGTAACGGCTTCAGGGACATACCGCTATTCAAGTACAGGTACGTTGATGGCGACAGGCAGGTGGACTTCTCCAAGTGGCGCAATAACGCGTTATAGTTTTCTTAGCGGAACTCAGCCTACTTATATAGAGGCAAATGGTCAATACCTTGACATGACATGGATAAGTACAGACCCTGAGGATGAAGGTCAATATGTAAGCGCAAGGTTTGTTGTTTATTTTTCAAGTTCTTACGATAGTGGAGTGATAGCAAAAGTTATCGAATTTAGTTCTACCGGGCGGGAGTTTTTTATCGGAGCGCAAATTTCAGAAAGCGAAGATAACTATGTGTTGGATAAGTTTGATGTTAACGGAGAAAGCGTCAGGGCCTTGGGATATGCTGATCCGAGCACATATGAGGTTAATTCTATAAAAGTTGCTCCTACGATTTACACATCAAGCACTGCTTACTCTGTAAACCTTGTTGTGTCTCGGGTGAATAGAGGAGCAAACCCATTAACTTATTCACAAACAGTATTCAGATTTGCTCGCTGGGTATCAATCAACGGGAACGATGTGTCGTCATTCGGAGGTATTGGTGCAAGTGGAAGTATTTCTTCAGGCACTACGCCGGAGACATTCCAAAGTTTTTTAAATCAGTCGGTGACAGGCGGAATAAACTTTGTTACCTGCGCGCCATATAGCGGCGTTATGCGGCTTGCAGCATACAATATTTATGATAGTACCTGCACGCAGATAGGTTATGTTACGGTAAACGGTGAAGATATTGTAATAAACGAGCAAAACGGCGCGGTGTTCAACCCTGAAGGCAATGTGTTTTTTGTAACTGATTCCAGCTTGGATAATGCGGCAGTATTTACTGTTTCGAGTAATGAGATTTTGTACAGTTCTGAGATAAGCACCGATTCGCTGATAGGCGGCCAAGTAAACGCGGCGGCGTTTAGCCCGAGCGGTGCTGCGCTTGTCCTCGGTGGAGATTTCTCTCATTATGCCTCCATATTTTCAATAAATGGGACCAGCGCGAAGTTTGTCGATAATATCAGGAAAGGGACCGAGGAGCTTACAGGCACGGTAAACACTATTTCATACAACCCGCCTGGCGACTTGCTTGTCATTGGCGGGGGGTTCAACAGATATGCTTCGGCATTTAGTGTAAGCGGAACAAATGTTACATATCTTGCGGACATAACTAAGGCTGGGGCCACGCTTACCGGCGCAGTGAATGTGGCTGCATTTAGCCCTTCAGGCAACCTGCTTGTGCTTGGCGGCGAATTTAGCGGGTATGCGGCACTATTTTCCGTGAGTGGGACAACTTTGACCTATATTGCGGACATAACTAAGGGGGATACCAACCTTACCGGCGCAGTTAACACGGCTGTATTTAACACTGATGGGAATCTGCTCGTTTTAGGTGGCGAATTTGGCGGATTTGCTTCCGTATTTTCTGTGAACGGCACAAATGTGGAATATCTCGGCGACATCACAGAGAGCGGCAATCCTCTTACAAACGTAGTAAATACAGCGGCGTTTAGCCCGAGCGGAGATAAGCTGGTATTAGGCGGGGTGTTCAACGGTTGCGTAGCAGCATTTATGGTTGATGGCAACGATATCACTTATTTAAGCGACCTAACTTCAAACGGGAGCGCGTATTATTCCGCCGTTACTGCGTTATGTTTCAATGCAAACGGTGACGCGTTAATCTTAGGTGGACAATTCAGCGGCGGAGCGGCAATTTATGCTGTAGGCAATAGCTCGATCTCATATATTTCGCCATTGAAGATATCGGGCGTGGCTATAGGCGGCGCGGTCAACACGCTTGCGTATTCTGCGGCAGGGAATATTGCAATCGCGGCTGGTAATTTCGACGAAGCAGCAGTGATATACCGTATTAGCGGGAATATAGCGGAGAGCGAGTTAATTACTATACAGCCTAACGCGCTTACCATTTCGCGCGACGGCAACACTATTAACCTTGCTCAAGGCGATACACCGCTTGGGTCTGCGGAGATAATGGGAGGCAATAGCGGCGCAGCGAACAGAATAGTTATCACTTTAACACCTACGGCGTTGACTGTATATTCATTCATTAATTCATCTTATATGGGATATCGGTCGGTGAGGTTGACGTATAACCAGTCAAATATCACATCCCTTCAATTAACGGGGAAGCAAACTTGCGATTACTTCGCTGTGATTGAAGGTAATGGCGACGCTCTATTTGACTATTTTGCTGACTACTCGTTTGTGCCTGTGTGGAATAGTCCCGATTACACGTTGTATTTCCTCGCGGATTTTTCTGAGGATCTGAATGGTGGTACCGCAACTTCAATAGGTATAGGATTCAGGATATACCGCACGTCGTCGGAAGGTGATGACTATATGGAGATTGCTACGTTGCCGTCGAATACAGTTCAGATAAAAGATTTTGGCATCAAATCAAACGTCCAATATACCTATTATTTCTATGCCTATGATGAATACGGAGCGTTTACCGGTGTAAGGGTTTCAGACCCTCCGCAATACAAACAGTTCCAAAGATATTCGCTTCTTGCCACTGAGTATAATTCGGCTGACCATTGTTACCATGTTGTAAAAGAATATCTATTCTCTTGCAATATTCAGGATATGGCCCTCTCAAACAATAGCAACAAATCATATGTGCAAAACTTTACGCCATATCCTACGGTATTTAAGTCAACTGCAAATTATGCGAGCGGCACATTACAGGCGCTTATCGGATTTGTAGACCAAAAGACTTATACCTACTGGGATGATACCGCGCTAATGAATGAGCTAAACGGCCTTTCAACAACAGATTATACCTTATTTTTAAAGGATATGAAGGGGCATCTATGGATGGTTGATGTCGGCGCAGTGCAGCAGACCGTGACGCAAAACACGCGCGAAATGCAGGTAACAATTTCGCTGCCTTGGACGGAAATCGGAAGTTCTGAAGATGTTTCGATAATTCAAACTCCCGAAGACGAGGGGTGGAACTATGACGCTCAAGTACTTGACGTCAAACTCGACGTCGATGTTGATACCGGCCTGCTACGAGTTGCTTATCCTTATCCTTACAATGGTACAGCTTTCTATCTCGTGGGTGTTACTCCTGATGGTGTAACAAGCATGGTACAGCCTTTGCCTTCTGTTGCGAAAAACACCACGGACGGTGAACTTAGGGCACGAATAAGGAATAGGTGATATATGCCTTCAGCAAGTCAATATCAGGAGTATTTAAAAGTAATAGCAGAGCCTGATAAACTAAATAAAATCGCAAAGCTTGAGTTTCTTAACGCGGATGGCACGGTCGCTTTTGTTATCGATAATAACTATAAGCGAGGCTATGGCGGGTATACTACGGGCAGCCGTGCCTTTCTGCAAGACGGGGATCTGTCAGTGAGTTTGCAGAACGGTAAGCGACGGCAAGCAAGTATTGTGTTTGAAAACCTCGATCGTGAATTTGATTTTGCTGTCAATCATTTGTGGTTTGGGCAAAAGATAAGGCTCATGATGGGCGTGCTTTTGCCAAGCGGATATGAATTTTACCTTCCCCAGGGAGTGTTTTATATAGATTCTCCGCAACTCGGATGGCGTCCAAATAGCAGACAAGCAAGCTATACATTGACGGACAAATGGGCTTATCTTGACGGCTCATTATTTGGTAAGCTCCGCGACACATATCAGGTACCGACAGGGTCAAATATTTTTGGCGCCATGTTGGGAATACTGCAAATATCCAAATACACTCTTGCTCCAACGACTAATCCTATTGAAATGATAGATAATATTACCCCGTTGTTTACCGACTATTTTAACAGCCGAACGACGACCGTAAATAATAGGACTTATACCAATAACTTGGTGCCTTACGATATATCGGTAGAGTACAACCAAAGTTATGCAAAGGTGCTGACCTCTCTCAATGACCTTATAGCAGGCTGGATAGGTTATGACAGTACCGGACGTTTAACGGTGTTACCTTCAGAGAATGATATCCCCGACCAAACTAAGGCGGTGTTGTGGGATTTTTCAACATCAAGCAAGACCTTTTTAGGTCTCGAAGAAACTGCAAATATGAGTGAAGTATACAATGAGTATACTGTTGTAGGAGAGGCTCTGGATAGCGATATCGCGCCGCTGGGACGAGCTATAAATGCTGACGCGGCAAGTGACACTAATGTAAACAGGATAGGCCGTAAATCTCAAATAGAGAGCGCCAGCGGGTATTATACCAAGGAACAATGCGCCGCACTTGCCGCCTTTAAACTGAAGAGAGCAACGGTACTTCAAAAATCAGTAACATTTGACAGTACACAGATGTTTCACTTGCAGGAAAACAATTTGATAACAGTGCGTCGCACAGATAAGGAAGGAGCGCCGGTCGAAAGGCACCTTATTCAATCTTTCAGCTTGCCGTTGTCTCAAGCACGGCAAATGGCGATTACGGCTACAGCAGTTACCGACTATCCGAACATAACAATCGAAGAGGTGAACTATGGGATTATATGATGAGGCTTCGCGCGTCAAGCAAATTCTTGTAAACCTGATTGAGGAGTGTATAGCCGACAATGAAACTGTAAAGTCATGCATTAAAGCTCGTAGAGCGGTTATAACTACGGCAGCGAATACGGCCGTGTCAGGTAAAGTCGGTGTAAAGATAATAGGAGATGACTCCGAAATTTTTCTGCCGTACAATTCAACTTTTTCGGCAAGTCAGCTAAGAGTGGGGGTATTAGTTTCGGTATGGTACAACTACTCGATTAATAACGGCATTGTTATGAAGAATGCCAAGTGGACAAACTAACTTTTATTCATTAGAGGAGGCACAGTAGATCTTATGCCGCGAAACGGGCAAACGCAGGTATTAGGTATTGTTTCGATCGTTCCTATGGGGGAATGGGAACCGACAATAACTTATCAAAAACTAAACTATGTGCGGCATGGTGGAGCTAACTACCTTGCAAAGGGGTCAAGCATCAATGTAGAACCAGGCGAAGCTGAGAACTGGGAAGATTTATGGATGTTGACTATTTATGACGGTAGCAACGTTACGCCGTATGGTACATATCCCTACATGACTGTAGGAACGCTATTGGCATCCGAACTTTCGGAAGGAAGTTTAAACGACTATCTCGTCGTGGATTATTCTGGCAAATCATTTTACGCCGCAGCGGGCAACATAGTGGCCGACAAGCCTGATGGGGTTGACGCCTTCAGTATGACGGTCTCAATGGCTGGCGACGGTACAGCCATGCAGGTGCTGTGGGAGACTGACAACAATAATCTGTTTGTCCGAGATAGTGCACAAACGCAATGGGTACAGTTTGCTCGCGTCGATGGGGCTTATCCAAATATGACGGTTGGGACGGCCCTGTCGCAAATTAAAGTGCCGTTTACAATAGCATCGTCACAATGGACTGATGATCTGACGGCAATATTAAGTTCGGAGCAATATCCTTTACTGTCGAATTTGCAGAGCGGTAGTTTTGCAACAGTAATATTTGATGAGGATAGTGCAATCCCTGTTATTCAAAGCAATGTCGCTATTAGTAGTCAAGCTGTGGGTAATATTACTTTTTCCTGTACAGACAAGCCAGCAGAAGCGTTGTCGGGGACAATTATAATATCTTAAATTAAGGAGGAACAATTATGTCTGAAATCGTTGCAACAGTAAAAATGTTGCAGGAGGTAGTAAAAGGCACTATACCTGTTGCGAAAGCGATTGGCGATAGCGAAGGCAATACTATAAATACTACCTACGCGACTAAAACAGAATTGCAGACGGAAACCAGCAATAGACAAGCTGCGGACGAAACTCTGCAAAGTAATATTGAGACAGAGACAACTCAGCGCCAGGCGGCAGACCAAACACTGCAAAACAATATTAATACTGCAAATGCAGCGATCGAAACGCTTGATAATAATGCTGTTAAAAAGACTGGCGAAACTAATCAGATTATCGCGGGCGATGTGCAGATCCAAGGCGATTTAACCGTCAACGGAACTACATATACAACTAATACCGAGACCCTTATGGTTAACGATAATCTAATCGTTGCTAATGCGGCAGGAACTAATTTAAATAATCTGAGTGGTTTAGCTATACGAACAAACAGTACTGACGCATATGGTATCTTATATGATCCCGCAACTTCTTCGGTAAAACTGGGGCTGGGGTCGCTGAGCGATGATAACGAGTTTACCTTTGATGCTGGCGAAGGAGCCCCCATTGCCGTACGCTCGCAAGATACTGAATGGACGGACGGACACGTCGTTGAATGGGATGCAACCGAACGCAAATTTATAGATAGTGGTATAGCTTCGGATAATATTGTCACTATAAGTGGGTCGCAGATCATAAGCGGGGCAAAAACTTTTAGCGAAACTATTCAAGGAGATATTTCAGGTACGGCGGGCAAAGTAGCACACAAGCTCACCATAACCACGGGCGATACTACGGTGGAATACGACGGTTCATCCGACCAGGATGTCGAGATAGAGTTGGGAGACGCTAACGACCCCAACGCGGTGCACTTTACACAACAGTCTCTTACAACTGAACAACAATCGCAGGCAAGGGCGAACATAGGTGCTGCGGCGCAATCGACTGCAAATGGTGGTTTTGCTGGTGGTAGTGGAACCAGCGCGACAACTGGTGCCGCTATTGGTAGCAACGCTCAAGCGACGGCTGACGGAGCGGTGCAACTTGGTGCGGGAACAAATTCTGCGCCCAACACATTACAGTTCCGTAATTTCCTATTATGTGATTCTAATGGCAAAATACCTCCGGCGAGATTAGAAAATGTAGCCTTTGTCGACACAGAACAAAACTGGTCGGCTAAGCAAAATTTTGCAAATGGAATAATCATTTCAGAGAGCACAACGGTAAAAGCACCGTTTTCCATCACAACCAACAATCAATACGCGTTTATTGAGTTTGTCGATTCCAATTCTACGCACATGGGTAACATAGGCGTTTCGACAGAAACTAATGGATATTATGGTGCGTACATACAAGCTGGCGATAATGCGAGAATAGGCATCTATACGGACGGTTCTAACGTATATACAAACGTTCCAAATCCTCCTGATAGCGCAAATGGTAATGATATTGCTACCACTTCATGGGTTAGAAAAAATGCGGGCACGCAGCTAACTTTTGACACGGACAACTTTACTGTAGCGGACAACAATGTTTCATTAAAGCCCGCTACACAAACTACCTTTGGCGGTATTAAAATATGGTTAAGTGGTAGTTCATTGTATATAAGCACGGAGGAAGATTAAGGTGAATATCAAAATTCCAACGAGAACTGTATCTGATACGGCCAGCGGTTCTCGATACATTAACTTATCCGGTACTTGGCAAGCACATACCAGTAGCTCTACAATTACAACTACAGACACTGCAAGTGGCTCAGCATCTGTATCTGAAATGTCTTATAGTCCTATCACAAGACAGACCAGAGTTACAATTTTGTTAGATTTTGATTTAGACACTATTACTGGTAATCCACAAATTACTTCAATATCTCCATCCAGTGAGGGGTGGAGTGGTTCAATGGGTGCAATTAGTGGCTCTGAAGTTGCCTTTAACTTGGTAAAAAGTGGTCCACCTCTATCAAGTGTCTCTATTACAGCACGCGCAACAGGTACAAGGACTACAACTATAACCGATTATTGGTATGCCAATGACACCTATTACTTAGGTAGCAGTAGTTATGATTATAGCAGTTTTAGCTTTGTTTCCGGCACAAGGCCAACATTAAGAGGTAGCAATGGCTATGTGTATGCCCATTGGGAAAGAACTACTCAGCCCAGCGGGACTACCGTAACTTGTGCTGGCTATGTCAATTATACTTATCCAACAACATATACCTACGCCAACGTGTATTTCAACGGCACAAGGGTAAACTACGTTTACTTCAACGGGACAAGATACCCTTAAAAATGAATGGTGATTAAATACCCAGTATTGGTAAGACGAATTAAGCTAAAATAAATAGTTTCACGATAAAGCATCGTTGAACAAATATGTTTTTATTAGATAATCTATAGAAGACTCAGGAGGATAGTCCAATGGATATAGTTTGGCAATTATTGCTTGCCTTCGGTGTCCCGTCAACAATTTTTACCACGATAGTTACGTGGCTCATCAAAAAGCAGGAGAACAGGGAGCAGGAACGCGAAAAACGCGAGAAAGCGAGGGAAGAGCAAGAGAGAGAACGCGAGGAGCGGAGACATAAGCTTGAGCTTTTGCAGATTGAGGGCACTTTGGCGTCGATAGCTTTGGGGGAAGCTACGGCGACGGCCTTAAAAAATGGACATGCTAATGGCGAAACAGAAGCGGCCCTTAGTTATGCAAAAACTAAGAAACACGAAATGAACGACTTCCTGCGAGAGCAAGGAGTCAATAGTATCGAGTAAAGATACATAATAATTTCGAGATAACAGAATAAGGCGGACAGGCAGTATTTGACTGCCTGTCCGCCTTATAGTTTACAACCTAAAAGAGAACTCAATCGCAAAAGACTTTATTTATATTTTCTGCGGCTTTCTTTCTATCAAGTATCTGAACGTATATCCGTTCTGTGGTTTCAACTTTACTGTGCCCGAGCGCTTTTTGCACGTCGCGGATATTTGCTCCGCGATTGTCCCATATGCTGGCCGCAGCGTGTCTTAGGTCGTGTGCGCCGATTCCCCTGTGACCTGTTAAACGCGCCACGTAGCCGTTCACAAGCTTCGTCACGGCCTGTCTCGTTAGCGGCTTGTGCTCGTCATCGCCGACAAAGAGAAAGGCGTTCTGAGGCAAATTATGAGGCTTAAGCTCTATTCGCCTATGGGTTATATATTCCTGAACGTTCTTGCGCGCAACGGAAGGGAAAGGGGCATATCGCGACTTGTCGCCCTTGCCATGGTCTACATAAATATTGTTGTGTTCAAAGTCCAAATCTTTAATGCGCAGATTGCAGAGTTCCGATACCCGAAGCCCCGATTGAATAAACAGAGTTACTATTGCTCGATTCCTTTGCATAGTATTATGTCTGGCATAACGTGGCTTTTTCCCTGATAAAAGCAGGTTGATTTCGTCTATTGTCGGAATATCATGCTTAATCTGTTCTGCGCTTGGAAGTAGTGATTTGGTGACGGGCTGTTCAGCATAGAGCTTGTTATCTATCGCCCATTTGAAGAAAGCGCGGAGCATTGTAAGGTAGTGGAGCGCCGTATTATTCTTTACTCCACGAGCAAACATGGACTGTTTATACTCGCTTATCATGAGCGGAGTGATCTCCGTGGCCCCGTCTGTTCTGTTATCGGTATGTCCGTTCAGCCAATCGCCGAACTCACCCAGCACTTGCGCGTATTGGTTGTATGTTGCCGCGCTCTTGGAGCTTACTTTCAGGTCGGCGAGGAACGCTG
>ERZ1090865.149-NODE-149-length-45647-cov-13.186327_pt1 | contig 45647 bp, 43 predicted proteins | sample MGYA00478478_ERZ1090865 | MGnify/ENA primary metagenome ERZ1090865 (study PRJEB33644, sample SAMEA5815715) | chicken gut metagenome | biome: Chicken; feature: Gastrointestinal Tract; material: Caecum | place: Ireland | collected 2019-01-01 | study: A study of the... | reverse complement strand
TACTTACACCCAGTCATAAAGAGTTTAATGATATTGAAATTTATGAAGAACTATATGATAATATCAAACTAGCTGTATCCAAAGTAAACTGGAAAGAAGCAAAAGAAAAAGATAGAATCAATGAATTTTTAGTAAGTTATTGTAAAGTACAAGGCTCCTGTTTAGCTTATGCTTTAGCTCAAATTGGAAGTCAAATGTTAGATGTGGATGAAACAACCATCACACAACACATTTTTAGAAATCGATTATTCCGCTATTATGTATGGCTTTATGATGAAGAGATAGAAGGCTTAGGAGAGCAAACCATCGCTAGTTATGATGATTATTGGGATGTGCTAGAGGAATTGAAGGTGGCTCGAAAAGAACAGGGTGGGGCTGCTTCATTCAGTTTATCACTGAAAGATTATCAAACCTTATTTTATAATGACTTTAATATAAACAATCCCAAAATTAAAAAGTTCTATCGAACGTTACTAGAACTACCTTGCTATCATCTTCCTGTTATCCAACGGGTTCAAGAATATGCTCTTTTAAATAAGGAAAGAGATAGTTTAAAAGAATCTATTGCCAGAATTCCTATTTTAAAAAATTATGATTTAACTGAATTTTTTAAAGAGTTAGAGGAAGCGATGGATGAAATGCCATCTGGTGCCTTAAATGGAATGACACCAAAAGAGGCAATCGCTTATAAGCAAGAAGAGCAAAGAATCGAAGAGGAGAAGCAAAAAAACTATACTCCTCAGCAAAATGCTTGCTTGAATCAAAAAGATGCCAAGCTCTTTTATAAAATATATTTTGCTTTGTTAGATTATACCAATCAACTTTATAAGATAGAACCTCATGTGAAAATATACCAACAAACAGGCATCAATCCCTATCAAATTGCCGATATTGTTGATAAATTCTGGGAAGAGAAAGAAAAAATCATTCCCCAATTTGAAAAAGACAATCTTTATAAATTTCATCAAGAAGAATTGCAACTAGCGAAAGAATTTAAAAAAGGAATCCGAGACTTTTTCATGATCGCTCGCTTTGAAAAAGAATATACTGCCTTTCTCACTGGGGATAGAGTGTATATGGTAAAAGGCATCAATGCAAATTTAGATGAAATTATCTCTTACCAAGATTTACCAGCTCCCGTAGTAACGTCTTTAGTTTCCTTTAAAAATACTTTAGTCTATGATGGAATGCTTTATACTTATCCGATTCAATTAGGGGGCGGAATTGTGAAACAAGTTGAAAAAGACTATAACGCTTTAATGAAATATTATCATCTATAATAAAAAAAGAATAAGGAGGCCCTTGAGCATGAAAAAAAATCAAGTAACTCTTACAACCTTTCAAGAAAAAGAACTCTTAACTCAATATCAAGCTTTTATTTCTTTATCACAAGAAGAGTTGTTTCATAAATTAAATACCAGTGAAAAAGGCTTAACCAAGGATCAAGCGCTAAACCGTTTCAATAAATATGGTCCTAACGTAATTCATGAAGAAAAAACCAAAAAATGGTATCACTTTTTAGTAGAATCTTGTAAAGATCCTTTCATTTACATCTTAGCGGTTTTATCCATTATCAATTTATGTTTAGGAGATGCTTTAGGGGCCTTGATTATTATCACGCTAGCTTCCATTAGTATCATTATTCGTCTTGTTCAAGATTATTCTGCTTATCAATTTGATCAAAAATTAAAGAGCAAACTCTATACGAGTGCCAATGTCTTAAGAGGCAATCAAACGAAAGAAATTAAAATAAGGAATGTGGTTCCAGGGGATATTGTCGAGTTAAATGCGGGAGCGATGATTCCTGCTGACGTTCTTTTACTAAAAGCCAATGATCTTTTTATCAATCAGTCTTTATTTACAGGCGAAAGTGTTCCAGTAGAAAAAAAGTGCAGTACGGAAATGGGCGACAGTGTGCTTACCATGCCTCAGATCTGTTTGATGAATGCTAGTGTGGTGAGTGGTAGTGCTACTGCTTTAGTCATTGCGACAGGCAAAAACACTTATATTGGTAAAATGGCGAGTGATATGAATCAAGAGCCCCCTCTTTCTAATTTTCAAATTGGCATGAAAGCGGTCAGTAAAACCTTAATTACGTATATGGTGGTCATTACGATTGCCGTATTCATTTTAAATTCGCTTTTGCATCATAACTTAATGGATGCCTTGTTCTTTGCGATCTCGGTTGCGGTGGGGATTACTCCTGGTATGCTGCCTATGATTGTCAATGTAAACTTATCCAAAGGGACCAAAACCTTAGCTCGCAAAAAGACTTTAGTCAAACATATCGAGGCGATTGAAAATTTAGGGGCGATTGATATTTTATGTACCGATAAAACAGGCACGCTAACGCAGAATCAAATTACTTTGCAATACTATCGTAATGTAGCAGGGGAAGAAGATGGACAGATCTTAAAATATGCTTACCTAAATAGTTACTATAGTACTGGAATCAAAAACATTATTGATCGGGCGATACTAAGTTATGCCGCTCATCATGATGTGCCCAATCAAGTAACTAACTACAAAAAAATTGATGAAATTCCTTTTGATTATGAACGTCGTATGGCTAGTGTGGTCGTAAAAAATGGTGAAAAGATTCGGATTTTAACCAAAGGAGCGATTACCGAGATCTTAAATAAATGTACTAAGGTAAAATATCAGAATAAAATATCAGAATTAACTTCTGAAATCAAAACCAAAGTAAAAGAGGATGTGGACAAGCTAGTATCCAAAGGCATGCAAGTAATAGCTTTAGCTTGTAAAGAAGAGTATCGGGGCCAAAATAAATTTAATGCCCAAGATGAAGCCGATCTTACCTTGCTGGGTTATATCGCCTTTTTGGATCCCCCGAAAAAAGAAGTAAAAACGATTTTAAAAAATTTAAAGAAAGTAGGGGTTACTACCAAAATTTTAACAGGTGATAATCCAGCGGCCACGAGAGCGATTTGTTTCGAAGGAGGATTATCTATTGATGAGGTGTTAGTAGGAGATGACATTGAAAAAATGAGTGAGGAAGAATTGTCACAAAAAGTAGAAAAGGTAGATGTTTTCGCTCGCTTAACCCCAATTCAAAAAGAACGGATTGTCTTAACCTTAAAGAAAAATGGTCATGTCGTTGGTTATATGGGGGATGGAGTAAATGATGCCCCATCTTTAGCTGAAGCCGATGTTGGGATCAGTGTGAATACAGCTACCGATATTGCGAAAGAAGCAAGTGACATTCTTTTGCTCGAAAAAAGCCTTAAAGTAGTTTATGACGGAGTCTTAGAAGGCAGAAAAGTTTATGGCAATATCATGAAATATATGAAGATGGCTTTATCTGCTTCTTTTGGAGATGTCTTTAGTGTCTTCCTGGCCAGCATTTGCTTACCCTTCTTACCGATGATTCCGATTCAATTTCTTCTTCAAGATCTTCTTTATGACTTGTCTCAAATAGCGATTCCTTTTGATGATGTCGATCCAGAATTTTTGGCCAAACCGCATAAATGGGATACCAGTGATTTAAGAACGTTCATGAATGTTATGGGCGTGACTGCTTCTTCGATCGACTTAATTGCTTTTGTCATTTTCTGGTTTGTTTTAGGCTTTAATGATATTAACCATCAAATCGCTTTTCAAACCGCTTGGTTTATTGAGGGCGTTGTTTCTCAAACGATAATTGTCCACTTTATCCGTACCGAAAAGATTCCTTTTATTCAATCGACCGCCAACAAATGGCTCTTATTATCGACATCTCTTTGTATTATCGCTTCGATGATTTTACCGCTTATTCTTCAGAATGTAAAAGAGTTCCATTTTACCACGATGCCTCCCCAATTTTATTTGTATCTCATCCTTTTAATGGTATTATATGCGGTTTTAACGGAGATTGTAAAACGAATTTATATCAAAAAGCATCATCGTTGGTTATAAAAACAAATAGGAAGGAGAAAATTTATGGTAAAATTTCTAGCTTGTCTTTTTATGGTCATCGATCATATTGGCTGTTATTTCTTTCCTCAACTGATTTGGTTAAGAATGATTGGTCGCATATCGATGCCTTTTTTTGCGTATGCCATTGCTAGAGGTTACTTCTATTCCAAAAAGAAAAATACCTTAAGCAAGTATCTTAAGAATCTTCTTATCTTTTCCTTAATTTCGCAAATTCCCTATTTTCTTCTACACCCGGAAGGAACATTAAACATTGGCTTTACCTGGCTTTTTTCCTTAATTATATTAATTGAGTTAGAGTCCAAAGAACCTATTTTAAAAAGAATTTTAACGATTGCCATAGCTTGCTGCTTATCTATCTTTTTCCCCGTTAGTTATGGGCTTTATGGCGTCTTGTTTCCCATTCTTTTTTATTGCACTCTGATCAAGAAAAAGGAACCATTAACTTCCTTTTATCTATCTTTTTTCCTTTGGATAGTCTTCTTTCTTCTTACGAATGGAGAAAACATTTATCAAATTTTTGCCACCCTTAGTATTCCGCTTTTGCTACTTGCCATCAAATATGATCGAAAGATAAAGCTACCGAAACCCTTTTTCTATCTTTTTTATCCCGCTCATCTTATGTTAATTTATCTTTTAAAACTGCTTCTTTCCTTGTAGAAGAAAAGAAAAAATATTATAATGGAAGAAGAAAAGGAGAGATCATATGATAACGATAAATTGTCAAAGTAGTATAAAATTAGAAGGAGAGAAAATCCTTTATTTTGATCCTTTACAAAGGGACACTACCCATGATGCAGACTATATTTTTATTACTCATACGCACTGGGATCATTTTTCAAAAGAAGACATTCAAAAGGTAAGAAAGGACACTACCAAAATAATTGGCCCCCAAGATATTTTAGGAAAGAGTCTTGCTCTTGGTTTTGGGCGGGAAGATATTATTTTGTTACGACCTTATGAAGAAATAGAATTAGGAGATATTCACGTAAAAACAGTTCCTGCCTATAATCTCAACAAAGACTTTCATCCCAAAGTGAACGAATGGCTTGGTTATGTCTTAACGATGGAAGGTACGACTTATTATATAGCTGGTGATACGGATGCTTTAGAAGAAAATAAAACCCTTGCTTGTGATATGGCTTTTCTACCGATTGGTGGTACTTACACAATGACTGCCGCAGAAGCTGCTTCTTTTGCCAATGAGCTGAAGCCCAAAGTAGTGGTACCGATTCATTATGGCCTTGTAGTAGGTGATGAAAAGGATTTGAATCAGTTTTCTTCCTTATTAAATAAAGAGATTCAACTAGAGATAAAAATAGGAAAAAATTAAGATGACAGAACAAGAGAAAACGCTTTTTACGAAAAATCTTCTCGCTTGGTATCAAAAAGAAAAGCGTGATCTTCCTTGGCGTAAAACAACCGATGCTTATGCCATTTGGATTTCCGAAATTATGTTACAGCAGACAAGAGTCGAGGCGGTTCTTCCTTATTATGAACGCTTTTTAAAAGCCTTTCCCACCTTAAAAGATCTGGCCAAAGCAAAGGAAGATTTGATTTTAAAATTATGGGAAGGGCTTGGTTATTATAGTCGCGCCCGCAATCTTCAAAAATGTGCCCAACAATTAATCAAAGAAGGGAAAACCACTTTACCCAAGAGCGAAAAAGAATTATTGCAACTACCAGGCATTGGAGAATATACAGCTGCTGCCATCGCTTCAATTGCTCATCAGGAGAAAACTCCGGCGATTGATGGAAATGTCTTACGGGTTATGACTCGAGTACTGAAAGATGATAGTGATATCACCAAACAAGCAACAAAGCGAAAATATAAGAAAATGCTAGCGGACATGATGGGCGAAGATCCGGCTAGTTTTACCCAAGCTTTAATGGAAGTAGGGGCACTTGTTTGTCTTCCAAATGGACTTCCGTTATGTGATTCCTGCCCTTTGCAAAAACTTTGCGCGAGTTACCAAGATCATACCATGCTAGACTACCCCGTAAAGCCCTTGAAAAAAGAACGAAAAATAGAGAAGAAGACTGTCTTTTTGGTAATTTGTTCAAACTGCATTCTTCTTCACAAAAGACCATCTACCGGTTTACTAGCATCTCTTTATGAATATCCCAATCAAGAAGGCCATTTATCTAGGGAAGAAGCTTTCGCATTCTGGCAAAAACAAGGATACCAAATAAAATCTATTCAAGCCTTGCCTTCAGCCAAACATATCTTTTCTCATTTAGAATGGCATATGATTGGTTATATGCTTGAAGTAGAAAGAACAAGAGAAGGACTATGGGTAAAAAAAGAGGGCCTATTTAAGAATTATTCCATTCCAAGTGCCTTTCAAACTTATAGCAATATTTTAAAGAAAAAGTAGATACCACAAAAGGTAATCTGCTTTTTTCGGTTCAAAAGGACATATACTTTCTGATCGAGATATTGTTCCTCTAAGCGATAACTTTCTTTTTGAACTGCTTCCATCTCCATTCCAAGACTTTCCGCTAAGTGAATGGAATCTTGATTCTTTACGACGATATCCGCTTCAATTCGATGATATCCTAAAGTATCAAAAGCAAAATCAATCACTTTATTAACAGCTTCTTTGGCATAGCCCTGATGATGATATTGATAACCAATGATATATCCTAGCTTACAATGATTATTTAATTCATCTTTGGTATGTAATTGGACTAATCCTATCATCTCTTGCGTCTCTTTTAACACAATTCCCCAGCGAAAATGATTTCCAATTTCATACCAAGTTTTATATTTAGCGACTAATTGTTGATACTCTTCAAAATTCTGAAACGGTAATTGATAATAATATTTATACCATTCAAAATTATTATAAATGTTTTGAAAAGCATCGAAGCATCCTCATCATGAATCTTTCTTAAATGAAGGCGCTCTGTTTCGATTTCTTGAAATTTATCTTCTTTTTTCTCTTCGGCCATGACCACATTTCCTTCCTTTTTTAATAAATAATGAAACTAGCTTTATTGTAACACTTTTCTAAAGATAGCAAAAGGAAAAAGAGGAAAAAAACGTTTGCCGATATTTTTCATTTTTTCTTAGCACTCATCCTTGACAGCTGCTAACAAACGTGCTATTCTACTTTTTGTTAAGAGAATTTATAAATAGGAGAGTGATAATTGTGAAAAAGAAACAATTTAAAGCAGAATCAAAGAAATTATTGGATATGATGATTCATTCCATTTATACCAATCAAGAGATTTTCTTACGGGAATTAATCTCAAATGCCAGTGATGCTCTTGACAAATTATATTATCGTTCACTAACCGATAAGAAATTAAAAGTGAAAAAGAATGAGCTAGAAATTAGAATCATTCCAGATAAAGAAAATAGAACCTTAACCATTCAAGATAACGGAATTGGAATGACGGAAGAAGAGTTGGAGAACAACTTAGGAACAATTGCCAAAAGTGGTTCTGAGCTTTTCAAAGAAAGTACAGATGACAAGAAGAATATGTCCATTATTGGTCAATTCGGAGTAGGATTCTATTCGGCTTTTATGGTCAGTGATAAAGTAACGGTCATTAGTAAATCGATCGATAGTGATAAGGCTTACTCTTGGGAATCAACTGGTGCGGATGGTTATGCGATCAAGGAAGTAGAAGATGCTCCGAGAGGAACACAAGTAATACTACATCTTAAAACCAAGACCGAAGATGATAACTACGATGAATTTCTAGAATCTTATAGTATCAAGCGGTTAGTCAAAAAATATTCTGACTACATTCGTTATCCTATTAAGATGAAAGAAATTGAAACCAAGAAAAAAGAGGGCAGTGCCGAAGAAGAAAAAATTGAAACGGATGAAACCCTAAATAGTATGGTTCCGATTTGGAAGAAAGCCAAAAAAGATGTGAAAGAAGAAGAATATAATGATTTCTATACCGATAAATTCTATGATTATGAAAAACCATTACGCGTTATTCGGAGTGAAGTAGAAGGACGGGTTAGTTATCAAGCGTTACTCTTCATTCCATCGCATGCCCCATATAACTACTATTCCAAAGACTATGAGAAAGGTCTAGAACTATATTCCAAAGGCGTTCTTATCATGGAAAAATGTAGTGAACTCTTACCAGATTATTTCAGCTTTGTCAAAGGACTTGTTGATAGTGAAGATGTTTCTTTGAATATTTCAAGGGAAACACTCCAAGAAAATTATCAAATTGAATCCATTGCCAAAAGCCTTGAAACGAAGATCAAAAAAGAACTTGAAAACATGCTTGAAAAAGATCGAGAAAACTACGAAAAATTCTATAAAGACTTTGGTATGCAATTAAAATTTGGTATTTATAGTACTTATGGTATGAAGAAAGATGTTTTACAAGATTTATTGTTATTCTACTCTTCAAACGATCAAAAATATACAACTTTAAAAGAATATGTAGAACGGATGAAAAAAGATCAAAATACCATTTACTATGCTTGCGGAGAATCCCTTGCGAAAATCGATATGCTTCCTCAAGTAGAAAATGTCAAAGAAAAAGGTTTTGAAATTCTATATTTAACCGACTATATTGATGAATTTACGTTAAAAGCCATGATGAATTATGAGGGAAAAAATTTCATGAATGTGGCCGATGAGAAACTTGATTTGGAAAGTGATGAGGAGAAAGAAGAACTAAAAGAAGCGAATGAAAAAGCCAAAGATATGTTCCAAGAAATGAAAAATATTTTAGGAGATTCGATTACGGATATTTCCTTTACCCATCGTTTGAAAAATCATCCTGTCTGCTTGACTAGTAAAGGAGAGGTTTCTCTTGAGATGCAAAAAGTATTGCAATCGATGCCAAATGGGGAAAATATCAAAGCCGAAACGGTACTTGAGATTAATGAGAACCATCCCATTGCCAAGAAATTAAAAGAATTATATGAAAAGAAAGACAAAGAAAAACTAGCAGAATACACCAAAGTACTTTATGCTCAAGCTAGATTAATTGAAGGATTATCGCTAGAAAATCCAACTGAAATCAGTAATTTAGTTTGTGATTTGCTTGCCAAATAAAAGAAAATGTTAAGAAGCGGAAGAAACGACAATTCTTTCGTTTCTTTTTTTGTATAGTGAAATAGGTGGTATCATGAAAATTTATATTGATGTTGTTTTCTTTATCAATTTTATGTTTGATCTTCTTTTGTTAATCTCGGTTGGTTTAGAAAGAAAGATCGTCGCCAAGCTTTCTCGCTTACTTTTGGGAGCCTTTCTAGGATCCCTTAGTATTTTCTTTCTCTTTCTTCCCCTTAACTCCTTAACTTTATTTCTCTTAAAAGCAGGAGTGAGTCTTTTGATGATCGCAACATCTTTTGGTCTTCCAAACAAACAATATGTATGGAACAATCTAAAAAGCTTATATGGTAGTAGTATCATTTTAGGTGGACTAATGTATGTCTTAAATATCCAGTTCAGTTACAAACAGGAAGGCCTTCTTTTTTTTCATGATGGCACAAGTATCAATTTAATTATTATCTTGATCGCAAGTCCTATTCTTTTTTATCTATACTTTAAACAGCGGAAAAGACAAAAACAAGAAGAATCTTATCTGCATCAAGTAGAAATCACTTACAATCATCAAAAAATATCGTTTCAAGGTTATTTAGATACTGGTAATACTGTAGTCGATCCCTATAAAAAAAGACCTATTATCATCATTCACGATGAAAAATTGATCCCACCCCTTGAAAAAGCCATTCTAGTTCCTTATGGTACTGTAGGACATCGGGGGCTCCTTCGCTGTGTCAAACCAGATCTTTTAAAAATTGATGACAAAGAATTAAATAAAAAAAATTATCTGATCGGTTTTAGTGAAGAAGAAATTAATTTAAAAGGAGCCCGTTGTATTTTACCTAGTTCTTATTTAGAAGAGAAATAAAAGGATGATAGCAAGAAAAAAGGAGGAAAAAAATGATATCATTACTATATCTCATTAGTTTTTTATTCGAAAAAGGCAGTCATTTATTTTATGTTGGTAGCAGTGATGTATTACCCGAACCTTTATCCAAAGAGGAGGAGGAAGCTTATTTAGTCATGGCTGAGGATGGGGATCTTCATGCCCGGGATGTTTTAATCGAACACAATCTGCGGCTTGTTGTCTTTCTAGCTAAAAAATATGAAAACACCAATATTGATTTAGAGGACTTAGTGAGTATTGGTACCATTGGCTTAATTAAAGGCATCAATACCTTTAGTAGGGATAAAAATATTAAATTAGCGACGTATGCTTCCCGCTGTATTGATAATGAAATCTTGATGTATTTGAGGAAAACAAAGAAAATGAAAACAGAAGTAAGTATCGATGCTTCCCTTAGTTTAGATGCCGATGGGAATGAATTACATTTAGAAGATATTTTAGGGACCGATAGTGATATTGTAACCAAAGGGATTGAGAATGAAAACGATAAAAAACGCATGATGGAAGAAGTGATGAAGTTAGCGCCACGAGATAGAGATATCATCATTTTGCGTTATGGTCTGATGGGGCAGGAAGAAAAAACTCAAAAAGAAGTCGCTGACTTATTAGGAATTAGTCAGTCTTATATTTCACGTATTGAAAAGAAAGTGATTAAAAAACTAAAAAATGTAGTCCGTTATAGTTAAAAATCTTGTCAAAGCTTATTTAAAATAGGCTTTTTTAATTGATTCTAACTGTATTTTCGTTTATACTAAAAACAGATAAGCAGGAGGAGATGGTATCATGAAGAAAATTATTATTTTAGCTTTGCATTTAGGATATGGTGGGGTAGAAAGATCTATTGTTACCTTAGCTAATATGCTAGCAGAAAAAAAAGAGTACGAAGTGGAAATTGCTTCCATCTATCAACTGTACGACAAGCCTGTTTTCCCTTTAAATGAAAGAGTAAAAGTCACCTTTTTGTTACCGAAAAATCTAACCCCAAACCGAGAAGAATGGAAAGACAGTCTTAAGAAAAAGAAATTTTTCACTTTTCTAAAAGAATCTGCTAAAAGTGTGCATGTTCTCTATGCTAGGAAAAAAGAAATGGTTCGTTATATCAAAAACACCAAAGCAGATGTTATGATTTCGAGCCGAGACTTTTTAAATGAATGGTTAGGTCTTTATGGAAGCCCTTCCACTATCAAAATTGGATGGGAACATAATCATCATCATAACAATATGAAATATGCTACGGATGTGGTTCACTCGGCCAAAGATTTAAATTATTTTGTATTAGTATCGAAAGATTTATATCGTTTTTATAAAAGAAAAATGGCTCCTTATCGCTGTAAATGTGTCTATATTCCCAATACTCTTGACAATATTCCTAAGCGTAAAAGTTCACTGACGGCCAAAAGAATTATTAGTGTGGGACGGCTTTCTCCCGAAAAAGGCTTTTTAGATTTACTTAAAATTTATCAGATGATCGAAAAACAATATCCTGACTGGACGCTTGAAATTATTGGCGATGGAACCGAGAAAAAAACTTTGCAAGCCTTTATTAAAAAAACGCACTTAGAAGATAAAGTAACGCTAGCGGGATTTCAAGACAGCGATTACATTGCCAAAGAAACGCAGAAATCTTCGCTTTATATCATGACTAGTTATACAGAAAGCTTTGGTATTGTTTTACTCGAAGCGATGAGTCATGGGCTTCCGTGTCTTGCTTTTGATTCGGCCGAAGGAGCCAGGGAAATCATTACTTCTGGTCGGGATGGCTATTTGATTCGGCATCGTAACTTTGATGCTATGGTGAAAAAGGCCGAAGATTTAATTCAAGATGAAAAAAGAAGAAAAGAATTAGGCCAAAAAGGGCGTGAAAAGATGAAAGAATTTAGTAAAGAAAAAGTGGTTTTAAAATGGATTGCTTTAATAGAAAAGGAAGGTTAGCATGAAACGAAATGTGATGTTTATATCAAGTACAGGCGGGCATTTAGGAGAATTATTACAACTACAAAGTTTATTTAAGAAATATAATTACTCTTTAATTACCGAAAAAACAAAAGCCAATAAAAGTTTAAAACGAAAATATCATAAGCTTTACTTTCTACTTTATGGTACAAAAGATCACAAATTCTCTTATCCTTTTAAATTACTTGCTAATTGCTTTCTTAGCCTTTACTACTATTTAAAACTACATCCCGATTATATTGTGACAACTGGTGCTCATACAGCAGGACCTATGTGTTGTATTGGCCGAATTTTTGGTTCCAAAGTCATTTATATTGAAACCTTTGCTAATATTACGACCAAAACGATTACCGGTTCCTTATTTTATAAATTCAAAATTGCTAATTTATTTATTGTCCAATGGAAAAGTATGTTAAAACTTTATCCGAAAGCCACTTATGGGGGGTGGATTTATTAATGATTTTAGTTACATTAGGAACCCAAGACAAAGGATTTCCAAGATTATTGCGTTTGCTTGAAAAAAAGATCAAAGAAGGAGTCATCAAAGACAAAGTTGTCGTACAAGCAGGATATACAAAATATCAAAGTGAGGTCATGGAAATCTTTGATAGTACTCCCAAGGATGAATTAGAAGAATTAACCAAAAAAGCCGATTTAATTATTACTCATGGGGGAGTAGGGAGTATTTTAACCGCTTTAAAGTATCAAAAACCAATCATAGCAGCAGCTAGACTGGCTCGCTATAAGGAACACACCAACGATCATCAAAAACAAATCATCGAAGAGTTTTCTCAAGCTGGTTATTTAATTCCGTTAAAAGACTTTTCCAAGTTTGATAAAGTCTATGAAAAAGCCAAGAAATTCAAACCCAAAAAGTATGTAAGTCACCAACAAGCTTTTATCAAAGAAATTGAAGACTATATTGAAAAAGAAGATCATATCAGTTGGTATCATCGCGATGGAAAAGTAATCTTTGTGGCAATACTAAACTTTCTTTTGTTCTTGCTTCTTTCTTTCAGTAAGCTGAATGCTCTTGTAAATTTAAGTATTTGTTATCTTTTCTCTTTTCTTTTGTTAACACTTCTAAAAAATAGAAAGTTAGCTAGGCCGATAACGTCTTTTATCTTTTCCTATATGTTAGACTTTTTATTACTTTTATTATTTTATTATAATCTTGCTTTGCCTCTGTTGCTCTCAAAAGCTCTCGTTAATCTTATTTTAATTATTGTATATCATTATTTGGATAAAAGAAGCTATCCTCGTAAAGAAAAGTAAAATCAAGAAAGAGTTGTTTGTTCCTCTTTCTTTTTATGTTACAATGAAAAAAAGGAGTGCCTATGAAAAAAATTACGATGGAAAAAATAATTCAACTTTTCTTATTAAGTAATCCCATCCTCGATATGTTAACAGCGATTGGAAGTCAAGTCTTTCATTTTGATCTTACGATAGGAATGATCGTGCGCGTTCTTTTTCTTGCCTTTGCTTGTTTCTATCTTCTGTTCTTATATCATGGTACCAGTAAGAAAAAGATTCTCTTTGCTTTAGGCATATTACTTCTTTATCTTATCGCTTTCTTTTCTGTTACTTTATCGACCAAAGGCTTTTCTGCTTTGAGAATTGAAGGCGTAAACGCGATCAAAACTTTTTATTTTCCAATTATCTTATTAACTTTCTTTTCCTTGTTTGAAGAGAAGAAAAAGATAGTCCCTAAGAACTTTATTCCGATCGTTTATGGTCTTTACTTATTAGGCATCTTTTTACCAAATCTTTTGGGACTTGGTTTTTCGAGTTATGATGTAACGAAAGAAGGTAATCTAGGCTTCTTTTTAACTGCTAATGAAGTAGGTGCTATTCTTTCTATTTTAATGCCTTTCTTTTTCTATCATTTGGTGAAAAAGAAAAACATGTTATTATTCTTTCTAGCAATCATTCTTTTACTCTATGTTCTCTTTACCATAGGTACCAAAGGACCACTGCTTGCCTTTGGAATTATCTTCTTGGTAGCGGTGATCTATGGTTTTTGTTTTTTCGTAAAGAAGAAAGAATATAAAAAGGTCGCTCTCTTAGGAAGCAGCGTAGTAGGACTTTGTTTTTTCGTTCTGCTCTTGCTACCGAAAACAACTTTTTATGAAAACATAAAAATTCACTTAGACTTTTTAAAAGTCGATCATATCAGCGAAATTTTTCAAGATGAGAAACTAGTCGATCACTTTATTTTTAGTTCCCGTTTAAAATTTATGAAAGAAACGGGAGTAAGATATCAAAAGGCTTCGCTTGGGGAAAAGTTACTTGGAATCGGCTATTCGATCAAAGAAAGCGATCATTATGTAGAAGAAAAAATGGTAGAGATGGACTATGTTGACTTGTTTTATCGTCATGGGGTAATAGGCTTTCTTCTTACAATGGGACTTTATCTTGCCTTCTGTATTTCGGCGGTAAAACAAAATATCAAAGAGAAAGACAAAAGAAAAAAGATCACCTTCTTTTTATCTTTCTTTCTCAGTATCTTACTAGCTTTCTTCACAGGTCACGTTTTACTAGCGCCGGCAGTTAGTATTTATGTAGCCCTTCTATTAACGGATCGAAATAAGGAGATGATGACAAATTGAAAAAACGACCACTTGTCTTTGTGATTATCAATTATAATGATGCCAAGACAACCGAAAAACTTTTAAACAATGTGAAAGACTATAAGAGTATTTCTAAAATTATTGTTGTCGATAATCATTCTAGCGATGACTCTTATCAAGTCTTAAAAAAATGGGAACAAGAGCATATTAAGGTAATTTGTACCGAAGAAAATAAAGGCTTTTCACATGGTTTAAATGCAGGTTGTAAAGAGGCCGTTTCTATTTATCCTGTTTGTGATATTATCTTATCCAATGCTGATATTACAATTTATAGTGATGAAAACTTAAAGGAATTGCAAGAAGCAAGCAAGAAAAAAGAGATTGGGGTATTAGGCCCTGTCGTATGCCAAGGAAAAGAAATTAGTAGAGGGTGGAAGGTACCAACGCCCAAACAAAGTGTTTTTATGAATTTACCTGTGATTGGTCGGAAATTAGAAAAAAAATATACAACTTATCCGGAAGAGCATTATCAAAAAGATCTTTCCTATGTCGATGCCGTATCTGGTTGCTTTTTCTTAATCAAAAGTGAAGTGTTAAAAGAAGTTGGTTATTTTGATGAACATGTCTTTCTATATTATGAAGAAAATATTCTAGCTTGCAAATTAAAAAAGACTCCTTATAAAGTAGCCGTTTATAATCCGGTTTTGATTCTTCATGATCATTCGGTGAGTGTAGATAAGAATATGAATTATATTAAGAAATTTAAAATATTAAAGCAAAGTCAGTACTATTTTGAAGAAAAATATAATCAGGCGAGCAAAATGCAATTGCGTTTTTTGAAATGGTTTGGTAAACTGACATTAGGAACAATATATATTAGAGTATTTTTGAAGGGTGGTTTGAGAAAATGAGATATTTGATTACGGGAGTAAATGGTCAATTAGGCCATGACTTAGTAGAAGAATTAGTAGAACGAGGCGAAATAGAAATTTTTGCTCCTACAAGAGAACAACTAGATATTAACAATAGAGAACAGGTCATGTTATATATGGCCAAAGTACAGCCAGAGGTTATTATTCATTGTGCTGCTTACACCAAAGTAGATAAAGCGGAAGAAGAAAAAGAACATTGTTATCGTACCAATGTGTTAGGAACAAAAAATTTAGTTGATGCTTCGCTTGCCTTAAATTCAAAATTTATCTATCTTAGTACCGATTATGTTTTTGATGGTACCAAGAAAGGACTTTATCTGGAAACAGACTTAACAAATCCGAAAAATGTTTATGGCATGTCCAAATATTTGGGAGAGAAAATCGTGGAAACCAATCCCCATCATTTTATTACTAGAGTTTCTTGGGTATTTGGAAAAAATGGGGGTAATTTTGTCAGAACGATGCTGCGTTTATCCGAAAATCATCCGGATTTAAATGTGGTAGATGATCAAATTGGAAGCCCTACTTATACCAAAGATTTATCAAAACTTTTGATTGATATGAGTCAAAGCGAAAAGTATGGCACGTATCATGTTACCAATGATGATTATTGTAGTTGGGCTGATTTTGCGAAATACATTTTAAAAGAAGCGGGAAAAGAAACGAGGATTCATGCAGTGTCAACCGAAGAATATTTAGTTTTGACGGGGACAAAACAAGCCTATCGTCCTAGAAATTCAAAATTATCCAAAGAAAAATTAAAAACTAATTTCTATACTTTACCGACTTGGCAAGATGCAACCAAACGTTATTTAAAAGAAATTAAAGAAAAAAAATAAAAGGCGAGGGATTCGTCTTTTACTCTGTGATGCGACCAATTCTAAGCTGATAAGGATATTCATGATCTTGCCAGGTTTTTAAACTTACTTCTATGCCTAAATATTGAAAGAATTCCGAAGTATAATTTCCATCTTTTTTACTATTATTTTTAGTTTCCCAAACTTTATCATACAAAAGAGAAGCATCCTCTTCACTCATTTTCTCTTGATTCGCTAACATGAAACAAACCGCTAACTCTTTTATTTCCTCTGTTTCTTCTTTATAATTGATAGCCGTAATTTTTACTCCATTTTCTCCTGTTTGAAAAACAAACTGAACATCAGAGATAGTAATACTTTTTCCTTGATCGGTATCGGTAAGAGCATTTTCATCAATTTGATAAGAAGAGAGATCGTGATCTTGTACTAATTGATTAAAACGAGAAAGCAGATCGGATAAAGTTATTTCCTTAGTAGTATCTACTTCTAAGAGATCTGAAAAGTTGTTTTTGTCCTTATTTTGATAATCTAACACTGCTTTCGCAATGCCAGCGCCTAGAAAATAAGCCGAAATACCTAATACGATGGTCGCAAAAATCATGATGATAATTTGTTTTTTCGTAAGAGCTTTTTTTTCTTTTTTTTCTTTCTTTTTTTTCTTTTCCATATCCTTCACCAAAAACATTATATCAAAAAAAACATGTTTTTTTTCATTTTCTTCAAAAAAAGCATATAGTTTTTTCAAAATATAGTTTATACTAAAGGAGAGGAAACTTCTAAAGACAAGAAAGGTGAGAAAAAATGAAAATTATTGCCATTGGACACGCCTCTTATGATCTTACTTTTCCTATTGAAAAGTATCCAGAGGAAAACACGAAAACAAGGTTAACAGAATCGAGTGCTTGTGGGGGAGGACCTGCTAGCAATGCAGCATACTTATTAGCAAAGTGGAAAGAAGATGTTTTTTTTGCGGGTGTAGTAGGGAAAGATTATTATGGAGATAAAATAAGAGAAGAGTTTGAAGAGATTGGGGCAAGAGTGACTTATTTGGAACAGAATAAAAAGGTATCTACTACGTTAAGTTTTGTGATGGCGAATATTAAAAATGGATCACGAACTATTTTAACGATGCAAGGAAAAAATAAAAAGCCTCTAACAAAAGTAAGTAAAGAAAAATATGATGTAATTTTAGTGGATGGGGAAGAACCAGAAGCCAGTATAAAAGTAATCAAGAGGAACAAAAATGCCATCAAAGTAATCGATGCGGGACGAATACGAGAAGGGACAAATATATTGTGTCCTTTGGTTGATTATGTGGTATGTTCTCATGACTATGCTGAAGGAATATCAGGACTTACCTATGATCATAAAAAAGAAACCTTGATCAAAATGCATGAATGCTTAACCGAAAAATTCCACAATACGGTGGTGATTACCTTGGAAGCGGAAGGATGCTTTACGAAAATAGGGGATGAATATAAAATAATACCTAGTATTAAAGTAAAGACCGTGGATACAACGGGAGCGGGGGATATTTATCATGGAGCTTTTACTTATTTTATCAGTCATGGATATTCTTTGGAACAGACTTGCTATCTTGCCAATATTACAGGGGCTTTATCCGTTGAAAAAGTAGGAGGCAGGTTTTCGATGCCAGAACTAAAAGAAGTCTTAAAAATAGGAAAAGAACATGGTGTTATATAAATCTTATCCTACTCTTGATTTACATGGAATGGATCAAGAAATAGCAAGATTAAAGGTGAGAGAATTCCTTGAAGATGCTAGCGAATTAAAATATCCTTATGTCATTATTATGCATGGAATTGGACAGGGTATTTTAAGAAAATGTGTGCATAGTTATTTAAAAAATGATAAAAATGTATTAGAATATAAGCTAGATTTTATGAACCCAGGATGTACTATTGTAAAATTAAAAGAAAAAATTGACAAAACGAAAGAAAAGTGATATAATAAGTGCCTAAGAAAGAGGGGGATTCCAATGTATACAGAAGACGATAATTTTGAGAAAAGACCATTTCCGTGGCGTGACTTTTTACTAAAACTTGCTATTGTCATTGTATTTGTCTTTTTACTTGTTTGGATTATTTCAAAATTTGTTTCACCAAAAGAAAAAGTAGAAGATACTACAACGACGAATCAAGTCTTTAGTGAAAACTTAGAGCGCATGAAAGAAGCTGCTATTGATTATTATACTCAAGATACCTTACCACAAACACAAGATGAATCACAGACCATGACTCTAAGAGAAATGATTAATAAAAACTTGTTGATTCCATTTGTTGATGAAAACGGAAAAGCTTGTAGCGTAGATGATAGTTATGTAACGGTAACGAATGAGGGAGAAGAATATTTGTTAAAGGTCAATTTAAAATGTTCAGAACAAGAAGATTATCTTTTAACTCATATTGGAAATTACAGTTATTGTGAAAATGGTGGTATTTGTGAAAAGAACGATGATTTAGCGACAAACGAAACAACGGAAGGACAGATTGATTCTAGTAGTATAGCGAATACTTCTGTAGGAGATAATCGCTCATCAAATGCTTCCTCAGGAGAGAATAGTCAATCAAATACTTCTGCTAGCGGCAATCAAACAAGTGTAAATGTGGCACCTCAAGAAGTAACAGAACAACCGGCTAGTCCACCAGCACCAACCTTATATGAATATGCTAAAGTAGAAGCACCGACATTTACCAATTGGCAATGGTCAGCATGGCAAATGAATGATAAAGGGTTACAGGAAAGCCGTTGTAATAATCAAGATACATCGTGCTTACAACAAGTTCAGTTGTTAACTAGAAAAGAGGTCATAGGGAATAAGGCAGCTTATGTTACATATTACAGTATTGGAACAAGACAACTTCTTTCACAAGGTGGTACTACAATCAAATGGAGTACCTATAACGATCAAAGTTTATTAAGTGCAGGTTATACCTACACAGGAAATGAAAAACAGGGGTAATAGGAGAGTGAAAAATTATGAAAAATAAGATTTTAGGTTTTTATCAAGTAATGATAAAAGATGAAAAAAGTGGAGAGTTAAAACCTTCATATTGTATGATCGAAGAATCAAATGGAGAAAAAATTCCACATTTTACCGTGGATAAAAAAGAAAGCTTAAAATGGGCCAAAGAATACAGTGATCAAAAAGGTTATGCCGATATTAGCGAATTTGAAAAAGACTCTAATGTAGTATTTAATATGCCAGAGGAAGACTTTATTAAAGAAATGGCTGATAAATATCAATTGGATTTTAAATTGAAAGGAAGTACAGAAGGAGCGAAAGCTTCTAATAATAGTGGTCAAGCCCAAGTAACACCAGAGCAAGAAAACAATGGAATACAATACATTCCGGGAACGACGATTCCTCGTCCAAGAGATCGTAAAGTAGATGAAACTGAGGAAGACTACGAAAAATATCTTGATCATTATTATAATGTAGTTATTGCGGATGATTTAGAGAAAACAAAGAAAAAGAATGAAAGAGATTTGCAAAAGGCCCAAAAACAACAAGCAAAGGCCGCTAAGAAAGCAACGAAAAAGCCGAAAAAGAAAAGAAAGTGGAAGAGACTTGTTGTCTTTGCAGGAATTGCTGTCGCATTTTTAGCTGCCGTTGTAAATGGTTCAAAACCGAAGTTGACAAGAACCAGTAAAACCGGTACGGCTACTTTCAATAATAGAAATAACAATAACAAGAAACCAACTACTACACCAACAGCTGTCGCAACACCAACAGATACGGTTGTACCAACCGAAACAGAAGCTGTTCCTGCTCAATCAGTAGATTATAGTGATGATTCATCTTCCACTTATTCTACCCAAGATGATTGGGGGGGAGATTATACTTATGCAGAACCTGTCGATGCTAGGACGCCAGTTTCTGCTACTCCAGTATATAATCCAGCATCAGGAGGAAGTGGTTCAACAGGAAGTACGGGAACTACGAATACCCCTTCAACAGGTACACCAATCGAAGGAGCGCAAGGAGGATTCTTTGAAGAAGAAGAAACCTATAATCCAGATGAATGGCAAAATGCCGGTGTGGTAGGAAATACCGGAGCGAATGAAAACAACAATAATACGCCTGAAACCAGTACACCAGAAAGTGAAACGTCAACGGAAGGAGCGCAAGGAGGATTCTTTGAAGAAGAAGAAACTTATAATTCAGACGAATGGCAAGATGCTGAGATCGTAGGAAATGTTGGAACAACGGATGAAGGAACGGAAGAACCAGATACTCCGGTAGAGGAAGAAGAACAAACTGTTTCAGTTTCCGATGTTCCAGGTTTGGATGTCTATGAAGAATTTGTTACAGAAGACGGTACTTTAAATCCTGCCGTTAGTGATGTTACAGAGGATTTAACCGGAGCCGTTGATCATGACACTCCATTACCAGATCCAGCCGAAACAGCCGAAGGAAATACAGAAGTAGTCGAAGAAGTTCCAACAGAACAAGTAGGTCAAAGCGTAGAAGATGCTGCTGATGCTGCTGTAGAAGCAATGGCAAATGGAACCTCTGGAACCATAGTGTATGATGAAGCAACAGGAGAATACAATTTTGTACCAACAGAAACTTCGGTCAACGAAACAACATCTTTGACAAGATAAAAGAACAATGAAAAAAATTGTTCTTTTTTTGCTTCTTTGAAATGATCTATGATATACTCCTGACTTTGACAGTTTTGAACATGAAATAATTGTTTTTGCCTTTATTCATAAGGAATTTGCCCCATCCAAAAAATGCGTATGTTTTTCTATTTTCAAAATTAATACGAAAAAATTTGAAAAAATTCACTACGCATGGTTTAAAGCTTTATAGTTACTAGTGTTTGTTAAATTATTAGTTTAATATCTTAAATTTAATATTAATTCTATCAAAGTTTAGCTTACAAATCAATACTATGCAAAACGTACGCACTGTATAAATTAGATTTTTTCTTGATTTTATAAGGCTTTACGAGCAAAATAAAATTAAAACTGTCAAACTCGGGATAAAAGAACAATGAAAAAAATTGTTCTTTTTTTTGCTTCTTTGAAATGATCTATGATATACTAAAAGAGAATAAAAAGTGTGGTGAAAAAATGGGAAAGTTATTAACAAGATTACAAGAGGAAGAAAGAAGAGAAAATCGTTCTTTTTTAACTAGTTTTACAACAAATGAAGCGAATGATGAAGAAATATCAATTCTATTGTCAAGAAATGATAAAGTATTATTAAGTGAAGATATTGAGGCTTTATTAACGGTTGTGGAACAAAATTTAGGGCATTATAACCAAGTTGTTTTAAAAGTCGAAGGGTATTTTCAAGAAGAAGAATATAAACAATTAATGAAACAGAAAGAGGTTTTTTATCAGCAGTTAACGCAATTAAAGGCCAAACAAGATAGTCAAGAGAAACTTTTAGAATTACAACAATTAAAAGAAAATTGCCGAAAAAGTTATGATAATATGACAAATATTGTCAAAAAGGGATTAAAAGATAGTAAACTAAAACGTGAGATTACACAAGAGGTAGAAGAAGCTGAAAACAATATTTTACAACTAGATAAGTTGACGGAAAATACTTCTTTATCAGAAATGGTATTACAAAGACTTTGCGTATTATATCGAAATGCTTTAGATAAAGGGGTAAGCGAAAATGCTTTGCAAGAAAGACAGAAAGCTTTAAAAGCTTTAAATCAAACTTTAAAAGAGCAGTATAAAGTAGAAAGTTATGCGAAAGCGAAAAACCAAGTTGTTCCTGATGCCAAACAAGAATTTGATTTATTTTCTTCCTTTAATGATAAAATTATTAAAAATGAATTTTTAAATGTTCAAGATAAAATATTAGCTTGTTATCAATTACAAGATGGTCGTTATTATTATGCAATTATTCCTAGACCAGAAAAATTGAGTCAAGAGTTACCAAACTTTAAGAATTTGGCGCGGTTACAACTTACTAGGACAGAGGTAGAAAAGATGTTAAATACAATTTTAACGAATGCCCAAATTTATTATGATTTAAAAGAATATACTCGTTATATTATCTTTTCTCATAAACAAAATATCACTGGAAATATTGAGCAGGCGATCAATCAATATCAGACAAGCCTAGGGCAAATGGAACAGATTCTTCATAGTCAATTAAAATTTGCAGAATCTCTTGCTCCGGTATTAAATGGGAAAACGTCTCTTTCTTTCCCTAATATAGTCTATCGTGATACGAAACCAAAAGACTTTTATGGAGTGCTTCCCGCAACCCAAGATAAAACCAAAGAACAGTGGTCTCAGACTATTATCAGTCAAGTTTTGGGGCAAGATGAAAGACAAATTCAACTTACGGCCAGAGAAATATTATTGAGCATTTATGGTAGTAAAGAAGTAACCTATTTAGAACAGGTAGCCTTTAAACCAAAAGAACCGTCTTCTAGTGTTACTTCAAAAACAATTGCTATGCCAAGAGTACCAGAAGTAACACCAGGAGTATATTTACAAAAAAGATTGCAAACTTTAAATCAAATTAAGGAAGGAAAAGAAATTCCGCAACCATTACCAAGAGAAGAGAAACCAGAATTTCGTGAAATCAACACAGTATTAGATCTTCATACTGCTTGTGCTATTTCAGATCGTATTTATAAAGAAGGGCAAGGCCTCTTTGCTATTACGGAGTTCTTAAGGACGAATGAAGTAACAAGATTTACTTCAAAATATGGGGCTAGAGAACTGGTTATGAAGGTTAATAGAGAGCAATATTTGAATTTACTTTTTGAAAATATGATTAAATGTTTTGCTAATAGTGTGAAAAAAGCCAAAGAAGATAGTACTTATATGACTAGAATGGCCCCTGTAATGAAAGCTGTTCAAGAAGCCTTAGCTTATCCTTTCCAGGCCAAAGAAAAATTATTACAAAAGATCTTCTCTGATGAAGAAGTCTTGAAGTTAGCAGTACAAAATTTTGATTATCAATTCTTAGATAAAGATTCAAAAGAAAACACTATTTTGGAGAAAGCCTTAACGATTGGCAAACAACAACAAAATTCATCGGCTTTAAAGATTGAAGAAGCACTTAATCAAATTCATTCTTAGAAAAAATTACGAAAACTCGTACTTGTAACAAAAGAAAAAATATTATATATTATTACTGGAAGCAGAAAAAGCTTCCGAACATGTCATCTCAATACTCTTTACCACCTTGTTTTATTAACATCGCCCTGTCAATAAGCAAGCCTCGAGGATGAGATGACATTTTTTATGGTAAAAAGATTGACACCCCTTTCTTTCCACCCCTTTCTTTCATGGTAAAATAAAGAAAGAAATGAGGAACGTGTTATGGAGACAATAGAACAAATAAAAGCGGATTTCATAGAATTGATTAAGCTGTATCAACAAAGTAGCATCTCAACGAAAAAAGCAGAGCTTTTTATTTGCTTGCACTTCCTAAATGAACTTTATTACACTATTACAGGAAAAGATTATGAAGCGCTTGATCAGCTAGAAAAAGAAAATCTTTATATAGCAAAAAAAGCGGTAGAGTTATCTCGTCAAAAGCAAAAAAGATTCATTCAGGATTTCTGAGACAAAAAGAATTTTCATCAAGCCTTATTGAAAAAAGTTTTGAAAAGTGATTTTTATGGGCATGTTGTTTTAAAGAACCAAGAAAAATATTCTTTTTCGCCCCAAGCAAGAGATGAGATTTTAAGATTTTTTTTAGAGCAAAAATTTCCGCAAGGAATAGACTTTTTAAAGCAACTGGAAAAAGAAAATCGCGTGCTTGAATTTGTCGATTTAAACTCGAAAATTTATCAAGTCCAAGCGATGATTTATCCTGTTTTTCCTTTGAATCAAAATTATTTGTTATGCCCCGCCGAAAAGAAAAATACGGTTTCTTATTTGATCGATGTTGTGCATGAATTGGGCCATATTGAAGATTTTGATTTGGAATCTAACAAAGGTTTATCGAAGCAGATGAATTATTTTTTCGCTCTCTTTATGGGGAAGTAAATGCTTTATATCGGGAAAATCAGTTTTTACAATTTTTGAAAGATCAAAACCTTTTTGAAGAAGCGGCTTTGAAGGGACAACTCAAAGAATTTCAAACCTTTTTTCTCTTACCAATGAATTGCTACTTCTTACTTATTATCCAGACCACTATTTAAAGTTGAATCGTTTTTTGTCTTTGTCAACTGCAAAACATCAACAAATATTAGAAAATCCTTTTTCGCCACAGATGAAACTAGAGCCAAACTTTTCTTTCGAGTTGGAAGCCGTCGAATCTTTAAATATTTTTTATGGTGAATTATTGTCGGAAGTTTTTTTAGAGGATGAGGATCTCTACCATCGTTTTAGACAGTTAAAATCCTTTTATTATGATGCTGATCTTTTAAGAGAATTACATTTTGATCCCGATAAGGCCGAAGATGTGGTAAAAAGGCATACCAAACAATTGGTAAAAGAATACAAAAAGATTGTCAAATAAGAAAAAACAAGCTATAATAAAACTATCTTCTAAGCAAGAGGAGTACAGTAGAAAGAAAAAGAGATATGTCTAAATCCATCAAGATATGGAGCGGTGAAAGGACATAACAACCTACTAGAAGACACTTGCAAAAAAATAGAAGCGGATAACCCCGTTAAAAGTAAGAAAGTATCAATTAAGGTGGCACCACGGGGAAACTCGTCCTTTGGCGGGTGCTACCTTTTTCATTAAAAAGAGGAGGCAATTATGATAACAAAACCAAAAGGTACGGTAGATATTACTGGAACGGATGCTAAAATTTGGAAATATGTCGAAGAAGTGATTGATTCGGTGATGGAAAAATATAATTATACTTATATTCGAACTCCTATCTTTGAATCAACCGAATTATTTCATCGAGGAATTGGCAATACAACCGATATTGTAACCAAAGAGACTTATGATTTTGTTGATCGAGGTGATCGCAAAATGACCTTAAGACCCGAAGGAACGGCAGGAGTCGTACGCAGTTTTATTGAAAATAAACAGTATGGCAATGGTGATTTACCTGTGAAAGTTTATTATAATGGTACAATGTATCGTTATGAAAGACCCCAAGCGGGAAGGAATCGAGAGCTTAGTCAATATGGAGTGGAAGTCTTAGGTAGTGATGATCCTTTGATCGATGCGGAAGTCATTTCTCTTGCTATCAATATTAATAGTATGTTAGGACTAAAAGGGAATAAAGTACACTTAAATAGCTTGGGTGACAAAGAATCAAGAGAAAATTATCGAAAAGCTTTAACAGAATACTTAAAACCGCATATCAATGAACTATGTGATGATTGTAAGGCTCGATTTGAGAAGAATCCTCTTCGAATATTAGATTGTAAGGTAGATGCTGATAATAAAGTATTAAAGGAAGCACCAAAAACAATCGATTATTTGAACGAAGATAGCAAAAAACGTTTTGATACTGTTTGTGAATACTTGGATTTATTGCAAATCGAATATGTGATTGATCCAAAAATTGTAAGAGGTCTTGACTATTATGACCACACAGTATTTGAAGTTCATGCGGACATACCTAGTTTTGGCAATGCCAATGTTTTAGGCGGAGGCGGTCGTTATAATAATTTAGTGGAACAGTTAGGAGGACCGAGCACCCCTTGTGTCGGTTTTGCGGCTGGTCTTGATCGTTTAGTTATGGCCTTAAAAGCCAGTGAAGTTTCTTTACCAATTAGAGATCACCTTGATGCTTATATCTTATATGTAAATGAAGAAGAGAAGAAATATGCTGCTTATTTATCGCAAGAGCTGCGTATGGCTGGTTTTTGTGTCGATACTGATTATAATAACAGAAGCCTAAAATCCCAATTTAAACAAGCCGATCGGATGAAGAGTACTTATTATATTCTTTTAAACAGTGAGGATTTAAACGAAGGGTTAATTACCATTCGCAATAGTAAGACCAAAGAAGAAGATAAAATCATGATAGAATATATTATTTATTATCTTGATGAACATTTAATCGATCAAGAAATGGAAGAGTTGCCAATGGAGGAAGAATTCGATTCGTGTGCAAAAGACCATTGTCATAACCATCATGAGGAATAGAAGAAGGTGTAAAAAATGAAACAAATAGAAAATACAGAATTATCCCTAAAAAACAAAGGAGAAAAAGTAACTTTATGTGGATGGGTAAGTAAAAAAAGAGATTTAGGAGGCGTTTTATTCCTAGATTTAAGAGATCGTAGTGGGATTATTCAAGTAGTAGTTAGAGAAGGAAATGATTCTTATGAATTGGCTTCTTCTTTAAAAAATGAAAGTGTCATTCAAGTAGAAGGAATTGTCGAAGAAAGAGAAAACAAAAATGAAAAATTAAAAACAGGACAGATAGAAGTGAATGCTACCCAAGTTATTTTATTAAATCCCGCTAGCGATGTTCCTTTTGAAATTAGTGATGATACCACCGCTTTAGAAGATACTAGGCTGAAATATCGTTATTTAGATATTCGAAGAAATCCGATTAAAGAACGTTTAATAGCAAGACATAAGATTGTAACCTCAATCAGGGAATATTTGAATGCCCAAAAATTTATTGAGATTGAAACGCCAATTCTCTGTCTTTCTACTCCTGAAGGTGCAAGGGATTATCTTGTACCAAGTAGGGTGAATAAAGGTAGTTTTTATGCTTTGCCCCAAAGTCCGCAAATTCTAAAACAATTATTAATGATTGGGGGTATGGAACGTTATTATCAAGTTGCTCGCTGTTTTCGGGATGAAGACTTAAGAGCGGATCGGCAACCGGAATTTACCCAAATCGATTTGGAAATGAGCTTTGTAGAAGAAAAAGATATCGAAGATGTGGTGGAAGGATTAATGAAAAAGGTTTTTCATGATATCAAAGGCCTTGAACTAAAAACACCATTCCTTAGAATGACTTACGACGAAGCGATGGAAAAGTATGGTAGTGATAAACCAGATATGCGTTTTGAGATGACTTTGACAAAGGTAACAGATCTTTTCCAAAAAACCGAATTTAGTGTTTTTCAAAATACCATCAAAGAAAATGGGTATATCAATGCAATGGTAGTCAAAGGAAAAGCAAATGAAATAACAAGAAAGAAAATTGATGAATATACGGAATATGTAAAAACTTATCAAGCGAAAGGATTATCTTTTGTTAAGATGGAACAAAAAGAATTAACAGGGGGAATTAGTAAGTTTTTAAGGGAGGAAGAAAAGGCAAAATTAATCGAAACATTAAAAATTGAAGATCAAGATGTTATTTTCTTTGTTTCAGATAAAAAGAAAGTTGCGCAAGTAGCTTTAGGTGAATTGCGGCTAAAAATAGCAAGAGATTTTCATTTGATCAAAAAAGATTGCTATAAATTCTTATGGGTAACGGATTTTCCGGTATTTGAATGGAGTGAAGAAGAAGGCCGTTATCTCGCTTGTCATCATCCTTTTACAGCTCCGAAGGATGAAGATGTCGATCGTTTATTAACGGATAAAGAAAATGTAAAAGCGAAAGCTTATGATATTGTTTTAAATGGTTATGAAGTAGGGGGAGGAAGTATCCGTATTCATCGGAATGAGGTTCAAGAAAAAATGTTTGAAGCCTTAGGTTTTACAAAGAAAGAGGCAGAAGAAAAGTTCGGCTTTTTCCTCGAAGCTTTCAAGTATGGTGCTCCTCCCCATGGTGGGCTTGCCTTAGGCTTAGAGAGACTTGTTATGATTCTAACAGATACTACGAATATTCGGGATGTTATTGCTTTCCCAAAAACAGCCAGTGCTAGTGATTTAATGAGTTCTGCTCCAAATAAGGTATCGAACAAGCAATTAGAGGAGTTGGGAATAGCGGTAATCGCTGAGAATAAATAAAAAAGTTGCATGAAAAATGCAATTTTTTTTGACAAATAGAGTACTTTCTGTTAGAATAAGAACCATTCAGGGAGTTGTGGGTGAAACAAATGAAATTAGTTTTGAAATTAAATGAAATAAAAAGATTTTGTATCAAAGGAAAACGTTATTTTTCTTTCTTGTTTATATTTTTCTATATTCTTGCGATTTTCTTTCTCTTTTTCTATAATGATTTTCATTTCTTTTCAGTCAAACAAGATCGAAGTCTTTCTATTTTAGAAGTAGAAGCGAAGGCGATTGAGACAGAGGATACTACTATTAATGAAATTCAAAAAAAAGTGCTTAGTATGAATCCTTCTATTTCGAATGTCAAAATAGAGGAGGTAAATACTTCCAAAGTGACAGAGCAAGCTTCTGCTTCTACAGCTTCACAAGCTACACCGTCTGTGCCAGCATCTTCTCCTGCTCCAACTACATCACCGGCATGGCCAACCGGTTCTTGTGGTTATATCAGTAACAATTTTGCTTCTTATCATGATGGTATTGATATCGCTGGTTGTCCTTATAATTCGAATATCTATGCCGCTATGAGTGGAACAGTTGTAACGGTAAGTACAAAATATGATAATGGTCTTTATATTGTGATACAACATGATAACGGACAGTATACCATGTATGCTCATCTTGCCAATGCTTATGTTAGTGTTGGACAACGAGTAGAAACCGCTCAAGTGATTGCCGGTATGGGAAGAAGTGGAAATGCCACAGGAGTTCATTTACATTTCTCATTATGGACCGCTTATCCTTATATAGGTTCAGCATTAAGTCCTTGGCAGTTATATTAAAACAAAAAAAGCTTTTGCAAGCTTTTTTATTTTCTCATACCATAGCGTTTCATATAATCCTGGAATAATTCTTCAAAGGCATTATAATGAACGATTTCTCTTTGCCTTAACCAAATAAGAGGCCCTAAAACATCGGGATCATCGGTTAAGTCAATTAAGTTTTCATAAACAGCTCTTGCTTTTTGCTCGGCTGCCATATTTTCCGATAAATCAGCGATGGGGTCTCCTGTAGTAGCAAAGTAGGCCACAGTAAAAGGAACTCCGTTGGCATCGGTTGGATAAAGGGCTCGATTATGTTCGGCATAGTTTGGATCAAGACCAGCTGCTTTTATTTCTTCAATTGTTGCATCTTTCATTAATTGATAGACCATTGTCGAGATCATTTCTACATGGGCTAGTTCTTCGGTACCTATATCAGTTAAAAGCGCTTGTCCCTTGGTATCTGGCATAGTGTATCTTTGATTTAAATAACGAAGAGCAGCTGCCAATTCGCCATTGGAACCTCCATACTGAGTAATTAATAACTTTGCCATTCTTAAATCTTTTTTCTTAATATTGATTGGATATTGTAATCTTTTTCTATATTGCCACATAATTACATTCCTCCTGTACTCCATGGGAAGGCCTGCGCTTCCCACATAAATGGGCTAGTATTTAAAGTATCGCTGCTCGTAGTAAGGGGTCCATATTTCTTTTCATACTCCATCATTAATTGATTTCCTTGTCTACGATATTGATTAAATAAATCGAGTATATTTCCATCCTGAGGATGAAGATCTAAATAAAGATTTAAATCATGGGCGGCAAATTCTGCTTCCGCCATTTGCAAGAAAAGTCGTTCTTGTTCATTGGAAGCATTTAAAGTTTGCGGTTGATAATTCTTATACGGTGTATAAGTATTGGCAAACATATTTCCTTTCGTGAATCCTTCCGTAGAAGAGAAAAGGGTTGGATTATCTCCAAAAGTTCTTATATCATTTCTTGTTTTATAATATGGAACATGGTAATATTGATTCATAAAATTCTCCTTTCATTTTATTCTATTCAAAGTAGAAAAAGCAGTCTGGACGTTTTCCCTAAAAATAGGAAAAAATCCCAGTTGGGATTCTATCTTCGCCAAAATGGTGGTCTTACGAAAACAGGCCCACCCATGATTGGTGGGTAAAATGGCCTATTAAAGTTTGGGTAAAACGGCATTGGAACAAAATAAGGCCTTGGCCGTATGGAAGAACCAATTCCATAGCCGATTGCCCCTCCTACCAAAAAAGGTACCACTCCTCGCTGATTGTTAGCATAAGAACCCCTTCGATTTGGCATATTATAATTAGAATACATAAAAACACATCCTTATGATGATAGAATATGCTATAATGGAAAAGTAAGAAAGGAAGATAGCCTATGGATGAGAGAATGAGAAAGTTAGCGGAGATGATTTGCAATTATTCTTTGAATTTGCAACCACAAGAAAAGCTTTATATTTCTTATGGTAGTATCGCTTGCCAAGAACTTGTTAAAGAATTAGTGAAAATAGCAAGTAGAAAAGGAGCCTTTGTTTATACGGAATTAAATGATTTAGAATTAGAGGCTTTAAGAAAAAGAGAAATAAAGGAAGAAAATATTTCTATGATTACGGAATTAGAAGAAGCGAAAATTGTTTATTTTGATGCCTTTGTTTATTTGAAATATTCTATTAATGATTATGAATTGAAAACTCTTGATGATCAAAAAAGACAAAAATTAAATAAGGCAGTAGAACATTCGATCAATGTAAGAGCCAATGAAAAGAAATGGGTATTGTTAAATTATCCCAGTTTACTAGATGCTTATAAGAACAAAAGAAGTATAGAAGAATACTACAATTATGCGCTTGATGCTATGACGATAGATTATGAAGAATTATCTCATAAGATACAACCTTTAAAAGAGTTGATGGAAAAAACAAAAATGGTACATATTGTATCTCCTGGAACGGATTTAACTTTTTCCATTGAAAATATGCCGGCGGTTCCTTGCTTGGGAGAGAAAAATATTCCGGATGGTGAACTTTATACTGCTCCCGTTAAGAATAGTGTGAATGGTACCATTACTTATAATACTCCAAGCCCTTACCATGGTAATATCTATCATCATGTAAAACTTGTCTTTCAAGATGGTCAAATTATCGAAGCGACAAGTGATGAGGGAGATTTATTCCATACTATTTTCGCTACCGATGAGGGAGCAAGGTATGTGGGAGAATTTTCTCTTGGCTTTAATCCTAAGATCCTAGAACCAATGGAAGATATCTTATATGATGAAAAGATCTATGGCAGTTTACACTTTACACCAGGCTCTTGTTATGATGATTGTAACAATGGTAATCAGTCTGCTATTCATTGGGATCTTGTATTAATTCAAACCAAAGAATATGGTGGCGGAGAAATCTATTTTGATGATATTTTAATTCGTCAAGATGGTGAATTTGTAAAAGAAGAATTACAGATGTTGAACAAAAATCAGTAGAAAATGATGTTCAAAAAAAACACAGTGTGTTACAATAATAGTAGAGGTGATGATACTATGGCGAAAGAGAAAAAAGAAAAGGTAACGAAAAAAAAATATCTTATTTTAGGGGTAATTTATATTGCTGTAATTATTCTGGTATTATATCTTGCTAGTTGGTATCGGACTTATCGGGACTATCAGGAAAATATTCCGGTTTTAGCGAATGTTGTTCCGGAAATGAATCAAGAAGAACTCGATCACTATATTACAGAGAATCCCAATTTTATCTTATATTTGTGTTCTGCCAGTGATAGTACTTGTCGAGATTTTGAAACTGAGTTTAAAAAAGAAATTGAAAAAAATGATTGGAAGGAAGATCTTGCCTACATTAATATCGACAAAGAGCAAGAAAGTTCCTATTTAAAAAATCTTACCGATAAATATGCTTCCAAAGATTTAATGATAGCAAGAACTCCGGCACTTGCTGCTTTTGAAGATGGAAAAATAATAGCGGTGGAAGAAGGATTGAATGGGGCACCGATGACGATTAGTGAGGCAATACAATTTATGGATATTTATCATGGAGAAGGGGAGTAACCCTTTTTCTTTCGGAGGTAAAATATGAATCATATTGTTTTATTTGAACCAGAAATTCCGCAAAATACAGGTAATATTATGCGAACTTGTGTGGCAACAGGAACCAAACTTCACTTAATTCGTCCCTTTGGTTTTGCGTTGGATGATGCTCACTTAAAAAGAAGTGGGGTAAATTATATTGATAAGATAGAATATGAAATATATGATAATTGGGATGACTTTAAGGAAAAAAATGAGGGAATTTATTATTATTTTACCCGATATGGTCATAAACCTCATAGTAGCTTTGACTATCGTAATCAAGAGAATAAGGATCTTTATTTTATTTTCGGAAAAGAGTCAACAGGCATTCCCAAAGAAATATTACAACAAGATCTCGATCATTGTCTTCGTATTCCTATGACGTCCAATGTTCGGGCCTTAAATGTTTCCAATAGTGTGGCAATTGTCATTTATGAAGTGTTAAGACAACAAGATTATAAAGGATTATTACAAGAAGAACCAGATTGTTATAAAGGAAAGGATTATTTAGAAAAATAAAAAAGCGATAACCGTTTGAATTGATTATCACTTTTCTTATGCCGCTGTTGATTCTTCTTGTTCTGCTTGTTTCCGGAAGCTTCTAGCTTCTCTTGCACTCATACGTACCTTAGTACCATCTTCTAAACGAACAACTTGTAAATTTGGCTTTTGCTGTCTTTTAGTAGCGTTTAAAGCATGAGATCTATTATTTGCCGTTAAAGGTTTTTTGTTTGTTACTTTAATTGCCATTCCTTTTCCCTCCTTATCATCCGTTCTGCTTTATAACTTTACCATAAAAACGAAGGAAAGTCAAACTTTTTTTCTTATTTTATATAATAAAAAAGAATAGAGAAGGAAAGAAATAGAACGATTTGAAGTATCTAAGAGATTAGCTTTTTTAAAAAGTGTTCATCAAAACTCTTAAAAAGTGTTCATCATTTTTCTTAAAAAGTGTTCATTTTTGTTGCTGAAAATAAAAATTTATGTTAATTTAATAGTAGGAGAGTGAAAGTATGAGCTTAACAGAAAAGGGTTATAAAGAAAGATTAATCGACAAAAAAATAGATAGATATTTAGATACTTTTGGAGCGGTTTTGATCGAAGGACCGAAATGGTGTGGGAAAACATGGACTGCTTTAAATCATGCGGAAAGTGCAGCCTATGTAACGGAGACTTCGACGAAAAGGTTGGCTTTGATAAATCCTAAAAATATTTTTTCTGATAAAAGACCGCAATTAATAGACGAATGGCAAATTGTTCCTGCTATATGGGATTCTGTAAGGCATGAGTGTGATAGAGGAAAAGGTCCGGGAAATTTTATTTTGACTGGTTCAACTACATTAAGAAAAGATACGACTAAAAAACAAATTTATCATTCAGGGGCTGGCAGAATTGCTCGATTGAAAATGGAAACAATGAGTTTGTATGAATCGGGAGATTCTACTGGAGAGGTAGCAATATCTGATATGCTAGATAATAAGGATATTAGTAAGCATATCAGAGAAATAGACTTAAAACAAATTGCTCATTTAATTATAAGAGGTGGGTGGCCAGAGAGTTTAAAAATCAAAGAAGAGAATTATTCTTTAATACCGAAAAGTTATATTGATTCTATTTTAAATGTTGAAATAGAAGAAGAAAAAGCTCGAGATAAGAACAAAATGAATATGTTGTTAAAATCTTTAGCAAGAAATGAATCTACTATAGCTAGTAATAAGACTCTTATAAAAGATATTGAAGAATATGAAACGGGGAATGATCTCTTAACAAGTAGGACTACGCTTCTTGATTATTTGGATTTTCTTGAACGTCTTCACTTAATAGAGAATCAAGAGTCCTATAGTTCTAATTATCGGTCTCCAGAGCGAGTAGGAAAATCGGTCAAAAGGCATCTTGTTGATCCGTCGTTAGCTTGTTCCTTATTAAATCTTAATGTAGATAGATTGATGAAAGATCTAAATACTTTTGGCTTTCTTTTCGAAGCTCTTGCCGAAAGAGATTTAAGAATTTATATGGATTATTTGGATGGAAAATTATATCATTTTAGAGATAATGTTAGTGGTTTAGAAGTGGATTCTATATTAGAGTTTGAAGATGGAGAATATGCAGCGGTAGAAATCAAATTAGGGTATAATGAAGTAGATGATGCGATTAAGAATTTAAAGGAATTCTATAATAATATGAGTAAAAAGCCTAAATTTATGTGTGTTATTGTTGGGGTTTTGGAAGCGGCTTATAAAGATCCGGATACTTCTATTTATATTGTTCCTCTTACGGCTTTAAGACCCTAGACATAGGGTATAAAAGAATTTATAACAAGAAAAGGTGATACTATGGCTTATATTAGCGTAAAAAATGTAACAAAAAAATACCAAATGGGAGAAATTGAGATCAAGGCTCTTGATAATGTTTCTTTTGAAATTGAAAAGGGAGAACTGACCGTTATTTTAGGGCCTTCTGGAGCGGGAAAAACAACCATCCTAAATATCTTAGGCGGAATGGATACTGCTACTAGTGGTAGTGTGATTATTGATGGGGTTGATATTTCCAAATATAACAATCGCAAATTAACGGATTATCGTCGTTATGATATTGGTTTTGTCTTTCAATTTTATAATTTGATTGGGAATCTAACCGCTTTCGAGAATGTTTCTTTAGCGAGTCAAATCTGCAAAAAACCAATGGATAGTGAAGAAGCTTTAAAAAGAGTGGGATTATTAAACCGAAAAGATCATTTTCCTGCGCAACTATCAGGGGGAGAACAACAACGAGTTTCGATTGCCCGAGCCATTGCTAAAAATCCGAAAATTTTACTTTGTGATGAACCAACCGGTGCCCTAGACTCTAAAACAGGAAAAAAGATTATTGAACTGTTACAAGATACTTGTCATAAAACCAATACCACCACCATTATTATCACCCATAATGCCGTCATCGCCGAAATCGCTGATAAAGTCATTCGAGTCAAAAACGGGAAGATTGAAAGCATTACCAAGAATGATCATCCCAAACACGTAAAGGAGATTGATTGGTAATGTTAATCTTTAAAAATAGTTTGCGGAAAATTTGGAAATCCAAAGGACGTTTTCTTTCTTTAATTTTTATTGTTATTTTAGGAACTTCCTTTTTTGCGGGGGTAAGAGAAACGGCAAGTGATATGTTGAAGACGCTCGATCATTATTATGATGAAACTTCTCTCTATGATTTTAAAATTGTGAGTACCATGGGATTAACGGAAAAAGATTTGGAGTCCTTAAAAGAAATCGATGGCATTTCGGCTGTTGAGGGAGGCTATTCTTTTGATACCTTACTGGAAGGCAATGCGGTAAAAGTCCTTTCTTTAACGGATATTAGTAAAGTAACCTTAAGGGAAGGAAGAATGCCCGAGAATAATAGTGAATGTTTAGGGGAAGAAGGAGTTTTTTCTCTTGGAGATACCGTTACCATTGAAGATGATACCTACTTAAAAGAAAATACTTGTCAAGTAGTAGGAACGATCCAAAGTAGTAGTTATATTTATGAAAATAAAGGCATTACCACGGTAGGAGATGGAAAGTTAGATAGTTTTCTTTATGTACCAAAAGATAATTTTAAATTAGATTATTATACGGAGATTTATCTTTTAGTAGACGGGGCAAAGAAAGTGCTTTCTTATTCTAGTGAATATGATGATATGATTGCTAAGACGGATCAAAAGTTACAAGAATTAAAGCCTTTAAGAGAGACTGCTCGTTATGAAGAAATTTTAAAAGAAGCGATGGATAAAGTAGCTTCCGCGGAAAATGAATTGAACGATGTTAAAACGACCAATGAAGCGAAATTGAATGAAGCTTTAACCACTTTAAACTCGAATAAAATTCGATTAGATGAAGCTTCTACTTCTTATAACAATAATTTAGCACGTTTGAATCAAACCAAAGAAACAACGGAAACGGAATTAAACAATGGGTTTCAAGCTTTAAATGAGGCGAAGAATGAATTTAATCAAGCGTTAGCTTCGGCTGGCCTTTCGGTAGATTCTTTGCAACCGACCTTAGATACCCTCAATAGCAATATTGCTGATTTGGAAAAACAATTAGAAGGTTTGGATCAAACCAGCAGTTTGTATGAAACCTTAAATGCTACTTTAACCAAATTAAAAGAAAACAAAGCCAATATTGAAACATTAATCGCTACCAATCAGACCTTAATCGAACAAGAAACTACTTTGAATACTTCATCCGAAGCCTGGAACCAACAATATAGTAGATCCGTGGCTCAGTTAAATAGTGCCAAACAAGCACTTGATCAAGGCTATCAAGAACTTGATCAAGGTTATCAAGAATATAATGATAACTATAATCTTTATTTAGAAGAAATTGCCAAATATGAAGAAGAGATTGCCAAAGCCAAAGAAGAGATTAACAAGATTGAAAAGCCGGTTTGGTATTTATTGACAAGAGATGACCTAACGGGTTATACCGCTTTTTATGAAAGTGCTACCAAAGTGGATTCGATTGCCACAGTATTTCCTCTTTTCTTTATTTTAATCGCAGCTTTAATGGCTTTTAATACGATGAATCGTATGATTGAAGAAGAAAGAAGTGAAATAGGAGCTTTTGTTTCTTTAGGCTTTCATAAAACCACAATTTGTTGTAGTTATCTTCTTTACGTTTTTCTTGCTTGTATCATAGGACTTGCCATTGGATTAAGTATTGGTTATACCTTGATACCACGCATTCTTTATACCGTTTATGCTGCTTCCTTTACGATTCCAACCTTAATGACGTATGCCAATCCAACTGCCTGTCTTATCATTGTCTTAACGACCTTCCTGTTGATGAGTCTTGTGGCTCTTCTTAGTTTGGCTAAGGATTTTCGTCTTGCTCCTTCTACCATTTTAAGACCAGAAGCGCCTAAGAATGGGAAAAAGATCTTATTAGAAAAAGTTACTTTTTTCTGGCGCCATCTTTCTTTTTCTTGGAAGATTACTCTTCGTAATTTGTTCCGTTACAAAAAAAGAATTTTTATGACTGTCTTAGGCATTGCTGGCTGTACCGCTTTACTATTAACTGGGTTTGGAATTCGGGATAGTTTGAAAGATTTAATAGCGATTCAATATGAACAAATACAACATTATGATGCGACTTTTGTCTTAAGCAATAAAGAGAAACAAAAAGATGCCTTACTGGCCTTAAAAGAGAATGGTATTGAGGATTACCGCAAAACAAACATTTCTAGTTTTACCTTTAAAGCGGGGAACAAAAACTTAGATTTTACCTTGATTGCTTTCTTGGATTCGCAGGACCTTGATGATTTTGTAACGCTCCGTTCTCTTTCACAAGAATCACTTTCCCTTAGTGACAAAGGCGTTATTATCACTTCGAAAATGGCCGAGATGTTACATGCTTCTGTCGGAGAGAATATTAGTATTCGTAATAGTGATAATGAACTTTATATTGTGCGGGTAGCGGGTATTTGTGAAAACTATATTAGTAATTATTTATACATGAATGAAGCTTATTACCAAGAGATCTTTCAGGATGATTCTTATAATAGTTTTCTTGTGAACTTAAAAGAAGACACCAATCAAGAAGAATTATCCAATCATTTATTAAAGACCGATGCTTTTTCTACCATTCAATATACAACCGATAATAAGAAAATGTTTTATGATATTATCGCTGGTATGAATAATATTGTTTATCTGATTATCGCTTTTTCTTGTTTCCTTGCCATTACCGTTTTATACAATTTAACCATTATCAATATTAATGAAAGAACACGGGAGATTGCCACTTTAAAAGTACTGGGCTTTCGTGATAGAGAAGTGTCTAGTTATGTTTATCGGGAAACACTGATTTTAACCACTATAGGAATTGTAGTAGGTATTTTCTTAGGTCTTGGTCTCAATAACTTTGTCTTAATGATCGCTGAAACAGACGAAATTCTCTTTATTAAAACCATTCGGCCCCTAAGTTATCTTCTTACCTTCCTTATTATTCTTTTCTTTAGTGTTATTGTACAAATCATTACTTATTTCATTTTAAAAAAGATTGATATGATTTCTTCTTTAAAATCGGTGGAATAAGAAAAGTTTAAAGTCTTGAGGAATTTTTTCATTCAAGACTTTTTGTCTTTAAGAGAAGCAAAGAAAATCGAAAAAATGATCGAAAAAGGCTTTTTTCTTTTCCGTCTTATGATACAATAAAAAAAGAAAGGAGTGGAGTCTATGATCCCAATGTTATATGTCAAAAGTAATTATTCTCTTCTTTCTAGTTTGTTAACGATAGATACCATTATAAGAGTAAATAAAGAGGGCAATACCGGTTGTGCTGTGTTATGTGATGAGAATATGTATGGGACAATGGAATTCTTTAAAAAATGTCAAGCGGCAAACCTAAAAGCCGTCCTTGGTTTAGAGATGCATTTGGAAGATCATGACTTGCTTGCCTTTATCGAAAAAGAAGAAGGGTATTATAATTTAATTAAATTATCCACCCTTCAAAACAGTAAAGAATTAACGAAGCAGGAGGTGCTTCAACATCAAAAGGGGCTTATTTTCTGTTTGCCTTATGAAGGGAAAAGCTATTACTCTTTTTATGAAGAAAAGCTTGATAGTCTTTTTTTAGGTTATGAAAATAAGGAAGAAGAACAAGAAGGAAAAAAGCTCACTTCTCAAGTTGTTTTTTTACGAAAATGTCTTTATGAACATGAAAAAGAAAAAGACTATTTAAAATATTTATTCTTAATTCGAGATGGGAAAACCATTACCGATTCTACCACCTATGATTTGGACTTGAAAGCCTTGTGTGATGAGAAAGTTATTTCTTATAGTGATCAAGAAGGGCTTGATACCATTCAAAAGATCATTGATCGTTGTCATTTCACCTTGAGAGAATCTTCTTTATTATTACCCCTTTATCCTTGTCCAAAAGGGTTAAGTGCTGAAGTTTATTTGCAGGAGTTAGCGAAAAAAGGCTTGTTGAAACGTTTAAAAGGTCATATTCCAAAAGAATATCACGAACGCTTGGTTTATGAGCTTGATGTAATTATAAAGATGGGCTTTGCCAATTATTTTTTGGTGGTTTATGATTTTATTCGTTATGCCAAACAAAAGGGAATTTTAGTAGGCCCCGGAAGAGGAAGTGCGGCCGGCAGTTTAGTCGCTTATTGTCTTGGAATTACGGAAATTGATCCTCTAGAGTATGATCTTCTTTTTGAACGTTTCTTAAATCCGGAACGGGTGAGTATGCCGGATATTGATACCGATCTACCAGATGCCTATCGAGATGATGTGATCGCTTATGTAAGAAGAAAATATGGGGAAAAAAGAGTCGCTGGTATTGTTACCTTTGCTACTCTCGCCGCCAAACAAGTAATTCGGGATGTCGGTAGAGTTTTAAACATCCCCCTTTATAAAATTGATAAACTAAATTCTTATCTTCCGGCCATGTCGAGAGAATCTCTTCAAAAATTCTATCAAGAAAATATTGCCTTTCGAGAATTGATTGAACGAGATTCCACCTTGCAAAGATTGTTTCAAATCGCTAGTAAAATCGAAGGCTTTCCCCGACAAATTGGAACTCATGCCGCCGGTATTGTCATGTGTCAAAAAGATTTGGATGAAGTCATTCCTTTAACTAAATCCGATGATATGTATTTGACGAGTTATTCGATGAACTACCTAGAAGAATTAGGCCTTTTAAAAATGGATTTTTTAGGAATTAAGAATCTTACCATGATCATGAATATTTTAGAAGATATCAAGAAAAATAGTCAAAAGGAGGTTTCTTTCAATCAGATTCCTTTAACCGATCAAGCAGTCTATCAATTGTTTAGTAGGGCCGAAACAACAGGTATTTTTCAATTTGAATCAGCTGGAATGCGTAATTTTTTACGTAAATTAAAGCCCCATAATTTTGAAGATATTGTAGCGGCGATCGCTCTTTTCCGACCAGGTCCTGCCAGTAACATCGACACTTATATTGCCAGAAAAGAGGGAAGAGAAAAAGTGACTTACTACGATCCTTCCTTAGAGCCGATCTTGAAAAAGACTTATGGCATTATGATTTATCAAGAGCAGATTATGCAAACAGCCAATCTTTATGCCGGTTATTCCTTAGGGGAAGCGGACATTCTAAGAAGAGCGATCAGCAAGAAAAAAGTAGATGTTTTAAAACAAGAAGAAGCAAAATTTATTCAAAAAGCGCAAGAGAAAGGCCATGACCTAGCGACCACCAAAGAAATCTTTTCTCTTATCTTAAAATTTGCCGGCTATGGTTTTAATCGCTCTCACGCCGTCGCTTACTCTTTAGTTGCTTATAAAATGGCTTATTTAAAAGTACATTATAAAATAGAGTTTTATGTCGCTTTATTAAGTAATGTGATTGGGGTAGAGTCCAAAACAAGAGAGTACTTTATGGAAATTCGAAGTCATAATATCAAAATATTAAAACCAGATATCAACGAAAGTGAAATGAAATATACTCGCAAAGAAAATGGGATCTTAGTCCCTTTCTCTTGTATCAAAGGAATTGGTGTGACCGTTTGTAAAATGATTTTAGAAGCAAGAGAAAGCACACCTTTTAAAAATATTTTTGAGGCCTTTAGTCGCCTTGTAAGAAAGAAAGTAACCAAAAAACAATTAGAAACGTTGGTTTTAGCTGACTGTTTTCATTCTTTTGGTTATAGCAAAAAAGCCTTAATCGATCAGTTAGATGCCCTTTATAATTATGCGGAATTAACCAAAGATCTCGATCCAAGCTTGGTATTACGACCAGAATTAAAAGAAGAAAAAGAATATTCGAACTATACCTTATTAGAACAAGAACAAGAAGTCTTTGGCTTTTATATTAGCAATCACCCAACTACGGTTTATCGTAATAAGTTTGTTCATACTATTCTTTTAAATCAATTGGAACAGTATTATAATAAAACGGTAACCGTTTTCGTCATGATTGAAAAAGTAAAAGTAATTAAAACTAAGAAAGGCGAAGACATGGCCTTTGTAAGTGGGAGTGATGAGACAAAGATGATGGATTTTACTTTATTTCCAAAGGTATATGCGAATACACCACCTTTAAAGAAAGGAGATCTTTATTTAATGACCGGTACCGTTGAAAAAAGATTTAATCAAACGCAAGTCATTGTGAATCAATTAAAGAAAGTAAAGGGGGAAGAGTATGAAGAAACAGACCATTTTTCTGCTTAGTGGCATCTTCTTTGCCCTTGATTTAGTTGTAAAACAAGTAATACGCCTTTTTTTAACTCATTCGCTTCCCTTAATTCCCCATTTTCTCTCCTTAACTTATACGGAGAATCGGGGAGCCGCTTGGGGCATTTTCGATCAATATCCTATTCTGTTAATAGGGATAGCCATCTTTTTTCTTTGGTTTCTGCTTCATAATATCAAACAAGAGGCCAAGATAAAAAAAATAACCGGTCTTGCTTATGCCCTTATTTTAGGAGGATTATTAGGAAATTTGTTTGATCGTTTGTTTTTTGGCTATGTGATTGATTATATCCAAGTCTTTTTGGGCAATTATGCCTTTCCAATCTTTAACTTAGCAGATACTTTTTTGGTGGTTGGTATCATTTTATGGATCATTGAAATAATAAGAGGTGAGAAACATGAACTTTGAAATAAAAGAAGAACAAGGAAGATTAGATGCGGTTTTAAGTGATTTAACAGGGGTAAGTCGTAGTAAGATTCAAAAGCAAATCAAAGAAAAAAAGGTAACGGTAAATGGTAAGACAGCCACAGCCAGTTATATAGTAAAGCCAAACGATGAGATTGTAATTCCTCCCTTTGAAAACGAAAGAGAAGAATTAAAGCCCTATGATCTTTCCTTAGACATTGTCTTTGAAAATGAAAATCTTATGGTAATTAATAAACCAAGTGGCTTAGTCGTGCATCCAGCTCCAGGGCACCATCAAGATACTTTAGTAAATGCTCTTTTTTCCAAAACGAATTTATCCCATCAAGATAGTTTTCGGCCTGGTGTTGTCCATCGTTTGGATAAAGATACGAGTGGTCTTATGTTAATCGCGAAAAACGATATAGCGCATGAAAAATTAAGTGAAATGTTAAAAAGCAAAGAAATTGAACGCCATTATCTGGCGGTAGTTGATGGAGTAATTCCGAATGAAACAGGAACGATCGATGCACCCATTGGAAGAGATCCGAAAAATCGTTTAAAGATGAAAGTCGAAAAAGAAAATAGTAAAGAAGCGATTACCCATTTTAAAGTATTAAAACGCTATACACACCACACCTTAATCGAATGTGTGCTAGAAACAGGAAGAACCCATCAAATCCGCGTGCATATGGATTATATTGGTTACCCCATCACCAACGATCCTCTTTATGGTCATCATAAAAAAACAACCCCTTTTGGTCAACTTCTTCACTCCAAAAGCCTACGTTTCAAAGAACCGATCACGGGCGAAGAACTCTTTTTTGAATGCGATCCCCCAGAAGAATTTTTCCAAATATTAACCAGTTGTGAAAACAAGGAAAATGAAGTATAATATATAGAAGAAAAAAGGAGAAGTATATTATGAATGACGTCGTTATTAATATGGATGAAAAAAATACATTAGCCATGAAGTTATTACATTACTTTATTACCGAAAAAGGATATACTCCCATTATTTTACAAGGGGCAGATGATGAGATTTGGCTTGAAAATCTTGATGAAGATTATAAAATTGTCCGTATTGTCATGAATTATATTCATAATGAAGAACAATATAAATTTGATGTATTTAAAACCAAAAGGATTTTAAAAAAGATCAAAGCCAAGACTCTTTCTTTTAAATTAAATACCTTAAGTATCTTCTTAGATTTAGGAAGTAGTGTTGATCTGGAAGAAGGAAAAACAAAAGAAGTAACGCCCATTGAACTGAAGGAAGATAAAGACTTACAAAAAAATAAAGTCTTAAAAGAAAATTATCCTGATTTACCAAAGAAGACCAAATATTCAGAAGATGGCGTAGAGCTTTTTATGAAGATTACAAATGATATTAATAAACACAATATCTCGGATCAAGAAAAAACTAATCGCGTTTTTTCTCCCAAAAAGCCAGTTGTAACTTATGCTTTGATTATCCTTTGTGTTTTGGCTTATTTTGTTCCTTTGCTATTAGGAAAAGAAAATGCCATCTTGAATCAGTTTGCCGTTTATGGACCTTTTATTAAAATGGGACAATATTATCGTTTATTAACAGGTGCTTTTCTTCATGGCAATATCTTACATTTATTCTTTAATATGTATGCGTTATGGATTATTGGAATTCAACTAGAAAGCTTTATTGGCAAATGGCGATTCTTAGTAGTTTATCTCTTTAGTGCAATTACCGCTAGTCTTATGTCGATTTTAATCCATCCCAGTACCGCTAGTATTGGAGCGAGTGGAGCGATCTTTGGACTTTTAGGTGCTCTTGTTTATTTTGGCTATCATTATCGTATTTATCTAGGTAATGTTATCAGAAGTCAAATTATTCCCATTATTGTCTTAAACTTATTATTAGGCTTTCTTATGACCGGGGTTGATAATGCGGCTCATATTGGAGGACTTATCGGAGGAGTTTTAATCATGATAGGAGTAGGAGTTCCTTATAAAAGTAGTTCTTTTGAGAAGACCAATGGTAAAGTAGTATCCTTGCTTTATCTAGCCTTTCTCATCTTTATGGTCTTCTTTTTCAAAGGGTAAAAGCTTGCCCTTTTTCTTTTTGCTTTAAAGCTTTAAAAATTAATCTTGTTGCAACTGCCAAACTATGTTATGATCAAAATAAGAAAGATAGAAAAGAAGTTGATAAAATGAAAAAAAGCAAAGTTAACTATATGTTAAATGGGGTGGCACTTTAGAATTATCTTATAGAATAAGGCTTTTTTCGCGTGTCAAAATAAGAATGGGATGTCGCGATCCTGTTCTTTTCCTTTTCTAACGTGATTCTATGCGTTAGAATAAAAATGGAAAATATGGGAATAATAAAATAAGAGGAGTGTAAGAAAAAGATGAAGAAAAGAAACAAAATTTTAATGATAGGCCTTTTGTCAACAGCATTAAGTATGAATATGGTGGGGGTAGGATCTACCAAAATAAGTATTAACAGGAAAACGTATCAAGAAGGAAATACGAATCTTGTCTTAAATAAGATCTTAAGTGATAATGAGTTAAAACAAGAGATCCCGCATATGTTTAATTATGCCAGTAATGGGAATTATTATGACGGAACAAATGATCCAAACTTTGTAACAGAAGGATTGTATTCTAATGTTGATGAAGATGGGACTACTTATTATTATCGAGGAAATGTAAAGAATAATAACCTACAGTTTGGAGCATACGATGAAGATTATTATGTATATCAGGGGAAAAAAGCTCGATATTATCAAAGCCAAGAAAGTTGTGAGGAAGCAAGAAATAGTGATTGTTCTGCCGTAAAGTTAGCATCGGCTGGAGATAAGATGTACTGGAAAATTATCAGAGTCAATGGAGATGGAAGTTTAAGATTAATGTATACTGGTCCAGGTATGAAGCTTTCTATTGTTGTTGGCCCGTCATCATTTAATGAAGAAGAAATATCAGGAGTGATAGGTGCTACTCCCTATAATTTAAATAATGATGATCCAAAATATACAGGTTATACCTATGATAATGGAACGGATTCATTTGTAAAAAGAGAAATCGATACTTGGTATAACAATACCTTAGGAAAGAATAGTGCTTATGATAGTATGGTCATCTTAGGAAGATTCTGTAGTGATAGTAGTGGTTATCATTATAATGAAACAATTGGGAGAAATCTTTTTGCAAGTTATGATAGATTAGTACAAGCAAGTTCTGATTTTGCCAAAGATAATGCTCCAACCTTTGCATGCCCAAGTACAAGTGAAAGTTATGGAGGAAGTTATCGGCTAAAAGCTGGCTTGATTACCGCCGATGAACTAGTTTATGCAGGAGAATCTGTTGATGTAGAAGGAAACAGTTACTTAAATCCAGGCCAAGGTGGAATCCCTTATTGGACGATGACACCAAATAGGGGAACCCCTTATTGGACGAGGGGAGAAGGCTATAGTAGTAGTAATTATATAATGGTTACTTTTTTAAGTTTTAATGGTATTTCGCATTCTTATAACCTAAGACCAGTCATCAATATCAAAACAGACGGTATGACTTTGATTGGTGATGGTACAATGGAAAATCCTTATACGTTGCAAGTAGCAGAGCAAGTAGAAGAACCGGAAGAAAGTGGTAGTGTTGATAATAATCAGGAGAATAGTTTTAAGAATCCGGAAACAAGAAGTATGATTACGATTGGAGTAACGATTGGTTTGATTGTCGTGTTAGGAACAGGTGCTTTTGTTATCTATCGTAAGAAATCAAAAGAAAAGATCTAAGAATAAAATAGGAGGCAGTATGAAAAAGAAAGAAAAGATTGTACTAGTCGGATTAATCTTACTACTAGTTGTAACCGTTGTAGGAGTCAGTTATGCGGCTTTTTCTTATAGTAAAAGAGGAGAAAAAGTAAATACGATTACAACTGGTCAAATCGTGATGACTTATACCGAAACCGATAATATTATTCAAATTGATGGGGCTCTACCTACTAGACAGGTACCGTTCAATTAAAAGCTGGGGAGTATTTTGATTTTAATATTTCAAGTACCATTGTTGGAAATGTAAATATTAACTATGAAATTAGTGCCAAAGAAGTAGGAGAATCAACCATTGCTGGTAGTAATA